>Ga0316206_1000087_pt1 | contig 182815 bp, 160 predicted proteins | sample 6monthpyrite_MG_FD_204942 | JGI IMG/M metagenome (GOLD analysis project Ga0316206, IMG submission 204942) | Microbial mat bacterial communities from mineral coupon in-situ incubated in ocean water Damariscotta River, Maine, United States -... | ecosystem: Environmental > Aquatic > Marine >... | reverse complement strand
ACGCCATCACGCCGCATTTACCGTTAAGTGCCGTTACTAAAAACTGGAATACCATCTCTGCGACCCTCGCTGAACCCTCAAGAAAAAGAAAGCCACAGATTACAATATTAAGTTAGCTCTTATGGGGTTGCCCCCCCACCGTCACCTGCACCCATGCATGCAGTATGGTGGCACTTGCGCCGCAGGCATCAGTTGGGATGCCGCCGTCATAGAGCATCTGGCACCGTGCACTTGTGTTGGTGTAAGTACCAAACCAGTCATCCATCTGCTGGGACGTCAAGCTAACATTGCCTATCACATATTTGGCGTCTGCAAACCCGGCCTCGCGCAGCAATTGCACCAACAACTGTGCCTGATCAAACGCAGTGCCCGCCTGGTCGATATAGGCCCCGAGCGCGCCCTTTTGCAGGCCGAACAACGGCACAAATTCAATCTTGTCATGCACGTAATTGAAGATAAGCTCAGGGTCACTCTTAAGCGCGCGCGCAAGGTTTTTGATCTCCACGGCAACGGCGGTGTTGCGGTAAAGCCCGGTTTTGTTGCGCATGTCAATGGCACCGTAAAAGCTGGAAGCCGCACTTGTACTAACCTGTGCGGCACTCCCCACCTTCAAAGCGGGCAGTTCGGCGACAGCCTGAGCGGTATGAACCACACTTGCGCAGATGAGCGCAGTGAACAATGTCGCTTTGCATGCAAAATATTTAATCACGGAACATTTCCCCCAAACAAACATACTTCAATCCTTAGATTAAACGCTTATAGTTTCTGTGCAGCAGGATATTCCTGCCTACAACTATTTCAAATGGCCAGCTTAAAAACTGCCGCCGCCAACACTGCCTGAAACTGTTTTTTCATCATCATTACTCTGACCCCCGAAGTCTTAAATTGATCGCTAAGCTGTTGCTGCGCTGGCCCGGTGCGGGGCCAGCGGTGTGTTTTTAATGCGTTAATTCGTCCGCTTTATTTGATGGCCAAATCATCGAACGGCAAATACCCATCTTGCGGCGGATAAGCAAAAGGCGTGGCTCCAAAATTGTAGGTGGTGACAGCAGGCCCGCCGGCGTTGCTTGAAGCATTCAAGGGTGTCCACGCACGGTAGCCCTGACCAACGCTCTGAGCAAAGCTATAGCCTTTGGCACTGCCATTGAGACTTAGATAAATCCGCCCTGCATCAGCGTCAAGATACACACCAATTATCGCTCCTGCAGATACGTTTGGCATTTGATGCATCACTGTCGATGAAGTAGACGCCCCGGTTCCTCTTCTCAAGTCATAAGTACTGGAATAGTACCAGGCGGCCCCGTTGTATGAGCGAAACACATGTGTGCCCCATGTCGTACTGAACCAAGTACTGTTCACGTTACCAGGGTCCAGCATTAAAGCACCAACACTACCCCGAGCATCAACGGTCACTTCATAATAAGCTTTGCCGCTTGTAATCTTGTGATCGGAACCAATCGCTTGATCCCTGCCAATTATTGATGCCGTCAAGCCGCCATTCGAAAGAGTGACCTTCGACATCGCAGCATCACCCGCCGCACTCATCTTGGTTCCATCATTGTCGGTAATCGTCACAGCTATTGTCGCCAAACCGATATTTACCCCGCCTATTGGTGCGCTGAGGTTCACGGTGAAAGCCCGTTCACCATCTAAGACCAGATTATCCACTGTTGTGATGGTGAAGGATTTGGAAAGCTCGGTGGGTGCAAACGTCAGTACCTGCGACAAGGCTGAATAGTGTGTGCCCGCAATCGCTGTGCCATCCGTTGTCGCAAGCGTGACACCGTATTCATTGATTGACACCGCGCTTCTGCTTACCGTCACAGTCACCAAACCACCCTCAACCACCGATGTGGGGCTTGCCAACACTGAGAAATCCGACACAAGTTCACCGCCAACATTTACGATTGTGCCGGTTGTGCTTGGGATCACGAGGTCTGCGTCACCTTGCACGATCGCCATCTGCATTGTGAAGGTTTCATCAAGCTCAAGCGCGGTGTCGCCGATAGTCTGAACGGCGATTGTTTGCTCCGTCACACCCGGTGCAAAATACAGGGTGCCAGACGCCGCTGTATAATCAGCGCCTGATGTTGCCGTGTCGGACAGCGCTTCGTAACTTACAGCAACTTCCTTGTCGCTGTAGCCTATAGCCGAGAAGGTGAAATACATAAGCCCACCTTCACTAGCAGATGCGCTCGTTGCGCTGATGCTGACGGCCTTGGGACCTGATGGCGGCGTTGATGTTCCAACTCCAGATGGGAATAGCGTATTATCGCCCCAAACTATGCGGCAAGCACCGTTCCCGCCCCGACCTTCGGTATCCATATTATAACCTGCGCCACCACCATAAACAGAGCCATTTTGGCTGGCGATGGCGTCTGTTCCAGCCGAACCTGCAGTTGCACCAGTGCTACCGCTACCACCAAGGCCGGACTGTCCTTCGCCGTATAAGCCTGTTCCAGCTCCACCCCAACCACGACCAGAAGAGGCGGCTCCGCCTCCACCAGCAGCTCCACCGAAACCGTTGCCGCCAGATGCACTTCCACTGCTAGTTAGAAGCACAGCGCCATTTCCACCGTCACCTGAATAGCCTCCAGCTCCACCTCCGCCTAGACTAGACCAGCCAATTTCAGACCAAGCGCCGCTACCTCCTTGGCCCCCACCTTCGCCTACGAAGGCACGAGAGGCCCCAGTAACGCCCCATGACGAGCCGTCAGCAGCACCAGTATTATTAAGTGTTCCGCCGGCTCCACCATAAACTGTACCCGCATCTTTAAAATAGCTGCCAGTTCCAGTTCCGCCATTTCCAGTCCCAGCAACACCCACTACAACTGTGTAACTTTGGCCTGGAATAACGGTTATATTGTTCCTCCAACCTAAACTAGCGCCAGAGCCTGAAATCCAAGTGACCCCACGGACCAAAGCGCCACCGCCGCCGCCGCCAATACAAACTACATTCACCGACGTCACACCAGTAGGCACCGTCCAACTTTTTGTGCCCGGGGTAGTATATATCGCTTCACCGCTTGGCCTATAACTATCCTTTACTGTTAGCAAAGCTGCAGCAACATCAACCGTGGCCCCACCTGTTGGCAAAGAGATACTGAGGCTAAATGTGCCGCCACCGCCTAAAACGGTATCGTCGATTGTATCAATGATCACTTGTTTGACCATCTCACCGCCGGTGAAGGTTAATGTGCCCGAGGCGGCGACATAACCACTGCCCGCAAGCGCGGTGCCATCAACTGTTGTATAATTAACGCTGTAATCATTCTCGGTCTTGTGGCTCAGGGCCACCGTGATAAAAGCCGGTTGGCCCTCAATAACGTTTGGTGTGGCTGTGCTAACCGTGAAGGCGGGTGCCTCATCATCATCAAGGATGGTGCCTGTACCTGTGTCTTTGGCAAGCGTTGCTGCGCCTGTGACCAGCGCAAGTTGAACGCTGAAGTCTTCATTGCCCTCGGCAATGGCATCTTCCACCGTATCGACAATGATCGTCTTTACCGCATCACCCGGCGCAAAGGAAAGCGTGCCTGTGGTCGCTGTATAATCACCTGTCGCCAACGCAGTGCCGTCAATCAAGCTATAGCTCAGATCAACTGCAGCCGTGATCGGCTCAGAAGCCACAACGGTGAAGACAAATTTGTCACCCTCGCTCAAGGTGACGTCGCTGATCGAGAAGGAAAGACCAGCGGGGGCAGGAGGAGAAGCTGGCGTCCCTGTTACACCCAAGGTTACATAACCATCCCCCGCATTGCCGCCTGTAGCAGTTGAGGTAATCGTCGGTGTCCCGCCCGTGATCGCCGCAATCGCAGCTGCATCAAAATAGCCACTGCCGCCGCCGCCGCCAGTCTTGGATGAATATCCATATCCACCTCCGCCCCCTGTACGGCCGCCGCCGCCGCCGCCGCCGCCGCGGACGCTAGTCCCTCCTCCTGGGCCGCCGCCGCCAATACCGAATTCGGAGTTGCCAAGGCCTAATTTTCCATATTGAGGCCAAGTAGTATTTGTAGGTCTCGCCCCATCAGCGCCAGGCAAACCCCCAGCACCACCATTACCTTGACCTGTTCCTCCTCCGCCAGCACCAGGAGACGCTACCAACCCTCCTTTTCCGCCGCTCGAACCAGAAGCATTTAGACCGTCTAAATTTAGACCGCCACCTGCACCGCCCGTAGTTCCGCTATTCCCGGTACCACCGCCACCACCGACAATAGCGACTGGGGTCCATGTGAAGCCATCATTGGAAATTGCTAGAGATGTAGCACCCCCTCCTTGTCCTGCTGTCCCCGTAACACCTCCTGCACCTCCACCATTTATATCTCTCTGAGCCGCAGTGTAAATGGAGTCGTCTTTTCCAGTTTTCCCAACACGTAGGCGAACAAAAAATTCGGTTACGCCTGAAAATTCAAACACTCCAGTCCCGCCGGCTCCACCAGCTTTGTTTCCGGAGTCTTTTCCCCCTGCTCCGCCTGCCATTGAGAACTGGATGGTTGCTCCGGCACCGATCTTATACACATCGGCCGAGTTTGTTGTGCCGTCAAAGGAAGCCGCGCCATCGTATATCTGGCCGCCAACAATATTGCTGTTGGGAACTACAGGCGCATCATTATCTGTGATGATGCCTTGTCCTGCCATATCGCCGAGTATGGCGCCGTTGGTTGGGTCTGCTATCTTCAGCTCAAAGGTCTCATCGGGCTCGATGCTGGTATCTTCACTGCTGGCCACAGTGACATACTGCAGCGTCTCGCCGGGCGTGAATATCAACGCTGCCTCGATCGCCTGATAATCCTCTCCGTCTGTGGCCCCACCCCCAAACGTATAGGCCCTCACACTATGCTCAAGGCTAGAGGGTTGGCTGAGGCTAACCGCAAACGTCAGCGCACCGCCCTCTGTGGCGGTGGTGTCCGAGACACTGAAGCTCGGCGTGCTGTCATTGTCATTGATTGTCGCTGTCGCCCGGGCTTTCTCCACAGCAGAACCCACGCTCGGCTGCGACAGGTCTACATAAAAGACCTCGCTCAGCTCAAACGTGCCATCCTCAATACCCGTAACCACAATCGTCTTCTGGCTCTCGGCTGGCGCAAACGTTAAAATACCGGAAGCCGGCAAATAATCTGATCCGGCAATTGCTGTGCCGTCCACGGTCTCGTAAATCACGCTGCTGGTAAGATCGGTCAGCCCGGCCTTGCTCACCGTGAAGGCCATCAGGTTATTCTCAAACGCCGTTACATCACTGATGCTATATAGCGGGCCTGGATCATCATCCATGATCAACAAGGTTCCGTCGCCGCTGTTTACATCCGAAGCCGAGACCGGGGTAATCCTTACCGCAAGGTCTTCTGTGCTTTCATTAAGAAGATCATCAATGATCTCCATCGGGATCGAGGTTGTTTGCTGGGTGCCTGGAATGCTGAGGATAACCGACTTGGCAACAAAATCTTCGCCCTCTGCAGCTTTGGCTGCCACCAGATCAATCTTATAATCATGCATGCTGAGATCAAGCCCTGACTGCATCGTCATCGCCGTTGCCGCCAAGCCTGTCACGCCGCCACCAAGCGCTACGCTGGTAGTGCAGAAGCCGCCTTGTTGCCTCAGGTCAATCGTGGCTCCGCGCTCAAACTCATCCACATTTGCAGAACGGCGCATAACCCTCATGCTGGCATTGCAGCCATCATTGAGGTCGTTAAGGATCGTACCCGTCACCTCAATGGCATCCGTGCCGCCCGTGGCCGCAGTCGGCAGCACATTGATCATCAAGGTCTCATCAAGTTCGGCACCGTTCAGATCCGTATCGTCAATGATACGGATCGGTATCTCAAACGCGGTCGTGCCCGCAGGGATATGTACGACACTTGTCTTGGCCTCATAGTCATCCAGGTCGGCTGTGCCGCCAGACACCGTGGTATAAGGCATATCAATGTCAACGCTCATCGGGTGTGCAAGTGCCCCCGGGAAGACCAGTTTGCTCGATTGCTCGGTTGCAGTAACCCCTTTTGCCATCGTCACAGTCTGCGTGCGGCCATCCTTGATCCAGCCAAGCCGCTGCTGCACCGCAAAACTAACCCCGGCAGGGCCGGACAGCACGATCGGCAAGAACTTCTTGCCCTGCAATTTGACATCCGTGCTGGCAATCGTTGGGATCGAGATAGTTTGAACCTTGACATTGCTGGCAAAAGTAATCGCATTGGATACAGGCAGCGTATAGTCAGTACCGGCTACGGCAAGTGTGCCAGCCCGGAATGACTTGGTTACGCCCGTTGTGGGGCTGGTCACCTGCGACTGGCTGGTGCCTGGACCGTAAGTCAGCGTGACCGAGCCCGTCAGGTTGCCCCAGCGACGCACCGTATAGGTCAGCGGCTGGCCTGCAACCACTTCGTTGCCCCAGATATTGAAGATTGAATTCACACTATCGTCATTACGAATATGGCCGTAGGCAAGCCAGCGATCCTGATCCTTCGCGCCGTTCGCGATCTGGTACATCAGGACCGCATAATCCTCATTCTTCTCTTCTACTGTATCCGCCCGGCTAAAGAGGGTGATAATACCGCCGTGCACTGCATTCGTCGGCGTGCCGTCAAGGTTAAGCGAGGGCGGCAGCACCACCGTGCCGCTTAACGCCGTGCCCACTGCCAGATCATCAAGGCTGGCAGTAACCCCCTTCAACCCGGCCTTCTTACACTCAGCGTTTGTCACCATAATATCAGTGACACAGATCTGATAATTAACGGTGATTGGAACTGACGTATTTTTAGAATGCCAGATCTGGTGTGGGATGCCCCCAGCGCCGCCTTCCTTGGAGCCCGCCTGCCCGATCTTGACAATGGGATAATCATGGGCGTCACGCACCGTGCCGATTGCAACGCTCTGGCCCTGAAGAATTTGCCCTCCTGCCGTGGACGCAAGAATAGCCCCCCCTGATGGGTTGGTAAGCATTGCCGTGAAGGTCTCACCGCCCTCGTAAATATCATCGGGCAACAATGTGACCTCACAGGTCATCAAATCAACATCTGCAGCAAAGTTCAGGTCACAGCTTCTTGCCCCTTCATAATCAAGCCCGTACCTGGCCGTGCCGTCACTAAACGCAACCGTGACCGAATGCTCCTGCATGGCCGCGCCGACCTTAAGCACCTCAAACACCATCTTCTCGCCGTAACCTTCAGGCTCTTCCATCGACGAATTGCGGATATGAAACGCAACCTGAGAGCCGTCATCATTCTTGATCCGGCCAAATGCTGTACTTTCCAGAGGATCAGCGATACCGTTTACAACCTCGGCGATACGGACAAAAATATGCTCCTCAGGCTCATCAACAGAATCTTCAAGGGTGGTGATGCAAAAGCTGGCCGCCGCACCGCCGCTATTAGCAAGCGAAGCAGGAATGGTCACCCAGAAGCCCGCTGCCAACGGGAGATAATCAACCCCGGGCGTTGCCGCGTTATAAGTGCCTACCTTCTCGGCAAAATCACGCGGATACTCGGATGCATTCGCGGGCACATAGGTCTCGATACGGACCCGGGTCTCCGCATTGGCGCCGCCTGTACGGTAAATCCCATGACAAAGCGGGTCGCCTTCAAAAACGTTGGTATTCCATAACCTTACGGTATTAAGAATGCCGCCATCAATCGTATGGGCCGTTCGGTTGCCTGCGGCATCATAGGTATAGGTATAGCGGGTGCTTGTTTCTACGTAAGTGACGGTCTTGAGCCGGCCAAGTTTATCATAGGTATACCTAACATTTCCATTCTGCGCCGCCGCAGAAAGCGTGAGAAATACACCAACAACAAATACGAAAAACCCGCGGGCGAAAACCCGCGCAAGATGCCTGACCATAACCCCCAATACCCCCAGAAGTGAAAATGCACTTATAATTTGCACAAAAACAACACATCCCAGGGTCGTAAGTCAAGTCCCTTTGTTAACCAATTGTTAACCTTGTTACCCGGGCCAAAACGCTGGCACACCACAATACCAATAAACCTAACGTTTAGCAGCACAACTCACGCCAAAATACGAGAACAACTATCTCCGCACTCACCGACATGACCAAAAAGCTAACGCATCAAATCTCTATGAAAATGGCGCCAAACGACACAAAACTGATTCGAAAGGCTAGATGCCGTGACTTGGATGAACCAAATGTCTCTATGCAAAGGTGATTTATGAGTTCACTAAGCAAGGTCACCGACTCTGGGTTCCACAGAGATCGTCGCGCCAAAACGCTTGGCACTAGAAGGCAGAAGCAAAAATCATCTGGAACCTATTCCATATCTGCCCATCCGCCCTTGAGAGGGTCGCAATACCTCCTATAAGAGACGTTTTCTGAATGTCTTTGACTGTTGCGGGCTAAAAGAAGCCTATGCTGCCAGCATTGCAGAAAGCCTGCTTTTACACTGAAAGCAGAAGCTAGAGCACTCCTCGGCGGGTGGGCATAAATGCTCCAAATGCAAAAAACGTCACTAATTATTTCTCGAAATTTCTGGAAGAAATTAGTGACACAAATTTAGTGCCTACTGCCCTATTTCGAAAAATGACTTGTGTTGGTAAATGACACGCTATCAAAATCTGGTAGTTTCTTCCGAAATTATTAAGGGCGCCTGACAAACGCCAATACTCGGCAATGCCTCGGGCAGACCCACTTCTATTTTTTCTGGCAAATCCTGGCTTCGACTGCACGCAAAAAAAAGCCGCGGCAGAACCGCGGCTGTAGTTGATGCTTATAGAAACAAGTCGATCCTATGGCCTAAGCTCGACCAGTCAATCGCTTACTGTCTGGATCACAAATGTTTAATAGAAGTGAAACAAATCAAAGGCTTATGATAGAAAACATGTCAGTTTTGTGTCACTTGCATGCGATTAAACCTGCAACTGGCAATATTGCTGACCACCCGCCTTGCTGCTGAATGGATATACTGCCGTCAGGCAACTTTAGCCCTTGTTTTAAACTCCGAAGAGATTCGGGTTTAACACTAATTTGAATAACCATATCCCCAACTTCAAAAGACTGGTTTTTAAAATATTGCAAGGCGATTGGCTGCTCGGTTTCAGTGCGTTCCATTGGTTTCATACTACCATCAACGGCCATAAAAGCCTGCCCATCAGAACGCTGGAAAAATACAAGCGGAGCATCTTCACGTTTTAGCCATAAAAAGAGACCACATTCACCGATATCCAATTTTTGTGGTGGCAGTATACCAATGTGCGAAAGTAATTCATCTGTGCCAAGTGCAGCAATAGGCTGCTCGCTACTCATATGCTGAACAACCCGGTCCGGCTCAGATGCCGGTTTATTTGCGCACGCCGATACCAACAGCACCATTGACATGCACGCGAGCTTTTTACTTTTCATCACTTTAAATCCAAATTCAAATGACCTTGCCAGCCATCTGCAGCAGCCCGCAAGCCCGCAAATTCCAGCGTCTCTATCATAGCCTTTGAAATATCAGCCGTCTGCAGGAAATGCAAAGCAAAGGAAGCCTCAATTCGGGCACCGCCGCGCCACTGACCGTTCCCCAAAATACGGATGTTGTCATCACCTGTTTCAAACCGGAATTCAAGCTCGCCGTTTTGGCAGTCAGCCGTTCCTTCTAATACAGGCAGATCAAAACCAAGCCTGAGAAATGCTTGGTTCAAAATATCTGAACGGATTTTGGCGTTGCCCGAAACGCAGCGCCCTGCACTATCAAAACTAAATTGTGGTGCGCTGATCTGCAAAGACCCTGAAAGAGCCTGCTGGCCGACCACGGCGTAGATATTGGTAATTGCCGACAGGCCAGTAATCTTTAGCCCACTATTGGCGCTCAACAGTGCGCGCCCATTTCTGTCCTTATGGTCAAAAGCAACATGCCCGGAAAAACCGCCAGTAAACATTGCTAACAAACCTGGCTTTAAGCGGACGTTGCCAAGCGGTATGCCGTTCCAATAGACATCGCGAATTGTCGCCTGCCAAATTGTGCCTTCAGCCACGCCAAAATGCAGCATCTTGCCGCCGCCAATAAAATGCACCGCCAGCCTCGCGGGCATTAAGGCCACCAAGAACAAAAGGAAAGCAATGAGCCCTGCCAACAATAGAGAACGCCGCCGCATCATTGCTGAGCGCCTTCTATCTGCAATTGCACACGCAGGTGGTCGGCAGACGTCGTTTTTTGTATTGAAATTTTCGCAGGTATCAGGCTGTGCATCTTAGCCATCTGGTCCAACCACAGATATAGTTTCGCAAAAGTTACGTCTTCGACCCAGATAGTGAGTGTTCCGCCGTCACCAGGTTGAAGGCGGCTGATGGAAACGCCCGTGGCCTTCGCACTACTGGAAGCAGCGCCACTTGCAGGGATGTTTGCGCGGCTCTTGCTTGATGTTGCAGACACATTAGCGGCAGAGATTTCTGCCGCGCCCGCCGAGACTCTGTCGTAGGTTGCCGTTGCTGCGACTAACGCGCGAACACCGCTTTGATGGTAAGCTTCAAGCGGACGATATATACCGAAATAAACCAGCATAAGCCCCAGCAAAACCCCGCCCACCAAGATCAGCATACGCTCGCGTTCAGTCAGAATTTTCCACCTGTCCATCATCATTTTCTCGCAATCGTAAATTCGGCAAAAACGCGGGTATCTTCCTGACGGCTACTACCCTCCGTAATTTGCGCACCGGATTGTCGCAATTGCTGCTTAAAGCCTTCGCTATCCGAAAATGAGGAAAATGAAACATCAAGCGCCAATTTTCTGTCGCTCTGATCATACCGAAGCGTTTCCAGAAGCGCATTTTTATTTGCAGCGATAGCCTGAAATGCAATATCAGAAAGTATAAAAAACTCATCGCCGCCCTGTTGCCTATGCGCTTGCACTGCCCTGCGCATTTGAGTCTCCATATTGACGATACGCATTTCGCCGGGCAACGCAGTGCGGAAAACCTGTTCGGCTTGGACATAAAGTGCGTCTGCATGCCTGTGATTGTCGCGAGCTTCATAGAACTTCGAGCCCGTCAAAATAATAAGAGCCGCCGCCGCAAGCAGCGCGGCTCTGCGAAACCAAACCAAACCTGCGGCCATATTGCCGCGTCTAGAAAAGTCGCCTTGCAGCAGATTAGCGTTTATTTGCGGCGCAACAGCAAGCAACTGCCGCCAATCCTCTATATTTAGCGGCCCTACCTCGGCATACGCTGGCAGCATTAGGGCCGCCTGATCGGGCTCCGCTGTAAATCCACCGCCATCTGAAAACCGCGTGCAGACTCTGCCGTCAAATTCCACCGCACGCACCGCTTCATCTGATGGGGCTTCAGGTACCGGCAGCAACATGAAGTCAGGCACAATCGCCAGCGGCACGATAGCGTGCGATAAGGTGAAATCCCGAATTTTATGCATCACAGCCATATCTACAACGGCTACCGTACGGGTGCCTCTATCGTCGTCGTGGTCTCCAAATAGGGCAAAGTGCCGTTCCCCGGCAGTTTGGGCGAGCTTGTCTTCAAATAACCCCGGTAGAATTTTAAGAAGTTTATTGTCAGCAAAGGCAGGCAGTTGCATCGCATAAACTGCAACTGCACTTCCCTTAAGAACAATAATAGCTTGCTCATCTTGGGCATCCTGGGCAAGGCACGCCTGATTTACGGACTTTAGCCAGCGACCCTCAGCAGAAAATACTTCCGCGTGCGCCCGCATGGCCGCATCCGTATCCAGTTCAATAACAATTGTCTCGCTCACTGTATCACTCCGAATTGGTGGCTGCCCAGCTTGCTCTTGCCTGCGTCATCCACGTCGATCACAGATGTTAAATGGCTAACAGCCTCATGATATTGAACACGCACCCTGCTCACGAACCGGTGAGGCTTAACTGTGGTCTGTGCCCTTACGGCTTGGTCAACAACAAACCCGGAAAAGGCCTTCTCGCGCCAGAAATCGGCTATATCGCTGTAGCCACCCGGCGGTCGAACCGCTATCGCTTCGCTGGCGGCCTTCAGGTTAAATTTGCCTCCAACCAACACACTAAGAAGCAGTGCATCTGCTGGTTTTAGCCCATTCACATTAAGCGTCATTTGTGCGGTGTTGTCGGCCACACACAAATATGGAACGATCGCTGCCATCACCTCGGGCGTGTAGCCCCGTATCAAATAAAGCTCGGTAATGTCTGCGATAAGACTATCAGCTGTTCGGTACGGCGGCGTTAGATTGCTATAGTCAAAATCCTCGGCACCCAGGGGAGAGGGTCGGTTGTCACTATCAAGCCAATCGACAAGCGCCGCTGAGAGTCGTCGGGCCTGCCTATTGGCATAACCAAGCATGGTAAGAAGCCGAATATACTGGCCCGCTGTCACATCCCGCTCGACAAGACCCTCCTGTCGGCGTTCGACCAGGCTATTGATATTGAAGCAGTTGCTGCCATCTTCGATCACGCCATCAATCCTGCCCCCTTCTATCGGGTAGCTTACAGCTTTCGGCTCAAGCAATTGGGCGTTGGATTTATGAAGTTTTTCTGCGGCGGCGAGGGCAAGTTGTTCACCGCCCAGAGCATAATATTGGGCCTGATCAAAAATCCTGCGGGCCGTACTGCGTTTGATCGAATATCCTAGAGCCTCAAAAGTTAATGTAGCACCCGCCGCCATCACTGCCACCAGCAGCAAAACGGTAATAAGCGCTGCGCCTCGATCGTTTTGGGCATAGCGGCCTTTTTGGGCATATATGCGTAATCTATTCATACTGAACGCCCCACCAGAAACATCATGGTGAGAATACGCCCCCCTGCAAATACCAGCTTAAATTCTGCCAGTTTTGGCAGAGCACCCGCGCTAAGTCCACTATCCCAAACGGGGGTCCAGGTGCCATCTGCCTCAAACCTTATATCAACCGAATTCAGGCCAGTGAGAAGCACTTTGTCCTGCGTCGTTGGTTCGGGCGTGATATCAGTACGGCGGTAGCTTCGACGCAGAAACTCACCGTTTTCAAGACGAAACTCAATGCGTTCAAGAGCCGAAGTTTTGCCATTCACAAGGGCGCCCAGATGACCATTTCTAACCAAGCGCATGCGCTCACCCTTGGGTAAATGGTCACCCCCTTCAAAACTTGCCGACTTACCGCCCAGTTCATCGCGCACAGGCCGTTCAACAGCAGCCAACAAATCCGCCCTAATCAATGACCTGGCTATCTCTATTTGTGCCAACCGCTCATCAGCGTCTATCAGGGACAAACGCCCTTCTTGATAGCCGGATAAAATCATCACACCCGAGGCGCTGACAAGCGCAAAGATAAAGGTAGCGACCATTGTCTCCACAAGCGAAAAGCCAAGATCACCCCGAAGCATTTTCCGCATTACACTCGCAGGCATTTTACTTCGCCTTCCTGAAACCAGTCAGACGCGCTATCTCAGTCTCTGCGCCCGGATGCATAACCACAACATTGATTATAAAAAGATCGTTTCCTTCGGCCGGGCGCACGGTTTCGCGCCATGTAAAGGTCTCTCCCATTTGCTCGGCACTGCCGCTACGCGTACCGGGCACAGGATCGTCGCTTTGCCCTAGAACCAAATTTAGCCGGTTCTCTGCTACCAGTGATGCAAGCGCGCTTTGCTCAACCTTACTCGTCAAGCTAATGGCCTGAGTTTGGCTTTCCAGCAATGTTACGGCGGCAAGCGCTAAAATGGCAACGGCGACCAACAACTCAACCAACGAAAACCCTGTTTCATTGTGATATTTTTTTGATTTGCACAGACCTTCATTCATTGATCTGCACCTCAAAATGGCCGGGCTGCCGCGAGGCCAATACCCCCTGTCCCCCTTCAGATACCAACGTTAGTTGAAAGGCCGGATGCTCGCCAGTTGGCAAAAACCACAGATGTGGCGCTTCGTCCTTTTTTTCGCTTTGAAAATCCACATCGTAACCATCCACGCGAACGCCAGACAGGTGAAAGGATTGCCATTTCTGTGCGTCCGGTTTCAAGATCGCATCGTCAATTTTCCAGCCGTTTTCTGTTAATGCATAAACATTGAAGCCTTCATCGCTGAAACGTGCACCCAGAACCTGACCGGTCAAAACACTTTGACGCGACAGGGCGATAAAAGCGCGCTCAGTGTGCCCCAATGCATCTTTCAGCGAGCTTTTTGCCGGTGGTATGAACAGAACGACAGCACTCGTCATCAAGCCGATGATGGCAACAACCATCATCACTTCCACTAGGGAAAAGCCTGCCTCTGAATGCCGCTGTTTCATCAAACCTAGCCTTTTTCAGCCGCCCAATTACCGATATCAGCGTTCAATCCTTCGCCGCCGGGCCTGCCATCAGCCCCGTAAGATACAATATCAAATTTGCTATGTTCACCGGGAAACAGATATTGGTAAGCGTTTCCCCACGGATCGGTTGGTAAGGACTTGATATAGCCATCACTACGCAAACTCCCGTTCTTTGGCGGGTTCCTCAGCACCTCTATGCCATCTTCAAGTGTGGGGTAATTCAGTGTATCCATCCGGTACATTTCCACCGCTTGTTCGATGATGCGCACATCAGCACGCGCCTTTTCAACCATCGCCCGGTCTTGGCTTGGCAGCACATTCACCACCACAACGGTGGTCAAAAGCCCCATGATTACAATCACGACCATCAATTCAATAAGGGAAAATCCTGCTTCATCGCGCTTCAGTGCCTTCAGGCCTTCACGTGTCATCCTAATTGTGGTTTTGCATAAATTTATCAATGTCGGTCTCCTTACGATAGAACAAGGCTGTTAAGCCTGAGAATAGGCAACATGATCGAGAGCACAATTGCGCCCACTACGGCACCCATGAAAATAACAATCATGGGTTCCAGAAGGCTAAGAGCCGCCTTGGTAAAACCATCGAACTCGCTCTCCAGATAGTCGGCGGATTTGTGTAACATCAGCCCTAGCTGTCCACTTCGTTCTCCAGCGGCCACCATATAGGCCAACATCGGCGGTAAAACGTCAGCCTGTTTAAGGCTTGCGGCCACACTGGCCCCTTCACGAACCTGTGTGATTACCTGATTAAGCGCCATTTCTATCCGCGCATTTCGCGCCGTTTGCGTGGCGGCAATCAACGCTTCGAGCGCTGGACTACCACCTTGAATAAGCGTGCCAAAAGCGCGGGCAAAACGGGCGGCATTCACGGCCCGAATAAGACGGCCAACAAAGGGCAGCCGCAACATCTGTGTATGAATAGTCATGCGAACAGGGGCACGGCGCAGGGCGAACGAGCCAACAAATCCAAACCCAACAAGCGCCAGAAGCAACAATAGTCCGTAGCTTGTTAGAAAACCTGATATGCCCACAACAATCCGGGTCAGCAAAGGCAGTTCACTGCCAAAGTTTTCAAACTGAGCAACAACCTTGGGCACAACAAAAACCAGAAGCGCAGAAACCACCGATATGGCAACAACCATTAAAACCGCAGGATAGATAAGCGCAGACTGAACCTTCGCTTTTGTTTCCTGAGATTTTTCCCTGTGCTCTGCCACTCGTGCAAGCACATTTCCAAGATCACCTGATGCTTCGCCCGCAGCCACCATTGCACAGTATAAATTATCAAAAGTGGCGCTTTCCTGTTGCATCGCTTGCGAAAGACGCATGCCTTCCATCACCCCGGCGCGTACCCGGGTTAATACACTGCGTATGGCTGATTTTTCCGCTTGCTGCGCCAACGCGGCGATCGCCTCTTCAAGCGGGGACGCGGCCTGCACCATGGTAGCCAATTGACGGGTTAACAGCGCCAAATCCTTAGGCGAAATTTTCTCGTGGCCACGAGCCCACTTGAGGAAACTGGCATCTTCTGACTTACCTCGGGGTTTTGCCGGCATGACAGCCGTGACATATAACTGGCGAGCCAAAAGACGGCGGCGCACATCTGGTTCACCGTCAGCTGCTATGGTGCCGCGCTGGACCTTTCCGGCGGCGTCAATTGCACTATAATTAAACGCCTGCACCAGCCACCTCCCTAACACGCGTGACCCGCAGAATTTCTTCCACAGTTGTTACCCCTTCCATCACAAGGCTGCGTCCGCTTTCAGCCAGCGTCTCGCGGCTCTTGAAGGCCGCCTCTTCCATATCCTGTTCAGAAGCGTCGTCTTGAATCATGCGCCGTAAGGCCGGGTCAATTTGAACCAATTCATAAATGCCAATACGCCCACTATAACCCTTACCACTGCAAGCCTCGCAGCCCACCGCTGCATAAAACGTGGCGTCGGCATCCTTGCTGATATGCAGTTGCTCGCGCAGCGGCGCATCATGTTGCACTGGCTCCCGACACTGTGTGCATAATTTGCGCACCAAGCGCTGAGCCAAAATCCCTTTCACCGTTGAGGCGAGCAAAAAGGGTTCCACCCCCATATCGCGCAGCCGCGTAATCGCGGCCACCGCGCTATTGGTATGCACGGTAGAAAGCACCAGATGGCCAGTCAAGCTGGCTTGAATGGCCATTTCAGCCGTTTCCATATCCCTGATTTCACCGACCATTACCACGTCAGGGTCTTGTCGCAGGATCGCCCGCAGGCCCGAGGCAAACGTCATGCCCACCTTTGCATTAACCTGTGTCTGGCTAACCCCGTCAAGCGCATATTCGACCGGGTCTTCTACTGTCATAATATTACGGCTTTGATCGTTTAAAAGCGCCAGCCCTGCATAAAGCGATGTTGTTTTACCCGAGCCCGTCGGGCCTGTTACCAGAATGATCCCGTTTGGCTCAGCAAGCAGTTGGTGCAGGCCGTCGTTGATCGCCGATTGCATGCCCAAGTCAGCAAGCGTGAGATGGGCTTGCGACGCATCCAGCAATCGCAAAACAACCCGTTCGCCGTGGCGTGAGGGCAGCGTCGAAACCCGCACATCAAAAACCCGGTCACCCAGCTTAAGCGATAACCTGCCATCCTGCGGGATACGTTTCTCGGCGATATCAAGGCGTGCCATCACCTTAATACGCGAAACAATATAGGGCGTAAGCCGAACCGCAAGCCGGGCAACCTCATTGAGCACGCCGTCGACCCGAAGCCGCGCCGATAGACGGTTCTCGAAGGGTTCCAAATGGATATCTGATGCTTTGTTTTTCACCGCCTCAGCAATCAGGCTGTTGATCAAGCGGATCACCGGGGCATCGTCCTCGCTTGCCAGCAAATCCGCCACGGCAGGCAAGCCTTCAAGCGCACTGTCCAAACTTTCAGCAGGCATATCCTGATCAATGCCCGAATTAATGCCTTCAACAGCATGCATGTCAGATAGGAGAGTATCAAAATCTTTTTTGCTCGTGAGCGTGACTTTCAGCGGAACGCCCAGCGCACGTCGAACTTCCGCTAACATACGCTTTACGGCATCGTCACGCATAGCAACTTCGGCGCTCTCTTCACTGAGCTTCGTTACAGCAAACCCATAGTCGCGGGCGAATGTGTAGCGAAGAACAGGTTCCATGATTTCGCTCATCTGCCGACCTTACTTATCTTCGTCATTCGTGGTTTTTTTGCCCATGATGTCTTCGACCAATTGATCAAGTGTCAGCCCCGTATTCACAGCGGCTTGCTGCGCGCTCATATATTCGAATTTCTTGGCAGTAAGTGCCGCTGCATCATCGCTACCGCGAATGATTGTTGGCCGTAAGAAAATCATTAGATTTGTCTTGGCTTTGCTTTTTTTGTCCGACCGAAAAAGATGGCCTAGCACCGGGATATCACCCAGCAATGGGACCTTTTCCACAGATGTACGTTCGTCCTGTTGAATCAAACCACCAAGCACAACGATTTCACCACTTTTGATGCGTACCGTTGTTTCGATTTCGCGTTTATTGGTAACCAGTTCGGTAGAGTTGCGGCTAACGGGGCCTGCCACTGATGATATTTCTTGCCTGATATGAAGACGTATTTCATCGCCGTCGTTGACCTGCGGTGTGACCTCAAGCTGGATACCAACATCTTTTCGCTCGATGGTACGGAAAGGATTGCTGTTGGCCGTCCCCAGTGTTTCGCCCGTGGAAATAGGTATTTCCTGACCAGAGAGAAATTTGGCAGGTTCGTTATCCATTGTCATAATGGACGGCGTCGAAAGCACATTGCTACCTGTATCCTGTTTCACGGCATTCAAAACCGCTCCAAAAACCGTGCCGCCACTGGTTTCCCCTGCTGCACCCAAAGCAAAACCGTTTAACCCCAACAGTGAGTCTATCGCGGTGGCGGCAAGTATATCCCGCGCTCCGGTGCCATCTCCGCCGTTATCATCCAATTGCAAGGCGCCGGTTAACGCCAACAGATTTGGTGCCGTGTTTGAATAGTTGGCGACTGAAAAAGGGATGCCGCTACGCTTGCCGCCAGCTAACAGATATTGAACACCAAGTTCCTTCGCCGCCGAATCTGAAACTTCAACCACGATGGCCTCAACAAGTACCTGCGCCCGCGGCATATCAAGAATATGGATAACATTGGCGATACGCTGTTGCATTTCACTAGAGGCATTCACAATAATGGCATTGGCTCCGGAATATGCAGAAATGGTAACACCGCCATCAGTCGCTATTGACTTGCCGGCAGCGTCTTTGCGGGTAAGCGACTTCGTAACTGCCTCAAGCATCGGCAGCAATTTTTCTGCGTTTGCGTGTTTAAGGGAAATGACCCGTAGGTCACCACGTGACGCGTTGTTTAGATCAAGTTCTCGCAAAACAGGCAAGAATCTGTCGATGGTCTCGGCTTGGCCTTTAAGGATAAGGGTATTGCTGCTCACCAACGCCAATGCCGTCAGTGGCACGCTCAGATTATCGTCAAAGCCTGGCTGAGCAGCAAGCTGAAGAACAATATCCGCCATTTCGTTAGCGGACGTATTTTCAAGCGCCAGCGTGCGGATCACAGACCGATCTACATCCATGCTTTCAATTAGCTTGGCAACGCGTTCCAAATTATCCGCATAGTCGGTGATTATGACCAGCGGCATGCCTTTGCGCGCAAAAACCCGGCCATTCTTATACACAAAAGGCTTCATGGCGGCTTGCACAGTGATCGAGTCCGCATATTTCAATATGAAAACACGCGTGATAAAGTTATCGCCGACCCCAATTTCGTTCACGGGGCCAGCCTCCTGCGCGGCTAGCTCGTCCGGCACAACCTTAAAGGCACCGCTTGCCGTTGCCACCAGCGTAAATCCGTTGACTTTAAGTGCGGAAAGGAAGGTTTGAAATACGCCTTCAACGCTTATTTCCGCAGAAGACACAACATTGATTTTGCCGCGCACACGAGGGTCAATTATGAACGTCTTGCCAGTAATCGCGGCAACATCATCGATAAAAGCCCGAATTTCTGCGTCGCGGTAGTTCAAAATATTGCTGTCAGCGACAGCCACCCCTGCAGGCAGCAACCCCATCATAAGGCCCCAGCACAGAACAGCCTTCTTGAGCTTCGTATTCATTGTCATTTACGGGGTTCCTTGAGGTCAATAATCAACAGCCGCTTTTCACCGCGGCGTTCTATCTGCAGGCTAAGCTTGCTCACGCTAGACATTTCGTCCTGAAATTCCTGAAGGCGCTCATACGAATTCAGGCGTGCGCCATTGGCAGCCAATAATATATCACCACCCTCAAAACCAAACGGCTGGACAAGTGCGGGAAGGATATCGGGAAGTTTGAAGCCAACAATGTGCCGCTCGCGGCGTACAGCCGTAAGCTCAAGCGCAACCAAGCCAGATATTATGCGCTGTGCATCGGCAGAAAGCGGCGGCGCTGAACCGGATTTGCGCCGCCCTGAGCCTTCGATGTGCCTTGAGCTAACATTTGATCCTGAACTTAAGCCGCGCTCTGCTTGTGGTCTCATAAAAATAGCTTCTCGAGTGCCCGCCCGTGACACCTCCATCCGGTCCATATAAACACCGACAAGCCGAATTCCAGGTGCTAATTCAGCACCAACTTCAACAAGCGTTTGATCACCGTCTTGCATTCTTATAATTGCGCTGCCCTTGCCGCCTCCTGTGGCACGCAGACCAAAAACTTCAAGCCGCAGTGTGCTTTCTGGTACGACTTGATTTTGTATGATTTCAGAATCAGTTGCGGTTCGGCGAAAAAATGGATCAAAGGACACCAGGTGGCTAATGTCGCGCTCAGTTAGCTTTGCACCAGCCACCGCCAAAGCGGGAGGCTTGCGCACTGCGTCGCCTGGCCACAGAAGAAAGGTCAGTTGGGCCATTTGATAGGCTATTATAAGGACCAGGCCCAGCTCGAAAACAAGCACACACCAACGCACCCAGCGGGGTGCCGGTTCGGTAGGCTGCTTGTCATTGCTCCCATACACTATGTTGCCCATAAAAATGGTCGGTCTCCAAAAGCATTATCGTTCGTTTTTTCCGACTTTTTGTGTGTCGGTTGTTTTAGTGGGCGACTTTGCGCCTTATTTTATTGTGTTCGATACCTTTTTGCCGGAATTCCTAGTTGGTTATTGGGCTTACCGCCGTAGCGATAGCCCCCTCCTTAAATATCTCTAAAATTTATAAGTAATGCCCAGAGAGAAGGATCTGCCAATGTCATACTGTTCGATGACTTGGCCTTCCTGAAGGAACTGAATATCGTCACCGAGCAAATTTGCAGCTTCCAGGCTCATTTCCACTATATGGCCGCTCACGTCGAAATCGTGCTTGTAGACTAAATTCAGCATCAATGGTGGACGCTCAAATTCATCCTGAACCTGGTTGATGCCAACCCCGGACAAACGCTCACCTGTGTAATTTATAACAACTGCAAAAGATTCGCCGTTGTCATAATCTTCCCATCCAAGCTGGAAATTCCCGAGCCAATCAGATTGACCTTGAGATTGGCGCACGAGATTGGTTGCCGTGGATGCAAAATTAGAATCTGCACTAATCGTTGTTTCAGAATCGATATAGGAACCATTGGTACGGACATAAAATTCGCGCGTACCCAGCCAATCCCAGCCAAACCAATCCTGCAATGGCAGGATTTTTTCAAGCTCAAGTTCAATGCCTTTTAGTTTGGCTTTATCCCCATTAATATAGCCCTCGATTGGTCCCTCACCGAGGATTGCAAAGGTGGATTCTATTGGGTTTGTGAAGTCTTTATAAAACACGCCTAATGTCACGACATCACCCGCACCAAAATACCATTCGAAACGCGCATCATAGTTGGAAACTTCGGTAATGCGAAGGTTGAGATTACCGCGTACTGTCCGGTTGCGTTCGTCGTTGATGAAAGGCGCAGTTGAGAGTTCGCGCTGATCAGGCCGTGCGATCGTTTGACTATATGCGAGGCGGATCTGCATATTGTCGACAAATTCATATGTCAGTGTGGCAGAAGGCAACCAATATTCGCCTTTCTGAGTCACCAAAACCGGCAAATCAGTGCTGCGATCAACCGTAGAAACCAACTGCGTAGAATCTTCGTAACGCCAACCAAAAGCCACACGCAGCTTATCTGACAGCTCTACATCTGCAGCAAGATAACCTTGAATATTCTCAAATTTGGCCGTGAAAAAATCTGAAGCATCAAACTTTTCCTGCAACGTTATACCTGCCGGATCAATATTGAAGGAGCCAAAAATAATTTCTGGTACACGTTCCCTAAGGTCGAATTGAGCCCCCGCCGGAAAATCAAAGAAATAGCGGACAAGGCCATAGCTGCGATCTTTATCTACATAGGTAAAGCCGCCTTTGAAGTCGACGCTGTAATTGCCTATGTTCGCAGGCAGGACTATATCAATTCCGGCTTCATACGATTGGTCGTCAAGCGCACTATATGATGTAGAGTTGCCATCCTGACGGGCCAAGGTACGAAATACACCGTCATTATCATCAAGAGCATATACAGTGTTGCGACGAAGCGGTGCATCCCGGTCAGCCCGAGAGTAATTCAGCCGCCATTTCACTTCCAAATCAGTGAATAGATCGCTACCCAATGGAATAATATGGTCCCCGGTTAATTGGTTCGCCCATACTTGGCTTTCAATCCAATCGATCGAAGAGGATGTACGAAGCTCATCTTTTTCTGTCGCAAAAAAGCCCTTTTCTATGAGCGCACGCTTGCGAGATTGACGAAGAACTGTCGATGTGAAGTTAAGCGAATGGTTGGCATTGAATTCCACACCAAGCGACAAGATGCCGTTCAAATTGACATCCATTGTTGTTTCGCGGAAGCCGCAATCGTCGCCGCCATTATTAAAGTCGTCGCAGACTTTAGGTGAAAAACTAAAGCGTTCAACCAAGCCCGCGTTCGACGTATTGAAACCTCGTCTAATTCCGGTTTTATTGGTTTGACCAACATCATATGTAAGGGCTGCAAAAAAACCGACCGCGCTCTCTGAACCAACCTCGTAACGGTCGCCCAGAAGAAATTTAAAGCCGCCTGCCGGAAGGTTTTTCTGGTTATCAATTGACCAAATATTCGGCAGGGCCTCCCCTGCGGCCTCTAACTGTGCGGGGGTCAAACTCTGCAGTGTTACGTCAGCCAGAATTTCCTTCGGGATATTGCGTTCAGAACCGCCAAACCCAAAAATCTCGCTGCTGGTCCCGTCATAGCTAAGTCCATTTTTGCCAGTAGATTCGGTATCGTATTTTGTCTTTACCCCAATTTCTAAAACAAATTCGTCAGGGACCGTTTTTGTACGTATGTCAATCACACCGCCGCCAAAAGATGCAGGATACTCAGGCGAGTAGGTTTTTTGGACCAACACGGATTTGATCATTGCCGTTGGGAAGATATCAAGAGGTACCACACGGCGAAGCGGTTCAGGGCTTGGAATATCCGATCCATTCAACAGCGTGGAGGAATAACGATCTCCAAGTCCTCGAACAAATACATATTTGCCACCGACTACAGAAAGTCCTGGCAAGCGTTGCAGGGCAACAGCGATATCTGAATCGCCTGCCCGCGAAAACGCTTCACTGTCTAAAACGTTTGCGATTTCAGACGTCGCACGTTTCTCATCAGGAATGAAACGACCCTGAACCGTGATTTCCTCTACATCGTCATCGGCGGTTTTTTCTTGTTGCTGGTCTTGTGCAAAGGCCCCAGCCGGCGCGAAAAGAACCGTCGAAGCAAGAAGCACGTGTTTTAAATTTTTATGGAGTAAATTCATCTTGGCTACCATCAGCTTTCTATAGTTGTGCGTAGCGCCGCAGCGAAGATTTATGCTTCGCTGCGGCGCGCCAGACGTTTTGCTTATTGGTTCAACCAGACTGTCCAGCCAGCCACCCAGTCACTAGACGCGTTCTTCACTGCGCCAATGTAATCTACGGTGTCGAAGAAACTGTCGACCGCGCCCACATCGGTAGCAGTTACGCCTGCCTCTGCAGACCCATTAATGTAGGTCTTGAAGCTTGCTGCACCAGACAGTGCTGTTAGCGTATCGGTTGCCACAACATTGTTTGGCTGGTTATTGAACCAGGTTGCCAGATCGAAATTATTGCCATCGTCTTTGAACACTGTGTTGCAGCTATCGCTAAGCAACGTAGATTCCAGCGTCAAATCTCCGGTTAGGGTCGTGGCATCCGGCCCAGATACAGCGAAGGTTGCATCCTGATCGATATCGAGGCAGGCATCACCAAAGTCTGCCACAACAACGTTCCAGAGGTTCGCCGCTGTACCTTCGCGGAGCAATATACCGATGTCGCTTTCGCCGCCAGCTGCCGCGCCGCCGATGATAGTTGCGTTAGCAATCATTGGATGAGCACGTGGCAAGAAGTCGTTTCCATCACCAAAGTTATCAGCTTCGATGCCCTGATCAGAGGCTGGTTGGTTCGGATTTTGGATGATCAGTACATGTTGTACTTTACCGCGCCAACCCTGAGTCCAATCCAAGCTATCATCATCAGCACCAGTGAGAACAAGGTGTTTTGCCCTTACTGTACCACCAAAGAATTCGACGGCATCATCCGCGCCGTTGTGGACTTGCAAATAGTCAATTTCCGTACCGGTACCAACGCCCTGGAAAGCGATGCCATTCAACTCGTTGTCCGCTGTAATCGGGTTGCCTGCATAAATTACACGAGTATAGAACATTTGGCCGCTATCATCCGTGTCATCGACACCGCCGTAGAGACCACTATCGCCCTCGCCTAGCGCTTCACAAATAGTTGTCTGATTACAAGTATTGATCGTTGCACGGCCATTGATAACAATGCCGCCCCAAAGCGCTGTATCAACATCCAAATCACGCGTTTCAGGATCAATCGCTGTGAAGGTTACAGGTGCGTCCACGGTACCATTAGAGTTCAGTTTAGATCCGCGCGAGACAACAAGATATGACTCTTTATCTGCACCCATAATCGTTACCCCTGGCTCAACGGTTAGGGTAGCGGCATCGCCTGCAGCTAACGGTGCAGATGCGTCTGGGCCCATATCCACGCCGAACACAACTTTTCCAGACAGAATATAATCAAGCCCCGAAACCAAACGAAGGTCTTGTGTGTAGGTACCGGCAAGAGTGCAAACCGTGCCATCAGAATTGGCAGTTGTTCCGTCTGGGCAGCTAGGGTCTGGGTTCAGACCGTAGGTCCAGTTCAGAGTCCAGTTATCTTCTGCAGCAACGCTTTTGACAGCGCCAATATAATTTACACTGTCGAAGAAACCATTTTCAGCGCTGACATCTGTCGCGGTTACTGCATTTTCAGCAGATCCGTTGATGAAGTTGTTAGAAAGTGTTGTTGAGCCAACAACATTGTTTGCCTGCCCAAGGAAATAGGCTTCCAGATCGAAAACGTTTCCATCGTCCTTAAATACAGACCGACAGTTTGTGCTTAACAAAGTAGATTCTAGCGTCAAATTACCTGTTAGGTTTGTTGCGCTTGAGCCAGCGTTGATGAAAGTAGCATCCTGATCAACGTCAAGACATGCGTCACCAAAATCAGATACGACTGCATTCCAGATATTTGCGCCCGTTCCTTCACGGAGCAAAATTCCGATATCACTCTCGCCGCCCTTGCTTTTGGACCCTACGATAGTGAAATTTGAGAGCTGCGGTTTGGCGCGTGGCAGAAAATCATTTCCGTCGCCAAAGTTATCAGCTTCAATGCCTTGGTCTGAGGCTGGTTGGGCTGGGTTTTGAATGATAACCACGTGCTGTGCTTTACCGCGCCAGCCTTGTGTCCAATCGAAACCGTCATCATCAGCACCAGTAACAACAAGGTGTTTGATCTGCGTAGTGCCGCCGAAAAACTCAACACCGTCATCAGCGCCGTTATGGATTTGGATATAATCCAGCTCGGTGCCTGAGCCAACGCCCTGAAAGGCAATGCCGTTCAGTTCGTCGTCAGCGGTGATTGGGTTGCCAGAGTATTTAATTTGAACATAGCGCATGACACCGCTCGAATCGGTGTCGTCGTCGCCGCCGTATAGGCCGCTATCGCCTTCGCCCAAAGCTTCACAGGTCGTCGCTTGGTTACAAGTATTGATAGTTGCCCTGCCGTTAACAACCAAGCCACCCCACTCAGAGGTAAAAGGCTCTTCTAGGAGAACACCACTATAGGAAGCTGCCGGGGTAATGCCAAGCTCGGTGGCGAGATCGAGATCAAGCGCAGAAGTAAATACGATCGGGTTCGTGGCGCTGCCTTCAGCCATAATTTGCGAACCGCGCGAAACAACCAATACATCCGATTTGGTCGCGCCGTATACCACTACGCCAGGCTCGATTGTCAATACAGCAGCGTCACCAGCAGCGGCTGCGCCGCCAGCCCCGAGGTCAACACCAATCGCCACTTTACCTGACAGCTGATAAATATTTCCCGATGTTAAGGTGATATCGCTAGTGATGGTGCCGGACACGCTGCAATGCGTTTGCTCGCCCACAGCAACGGCTGTGGTCCCTGTGGGACAAGTACCATCAGATGTATATTCAATGCCACCGCGGCCAATTTTGACCGATGGCGCTGGCTCTGGCGCTGGTTCAGGTGCGGGCTCAGGAGCGGGAGTGCCCGTTCCTGGATTAGGCCCAGTTGAACCAGGTGACGCCAATTCGGTGCTATCATCGCCGCATGCAACAAGAGCAATAGCTGCAACAGCTGCTAATAGAGTATTCTTTAATATTTGAAGATTTGTCATTTTGTTCCCCGTACGGACGATTCCGCGACCTGACTGAATTCTGAATTGTTCAAATGGATGGGCTGGCGATATGTGCCGCCTGCATCCAAGCCAATTGGGTAATCGCAGAATGTGACAGTTTCTTTTCGAAACTCTTACAGTTTTGACACAGTTGGGTAAAACGGCTGTTCTCAGCGATTTTTTGGATATAAAATTCACGGACTAGTGTGGGAAATAGTGGCTAAACCTAAAAATACAGCCATACGATCCAGGCGGCCAGACACAAAAATGGACCAAAAGGAATCGGTGTTTCTTTGGCTGGCGTCCCCTTTACCGCGACTTTTATTAAGCCCGCAATCAATCCGACAACCGATGCGACTAACAATACCATTGGCAAACCTTGCCAGCTCAGCCATATGCCGATGCCGGCGAGCAGTTTCGCATCTCCAAGCCCAATGCCGTCGCGGCCGCGCAGGGCCCGGTAACCATAATTTAGAAGGGGGAAAAACAGCAGTCCAACAGCTCCGCCTATGACATGGTCAAGGGGTTCAAAGCGAGGTTGGAAATATGCCAGACCGGCTCCTGTTAAAAACAGGACCGCCGTCAACAGATTGGGAAGTCGGTAACTGTTTATGTCATAAAGGCTGAGCACCCAGAGATTTAAGAACAAAACAAAGGAGAGCAAAAGCGGCGCCGACGATGCCCAATATAAAGCGCCTATCAGCAAGCCAACCAGGGCCCATATCCAAACCGTGCGCAGATCGCTTGCATCAAGGTTTGGTTTTGGGCCATCGCCATTCGGACCTTCCTCGGCACTCTCTTCAGTCGCCGCTTTGCGGGTTTTATTTTCTTTCATGCTCACTGATCTTTGCCTGTTCTTGCCGTGGTTCCTGACATCAAACTTAGCTGTCAAAACCGATACCCCTGTCCCCTATTTGATTGGAATTGCCTTGTCAAAGAAGAACCGGCCGCGAGCAAGCCAAAAAAAAACATACGTAAATTACGTATGTTTTTTCGGGTAGCTATTGCTGCTCAACGGCTGGACCCAGCCTCTAAAGGCAATTGGATCATGGCAACGTCTATTTCTCCAGGCGCAAAAGAGCCATTTTCGCAATTGTCTTAACGCGGCGCGGCTCGCCTGAAACTGTCATGGCATAAGGATTGTCTTTTGATGCCAATATTTTCTGATATATCGCGACAGCTTGCTCGGTACGCCCGGTAGAGCTATATACAAAAGCCAGATTAAGTTTGGTGAAAACTTCATCCTCTTTTGCAACACCGGCACCCAAGAGAGCAGCTTCCGCTTTGCTCCAATCACCGGAATTCAATTCCTTTGTCGCATAATCGTCAGCCGTCATTGTCGGCTCAACTTCAACGACTCGGATATCAGCCGCCGATGCACTGACGGTGAAGGCGGCTACTGCAAACAGTATCCCAAAGTTAGAAAAACGCATTCGAACCTCCTTTGGTTAATCAACTCATTATCACTAGTTTTGTTACAATAATATGTAACACATTCCGCGTTAATGCACCTAATGAGTTTTAAGCTACTGGTTGCATTGAATTAATTTTTTTTTGATCTATTGGAAAAAAAATATCGTTTTGTTCCAATGTCTTACCAATTTCGCCTCCGAGTCGCAAAAAGTAGTGTGAAATTTTTATGACACATATGAAAAAAAGCGGAAATACCAACATTTGTCGCGTAGCAGGGGGTGGAATACAATTTGAAACGCAAATTTTGTGAGTAATTATGTCTCAGCCTTTTCGGTCAGAAGTGAGGAAAAAATACAGTTACATGGTGGCGGCGCTATTGTGTGCGTTCCCTTTTCTGGCCACTGATAGCGTTGCTTCTGTAGCAAACAAACCCACTGCACATCAAAGCAGTCCGTTCGAAGAAAATGACAATGGCTATCTGCCGTACCCATCAGAAAACTCTTTAGAGACCGCACTTCAATTTGTTCGTTTCACTGGCCTTACCAAGAATCTTTCGCTCTTATTGCTAAACGACGTTAAAAACGAAATACCTGTAAAAGCTGCTATTGAACGATACGGCATGGATAAAGTGCAGGTGTCTGTAGTTCGAGCCATTCGCATAGCGCAAAACACCTATGCACGCGAGTGGAATTTGATGTTAGCCAATGTCTATAAAAGTCATTTTGGCGGTAGCGAGTTGCAATCTATTCTGGCAAAGCGCGAAGCCTCACCCTTTTTTGTGCACCTTGTTGATTTACAAACCGTGATTGCCAGCGACGTAAAGACAGAAGGCGGCGTTATATTCTCTCACGCCCGAGCCGATGTGATGCGCCAAGTTCTCTTGGATCTCCCAACCTGAATTTCCAGCTCTGATGAATTTGAGCTCAGGATTTACGGCCGTTCGCTTTGCTCACCCCATTGCCCCCAAGACCAATAAAAACCCAATCCATCAAATCCTGGGACCAAGCATCTAAGGAGCTGCGTTATTTGTGGGCTCATATTGGAGGGCAAAGCAGTTCTCTTTGTCACTTTGTTGATAGGATAAAGAAAGCGGTATGGGGGACCTGCCTACAGAATAGGCCCCAACAAGGAAAATGCAGGGCTCACCAGATGCTGCGTGCCGAGCTTGATTGGATATAGACGCGACTGTGCCCTCAATAATTTGCCGCTTAGGCAACCCGGCATTTACCACAATGGTTACGGGTACATTAGGGCTAATGCCTGCTTCCATAATTTCCTGCATGGTTTTTGCCAAATGCCGTCTTGCCATATAGAGGGCGACACTCCCCCCTGTTAACAAGGCTTGCCAGTTGGCCCTATCCGTTTGCAAACCCGCATTCGTCGAGCCTGTCATATAGGTGACCCGCCTTAAAGTGCCGCGCCCAGTGAGTGGAATACAGGCATCAGCGGCGGCAACAGCGGCTGCACTGACGCCGGCTATCACTTGTGTTTCTATGCCTTCATTGTTCAGGTGCTGCAATTCTTCACCCCCGCGCCCGAAAATGAACGGGTCACCACATTTCAGCCGCACCACTCGATTGCCTTGTTTGGCAAAATTAGCCAACGTTCGGTTGATAAAGGTCTGCGTCGCCGAGTGTTTGCCGCAGCGCTTACCAACCGCCATAATATGCGCGTCGCGTCGTGCATGAGAGAGGAGCGCCGGATCAAGAAGAGCATCATGTAAAATGACGTCAGCCTCTTCAAGTGCGCGCAAACCACGCAAACTTATCATATCAGCCCCGCCCGCTCCCGCGCCAACAAGTGTAACTTTGCCTACAGCTGTCCCGGCTTTGGTTTGATGCAACAGCTTATCAAAGCACTCAAAAATTTGAGTATCCTTGAGCTGGGCAAGCTGTTTCATTTCAACTTTTGAAAAAACACGGTCCCAAAAAATCCGTTGCTTGGCCCTATCCAATGCAGACTTGGCTCGTTCCCGAAAGGCCCCTGCCTGATGGACAATAGTTCCCAGGTTTTGGGGCAGTAAGTGTTCCAGCATCTGCCTGACATTGCGGGCAAGTGCAGGCGCTGCGCCGCCGGTTGAAATAGCAATTTGCACAGGCCCTCGGCGCACCACGGCGGGGGTAAAATAATCGCAAGCTTCGGGTTGATCTACACTATTCAACAGGAAACCATCACTGGCGGCAAGGCTGCGCAACAGCGGTGAGCTATTGGGGCATTCCCCGCTATCTATGGCCAGAAAAACATCATTACAGTGAACGGCTTCAAGCCGTGTTTGCACCAGTTCCAGATTGACTGTTTTTTCAAGGACAGCAAACTCTGGTAACGCGTTTACTGCAACCACACGCACAAAAGCCCCGGCGGCAAGTAATGGTTTTACTTTGGCAAGTGAAACTGTGCCTCCGCCCAGAACAAGACACTGACGGCCGTTCAGATTAAGCGAAATCGGGAAAAGGTTTTCAAGCGGCATTGGATGTTTCCTTGTTCCGATGATGGTGTGGTGCATGGGCATGGATCAGTGTTCTCAATTCCGGGATGCATGAGCCGCAATTGGTGCCCGCCGAAAGCGCAGCTCCAATCGCTTCGACGCTGCACAAGCTGTTCGCCCTGATTGCGGCATCAATCTGGTGCTGGCCCACCTGAAAGCAGGAGCATATAATTGGTCCGTTATCAATTTGAATACCTTGGCTGCGGCCTGCCAACAACAAGCGCCGCGTATGCTCGTCAAGCGGCTGATTAAATAGGCTCTGTAGCCATGTGGTATTGACGCCAGCATTCGACGGGCCTGCAAGCAGCAAAAAATCCAGCTGATTATTTCTCACGACAGCACACCGTAGTATGCCCTGCGCAGGATCAGTAGCTTCCAGCCACTGGCCTGCTTCAGATTTCAGGGCCTCTTTTAGTTCGTCCAATTGTGAAATATCCGACCCGGCCATCCGGGTGAGTGTACAATGCTCTAGTTTGCTACGGGTCCAATAATCGAACGTGCTGAGAGCTTTATTGTCCTTTGAGAGCAGTAAGGCCTGCCATGCCGTATTCATTGGTTGTATAGCTACCGCCGTTGTTTTGAAGGCTGGTTGAGCCGAGATTGGATCACTGGTGGGTGCAATAAGCCCTCCGACTGTAGCATTTGCAGCATGTGTACCGCTCCAATGGATGGGTAGAAAAGCTTCGCCCGGCTTTTGGTCCGCTGTAATGCGCACACGAACGGTGACCCTGCCAAGGTTGTTGCTTACACGCGCAAAAGATTTATCGTTAAGACCGTATTTTACTGCATCTTCAACACATATATCTAGCCACGGCTCTGCCCGGTGACCGGTTAATTTGTGGCTGGTTCCGGTGCGTGTCATAGTGTGCCATTGATCGCGGTAGCGCCCTGTGTTCAATAGAATGGGATAAGCACTGTCTGTGGTAGCTCCTGAGTTATGACAAATTGCAATCATGTGAGCCTTGCCGTTCGCAGTTATAAAACCTCCAGCGCCAAACAGACGCTTATTGTCGGCGAGTTTATGCTGGGATTGTGGCCATTTACCGGGGACGAGTGCATCATATTCTGTATCGCTGATTTGCTTTAACGCGCCCAGGTCAAACAAGCGTTCACCGGAATTTTCAAAGTAAGAAAGAGCCGCGTGCTCCCGGAAAATGTCTGCCGGGCATTCATAAGAGAAACTTGAACGCCAACCCATGGCACCTGCTACATCGCGCATGATTTGCCAATCGGGTCGGGCAAGTGCAAATGGCTTTTTGAAGGCGCGCTGACGCGAAATTGTTCGATCAGAATTTGTGACAGTGCCCTCTTTTTCACCCCACCCAGCGGCAGGCAAGCGAATATGTGCAAATTGTTGAGTATCTGTTCTGCAGATACAATCAGAGACAATTACCAGCGGGCATTTTTTTAAAGCTTCGCGCACTTTGTTTGAATTTGGCAGGCTGACGGCAGGATTAGTGGCCATGATCCAAATGGCTTTGATGCGCCCATCATGTACAGCATCGAACATATCAACGGCACGCAGACCCTCGGTAGTTGCTATATTGGGCGCCTGCCAAAACCGGCTCACACGATCAATTGTTTTGTCCGAAAAATCCATGTGAGCTGCAAGTGTGTGGGCCAAGCCCCCTACTTCGCGGCCGCCCATGGCATTGGGTTGGCCCGTGACAGAAAAAGGCCCCGTGCCCGGCTGGCCGATACGCCCCGTTGCTAAGTGGCAGTTAATGATTGCATTGACCCGGTCAGTGCCATTATGGGCCTGGTTGATACCTTGGGAAAAAAGCGTGACTGTTTTGTCGGTACGAGCAAACAGCGTGAAAAATTCGCTGATCTCGCTTTCAATGCCGCGCTCCCGCACCATATCTTGAAATCTAAATTCATCAGCTTTTGCGGCCTTTAGTGCTGCTTTGTAGCCGTCCACATGTTCGCTGGTATATGAGGCTGGTGCTGCGCCGCATGCATCTAGATGAACAAGCAGGCTATTAAACAACAGCACATCGCCGCCCGGCTGAATAGGGATATGCAGGTCTGCAATATCGCAGGTTTCGGTGCGGCGAGGGTCGATAACAACGATTTTAGTGCCGCGTTTTTCTTTGGCTACTTTCAACCGCTGGAACAATACGGGGTGGCACCAGGCCAGATTGGATCCCGCAAGAACCACAAGATCGGCCTCTTCCAGGTCGGTGTAATCACCCGGTACGATATCCGCACCGAATGCGCGTTTGTGGCCAGCCACGGCAGATGACATGCATAGCCGGGAATTAGTATCGATATTGGCGCTACCGATGAAGCCTTTCATCAGCTTATTGGCGATATAATAATCTTCGGTCAACAGCTGGCCAGATACATAAAAAGCAACAGAATCAGGGCCATATTTCGTGATGGTATCCTCTAGACGGTCGGCGACCGTTTTAGTCGCGGTTTTCCAACTTGTTTCCTGACCGTCCACTATAGGCGCAGCAAGCCTACCTGCATCACCCATAGTATCGCCGAGCGCCAAGCCTTTTGAACACAAGCGACCAAAGTTAGCCGGATGTGCTGGGTCGCCTTCGATCAGCGTTTTGCCTTCGTGTTCAGTAGCCAACATACCGCAACCAACGCCGCAGTAAGCGCAAGTTGTCCTCACTTTTTTCATGCCACCGCGTCCATTTCGCTGGCTTCAGGCATCGCTAGATAAACGCCGCCTTCCTTGTCCAATTTGACAGCTAAAGTCGGGGTGCAACCGCTGTCTGAGCCTTGTGCCTCGCCGGTCTCAAAATTAATAATCCAATTGTGCAACGGACAGGTGACCGAATGGCCGTGTACGATGCCTTCTGACAGAGGGCCTTTTTTGTGCGGGCATTCATTCTTGAGCGCAAAGATACTGCCATCAGATGTATGGAAAAGAGCGATTTCGCCGATCACGGTTTGGATGCGGCGTGAGCCCTTTTTAGGGATATCGTCTTTATGGCAAATCAGAGCAAAATCTGTTGTATTAGTCATGTCTTAGCCTGCCTTTACCAATTGTTGTTGCTTGAGTATTTTATATTCATGGGCGTCCATGCCCTGAGCACGCTCTGCCCATGGATCATTCTGGCTATCTATCTGGCTTGCGATAAAACGATCCCGCAGGGCAGCACGTTTTTCTGCATCCGGCAGCAAGCGGTCTTTGACATAGTCGAGCCCAACCCGTTCAACCCAGGGGGCTGTGCGCTCTAGATAGCGGGCGTCTTCTCGGTATAGCTGAACCAGCGCCATGCTATATTCAAGCACCTCTTCTTCCGTAGATACCTTGCACAGAAAATCAGTAACCCGCACCGTGATGCCGCCGTTGCCGCCAATGTGCAATTCGTAGCCACTGTCTACACAGATAACGCCGAAATCCTTGATTGTTGCTTCAGCGCAGTTGCGCGGGCAGCCAGAGACAGCCATTTTGAACTTATGGGGCATCCAACTGCCCCAAGTCGCTTCCTCAAGCTTCACACCGAGGCCAGTACTGTCTTGCGTGCCAAAGCGGCACCAATCAGAGCCTACACAGGTTTTAACGGTTCGAAGCGATTTCCCATATGCGTGGCCAGAGACCATGCCTGCAGCATTTAAATCGGCCCAAACGGCGGGTAGATCATCCTTTTCGACGCCAAATAGATCGATGCGCTGGCCACCTGTTACTTTCACAGTCCTGATGCCAAACTTATCAACAACATCGGCTATGGCACGCAGTTCCTTCGACGAGGTCAAGCCACCCCACATGCGGGGCACCACAGAATATGTGCCGTCTTTTTGAATATTGGCGTGCACGCGTTCATTGATATAACGCGAGCGAACATCATCTACATATTCGCCGGGCCATGCGCACAGCAGGTAATAATTCACTGCGGGGCGACAAGTTGCGCACCCGTCGGGGCTTTGCCACTCAAGTGCCTGGTAAACATCGGGGATGGTTTTTAGGCTTTTCGTTTTAATAAGACGGCGGACATCGTCGTGCGGATGATGTGTGCACCCGCATATTGCCTTTGGGCCCGTCTCGACGACAAAATCATCGCCGAGAGTAAGGCCAATGAGTTTTTCAACAAGCCCAGTGCACGAACCGCACGAGGCTGATGCCTTGGTCTCGGCCCGCACCTCTGCCAGCGTGGTAAGGTTGCCGTCTAGTATGCTGTTTTGGATAGCGCCTTTACACACACCGTTACAGCCGCAGATCTCTGCGTCGGCGGGCAATGCCGCCACTAATTTAAAAGGGTCGGGATTGGAGCCCCCCTCAAACCCCTGTCCAAAGAGCATTGTGCTGCGCACATCTTCGACATCCGTTCCGTCTTTGAGAAGTTGAAAATACCAAGGGCCATCGTCGGTATCCCCATATAATACCGTGCCGATTACTTTATTTTCCTTGAGGCAAAGGCGTTTATAAACGCCGCGCGCGGCATCCCTGAAAACAATGTCTTCTGTGCCGTCGCCGCCAGAGAAATCCCCTGCCGAAAACAGATCAATACCCGTTACCTTCAGTTTAGTTGATAGAATTGAGCCTTGGTAGCCATCGCTTGTCGGGTCATCTGCTTGTTTGGCGAGTTTGTCGGCGAGCACTTTGGCCATATCCCAGATGGGCGCAACCAGGCCGTAACACAGGCCGTTATGTTCAATGCATTCGCCAATAGCAGAAATGTCTTTGTTGGAGGTTGTCATATGGTCATCAACAATAATACCGCGCGCTGTCTCCACTCCGTGGGACTTTGCGAGCCAATTGTTGGGGCGAATACCAACAGCCATGACCACGAGATCAGCATCAAATGAGCGTCCGTCTTTCAATTTTACGGCTTCACAGCGGCCATTGCCTATAATTTCTGCGGTATCGGCATCAGTGATGATATGAATGTCTCGGGCTTCCAACTCGTTCTTCAGCAAATTGCCTGCTGCAGTATCAAGCTGGCGCTCCATCAGGTGGTTTGCCAGATGCACTACAGTGACCCGCATACCCAATGTAGAGAGCCCATGCGCGGCTTCGAGTCCCAAAAGGCCACCACCAATGACAACAGCATTCTGACGCGATTTTGACGCGCTGATCATGGACTCTACGTCGCCCATATCCCGGAAAGTAATAACCCCTTCTTTAGTATGACCTGGTACTGGAATAATGATCGGCTCTGAGCCTGTAGCCAGCAATAGATGGTCATATTCAATTGTGCGCCCGCGCCCAGACGTTACCGTTTTTTTCTTTTGATTCAGGCCCACAATAGGATCGCCTGCCCGAAGCGTGATATTATTGGCTTCATACCAATCCCAGTCATTGAGAATAATATCCTCGAACGCTTTTTCACCTGCAAGAAGCGGTGATAGCATTATGCGGTTATAATTTAGGCGGGGTTCTGAGCCAAAGACAGTGATGTCATAGGCATCTGGCGCGCGCTTAATTAACTCTTCAAGCGTGCGCATGCCCGCCATACCGTTTCCGACGACTACCAATTTTTGTTTCATTTTATACTCAATGTGTTGTGATCTTTGAACTCAGTATCGCAAGGGCTGTGCCAGATGTGTTTTCGATTTAATATACTTTTAAAACAACGGGGTAAGTTGTTTTGTTCTGGGCTTTATATAAATACAGCCAAAAGACATGGTTATTATTTAATCAATGACTAAAAAATATACAAAAATCTAAATAACAAAGCTGCCCTCAGATTTAATAATTCGTGTAACATTTTGTTATATTTGAATAAAAATAAATATTCTCGCTTGGCATGGCGCTTGCGAAGCTGGGGTAATTATTTTTTTTACCCAGTTTTAATAGAGTTCCCTGTCATGGCCCATCATCTTCCACCTGATCCTCAGTCTGGTCTGAATTTTTTGTCTTTCCGCGGTAAAACCAAAACACTTCACCTGAGTTGGTTTGCCTTTTTTATTAGCTTTGCCGTTTGGTTCAATCACGCCCCCCTGATGTCTTCTATTCGCGACACATTTGATCTTTCCGGGCAGGAAGTAAAAACGTTGTTTATTCTCAACGTAGCGCTAACCATTCCTGCTCGTATCCTGATCGGCATGTTGGTGGACCAGTTTGGGCCAAGGTTGATATATGCTCTTTTACTTGTCGCCTCAGGCATACTCTGCTTGTTGTTCGCTATGGCCGACAGTTTTGAGATGCTGGCACTTTTACGTTTCTTGCTCGGTTTTGTTGGTGCTGGTTTTGTTATTGGAATTCGGTTGGTTAGCGAATGGTTTCCAGCCAAACAGTTGGGCTTGGCCGAAGGCATTTATGGAGGATGGGGGAATTTTGGTTCCGCAGCAGCAGCGCTGACATTACCGGCCATCGCCTTATGGTTTGGCGGCCCAGATGGTTGGCGTTATGCCATAGGATTAACCGGTGTTATTGCCATGCTATATGCTGGCGTATTTTACCTTTCTGCGCGAAACACACCAAAAGGTTCCACATATTTCAAGCCTAAAAAGGCGGGCGCGTTGGAGGTTACCAGCCAATCCGATTTGGTGCTTTACATTGCAATGAAAGCACCTCTCTTTTTCGCGCTTGCACTGTTGGCGTGGAAACTCGGCCCAGCCAATCTAAAGCTGCTATCCGCTCCGGTGACGGTTGCACTTTATGGTGTTCTTGCCGGGCTTTACACTTATCAGATTTATCATATTCTACGCATCAATTTGCCGATCTTGAAAAAACCGGTGCCCGAACTGCACAAATATGACTTTCGCCAAGTGGCGGTTCTTGATTTGGCATATTTAGTAACGTTTGGGTCTGAGCTTGCTTGTGTATCCATGTTGCCGCTTTATTTCATGGACATGTTTGCGCTCTCACCAGTAGCAGCTGGGGCTGTTGCCTCCAGTTTTGCTTTTATGAATTTGGTGGCACGACCCATTGGTGGTTTATTCAGCGATAAATTTGGTCGCAAAAAAATGCTGGTTTTTTTGCTGGGTAGTTTGGCACTTGGCTATTTGGGTATGTCGCAGATCAATGGCAACTGGTTTTTGCCGTTTGCGATATTGATGACTATGACCTGTTCGTTTTTCGTGCAGGCTGGCGAGGGCGCTGTATTTGCAACGGTTCCCCTTATCAAACGCCGGCTCACCGGCCAAATCGCAGGTATGGTAGGTGCATACGGCAATATTGGCGGCGTTGTTTTTCTAACTGTTTTGTCCTTTGTATCAGCAGAGATATTTTTCATAGTGATTGCAGGTGCCGCACTATTAACACTGGTTGTTACACAGTTGTTTATGAACGAACCTGAGGGCAAGATTGCAGAAGTCCTGCCTGATGGCACCGTACAGTTGATTGAAGTTGCCTAGGATCAGGCCCCAGTAATAAGGCCTGACCCTAGAGAAAAGGAAAAACGCATCTGATGCGGGGCGCTATTCACATATCCATCGGCCAATATAGCCACAAAGGAGCGAAGCTGCGGAACGACGATTCGTACGGTGTTGTTGTGCCCACAGGATCGATGCTTGCCAACAAGGGTATTGCCGCGGCTGTAGCTGATGGTCTTAGCGTTAGTGAAGGCGCAAAAGAAGCAAGCGAGACATGTGTCAAAAGCTTTTTAACAGACTATTATGACACGCCTTCCACTTGGACAGCACGCAGTGCAGTAGGTCGCGTTTTATCTGCCACCAACCGCTGGCTCAATGCACAAAGTCAGGGCCGCTATCACAGTGACCTGGACATGGCCAGTACATTTTCTGGCTTGGTGCTCAAGGGAGGCATGGCCTTTATCTTCCATGTGGGAGACAGCCGTATCGCACTCGTGCGTAACGGGATATTAGAGCCTCTGACACGCGAGCATAAAATCAGTTCAGAAGCCGGGCGCGAATTTCTGTCGCGCGCCGTCGGTGTATCGGTTGATATTGATGTGGACTACCGCACATTATCGATCGAGCAAGGGGATACCTTTCTCTTCACCACAGACGGCGTGCATGATCATATCAGCAATGCAGATTGCATATCACGGCTTGCTGCAACGGCTGGCGATCTTGATACTGCGGCCACAGACCTGGTCGTTCAGGCCCAAAATGCGGGCAGCCAGGATAACCTTACCTGCCAGATCATCAGAATTGACCACATTGGTGATCGCGACGAGCAAGCTTACCACCGAAGCTTGGCAGAGTTGCCGTTCCCGCCTGAACTAGAGCTTGGTATGATCCTTGACGGATACCGAGTGATCCGAGAATTGCACCTTAGCCCGCGTTCGCAGGTTTATCTGGCAATTGATGTTGAAACGGGTGAGAAAGTCGCTTTAAAGACACCGTCCGCCAATTTTAGCGATGATCCCACTTTTCTGGAGTGTTTTTCACGGGAAGAATGGATCGGCCAGACCATATCCTGTCCTCACGTTGTGCAGACTTTGGCCCCGAAGATGCCGCGCCGATTTCTCTATACACTCGTAGAATATGTTGAAGGACAAACGCTGGCGCAGTGGATGGTGGATAATCCGGCACCTGATTTAAACCAGGTGCGCGGCATTTTGGACCAGATGATTGTAGGGGTCAGAGCGCTTCACCGTAAAGAGATCATCCACCAGGACCTAAAACCCGATAACATTGTGATCGACCGTGATGGCACAGTTAAAATCGTTGATTTTGGTTCAGTGCGCATATTGGGGTTAGAGGAAGCCGACCCCGCGCACGCCCCCACTCATGCTATGGGCACAGTTTCTTATTCAGCACCTGAGCTTGTACTTGGCTTTAAGGCCACCCGCCAATCAGACCTCTATTCATTGGCGGTGATTGTTTATGAAATGCTGACGGGAAACCTGCCCTATGGCCGGGGGTTTTCAAATGATACTTCAGTAAAAAAAGCGCACTATCGCTTGGCTCATATCAAACACCCGGAGATTCCCCATTGGGTGGATGGGGCCCTTCAAAAAGCGTTAGCCGTGGATCCATCGAGGCGGTATCAAGCGCTGTCTGAGTTTGCTATTGATTTACGGCGGCCCAGCTCTGAATTTTCTCAAGTTGATGTGCCTTTGATAGCAAGAAACCCAGTTGCGTTTTGGCAGGGTTTAGCAGGCATTTTAGGCGCTATCGTTTTTTTGTTGTTATTTTTCAGACATTGATCGCTGTCACGATCCGAAGATTTTATTTTTCAAGTCAGCTATGGATTTAGCCCCATAGGCACTGACACACTATCAAAATCTGGTGGTTTCGTCGGAAACCATTAAGGGCCCGCGACGACCAAAGGCGCTAACCGATAGCATTTTTACTCTTGTCAGCTAAATATGCAACGCGTGCCCCAAAGCCTTAAGTGCGGCTTCCTGAAAACCCTCGCTCTGTGTTGGGTGCGCATGGATAGTGCCTGCGACATCTTCCAACCGCACGCCCATTTCCAGCGCCAGTGAAAAAGTGGCTGATAATTCTGATACGCCTTTGCCTACCGCCTGAATACCAAGCACCAAGTGGTTGTCTGCGCGCGCAACGATGCGCACAAAACCAGTTTCGACCTCCATGGTCATCGCACGGCCATTAGCGGCAAAAGGAAACTGTCCGGTTTTGGTGACATAACCAGCAGCTTCAGCGTCTTCAGGCGACAGTCCGCAGGTGACTATCTCGGGGTCGGTGAAACACACAGCCGGTATTGCCACTTTATCAAACGAGCGGTTTTGCCCTGCGATAATTTCTGCGACCATTTCACCCTGTGCCATTGCGCGGTGCGCCAGCATAGGCTCGCCTGTTAGATCGCCGATCGCATAAACGCCTGCCATCGAAGTCTCGCATTTATCATTCACAGCCACTACACGGCCCTGCATGGTTAGGAAAAGCCCTTCAAGCCCGTAACCCTCAGTTTTGGCGCGGCGCCCCACTGTCACCAGAATTTTACTGGCCTTGATAGTTTTTTCAGTACCGTCTGGCATTTCAACAACCAGCGTATCGTCCCCGGCATTCATGCCTTTAGCTTTTGTGCCAAGCAGCACGTCAATACCAAGCTTTTTAAGGGAGGCCGCCACCGGCCTCGTAAGATCAGCGTCATACTGCGAAAGAATATTATCCATGGCTTCCACCACAGTGACCTGCGCACCCATCTTCGCGTAAGCCGTGCCCAGTTCAAGCCCAATATAGCCGCCGCCAATAACGACAAGGCTGTCGGGCACACTCCTGAGCGAAAGCGCTTCGGTGCTCGAGATGATATTGCCGCCGAACGGCAAAGTTGGTATTTCCACAGGTACGCTGCCGGTAGCCAAAATTACATTCTTGGCTTTAATGGTAATCGGCCCGTCTGCGTTTTCAACCACACAGGTTTTTCCGTCAGCCATTTGGCCCCAGCCCACAACCAGCTTGACCTTATTTTTCTTCAACAAACCTGCCACGCCGCTATTTAAGCGTTTCACAATGCCGTCTTTCCAATCAACAGCTTTAGAAAGATCAAGTTTTGGGTTTTCAACGGAAATTCCCAGCAAATTATCGCCGGTAAAATGCACAGCTTTTTCAAACTCATCAGCCGCATGGATCAGCGCCTTAGAAGGAATACAACCCACATTCAAGCAGGTACCGCCGGGCGCCTGCCCGTCAACAATCACTGTATCAAGCCCCAACTGGCCCGCGCGGATCGCCGCCACATAGCCCCCTGGCCCTGCCCCCAGCACCAACAGATTACAATTGATGGTCTTCATCTAGCGCTCCATAAACAGGGTTGCCGGGTTCTCAAGCAATTCACGAATATGCTGAATAAATTCAGCCGCATCCCAGCCATCTACAATCCGGTGATCAAACGACGACGACAAGTTCATCATTTTGCGCGGGACAAAACCACCGTCTTGCCATACCGGGCGTATCGTAATTTTATTCACGCCCACAATCGCAACCTCAGGGCTGTTGATCACCGGGGTGGAAACCAGCCCGCCCATACGGCCCAAACTGGTAAGTGTAATGGTTGAACCCGTCAGCTCGTCGCGGCTGATAGACCCATCCCGCGCAGCACTGGCCAAACGTTTAGTCTCGTTCGCAAGACCGTATATATCCATCGTTTCCGCATGTTTTATCACCGGCACCATCAGTCCGCCCGGTGTCTGTGCCGCCATGCCGATATGCGCAGCACCGTATTGATACAACATATCCGCGCCGTCATCATAGTGGCTGCCAAGTTTTGGAAATGCCTTTAACGCCGCGACCATCGCCTTCATAATAAATGGCAAAATTGTCAGCTTGGGTTCGCTTTCTTTGCGGGTGGTATTCATGTGTTCGCGCAACCGCTCAAGCTCGGTAACGTCGACTTCTTCCACATAGGTGATATGGGGGATACGCTGTTTGGCGTCCTGCATACGCTCGCCAATTTTACGCCGCAGACCAATCACTCGGGTCTCTTCAACGCTGGTATTGGGTGTGCTATTTGAACCACCACCAACAGGTGCGCTAGCACCCGTCATATAAGCGTCCAAATCTTCATGGCTAATGCGCCCAACCGGGCCAGTGCCGTGCACATACTGGAGCTTGACGCCAGCGTCCGCTGCGCGCTTGCGAACAGCAGGCGATGCCAAAGGTTTTTCGCCCTCTGCGCGCGGCGCGGCGCTTCTCGCCGAGGCGGCCACTATGGCAGGCTTAACCACCGCAGCTACTTTTGGCGCTGGCTTTGCCGCAGGTTTTACAGCGGGAGCAGCCTTTGCGGGCTTCCTTATTGGTTCCTCAACAGCTTTAGCTTTAGGGGCTGCTTCTAATATCTCAGCCGCATTGCCCTCGCCTTCCACTTCAATAGTGATAATCACAGCACCCACCGCTGTCATCTCGCCGATGTCACCTTCCAGCGTAGCCACCGTGCCATCAACCGGGCTTGGGATTTCAACCGTTGCTTTGTCGGTCATCACCGCTGCCAAGACATCGTCTTCTTTAACCACATCGCCGGGTTTTACATTCCACTCGACAATCTCGGCTTCAGTAATACCCTCACCTACATCAGGCATTTGTATTTTATGAATACCCATTATTTGGTCTCCATCATGCTTTTCAGGGCTTTGCCTACCCGCTCTGGTCCGGGGAAATAATCCCACTCTTGCGCGTGAGGATAAGGGGTATCCCAGCCAGCAACACGTTCAACCGGTGCCTCAAGATGGTAAAAACAACGCTCCTGAACCTGCGCTGCCAGTTCTGCTCCAAAACCTGATGTCAGCGTCGCTTCATGAAGCACCAAGCAGCGTCCAGTCTTTTGCACAGAGGCTACAATCGTTTCAACATCCAAAGGCATCAAGCTTCTAAGATCAATGATTTCGGCGTCAATACCGGTTTCATTTTTGGCCGCTTCCGCCACGTAAACCATGGTGCCGTAGGTCAGTATCGTAACGTCCGCCCCTTCGCTGAATACCGATGCCTTGCCGATCGGCACTGTATAATGCCCAGCGGGCACTGCGCCTTGCGGATGTTTGGACCAATTGCTGGCAGGCCTGTCGTGGTGGCCATCAAAGGGCCCATTATACAGCCGTTTGGGTTCAAAAAAGATGACCGGGTCATCATCCTCAATCGCCGAGATCAACAGACCTTTGGCATCATAGGGGTTTGAAGGAATAACCGTTTTTATGCCTGCAACATGGGTAAACAGGGACTCGGGGCTTTGGCTGTGGGTTTGTCCGCCAAAAATACCGCCCCCACATGGTGTGCGAATGGTAATGGGCGCTGTGAAATCATTGTTGGACCTGTGCCTTAGCCGCGCGGCCTCGGATACAATCTGATCGTAGGCCGGATAAATATAATCAGCAAACTGGATTTCAACACAGGGGCGCAGGCCGTAGGCCGCCATACCAACCGATGTTCCAACGATGCCGCTTTCATTGATAGGGCTATCGAAAACCCGCGACGTGCCATACTTTGCCTGCAAGCCTGCTGTGCAGCGAAAAACGCCGCCGAAATATCCAACGTCTTCACCGAAGACAACAACATTGTCATCGTTGCCCAATTTCACGTCCAACGCATCGCGGATGGCTTCAATCATCGACATTTGGGTGACGGTTTTTTCGGCGCTTTCCTTCGACGCGGCAGGCTGTTTGGGTACTGTCATTTCAGTCATGCTTTAAGCTCCCAACTTCTGGCGCTGTTCGCGAAGGTGCGGCGGGATGTCTTTGAACACATCGTCAAACATATCTTTTGGACTAGAGCCCGACCCCATCACCCCGAAGGCTTCTGCTTCTTTGGTGGCAGACCGAATTTCATCATCATATTGAGACTGGGCCTGCGCATGGCGCTCTTCGCTCCATAATTCCCGGGCAATCAGGTGATCTTTCAGCCTGATAATCGGGTCACCGAGAGGCCACGCCACAGATTCTTCCTTTGGCCGATACTGCGACGGATCATCAGAAGTAGAATGCGGCGCGACCCGGTAAGTCACCCATTCAATGAGCGTCGGGCCAAAACCACGGCGCGCGCGTTCTACCGCCCAGCGCGATGCGGCATGGACAGCAAGAAAATCATTGCCGTCAACCCGCAGTGCCGCAATGTCATAGCCCAGCGCACGTTCGGCAAATGTGGCATGGTCGCCGCCCGCCATACCCCGGAATGAAGATATCGCCCACTGGTTATTCACCACATTCAAAACAACAGGAGGTTTGTAAACCGAGGCATTCACCAACGCCGAATGAAAATCATTCTCTGCTGTTGAGCCGTCCCCGATCCAACCGGCAGCGATTTTGGTATCGCCCTTAATCGCTGATGCCATCGCCCAACCAACAGCCTGAATATACTGAGTGCCCAAATTTCCCGAAATACTAAAAAAACCATGAGCCTTTGAACTATAGAGAATCGGTAACTGTCGCCCTTTCAAAGGATCACGGGAATTCGATAATATCTGGCAAATCATATCTACAATAGGGTAATCACCTGCAAGCAACAGGCCTTGCTGGCGGTAGGTCGGGAAGTTCATATCCCCGTCTCGCAGCACACCTTTAAAGCCAACGGCGATGGCTTCTTCACCCGTGCATTTCATATAAAATGAGGTTTTGCCTTGGCGCTGCAATATGGTCATGCGCTCATCAAAGGTGCGCACACGAATCATATTTTTAAGGCCCGCGAGCAGCGTATCATCGTCAATGCCCTCGGCCCAAGGCCCGATAGCTTCGCCTTTTTTATTAAGAACACGCACCATTGCGCTGGCCATGTCTTTCATATCAGCTGCCGGGGTATCAAACTCTGGGCGGCGCACACTGCCCGCCGCAGGGATTTCCATATCAGTGAAGTCAGGTTCATCACCGGGCCTGCACTGCGGCTCCGGCACGAAAAATTTCAGTGGTTCATAATCAGTCATAGCCAACCCCGGTCCTGTCCTGACTTGTGAAAAATAATGTCAGCAATACTGACGTATTTTTCACCAAAAGATCAATGCTTTTTTGCGCGAAGACAGCAAATTTTCCTTAAAGACGCCACCTCTCCGGCCCAATAATAGCATGAACACAAGGAAACACGGGCATCTGCGAATATTGCTGCTCACAAAACAAGCGAAGCGAATTATTTCTTGTAAAACTGGTATTGCCTTACAGATTGGCCCAATCAGGGGCCAGAGCCCTCAAGACTTACTAACCGAGTCTTATATAAACGCGCGAACGGGGCCAGCCGCAAGGCCTTATGGTATGCCTCAATCGAGCCGGCTTTGTCACCCGCCAAAAGACGCGCTTCTGCCCAAATTGAGAGCGCATAATGATCACCGGAGTCCACTGAAAGCGCCGCCTCCACCAATTTGGTCGCGCGGACAAAGCTTTTGTCTTTAAGAAGGGCGATGGCCCCCGTCGACTAATCAGGCGCAGGGGTTGGCTGATCAGCATCCTCCGCTCCCGGCGCACCGAAGCCCCAACCCGCGTATAGCACTTGTTGGGCACTGGCAGTAAAGGGATCGCCCAGATGCTGCAATGCTGCGGCTTGCCATGCCTTTTTTGCAGTCTCTGCGCCGACGCCCCGTAGGTAGTGCCAACAAAAAGCACGAATGGAAGATGCAGCAGGTGTAAACATCCACTAAACTGCACAAAGCACATATTAAAAGGCCCTACAGCGGGGCTCCCGAATGATCGCTTGAGCCAAACCAACGGACACACTAGGGTGCCGCAAATAGCAGCACGGATTCGACAGTGTTACCATACGGCGGGAAGGCCTATCATGCCAAAAGCGACCAGCAAAATAAAAACAGCCAAAAAAACCGCAGCCCCTGCCCCAGCTACGAACGCCGAGCTCGCGAACGCCGGGATTAAAGACGCCGGGGTCGAAACTGTTGAAATCGCCATTATCGGTGCGGGGCCTGCGGGGCTGATGGCGGCGGAAACGCTGATCGCGGCCGGGCACAAGCCGGTGTTGTTCGACCGTATGCCCACGCCTGCGCGCAAATTCTTGATGGCGGGCAAAGCCGGGCTGAACATCACCCACAGCGAAGACAACAAAGCCCTGCTGGCGCGCTACGGCGACCGCGAAAGCATGCTTGCCCCGGCCATCACGGCCTTTGGCCCGGATGATATTCGCGCGTGGGCGGACGGTCTGGCTGCGGAGACCTTCATTGGCTCGTCTGGCCGGGTTTTCCCCAAGGCATTTAAGGCTTCGCCGTTGCTGCGGGCTTGGCTGGGGCGGTTAACCGAAGGCGGCGCGGCGCTGTATACCCGCCATAAATGGCTGGGTTGGGGCAAGTCCGATACAGGCGGCGATATGCTGATATTTGAAACACCAGACGGCACAAAGACAATCAAGGCCAAGGCCACTATTCTGGCGCTCGGCGGTGCCAGTTGGCCGCGCCTTGGCACCGACGGCGCCTGGGCCCCACTGCTGGCAGATAAAGGCATTACAGTTGAGGCTTTCCGCCCGGCAAACTGTGGGTTTACCACTGATTGGAGCGAACATTTCAGCGGCCGTTTCGCCGGTGAACCTGTGAAAAATGTGGTGCTAAGCGCTGGTGACCTTCAGGCCAAGGGGGATTTTATCATCAACAAAAATGGTGTTGAAGGCGGCGCGGTTTACAGCCTTTCTGCACAATTGCGCGATAGCATTGAATTGGCGGGCACGGCCACCGTGATGATCGACCTGACACCAGACCGCTCGACCGAGCGCTTAACCCGTGCCTTCAGCAAAGACCGTGGCAAAAAATCATTCGCGACCTATATCAAACGCGCAGCGGGCCTGTCAGGTGTGAAAGCAGGCTTGCTGCGCGAATGTTTGCCCCAAACCGTTTTTGACAAACCCGCCCATTTGGCGCGCGCGATTAAATCGCTCAGACTTACCCTGAATGCCCCGCGCCCGGTGGCAGAGGCCATCAGCAGCGCGGGCGGTGTATCTTTTGCCGCTGTAGATGCGCACCTGATGCTGCAAGCCCTGCCCGGCACCTTCTGCGCGGGCGAAATGCTGGATTGGGAAGCCCCCACCGGTGGATATCTGCTAACCGCGTGTTTGGCAGAAGGCAAACAGGCAGGCCAAGGTGCCATCAACTGGCTGGCGAACCAATAACGAGGCTGGTAAATCAATAGCGATGCGACAATATGCACACTCCATAGTTGCTCTGGACGAGTGACATCAGCGCCCGAATGTGCTTTACTAAGTTTGCAGGGAGTTGATCATGGTTGCACACTGGGGTCGCGTGGCTCTTATTCAGTTTCTGAGATTTTTATCTGTCGTCTTGGGCATGTTTATACTCATGCTTTATCTGCAAGTGCTGCCTCTCGGGGACGGGGACGGGGACGCGCATGCACAGGACACACCCCCACCAGATACATCCCCAACAGGCGTACAGACAAGCACACCCTTTAGCGCATTGGCCATTGATATTTCCGGTCCCATCGGCCCAGCCATCGAGGATCATGTCGTGCGCGGGTTTGAAGAAGCCCTAATTCAAGGGCACGATTTGATTATCCTGCGCATCGATACGCCCGGCGGGCTTGAGAGCTCAACCCGCGGCATCATCAAGGCGATTCTTGCCTCGCCCATCCCCGTCCTGGGCTATGTCACACCTTCGGGTGGGCGCGCGGCCAGCGCGGGAGCTTATATCTTACTCGCCTGCCACGTAGCGGCCATGGCGCCGGGCACCAATGTAGGCTCGGCCACGCCGGTCATGCTTGGCGGCATGCCCACAAGCCCGGGGAGAGGCACTCCTGACAAGAGCAACGAGAACGAACATCCCACGCTGCAGGACAAGGTGATCAACGATAGCCGCGCCTTTATGCGCGCGCTGGCAGCCCTGCGCGGCCGGCCGGTGGAAGCCGCCGAGCAGTTTGTCAGCGAGGCAAAAAATTTCACTGCAGCCGAAGCACGTGAGATGGGGCTGATTGACCGAGTATCGGGTAGCTTACCCTCACTTCTGGCCGCGCTTCACGGCATGGAGGTGCGCATGGGCGAAGGCACCGTCACGCTGGTCACCTCGAACATGGCCGTGCACACCTTCGAGCCCACTTGGCGGGACGAATTTCTGGCGCTGATTACCAACCCCAACATTGCCTATCTGCTGCTGATCGCTGGCATCTACGGCCTGATGTTCGAATTTACCAACCCGGGGCTGATTGTGCCGGGGCTAGTGGGGGCTATCGCGCTGATTTTAGGGCTTTATGCCTTGCAGATGTTGCCGGTGAATTACGCCGGGCTAGCGCTAATGGCGCTTGGCGTGATGCTGATGGTGGCTGAGGCCTTTGCGCCCTCGTTCGGAGCGCTGGGGTTAGGGGGTGCTACGGCCTTTGTGCTCGGCAGCGTGCTGCTTCTCGAAGAAGACGTGCCCGGATTTGTTATCTCGCCTTATCTGATCGGTGCGGTCACAGTGGCAACCGCCGGACTGTTCCTATTTGTGATGACGTTCGCGTTGAGGGCATGGCGCAGGCCCGCAGTGTCGGGCGTTGAGGCCATGGTTGGCTTGCCCGCCGAAGTGTTGCGCTGGCGTGGTGAGCGCGGCAATGTGCGCACTCACGGCGAGGTATGGGCCGCGACCGGGCCAAAGGGCCTCAAGCCCGGTGATAATGTATTTGTCAGCGCCCTTGAAGGGCTGACGCTTAGCCTCAGTCGCACGCTCCCCGAAGCTGACAGTACCCACCCCCATTCTGCGGCCAATAAATCCACCCATAAGGAGACCTCCCATGTTTGAAGAGCTATTCTTTTCCATGTATACGCTGGTTGTTTTTGGCGCACTGATTGCCTTTTCCGCGATCCGCATCCTGCGCGAGTATGAGCGCGGCGTTATCTTCACGCTTGGGCGGTTCTGGAAGGTCAAAGGGCCTGGGCTTATTCTCGTGATCCCCATCATCCAGAAAATGGTCCGGGTGGGCCTACGCACCATGGTGCTGGACGTGCCCGAGCAAGACGTGATCAGCAAGGACAATGTGTCGGTACGGGTGAACGCCGTCTTGTATTACCGAGTGGTGGAGCCCAAGCGCGCAATCATTGAAGTGGAGGATTTCCAGTATGCTACTAGCCAGCTGGCGCAGACCACGCTTAGGTCGGTGCTGGGGCAGCACAAACTGGATGAAATGCTGTCTGAGCGCGAACGGCTAAACGATGATATCCGCGAAATACTGGACGATCAAACCGACGCCTGGGGTATCAAGGTTTCGAACGTTGAACTGAAGCATGTGGATCTGGACCCTACCATGGTCCGCGCCATTGCAAAAGAGGCCGAGGCAGAACGCCTGCGCCGCGCCAAGGTGATCTCGGCCCAGGGCGAAGCCCAAGCCGCTGGCAAAATTCTAGAAGCCGCCAAGGTGCTCGCCCAAGCACCAGAAGCCATGCAAATACGCTATATGACCGCGCTGCATGATCTGGCGAACGAGAAAACCTCAACGATCATTTTCCCAGTACCCGTGGATTTGGTGAAACAATTGACCGGGCCGAAGGCTGAGAGTTAGGGCGGAGGATTAGAGCCTCGCGCTACGCCCAGCAGGTTTGCCGCATCGCCATTTAGGCCGTGCCTACGACCAGCACAGTAAAAGCTAGTCTCGTCGACTTTCTTTGCCACAAGATAACAAAATCCGCAGCCCACAAAAAAAATGAAGATTTTCACTTGCGCCCACCTGCTGTTCAGATTATATCGACACCCGGTTCCCAAGCGGAGCCACGCTGCAACAGCAGCAATGCGGCGATAAAGACGCCCATGTGCCGGTATAGCTCAGTTGGTAGAGCAGTTGATTTGTAATCATCAGGCCCCGAGTTCGAATCTTGGTGCCGGCACCATTTTTTCCCTTATAAATCAATTATTTAGATTGAAATGAAATAGTTAATTTTTGCAGACGTCCCACTTTTTTTGTGTTGCACGTGCAACTTTCTGTGCTTGTTCTGTTGTAAACAAACAACAAGCAATCAGTGCACCTGCGCAAGGATAACGGTTTGCCAATTGACCTGCGGGCCGAAATTTTGCACGTTGACGGCGCGGCTTAATCGGGGAACGCAAAACAATGTATACCAGCAACCATAGCGATACTGTGAATATCAGCTTTTGTGCGTTTGCACTTAATTTCATGGATGTGCGCGTGCATCAGCCTATTGACGCCATGCGCATGCTGGGGGCGAATGTGGCGCTGCATGAGGGCGCCTTCAAACTCATGACCGACATTCCCAAAGATGAAGCCAAAATACTTATCATCCAGCGCGCGTTCCTAACGATTGAAGGCTGGCCCAAAGCGCTGAGCATTGCAATTCGGAACGGTTGGTTGATGGTGGTGGAGTATGATGATTACCCCGAAAACCCGTTTAATGCCGCCAAGCGGGCCAATTCGCTGGATTGGGAGCGTTTTAAAATGTGCCACGCCGTGCAAGCCAGCACTGCCCCATTGACGCAGGCCTTTGCCGAGCATAACCCAGAGGTTGGCCTGTTTGAAAACCAGTTCTTTAAAACGCCTGCTCCTGTGGCTAAGGCCAGCGAATATGTGAGGCTGTTTTTTGGCGCATTAAACCGCAAAACCGCGTGGCAACCTCTGATCAAAACCTATAATAAAGTTTTGAAAGAAAACCCAAGTGCGCAGGCTGTTGTGTTGCACGATGAAGACTTTTTCAATGCGCTGGAGTGCAAAAATAAAGTTTTCAAACCCACCGCAAATTACAGCGATTATCTAAAGCTTTTACACAGCTGCGACATATGCCTGCAGCCGCTGGATGATACCAAATTCAATCGCTATAAAAGCGATATTAAATTTCTGGAGGCCGGTGCCGGAGGCCTTGCTGTATTGGCGAGCCCGGTGGTTTATGCCGATACAGTTCAGCATGGCTATACCGGCCTGATTGCACGCGGGCCAGCTGAGTGGGAAAAGATGCTCGGCAAACTGATCAAAGACAAAGACAGCCGCCACATGCTGGGCCAAAACGCCAAAAATTATGTGATGAAAAACCGTATGCTGATACAGCATGCGCACAAACGACTGGATTGGTACCGCCACCTGTGGAGCAACCGCGAGGCACTGAACGAGCGTATATTTACGCTATATCCAGATATGCGTCCCGAATAACGAGCCAATAGCAGGAAGCCTAAATTCGAAGTCCTTTTTGTTTTTGGTTTCGTGTCAGCATTGTTCTGACTTCCTCCGCGAGCCAACAAAGCGAACCATCATCAACCTAAGAACTCTAATCCGCTAAATTTGGTCGCAGCCATTGCTCGGCCTGTTCAATGCCAACGCCGCGCCGTTCTGCATAGTCAGTAACCTGATCTTTGGCCACCTTGCCGACGCCGAAATAATGCGCCTCGGGGTGGGCGAAATAATAACCGGAAACCGCAGCCGTCGGCAGCATGGCATAGCTATCGGTCAGTGTAATGCCTGTCGATTGGCCCGCATTCAGCAAGCGAAACAGTTCAGGCTTTTCCGAATGATCCGGGCAAGCCGGATATCCGGGGGCCGGGCGAATGCCTTGGTAGCGTTCTTTGATCAACTCGGCGTTCGATAAGGCCTCATCCGGCGCATAACCCCAAAATTCAGTGCGCACACGCTTGTGCATCAGCTCGGCAAACGCCTCGGCCAGCCTGTCAGCCAGCGCCTTCAGCATGATCTCGCTGTAATCATCGTGTGCAGCCTTAAAGCGTGCAATGTGAGGCTCGATATCGTGGCCTGTGGTTACGGCAAAGCCACCCATCCAGTCTTTGGGTCCATCATGGCCAGCAACAAAGTCAGCGAGGCAATCGTTGGCGCGGCCTGCGCGTTTTTCAATCTGCTGGCGCAGGCAGTGAATGGTGGAGAGCGTATCTTTGCGGCCTTCATCTGCATAAAGGGTAATATCGTCGCCGTCAGCGGCTGCTGGCCACAAACCAATTACCGCTTTCGCGGTCAGCCATTTCTCGGCAATGATTTGCGCTAACATTGCCTGAGCGTCTGCAAACACACTGCGCGCGCTTTCGCCGACGATTTTGTCCTCAAGGATTTTAGGGTATGTTCCTGCAAGCTCCCATGTGCGGAAAAACGGCGTCCAGTCAATGCATTCAGCTATCTCGCCCAGCGAATAATCATCAAATGTCTTGATGCCGGTAAAGCTAGGCTGCACGGGCAAATAATCACCGTATGAAATGCGCGCTTTATTTGTGCGCGCCGCTTCTAACCCAATCAGCCGCGCCGCCTTGGGATTCGCCAGACGTTTCGCGGTGATGTCTTCATATTCTGTACGGGTATCGGCCACAAATTTACCGCGTAGATCTTCGGATACCAGCGTACTGGCCACACCCACCGCGCGGGACGCATCCAGCACATAACATGTAGGCCCTGAATATCCGGGCGCGATTTTCACGGCTGTATGCACTTTGCTGGTGGTGGCGCCGCCGATCATCAAGGGAACGGTGAATTTCAGGCGCTCCATTTCAGCGGCAACTGTTACCATTTCATCAAGCGACGGCGTAATCAGGCCCGAGAGGCCGATCATATCCACGTCGTTATCTTTAGCCGCTTTCAAAATATCGACCCAAGGTACCATTACGCCCAGATCAATCACCTCGAAATTATTGCACTGCAATACCACGCCGACGATGTTTTTGCCGATGTCATGCACATCGCCCTTCACTGTGGCCATCAGGATTTTACCTTTAGCGCGGGAGCCTTCTTCTTTTTCAGCTTCGATAAAAGGTTGCAAATGATTAACGGCACGCTTCATCACCCGGGCGGATTTCACCACCTGCGGCAGGAACATTTCTCCAGCGCCGAACAAATCACCCACCACATTCATGCCGTCCATCAACGGGCCTTCAATCACCTGAATGGGTCGGTCAAACAGTTGACGGGCGGCCTCGGCGTCTTCTTCAATAAAATCGGCAATGCCTTTTACAAGCGCATGCTCGATACGCTTGGCAACGGGCAGCTCGCGCCACGACAGATCTTCGGCGCGCTCGCGGGTCAGGCCTTTATATTCGTCGGCAACATCCAGGAGGCGGTCAGTGGCATCGTCCCGCCGGTTCAGGATTACATCCTCAACACGTTCACGCAGATCGTCCGGAATATCAGAATAAACCGTCAATTGCCCAGCGTTGACAATGCCCATATCCATGCCGGCTTTGACGGCATGGTACAAAAATACGCTGTGCATGGCTTCGCGGAGCGGGTTATTGCCCCGGAAAGAAAAAGATACGTTCGACACTCCGCCTGAAACTTTGGCATGCGGCAGGTGGGTTTTGATCAGCCGCGTGGCTTCGATGAAATCAACACCGTAATTATTATGCTCTTCAATCCCGGTGGCTACGGCAAAAATATTGGGGTCAAAGATAATATCTTCGGGCGGGAAACCAACTGTATTTACCAAAATATCATACGAGCGTTTGCAAATATCAAACTTGCGCTGAATGCTATCCGCCTGCCCGTCGATATCAAATGCCATTACCACCACCGCAGCGCCGTAGCGCAGGATACGTTTGGCTTGGCCAATGAAGGGGGCTTCGCCTTCCTTAAGGCTGATCGAGTTCACAACCGCCTTGCCCTGCACACACTTGAGACCCGCTTCAATCACCGACCATTTAGAGCTGTCAATCATCACTGGCACGCGGGAGATATCGGGCTCTGCCGCGATCAGCTTAAGGAAACGGGTCATGGCGTCTTCGGCGTCAAGCATGGCATCATCGAAGTTAATATCAATGATCTGCGCACCGCCTTCAACCTGATCACGGGCGATACTTAAGGCTTCATCATAATTTTCATCAAAGATGAGTTTCTTAAACTTGGCCGAGCCCGCCACATTGGTGCGCTCGCCTATATTTATAAATTGTGCAATTGGTGTCGTCATAGATTTGACTCTGCTGGCGCGGCGGTGCCAATTTGAACGGGATCAATACCAGAAAGCCGCATTACGGGCGCGGCGGTTGGTACAAGGCGCGGAGCAACCCCGGCAACCGCGTCAGCGATGGCTGCGATATGGGCCGGTGTGGTGCCGCAGCAGCCGCCCGTGATGTTCAGCAAGCCCTCTTCCGCCCAGCCTTTCAATAGCCCGGCTGTAATCTCTGGCGTTTCATCATATTCGCCCATTTCGTTGGGCAGGCCCGCGTTGGGGTAAACGCAAATACGCGTATCAGCGATACTGGCAATGGTAACCGCATGCGGACGCAGATGCTCGGCACCAAACGCGCAGTTCAAGCCTACGGCAAAGGGTTTTACATGACGAACGCTGTGCCAAAAAGCTTCAATGGTTTGGCCAGATAAATTGCGCCCCGACATATCGGTGACAGTGCAGGACATGAAAACGGGCAGGCGCATGCCTTTTTCCTCAAACACGTCTTCGGTGGCGAAAATGGCTGCTTTGGCATTGAGGGTATCAAACACCGTTTCGATCAGAATAATATCAACGCCGCCTTCGATCAGGCCCTCGATTTGTTCTTTGTAGGAGGCAACCACCTGATCAAAGGTTACCGAGCGGTATCCGGGATTATCCACATCAGGGGACACGGAAAGTGATTGGTTCATCGGACCGATCGAGCCTGCAACAAAACGCGGTTTATCTGGTGTTTTGGCGGTCCACTCGTCCGCGACACGGCGGGCCAGCTTGGCGCCTTCAAAATTCATTTCACGCGCATAATCCTGCATATCATAATCAGCCATCGAAATACGGGTACTGTTGAAAGTATCAGTTTCAATAATATCGGCACCTGCCGCCAGAAATTCACCGTGGACTTTGGCAATCACAGCAGGGTTGGTTAAAACCAGCAAATCGTTATTGCCCTTCAAATCTTTGTGCCAATCCTTAAAGCGTTCACCCCGATAATCAGCCTCGACCAGCTTTTCGCGCTGGATCATGGTGCCCATGGCTCCGTCCATTACCAGAATACGGCTGGCGCAAAGTTTATCAAGTGTCTCAGTTACGTTAGTCATGGTTATTCCTCGGGGCTTACCGGAGCGCGCAGCCCCAACATATGGCAGATTGCAAACGTCAGTTCAGCCCGGTTTAACGTATAAAAGTGAAAATCTCGTACACCGCCAGCATATAGTCTGCGGCACATTTCCGCCGCAACCGAGGCTGCAACCAAATTTCTTGTTTGCGGACGGGCGTCGAGCCCTTCAAACATATCAGCGAGCCACGCAGGCAGGTTGGCTCCGCAAGCACCCGCAAATTTTTTCAAGGACTTGAAGTTCGTTACTGGCAAAATTCCAGGCACAATCGGCACAGTGATGCCGAAGCTGTGGCAGTGGTCGAGAAACCTGAAATAACTATCAGCTTCAAAGAAAAACTGGGTAATCGCCCGTGTTGCTCCAGCGTCGATTTTACGTTTCAGATTGTCCAAATCAGCTGCCAATGTAGGGCTGTCAGGATGGATTTCCGGATAAGCGCCGACGCTGATATCAAAATCCCCAATCGCGCGCGCACCTGCCACCAATTCAGCGGCATTCGTATAACCATCTGGATGTGATTCATAGCGGTTTGCACCTTCCGGTGGATCACCCCTAAGCGCCACAATGTGCCTGATACCCGCATCCCAGTAATCACGGATAACCTCGTTAATTTCGTCTTTCGACGCACCCACGCACGTAAGATGCGCGGCCGGGCGCATGGATGTTTCGCTAAGAATGCGTTTAACAGTATTGTGCGTGCGCTCGCGCGTTGTGCCACCAGCACCGTAGGTTACAGAGACAAAACTGGGGTTCAATTCCTCAAGTGTTTTCACCGAAGACCACAGTGTTTCTTCCATTTTCTCCGTTTTTGGCGGAAAAAATTCGAACGAAACATTCACATCTTTCACGGGCTCTGCGAACAATGAAGCCGCGCGCCCTGCTGGATCACCAAAATGCGCCAACGCCTTACTCCTTATTTTCTTTTATCGTAGCTATACACTTTTCAAACCGCCAGATTGTGACCCGCAGTTTGCCACCCTCCAAATACTGGACAGCACTATTCTTTAATCCGGCTTGCTCGCCCATTGATATGATCTCAGCATCAGCAAAGCCAAGCCGTCGGTGGGCATGTTCGCTGCGCAGAAATTCTTCTTCGTGCGGGGCAAAATCAACAATAAGCATCACGCCGCCCACTGCCAGTGCTTCGGCGGCTTCGCGTACCGCATGGGCAGGTTTATCGGCAAAATGCAGCACCTGATGAAAAACCACCAAATCCTGGCTCTCTGGCGCAACACCAAGACTGTACATATCGCCCAACCGGACCTGGCAATTGCCAAGGTCTTTTTTGGATAAATTACTGCGCGCCACCGCCAGCATTTCGCGTGAGACATCAATGCCAACGGCTTGGCCCGCATAAGGGGAGAACAGCTCAAGCATGCGCCCGGTACCGGTACCAATATCAAGGAACCGCTGAAATGGCTTTTTGCCCTGCAATGCCAGCAAGGCCGCCTCAACCTGCTCTTCGGAGATGTGGAGCGAACGGATTTCGTCCCAACTGGCCGCATTTTCGCGGAAATAACCCTGAGCCTTTTCAAAGCGGTCCTGCCGTATCTGAGCAAGCAAACCAAGGTCTCTGCCAAAATCTTTATTGTTTTCCGGAATTAGCGGCACCAGCGAACAATTTATATCTCCGCCAATTCCGCTATCAGCGAGTCGGTAAAACACAACTGTACCTTCCTGAAACCTATCTAAAAGACCAGCCTCACACATAAGCTTCAAATGGCGTGAAACCCGGGGCTGACTTTGTTCCAAAATAGAAACAAGCTCCCCTACCGTAAGTTCGCCTTTTGACAAAAGCGACAATATGCGCAGCCTTGTTGTCTCGGCCGCAGCCCGCAACGCCGCTAATAGATGATCCATGACTTCTGCCCTTAAAGAGTGTCGGATATAATATAAATATTTCTTTATATAAGTAAAGCTTTAACGCGATATGATGCCTTCCTAAAACGCCGCAAGCCACTGATCATCAAAAAGTGATAGCTCGTGGGCACATACTGCAATAGTGCGCCTTGATATTCGCTCATCATATCGCCACATTGGGTCAATAATTACTTATAAAGACTTAATATCCTGTCAGGTTTTGTGAGGAAACAATGACCCTATCCCCAATATGTAAAGCCGTTTTTACGGCTTCTTTACTCCTGCTCACGGGTGCGTGCGCAACGACCAGCCAAAACAATGGCGATGCCAACGATCCATGGGAAGGCATGAACCGGGCCACCTACGGCTTCAACAAGGCCATTGACAAGGCCATTTATCGACCGATTACCGGCGCTTATCTTGCTGTCGTGCCTGAAATACCACGCAAAGGCGTTAGCAACGCCATGCGCAATTTACGCGATCCGTGGGTGTTTGTGAACGATATTTTACAATTCAAATTCAAGCGCGCAGGAGAAACGCTTGGGCGCTTCATTGTCAACAGCACAATCGGCGTTGGTGGCCTTTTCAAAGTTTCTGAAAAGATGGGCATTCCCTATCATAGTGAAGACCTTGGCCAAACATTGGCAGTATGGGGCGTCGGCGATGGCCCCTATTTTATGATACCTTTTGTTGGACCGTCTAATGGACGTGACACCGTAGGTTTTGTAACCTATTTCTTTGCAGACCCAACGTATTTCGCCATTAAGGAGACGGACGTAAAAGGGCTGAACCTTATCCGCACAGGTATTGATGCGCTTGATGCCAGAGCCGATGCCCACCAAACACTCGAAAATCTTTACAATGATCCAGAAGGCTATGAACTGATGCGCTCGGCCTACCGTCAATCGAGAAACTATAAAATCCATGACGGCAATCCACCGCAAGAAGACAGCGATATCTTTGATGACCTTGAAGATGAAGATGAGAGTAAAGAGTAAAGGTTTCGTCAATCAATACCAAGCCGCGCTTTGTTTCCAACATTGGGCGGCTTGTTGCTGAAATAATCTGCTAATCTTCCCACCAATCAAAGACCCTTAAATTAACTGATCACCATCAGATGACCGTTAGCTACCTCACAAGTTTTCAATGGATTATCCTGTCAGGCCTAAAGTTGCAAAAAAGGGGGCCAAAAGGCCCCCGGTTTTCATCATTCATGCACACCAGTTTACCGTGCGAATTTACGGTATTTGATGCGATGTGGCTGGGTTGCGTCGGAACCAAGGCGGCTCTTTTTATCTTCTTCATAGGCCTGAAAGTTGCCTTCAAACCATTCCACATGGCTGTCGCCTTCAAAGGCCAGCATATGGGTGGCGATACGGTCGAGGAAAAAGCGATCATGGCTAATAACAACAGCGCAGCCAGCAAAATTCTCTAGCGCCTCTTCCAGCGCCGACAGTGTTTCTGTATCCAGATCGTTCGTGGGCTCATCGAGCAATAGCACATTGCCGCCTTCTTTGAGCATCTTGGCGATATGCACACGGTTGCGTTCACCGCCCGACAACAGCCCTACTTTTTTCTGCTGATCGCCGCCTTTAAAATTGAAAGCCCCCACATAGGCACGGGTGCTGAGTTCTTTTTTACCGAATGTGAAAATATCGTGCCCGCCCGAGATTTCTTCCCAAACGTTTTTGTTAGGGTCCAACGTATCGCGCGACTGATCCACATAGCCCAGTTCCACAGTATCGCCGATTGTGATGCTGCCGCTGTCAGGTGTTTCGGTGCCGGTGATCAATTTAAAAAGGGTAGTTTTACCCGCGCCGTTTGCGCCAATTACGCCGACAATGCCACCAGGCGGCAGACTGAACGAAAGGTTATCAAACAGCAATTTATCACCGAACGCCTTGGTCAGTCCATCAGCCTCTATCACTTTGCCGCCAAGACGTTTTGGCGGTTGAATTTTAATCTGGGCCGGACCGGCAACACGGTCTTCCTGAATTTGCAGCATTTCGTCGTAGGCTTTGATACGCGCTTTTGATTTGGCCTGACGTGCCTTGGGGCTTTGTCTGATCCAGTCAAGTTCATCGTTCATGGCTTTCTGGCGGGCCACGTCGGTGCGGTCTTCCTGTGCCAAACGTTTGGATTTCATTTCCAGCCAAGCTCGGTAATTACCTTCAAACGGAATGCCGTGCCCGCGGTCCAGTTCGAGCACCCAACCCACAACATTATCAAGAAAATAACGATCGTGAGTCACCAAAATCACGCAGCCTGTGTATTTCTGCAGATGGTTCTCTAGCCAGGCAACAGTTTCAGCATCCAAATGGTTGGTAGGCTCATCCAGCAGCAGAATATCGGGCTTTTCCAATAGCAATTTGCACAGCGCAATGCGGCGTTTTTCACCGCCGGAGAGCTTTTCAATCGGCCAGTCGTTAGGCGGACAGCCCAGCGCATCCATCGCCACTTCGGCTTCTGATTGCAGGTCCCACGCATTTGCAGCATCAACTTTTTCCTGCCACTCGCCCATTTCGGCCAGCAGATCCATGTTTTCAGGATCTTCGCCGTAAGCCATCGCCGAGGCGTTAAAGTTATCGAGAAGCGCTTGCGTTTCCGCCAAGCCTTCCATTACGTTGGCCAGCACATCTTTTTCAGGGTTCAATTGGGGTTCCTGTGACAGGTAGCCGACCTTGATACCCTCTGCTGCCCAGGCTTCGCCGCCAAATTCCTTTTCCTGCCCCGCAATGATTTTCATCAAGGTCGATTTACCCGCACCGTTCGGGCCGATAATCGCAATCTTGGCATTTGGTAGAAAATTAAGGCTAATGCCCTTCAGAATATCTTTGCCTCCAGGGTATGCCTTGGTGAGCTTTTGCATCTGATAAACATATTGGTAGGAAGCCATTGGGATTTGTCCTTAAACGATCTTTGAAATGTGCGAATAACTTTGCGCTTCCAATAGCGCAGAACGGACGGCGGGACAAGCGGGAACCGTGCCCCATCAACATATGGCGAACTGATTGGCCTATCCATATCAAATGACACGCATTGTAAATCCAAAAAACGCACCGATCAGCTTGGCAAGTGTCAAAGGAAGAAACGCTATTTCTCATCTCGTGGGAAAGTCTCTGAGCGCGGCAAGGCATCGTCCAGCTTGATCCAGGGTAATTGGTTTTTCACGAAGGTGTGGCCCTCGGGCATAATGTCTTTGGCCTGATCCAAAAACGAGGCATGCAAATGAATTTCGCCGGGCCATGCCTCGCCCTCGAACGATACGGGGCTACCGCAATCGCCGCAAAACCGCCTAATTACGCCAGGACTAGATTTAAAAACCTTTGCCTCGCCCGAGGGGAAATGCACGGCCCCTACGTCAAAACCAACATACGTGGCAAAAGCCGCACTTGTTGCCTTCTGGCATGAAGGGCAGTGGCAGTGGCTTACCCATTTAGGCTCAGCGAACACTATCACCGTTACCGTCCCGCAAAGGCAGCGTCCGGTGTAATTGGGTTCCATGAAACCATTACGCATGCTCATGTGCTACCCGCGCTGCCGGTATCTTGCTCACCGGCAAATTCATCGTAAGATTTTTTCACCCGCTCAAAACTGCGAATAACCAGATCACAGTCTTTCACACCGTTCCAATAGGCATTCAATTTTGGATGTGCGCTGAAATCCTTTAGGCCAAAGCGCGGCGTTAGGGCTTCGTACCAATAGAATTGGGAAATCAAAACAGCGTCTGCAATGCTCCAGCTGTCACCCACAGCACGTTTGCCATTGCCCATATATTTTTCCAGATAGGAAAAGGCCGCTGGAATATCCTGTGATCGGGCTTTTTCAAGCTCAGCATCACTTATTTCACCGCCAAAAGCAGCACCGCCTATGGGATGCACGGCGGCAGAATAATATAGGTCCATCACGCGTGCTATCATGCGGGCCTGTGTGGCCGCCTCAAAATCATCCGGCACTATATGCGGCCCGCGCAAGATATGATCAAGATATTCGGCGATCACCTGGCTTTCCGTCAGGCTGCTATCGTCGTCCTTGATCAAAAAAGGAATTTTCCCGAGCGGATGATAACGGAAATGCTCATCGGATTTAAAACCACCGGGCACGGCCGCGATGTCAATCTGATCAAGTGCGTCTTTCATATCGAGCATAATCAATATGCGCTCAAAATACGGCGAAACGCTTGCCCCACATAGTTTCATCACCTTGGCTACCCCTTTGGTTTTTGCTTTATCAAAATATGGGGGATAGTAGTCACGATGGCAATGCACAGTTGTAAGTTTATTTTTGCTGGGTGCTATATTTATGTTGAAAGTTGATGCTGCACCAAAAGCGCTGCAACCGATAGCATCACCAAAGCAATGATGCTGTCTAAAACCCTCCAGGTAATGGTTTTTTTGAACAGAGGCGCTGCTTTTTTAGCGCCGTATCCAAGCCCATAAAACCAAATGCCCGATGCCAACCAGGCCCCTGCCATAAACAGCATACGTTCAGTTTCGCCCGGGTATTTTACGCTGTAAGTGCCAACCAGTCCCATCGTATCCATATAAACCCAAGGGTTGAGAAAAGTGAAGGCCAGTGTGTGCATTATGGCTGTACCCGCGCCTTTGCCCGCAGCATCCCCAGCCGATTTTTCGATCGCCTCTTCGCTTAGAATTTCAGGATTCAGGGCCGACTTTGCACTTTTAAAAGCGAACCACAAAAGAAACAGCGCACCGCCCCAGCCGAGCCAAAATTTCAGCCCCTCGCTGGCAGCAATGATGGCCCCCACGCCCAGCACCCCCAAAGTAATCAATGCCACATCCGATAGAAAACATATCGTGGTCACCGCGCCCACATGTTTGTGCCGTAAGCCTTGGCGCAGCACATAGGCATTCTGCGGACCAATCGCCACAATCAATCCCAGCGAGATTAAAAACCCTTCGATAAGAACGCTATAGTTCATATGCCTGTTTTCCTTCCTCTTAGAAGTGCCGCATGAGCCAGCTTTTGAGGGCCAGATTAACGTCTTCTGTTCGTTCAGCCGGTATCCAGTGGCCGCAGCCCTTCAAGTCAATGCGCTCAAAGGGTTCACACAACTCCTCCATGCCATCGCTTAGCGCGGGCGGGCAAGCACGGTCCAATTCAGCTGTGATCATCAAACAGGGTTTCATCAATTTAGGCAAGGCCCCGTCAACGAGGAATTTTTTCTGGGCCACCCAGTTTGCTGTCATATTGCGGTACCAGTGCAAAGGGCCTGTGAACCCACTTTCCGCATAGGCGTCCACGTAAACCTGTAGTTCTTCCTCGGTCAACAATGGCTCGCCGCCCCACGAGGCCTCGCCCGCCTGTAACAGGCTGATCAGGTCAAGGTTCTTGGTGCTGAAGGAAAAATTCTCAGTGGGCGCATTGTCTGATGCTGGTCGCCGGTGGAAAAATTTAAAAGTTGCCCGCAGGTCGGCTTCCAGAATGGGTTCGCACGCGCCCTCAGTTTGGAAGCGCACGATATACATATCATCACCCAACCGAGCGCGAAAAATCGAAATAGGGTCCACCGGGAAATGACGCATCAATGGCACCGCCATTCCAGCATAGCCCCGCACACGTTCGCCAATATAATGCGGCAATTGCCACAGGATAATCGCACCCCAATCATGCCCCACAAATATCGCGTCTTCGAGCCCGTAATGATCCAGCAGTCCCGCCAGATCACCCGCCAATTTGGCCATGGTATAATTCTCAACACCGATGGGTTTAGACGCGCGGCCATAACCGCGCTGATCCGGGGCAAACACAGGGTATCCTTCAGCTGCCAACGCTTCCATCTGCTTGCGCCAGCTAAAAGCAAGGTCAGGCCAGCCATGCAGAAAAACGATCGCGGGTTTATCGGTGTCGGCGGGCTTTGGACCTCCCCGGTAAACCGGCAGCGTAACCTCGCCCACATCGACAAATTCGGGGTTTCTGAAATCGATCATTGTCTGGCTGTCCCTAATATTCATCACCAAAAATTTTATCCGTCACCAAAAATTGCGGTGATGAACAGTGCGGTGATCGCCACCGGCACCAGATACCGCAGCACCGCGTACCATATGTTAAATAGCACGAGATTTTGCATCGGCAATGCCGCGCGCACGTCGTCGCGCTTCAGCCCCCAACCAACCATCAGTGCAAACGCAAGTCCGCCCAGCGGCAGAACAATATTATTGATGCCTTCGCGGACCAGGTCAAACGGGGTCATGCCGTCTAATCCCATGAATGCAAGTGGATAAAAATCACGCCACACACTGAAAGAAAGAGTGGTTAAAAAACTAAGCGCAAAGGCGCTGCCGCCCAAGAACAAAGTTGATTGCTTACGGCTCCAACCGGCTTCCTCAAGCCGTGCAGTTGGGGTGGCAAGCATGCTGATCGCCGAGGTAAAAGCAGCAAAGGAAAGCAGCAGGAAAAATACAAAAGCCAGCAAAGCGCCGCCCGGCAAATCAGAAAAGACCAGCGGCAACGTTACAAAAACAAGCCCCGGTCCTACGGCAGGATCGACATCTGCGCTGAACAACAGCGGAAAAATCGCGAGCCCTGCCAGCAAGGCCACCGATAGGTCCATCAGAATGATCCAAGCCGACGCTTTAGGCAAATGCACATCGTCGCCCATATAGGAACCCAACAGCATGATACCGCCGATCCCCACGGACAGCGTGAAAAATGCCTGCCCAACAGCTTCCATCAAAATATGCGGACTAAGCGTAATTTCGTGAAACCCAAACAGAAAATTAAATCCGGCGGCGAAATCGCCTTTTACTGCGGCAAAAGCCACCAGCCCGAGCAACATCACCAGCAAAATCGGCATCAACCATTTGCCTGTGCGTTCCAGACCCGCACGCACACCCAGCGAAACCACCGCCCCAGCCAGAAAGGTGAATAGCCCGGACCAGAATATCGGTGACACCGGATTGGCCTTGAAATCGGCATCCAGTGCCATAACCTGATCCGCTGACCACCCGGCAAAACCGCCTGTCAGAGCTTCATAAGCATAGGCCATAACCTGACCCGAAATGACCGCATAAAAACTAAGAACCAGCACACTGGCCACCAAGCCAATCCATGCAGGTAAGGCCCACGGCAGCTTTGATCCGCTATTCACCTGTAATGTCTTCAAGGCCGTCGGTGGGCTGGCCTTGCCCATACGTCCCAGCAGCAGCTCGGCCATAAACACGGGGGCGGCAACAAGAAAAAGCGTCAGCAAATAGATCAAAACAAAGCCACCGCCGCCGTTTTTACCCGCAACATAAGTGAAGCTCCAGACATTGCCCAGCCCGACCGCCGCGCCGGCAGTTACCAGTATAAAACCCAGCCGCGATGAAAATGTTGGATACTGCTGTTTTTGCAACGTCAAATTCCTCCCCAATAGCCACCATAAAATGGCGGTGGCTGCTCACCACAATTTACAACACCTTAGGCTTTTCTCTAACCAAATCAAGCACATGCAATCATTGGCGGCGAAGAAGGCTTTCGCTTTTTTCTCTATTGCTCTAAGATCGGCCTAAAGGAGAGTGCTTATGGTTGAAACCGTAACAGATGCAGAATATTACCATGTTATGCACAGTAAAAGTTATGTTCGGCGAGCGCCGCTGCAACTTGGACAATCTTTTTCTGTTGGCACGACCACCAACCCCTTTATGGGTTACTATAATAAGGCCCGCACCTACAGCGTGAATGCTGGTGGAAAAACCATCGATGTGCCCGCGCTTAAATTTCTGCGTGATGTGCGCAAGGGACGTATCGAATGCCCTGACATTGCCAAACAAGCCTATAATGTTGCCAATCATTACAGCATGTTAGCGCGGGAGCTGATTATGGAGGACGTGCGCCGTGACATCGCCCCCACAGCACCGTCACGTAAATCATGCCTGTGGGTTGTGGATGAGCTGGGATTAGCGGCTTATTGGCAAAAGAAAATCGGCGGCGCTTCTCGGCTGGTGAAACTGCGGCTCACAGGTACGCTACATAAAGGCGACGCAAAATTCCTGTTGAATGAAAGTGAGCCGCTTGCCGATACTTATGACAAAGCCCGCAGATATTGGCTGGGCGAGCAAACAACAAGCGCCCTGCCCGAATATCTGTTTAGCGGCACTGCGATATTTACCGAGGATAATCTCGAAGTGCCTTAGACAGCAGTTAATGCCAGCCCAAGAAGCCTACCCGACCATTTAAAACGGAGCCTAATTCTCTATATTAATTTTTCGATCTCACGCCTGATCTGGGCTGGTTTATCTGTCGGGGCAAAACGCTTCACCACTTTACCGTCGCGGCCAATCAAGAATTTGGTAAAATTCCACTTGATGCGCTCTGAGCCTAAAAGCCCGGGTTTTTCTGACTTAAGATGTTTGTATAGCGGATCTACCGCGCCGCCGTTCACATCAATTTTTGCAAACATAGGGAAGGTAACACCGTAATTCAATTGGCAAAATTCGCCGATTTCATCGTTGCTGCCGGGGTCCTGACCGGCAAACTGATTGCAAGGAAAACCAAGAACGGCAAAGCCTTTGTCTTTCAAATCAGCATAAAGTGTTTCCAGACCTTCAAACTGCGGCGTGAAACCACATTTGGACGCAGTATTAACCACCAACAGAACTTTGCCTTCATATTCAGCGAGTGATTGCTCTTTACCATTCAGGCGCGGGCAGGTGAATTCATAAATGCTGGTCATATGCTTTCCTCGTGGCATGATACTGATAAACCCTAAAGTAGACGGCTTGATCAATTTGGCAAGGAAAGCTGAAACCGCGTGCAAAGGCCTAGCTCTTTTCAGCTAGCTTTCGCACTGCCAATTCCAACAGTTTTATTTCGTGCCGCGTGGAAATACGGTTGATCTGCATCCATGCCCAAAGTTCGAAACAAACCACAGTAATACCGGATAATATCGCCCAGACGCCCCAAAGTATTTGGTCCGTTACCGTAGCTGCGCCTGTAAATTTCACCAGCAAGAAAACTAATGCGATAAACAAAGCTAAAGTGATAACAGCCATTGGCCACAGCCAGCGCTTTATGCCCCCACTGAAGGCCTGCATCACCATCGACTGCATATCATCATTGTCGTTGGCAAGCAGGGCGCCAAGAGCATTATCGCCCTGCTCCAATTCGGCCTTAATCCGTTCATCAATCGATGCCATTTTCTTCTCCTTCTATATGTTCCTTTAATCGCACACGGGCACGGTTGAGGCGTGATTTCACAGTGCCCGACGGCACATTCATTACAGCGGCAATTTCATCCACTTTCATATCTTCAATGTAGAATAGATAAACTGCCTGCCGCTCAATCTCGGGCAGGCTATCCACCAGCACGGTGATTTGATCGCTGGTTGCCCATATCGGGGTCTCAGGTGCTGCGAACTGATCATCTACCTCCTCAAAGGCTTGCGGTCTGCGGCTTTGTTTGCGTAGCAAATCAAGAGTGCGCCAACGGACTGCTTTAAAAACTCGGGCCCTGAACATACCGGGCAGATACAGCGAGGCCAGCGTACGGGCCGTGGTAATCCACGCATCTTGTACTGCATCGGCAGCCATCGGCTCGCTACGGCAAATACGGTAGGAAAAACGCAGTAATGATGGGTGGTAGCTGCGAAAAAGCGCAGCAAAAGCCCGAGCATCACCTGCTTGGGCTTTTGTCACCAATATCTCTTCGCTTAAACGTTCGCTCATGCCAAAAGTCGCCCTGTTGCTATGAACTTATAAACGTGAGCTTAGCGCTTTTGGTTCACATAGGCGATGCATGACAAATTTTGCGCCTAATTTAGTCAGTTGCCCCTTTTGATTTGACCTCTGATAAATCGGCCACGGCAATTTCTATGCGTTTGATTTCGCGCATCATCGAGGCGCGGTTCATTTCCATCCACTGCCACTGTTTCAAGGCTATTTGCGGCAAGCCGCTCAGAAGCGTACAAAAGCCCCAGAAAATACGGTCGTCCATATTGGCTGCCGTGAAAAATTCATAGCCGCTCCAAACCATCAGGCCGGATATTGGCAAGAGGATAATAGACGTTGCCCATATCCACCGGCGCAAACTGCCTTTGAAAGCGGCTGCGACCATATCGGGTAGCCCGCCTTCTTTGGCCAGCATTTTATCAATCTCAGCGGTTTCTGCTTCCAGTTCTTTTTTTATTCTTTCATCCAGATTTACCATCAATCGTCTCCTTCAAATTGCTGTCGCAGTCGGGCTCGGGCTCGGTTGAGGCGGGATTTTACGGTGCCCGCCGGTACACCCTGGATATGCGCGATCTCTGCCACGCTGAGGTCTTCCAGGTAAAATAAATGAATGCATTCGCCCTCGGCATCAGGCAAACGCTTAATTTGAGCGGAAAGCTGGCCTGACGTAGCCGTTTCAGCCATCCATGCACCGACTGCTGCGGCTTCGCATGCTACGTCCAACTCTTGGGTTGCAGGACCACGGCGACGCACTTGGTCCACCACGCGCCACCGAACTGTTTTATATGCCCACGCCTTGAAGCTTCGTGGGTCTTTCAGTGTACGTAGGGTTTTGCTAAGGGTGATCCAGGCTTCCTGAACGCTATCGCATGCCAATTGTTCATCGGACGAAAGGCGGAATGCAAAACGTAGAAGTGCGGCATTATGGTATTTATACAAAAGCGCAAACGCGCGGTTGTTTCCGCACTGGGCTTCAATGACCAAAAAATCCAATTTTGCCTGTTGCAAACTACCTGTCCAAACCATCATCAAAAACCCTTACCCCTTAAGGACGAGGGTAATTTTCAAAAGGTTCGCAGCAATAGCGTTATTTTATTCAGGCACCGTGAAGGTGCCGCGCATCACTTCATTCGCGTGACCCGATATTTCAACCCGTTCAGCGCCGACGCGCAGCCACAAATCGCCGCCGCGTGCAGAGATTTGCTGTGCAAACAGTTCATCTTTGCCAAGAACTTTCGCCCAATATGGGGCCGATACACAGTGAGCCGATCCCGTCACAGGGTCTTCATTAATACCGTGGTTAGGAAAGAAGCAGCGGGATACAAAATCGACGTCAGTGTCGACATTACCCGGAGCGGTCGCAATGAAACCAAACGGCGCAAAGGCCTTAAGCGCCTGATCGTTGGGCACAAGGCCTTGCACAGTGGCTGTGTCAGGGTAAACCAGCAACAAGTCCCTGTCGGCACTCTCACTTTTGCAGACTATTGTGGGTTCAGCCCCCATAGCAGCGCCGATACCAACCGGCATATCAATGGGTTTAGCGCTCAGCTTGGGGAAATCCATACTGTACCGATCGCCGTTGCGCTTAACGCTTAATATGCCAGAGCGTGTACTAAAACGCACTTGCTCTAAATCAGGCTGTAAATGATTAAAAATCACATAAGCGGACGCCAGCGTTGCATGGCCGCAAAGGTCAACCTCAAGGGTTGGTGTGAACCAGCGCAGTAAATAGTCGGCATCATCGTCGCCTTCAAGCGGCAACAAAAAGGCGGTCTCGGACAGGTTATTTTCCGCGGCAATCGCTTGAAGAGACGATTCCGCCAACATGAAAGGCATAGGACAAACCGCCGCCGGGTTCCCGCCAAAAGCCTTTTCACTAAACGCATCAACTTGAAAAATTGGAATATCAAACATACGGTTTACCCCTCAATCCATTGCCGCAACGTTTCTTGCTCCTCCGCTGCAAAACCCAGCCTATAGTCACCGTCCTTTTCCCACACGGGGCGCTTTATAATGGCATCGTGCAAAAGCATCAAAGCCACCGCCTTGGCGCTAGTCATATCAGTTTTATCAATATCCGCAAGTTTGCGCCATGTGGTGCCGCGTGTATTCAGCAGCGCCTCATAGCCCATTGCCGCTTCAAAGCGCTTGGCTAAGACCTCATCCAGCCCGTCTTTCCTGAAATCATGAAACCGGTACGGGGCCCCCATATTATCAAGCCATTTACGTGCCTTTTTTACCGTATCGCAGTTTTTGATACCGTACAGAATGATCATAGTACCTTCAATCCTCACGCTTCAATTCGCCGTGCGTTAGCTCGTCTGAGCGCTGGCTCGGCGGATCTATATGAATGATGATTTCAGCGTCGGGATAAGCTTCGCCGATCATAGCCTCTACCTCGTCTGAGGCAAAATGCGCTTCACGCACAGTCGAATTGGCATCAACTTCAATATGCATCTGGATAAAAACGTCGCGGCCCGATGTACGTGTCTTTAGCTCGTGCAGACCAAGCACATGAACATTGCCAAGCGCCATATTGAATATCGCCTCGCGGTCATGGTCTGGCAGTTCCTTGTCCATCAGCATATCAATGGCGGGGCGCGCCACAGTAGTGCAGCCATATGCAATGTAAACCGCAACCAAAAGACCAAATACACCATCAGCGTATATCCAGCCAATACTGCTAAAATAGGCGGCCGCAATCACCGCTAAATTCAGCAAAATATCGCCTTTATAGTGCAAGTGATCGCCCGCAATCGCCAATGACTTGGTCCGGCGCACAACAAAAGATTGAAACGCCACCAGCAGCAACGAAAGCACAATTGCCAGCGACGAGATTGAGATCACCAATGTTGAAGCGTCGATAGGTTGCGGCAACCAAATGCTTTTCACCGCCTCGAGCATCAAAAACACTGCCGACCCGGCCATGATCGCCGCCTGAAAAAGCCCTGCCAAGGCCTCGGCTTTTCCGTGGCCAAATCTGTGATCCTGATCAGCTGGAGAAATCGCGGCTTTAACCGCCATAAATGTTACCATCGATGCGACCAGATCAAGCGACGAGTCTGTGAGTGACCCCAGCACCGCGACCGAGCCAGATGCCCACCACGCATAGGCCTTGGTGATAACCAGCGTCAGCGCTGTCAACACTGCGGCCCGGGTGGCCCAGCGCATCAGGTTATTGTCGGCATTTCGTTTCAAAGGCTTGCTCCGGCAGAATGATAATCTTTGTGCCGTTATGCCAGCTAAACGCAGATTTGAAAAGCCAAGTTGCGTATAGGGCACTGGCGGAGCGATTTCGCATTCCATATAACGTGGGCAGCGGGGCTATAAGCGCGGGTCTATTCGCCGGGCTTTCCTCTCCTGCCTTGTTCGCCAGCGTTGGCCTCATGCTCCTACATGACGGTGTAAGGCAAAAAAATACCCCACCAAACGGCAGGGTATTTTGAAGGCTTATGCCTGAGCAACGGCTTGGCGAAAAACCGGCCAAAATGATTAGTGTAGTTTTGTCTGCACTTCAGCAATAGCAGCATCTGTGAGCGCCTTGCCAGCTTTGCCTTTAAGACCTTCAGCCAACACGGCTTTTGCAGCCTCAACCGCAATGTTCACAGCAACCGCGCGCACCTCTTTCACTGCAGCTTCTTCAGCCTGACTAATTTTTTCAGCGGCGGCACGTGTGCGGCGCTCTACCAATGCCGCAATATCGGTTTTAGCGGCCTCAGCCATGATTTTGGCGTCATCATTGGCCTGCGACACCATGTCGGCGGCTTCTTTTTCGGCATCGCGCTGCCTGCGCTGATAATCAAGAAACATCTGCTGGGCTTCATCGCGCAACGATTTGGCTTCTTCGATCTGCTTGCGGATTTCGTCAGAGCGTGCATCAAGCATCGCCCCGATTTTCTGGTGTGCTTTAGAATAGACAACACCGCCCACAAAAACCGTCGTCGATAGCGCCACCCAGAAGGTTGGGTCCGCCAAAAATGATTCGCCAGAAGACATATCTAAGCCCCTTTTACAGCGGAGAGCGCAACAGAAACAGCCTTAACAACGGCTTTTTCTTCAGCTTTAATGCCGCCAAACTTACGGACCATTTCGGCAGCAACTTCGTGGGCTACCGAGCCAATATCTGCCAGCGCCGCTTCGCGTACTTTACCTATGCGCGCCGCCGCTGCATCTGCCTTGCCTAAAAGTTCAGCCTCAAGTTCGGCCTCGACTTTGGCGATTTCAGCCTTAATCGTGTCTTTTGCGCCGAATATAATATCCTGAGCTTTCGCGCGGGCATTCGCCGTGTCTGTTTCATAGGCGGTTTTTAATTCATCAGCGTCCGCCCGAAACATGCTCGCTTTATCAAGGTCAATTGCGATCCGCTCTTCACGTTCTTCCATAACCGTAGTTACACGCGGCAAAACTGCGCGCCACACAATCAGGAAAAGTACAAAAAACGTGATCAGCAACCAGGCCAGCTGATTGGTAAAGCTGCCATCAGCAATCACATTCATTTGTGGAAGGCCGCGCGATGTTGCTTCCTGAGCAACTGATGCTGCTGCCTGCACTAAATCTGTATGGTCTTGTAGCATCACATGCCTCTTATGGCTGGGTGTTCACTTCGCGGCCCTGAAAAAGAGTTCCATACAGGCCGCGCCGGTTCCTTGTTCTCTCAACAGGAGCAAATGGCACGCACTGCCCTCTAGCAGCGCCTGCCTAATGCTCAAGCTCTCTTACGAGTTGAGGATCAAGAACGCGATAACCAGAGCAAACAAGCCTGTCGCTTCTGTTAGTGCGAAGCCAATCAGAAGATTAGTGAACTGCTTCGGCGCTGCTGATGGGTTGCGCAGTGCACCCGACAAGTAGCTACCGAAAATGTTACCAAGGCCAATACCAATGCCTGCGAGTGCCAGAGTTGCGATACCCGCACCGATGAATTTTGCTGCTTCAGCTTCCATTTTTAGTTCCTTCTTTGTGTATAGATAATATGTTGAATGTCGGTTTTAAGACCCAGCCCTAGTGCGAAGGATGCATCGCATCGTTCAAATAGATACAGGTCAAAATCGTGAATACATAAGCTTGCAAGCAAGCCACCAAAATCTCTAGGCCGGTCAATAAAACATTCACTGTGAACGGCACCACCGCGCCAACCATGCCAACAACACCCGCTGCTGCCATGCTGATAATAAATCCCGCGAAAACTTTCATCATTATGTGGCCCGCAAGCATGTTCGCAAACAGTCGCACTGAAAGACTGATGGGGCGTGTACAATAGGAAATCAGCTCGATGATAACAATCATCGGCATAAGCCACCAAGGCACACCCGCTGGTGCAAATAATTTCAGATAACCCGCGCCGTTTTTGGCAAAACCAACAAGTGTCACGCCAATAAAAATGAACGCTGCCATCGCGAAATTAACCGCGATATGGCTTGTAACCGTGAAAGCATAAGGCAGCAAACCCGCGAGATTAAGCCCCAATACAAAAACAAACAGCGTGAAAATGAAGGGGAAATATTGTTTGCCCTCTTTGCCCACATTATCGCGGACCATGCCCGCAATAAAGCTATACATAAGCTCGATCATCACCTGCCAACGACCAGGGATAACCGCGTTTTTGCGCGTTCCACCGATCAGGAACACCGTCAGCAAACCAACCACAATCACCATCCACAATGAACTGTTGGTAAAAGAAACATCAACGCCCGCAATTTCAAAATGTGCGAGGGGCTTGATTTCAAACTGTTCAATAGGACTATGTGCCACGATTTCCGTCTCTTCACTAATTTAGGCCCGCTTACGCGCGCTGTAATCAAATTCAGTCTTTTTGTTCGTCCGCGTTAGCCGCCGTATCATGTGCCGTCAAATCTGCGTCTTCGCTAGCCTTTTGTATACGCATCGCTTCAACAACAACGTTGCGCAGACCCGTTACAAACCCCAATATCAATAGCACAATCAAAAAGACGGGCGCTGTATCGAACCATTTATCAATCCAGTACCCCATGAACAGACCAACGCCTGTTCCTGCAACCAGATCAATACCCATTTTGAAAGCGACCCTTGATGCCGTATCCGGATCGTCCGGTTCGACAGGTTTTGCTTTCAATTGGGCTCGGTTCAACCGCTCGTCAAAGGCTTCCTGCTCGGGGCTTTTGTTATCATTACCCACCGCAAGCCACCTTCTGTCATGCGCTTCTACCGGGGCGCTTCAATCGAAATCAAAGCGCTGCCAAAATCGGTTGCAACATAGGGATTGGTCTTTCCAGTGTCAAGGACCAATAGAACCTATTTAAGCCATTGTATTTAAACGTTTTTTTAAAATGCAGTCGATCAACCGGCCTCTTGAAGTTCACTCGCACGCTCAAGGTCCACCGAAACCAGCGTCGAGATTCCGCGTTCTGCCATCGTCACACCGAACAGCCGGTTCATCCGCGCCATAGAGACCGCATTGTGGGTCACAATCAGAAAACGCGTATCGGTACGGCTTGTCATATCATCCAACAGATTGCAAAAACGCTCGACATTGGCATCGTCCAGCGGCGCGTCCACTTCGTCTAAAATACAGATCGGTGCCGGATTGGTGATAAACACCGCAAATATTAGCGATAACGCCGTCAAAGCTTGTTCTCCGCCCGATAACAGCGACAAAACCTGCAAGCGCTTACCCGGCGGGCTGGCGAAAATCTCGAGCCCGGCCTCCAGCGGATCATCAGATTCGGTTAGCTTAAGATGCGCCTCTCCGCCGCCAAACAGGCTTTTGAACAGCTCGCCAAAATGTTTGTTCACAATATCAAAAGCAATCAACAAGCGCTCACGGCCTTCGCGGTTCAAATTGCCAATCGCATGGCGCAGCCGTCCAATCGCGCTTTCAAGATCAATACGCTCTTTCACCAGATGATCAAGTTGCTCGCTAATCTCGGCAAGCTCCTCATCCGCGCGCAGATTAACAGCGCCCATCCGGTCACGCTCACGTTTTAGCTGTTCTAATTTAATTTCCAGCGCGGTGGGTTCTGGCAAGCTGTCGCTTGTATCCAGTTCAACTTTTTCCAAAAGCTGGGTTGGCGCACATTCAAAACGTTCGTCAATTTGGGCATGAATGTCTGCACGCCGGGAAACGGCATTTTCCAGCGCCGCTTCGGCCCTAATTTGGCGCTCTCGTACTGTCGCCGTCTGTTCTTGTATTTCCTTCAGCGCCTTGTCTTTGTCCGCGAGCAGCTGTTCGGCGGCGACAAGCCTGTCACTAGTCTCCATGCGGGCTTTCTCGGCGATATCCAGCTGGTCCATGAGCGCGTGTTTGCGCTGTTGCAGGTCTTCGGGGCTGGCCTCAGCGGCCGCCAGCTGCTTTTTAGCTGATATTTCGCGGGCATCGAGTGAAGCCAGCTGTTTTTCCGTGCCAGCAACTCTCAAGCTCCACGATCCACTTTCTGCCGCGATGGCCAACAATCGATCCCTACGGATATCCGTCTCGCGGCGAAGGGTCTCGTAAGCACCGCGTGCGCTGCTAAGCTCGCTGCGCAGGGCTTCAACCTTTCCGCGGGCTTCGGCTACGGCGGCTTCCAATATTTCATTCTGCGGCAATGCCGCTATGTTTGTATCAATCGCGGCTTTGCGGGCCGTGGCTTCCTGCGATTCGTCGGTGATCCGGGCCAGACTTTCTTGCAGAGAACCCACACGGCTTGCGCGTTGGCTCGCGGCCTGTTCAGCCGCAACCAAAGCCCGTCTGCATTCGGCCAAATTACGCTCAATATCCTGTCGCAGCGCCCGCTGGCTCTGCTCAGCCTCGCGGCAAACCTCGTGCGCCGCTGTTGCTGCACTGGATTTATCATCCGCCAATGCTGCATGTGTCTGCAGGGCCTCAAAGTCAGCTTCCAATCTCAGCAAACGGTTTTTTTGCTCAAGACGAATGGCTGCCTGGCTAGGCGCTCCTGCCTTTTGCACAAACCCATCCCAGCGCCAAAAATTTCCGGCCTGATCAACGATACATTGCCCAGGTAGCAATTCAGTCGCCGCATTTGTGCCTGTCGTCAGGTCAGACGCAAAACCCATATAGGCCAGTCGGCGCTCCAGAACCTTCGGCACACTGACAAAATCACCGAGTGGTGTTATGCCGCCAGGCCAGCCTTGGCCTGGCAAAATTTCGAACATTTGCCAAAAACGGCTAGCATCAGCGTCTAAACCTGCATCAATATCATCGCCGAAAGCCGCCCCGGCAGCGGTTTCAAAGCCAGCCTCGGCTTTCAGCCCATTTGCAACCGGTGCGTCGTCGCCGTCTTCTTCAACCAACAGCGCCCTTAAACTGGTAACAGCCCCTTCAAGCGCCCGCGACTGGCCCTGCACTTGAGCACGTTCCGAATCTGCTTCGCTTCGGGCCGTGCGCGCCGCAGCCGTTGCTGCCTCTGATGTGGCCATACTGTCTGCAGATTTGGCCGCCGCAGCCTCAGCATTGGTAACATTTTCTTCAGCAGTCTTCAACGCCACCAGAATGTCATCCCCTGCTGTCATCACCGCCAATTCGCTGGTGAGCCGGTTTTGCTCCGAAGCGAGTTGCTCGGCCCGGCGTGCAATGGCTAATCTATCGCTTTCCATGCTCGACCGACGCGCCCGCGCCTGTGCACTTGTCTCGCTTAGTTGGTCAAAATCGCCTTCGGCGCTATTGGCGGCGGTTGAAGCTGCACTTAGCACATCGCGAGCTTCGATTTCTGCTGACTGATCCAAGTTTTGTGCCGCTTCAAGTCGCTCTTTTTCAGCGTTCAAGCGCTCAAGCGCCGCATGCGCATCCTCATTAATCTCTTGCTCGCGCTCTCGGTCGCCTATGATTTGCTCCAGGAGAGACCGCAATGTCAGGGCGGATTGTCTTCGGCGTTCAGCTTCGGCTTCAAGGTTTTCTCGCTCAATCGCCAGACGCTGCAGGCGTGCGGCGGCTTCCACGTCAGCATTTCGCAGCGGCGGCAGTGTGGCGGCGGCAACCATTTGCTCGCTGCTAAGCACCGCCAAGTGTTTGGTTACGTCGGCGGCCACTGTTTCAGCCTCACGCAGACCGCGCTCAAGGTTAAGAACCTCTTCCGATGCCTGTTTCCACTTAAGGAACAGAAGACTGGCTTCAGCCTGCCGGATCTCGCCAGATATTAAACGGTACCGAATGGCCTGCTTGGCTTGTCGTTTCAAGCCAGATATCTGCGCCTCCATGCCGAGCACAACATCCTGCACGCGCAAAAGATTGCTTTCCGCACCGCGCAAGCGGCTTTCTGCGTCACGTCGCCGACTGTGCAGGCCTGAGATACCAGCGGCTTCTTCCAATATCTGCCGCCTGTCTTGTGGTTTGGCATTGATCAAACCGCCAACACGGCCCTGACTAACCAGCGCAGGAGAATGCGCTCCAGTCGCAGCGTCAGCAAACAAAAGCTGCACATCTTTTTGGCGCACGTCCTTGCCATTGATACGGTAAGCGGAACCAGATTGGCGCTCTATGCGGCGCGTGACCTCGATAAAATCAGCATCATTATGTTCAACCGGGGCGCTGCGATCAAAATTATCAATAACCAACGTAACCTCGGAGAAATTACGTGCCGGACGTTTATCGGTGCCTGCAAAAATAACATCGTCCATATCGGTGCCGCGCATGGATTTAACGCGGTTTTCGCCCATCACCCAGCGAATCGCTTCAAGAAGATTGGATTTGCCGCAGCCGTTTGGACCCACAACGCCGGTCAAACCGCGCTCGATTAAAAGCTCGGTTGGATCGACGAAGGACTTAAATCCCGATACTCGCAAGCGCGAAAATCGCATAACTGCTCTCTGCTCCTAAACATCATTGCCTGTTGTAATCCAATTAACATTGCAATGACCGGGGGTAAGGCAGCCCGCTAAAAACCAGCAAGGCCGGACCAAAATCGCCCCGCGGTTAGTCTTCGGCGCTCTCAACGGCTTTTTTAATATCTTCAAAACCGTAACCATTTAGCGTCAGACCATTAACAAAAACTGTCGGTGTTCCATTCACTCGGAACTTGTCACGGCCAGTTTTTGCCATTTCTGTCAGGCTGGCCATCAAGTCCCGGTTTGATGCACAGCGATCAAACTCTGTGCGGCTCATGTTTGCTGTTCGGCGCGCTAGCGATGCCAAAGCACCGTTCCTGTCCTCTGCACCCATCCATTCGCGCTGCCGGCTAAAAAAGGTTTTCATCAAACGCTTCGACGTTTCCATGTCACGGCAGCGCGCAACCGTAGAGGCAACCATATCGAGACCGTCCCGCACAAGATTGCGGTATATAAAGCGCACTTTTCCAGTATCGATGAAATTTTCTTTCACTTTTGGAAAGGTATTTTTAGAGAAATCCGCGCAGTGACTGCATGTCAGCGACCCATATTCCACAACAGTGATCGGGGCATCGGCATTACCGTATGTGATATCACCCCAAACACCCTCTTTGCCTTCGACAAAAAGATCGGCGGCCAAGAGGTCATCAAGATCGACGACATTCTCGGTCCCCGGCGCACTATCACCGCACGCGCTTAACATCAGCAGCGCCGCTGCTGCGCCGACAGCCCGAAGGGTTTTTTCGTACTTTTGGTATATCATATTGCTCCACCCACTAGATATTGTGTTTAAACTGAAAAAAGAATGGTGACGAGTCATTTTTTGGCAACACCGGCCCGATGGTCAGAAGCTCTATTTGCCAACAACCGCCAGTGCTATTTTGTCTTTTAGATCCTCAAAATTTGTAAATTGCACTTTCGTACCATTGATAAGAATGGTTGGTACCGAATTTATTTGATAGAGCCTAATGGCCATCTGGCGCATCTCAATGAGATGTTCAGCAAGCGGCTGGCTCTTCACACATTCTTGCAGATTAGCAAAGGGCACGCCGTTGCTATTGGCGATAGACTGAATAGCGATGCCAGGATTAGGTGCACGTGTCCATTCATCTTGGCGCTCAAAGTAGGCCTTGATCAAACGTTTGCTTTGTTCCTCGTCTATTGTGCAGCGCGACAATACAGCCACCGCGAGATCAGCGCTGTCTCGCACAAAATTTCGAAAGATAAGCTTAACTTTGCCACTGGGGATTAAATCCTCCATCAAAAATGGCACCACTGTATCATTGAATGTTTTACAGTGCGGGCATGTCATAGAAGCATATTCAATCAGCTCCACAGGCGCATCTGGCGAGCCATAGACAATATCGCCGTGGATATGCTCAGGCACTTCCGTGGGGGATACTACAACTTTTTCATTTGCGGTCGTCTCTTCTGCAGCCTGCACCCAAGCTGTAGGTGCGCAAAGCATCCCTGCCACAAGAGCCGCGCCTGTTACCGGCCCATTGATCAACTTGTTTAGTATCATATCAACCCCACACTTTACTGGCCCTTGGCCTTGTTTTTATCTTCACTGTCCGCCATTAGGTCATTCGGATTGGCCAAGTCAATAATTTGGTTGGAAAGAACCATTTCGCCAAGGCTTTTGACAGCTTCTTGCAGCGGGCTCAACTCTCCCTCACCAACCAAACTGCCGAGCTTGTTTTTATCGTTTTTAGATAGCACTTTCTTTTGGCGCATCAAAACGCGCCGAGCCCGTGGCAAAGGGCCCTGTTTGATTTCAATCGAGGCCACTGCCCCGTATCCAAAAAAACTATTCACCATTTCGATCACACGCTCGCGCTTATGCTCTAATAGCGTCGCAAAAGCAGATTCGCAGCGGATGACAAGTTTTGCGCCCATACGTTCGCCGCGCGGAAATATCATGCGCTGCGGCACGGTTGCCAGTGCCAATTCCGGCCCCACGATCTGCGGCCACCGCGTGACAACCTCGGCCTGAATAAAACCCTTGGCCCGGATCGCCACTGTCAATAAACCACTTGCCACCAGCGAAGCTTTTGTCGCTTTAAATCGGCGGTAAACCTTTTTCTCAAGCAAAATTTTAGCAGGGCCTGCCTTTTTCTTTGCTGTGCTTTCTGGTTTTTGCGGCACGTCTGCCATTTCGCTTGCCCTTGCCTATGTAAACTTTATGGTCTGTGCTAACTGAAGCCTAATGAACCTACAATGATAAACCGGTCAAACAAGTTTAAAAGGCCATTTTCAAGTGCTTGTGATGTCAGATTTTCCCAGTCTATTACTAAAGTGGTACGATGCCAACCAGCGGCAATTGCCGTGGCGTGCAAGGGGCGGCGAACCCCCTGATCCATATCATGTATGGCTTTCGGAAATCATGCTCCAGCAAACCACTGTTGCCACCGTGAAAGCCTATTTTGCCAGATTTCTCACGCTCTGGCCAACCGTTGCACAGCTAGCCGCGGCCCCGAACCAAGAAATCCTTAAGGAATGGGCGGGTCTTGGCTATTATGCACGCGCCCGCAACCTGCACAAATGTGCACAGATTATTGCACATGATTTTGCTAGCAAATTCCCTCAGACTGAGGCTGAACTGATACAGCTGCCCGGCATCGGCGACTATACCGCTGCGGCTATTGCCGCCATCGCCTTTGGTCAGCGTTCTGCTGTTGTCGACGGCAATATCGAACGTATCACCACCCGCATATGCCAGATTAACACACCCCTCCCCGCTGCCAAAAAGCAGATCAAAGCTGAGGTTTCCAGCCGAACTCCTGCAAAACGCCCCGGTGATTTTGCCCAAGCCATGATGGATTTGGGTGCAGGTATTTGTCGACCCAAAAGTCCGAACTGCCCGCAATGCCCGGTGAGCGGTTTTTGCGGGGCTTACACAGCCGGCGATATGGAAATCTACCCCGTTAAGGCTGCCAAAATAGCCAGACCCACGCGCCGCGCGGTATCTTTTTGGTTAGAACATGACGGTCACATATTGTTGGAACGACGGGCTGAAAAAGGTTTGCTTGGCGGTATGCCGGGCCTGTTTTCCACACCCTGGACAGCTCGGGCGAGCATCCCCGCGGCGGGCGAATATCTGATTCACGCACCCGCCAATAGTGTTTGGCTGGAAATTGAAGGTCTAGCCAAACATACTTTCACCCACTTTCATTTAGAGACAAAGCTTGTGGCCGCGACAGCGCCGTCCCTTTTGAATATTGAAGCCGGGTTCTGGCATCCGATTGCAAATTTGGCGGCCATCGGCCTACCCACAGTTTTCAAAAAAATCGCGGCTTTATCCGCACAGCGATAACCCGTATTTCGCCTTGGCCGGGGCTGTACGAAACCGGACAAAAGTACAGAATTGACTGTCCACTTTCGAACATATTTGTTACGGTCTAACTTCTAATTTCTCATAAGCCTTTATAAAATAACAACAATGCCAAGCATGCGAATTTGGCTTGGCATTTGCGTATGGGTGACTGACAGCGAAATAAAAACCATCAGGAAAAACCGATGCTTAAAAATTATCTGACAATCGCAATCCGTAATATGCTGCGCCACAAGCTTTATAGCTTCATCAATATTGGTGGGCTAACCATTGGCTTGGCGGCCTGCCTGTTGATTTATCTATTTGTTCAAAACGAACTTGGTTACGACAAATGGATACCAGACGGCGAGCGCATCGTGCGCATGGAAGGCACGTATCATCAGGATGGGCAAGCGGCTAATCCCATGGCTTTGACACCCGGGCCGATCTCGCCGCCAATGGCTGCTGCATTTCCAGACCAGATTGACGCATACACGCGAATGCTGCAGGAAGGATTTCTTATTCGCCGCGGCGATGCCAAGTTCAATGAAAGCATTTGGCTGATTGATCCCGGTTTTTTTGATGTTTTTGATTTGGAAATGGTCGCCGGTGACCGCGAGAAAACCTTCCAGGACTATAAATCAATAGTCATTAGTGAACGCATTGCCAAAAAATATTTTGGCGAGGCGTCGGCCATCGGCGAGATATTGGATCTCGACAATGGCACCATGCAGGCAAAAGTGGTCGCGGTAATGAAGGCCCTTCCACGCGATACCCATCTGCGCATTGATTTTTTGTTGCAGTATGATACGTCGCGCTATGCGGAGATGCCCTGGATTAACCAGTGGTGGCTGTCATCCAATGTCTACACATACCTGAAACTGAAATCCACCGAAGCGGCACAGGTGCTGGAAGCGGAATTTCCAAACTGGTATGATACAAACGCCGTTCCTGGCCCTGCACTGCAGAATGGCCAAGCGGCGCATGAAGTGCTGGCATTTACCTATATGCCTGTCCGGGACATCCATTTATTTTCGCCCGGGCGATTTCAAATGAAGGCCACTGGCGATATTGTGGTGGTTTACAGTTTTACAGCCATCGCCATTTTGATCCTTGTGATTGCACTTATCAATTTCACCAACCTTTCAACGGCACGTGCTTCGCTCCGGGCAAAGGAGATTGCCCTGCGTAAGGTCGTCGGTGCATCACGCAGGCAGCTGATTGGGCAATTTCTTGGAGAAGCCATTCTAACATCATGCGTGGCCTTGCTTTTCGCGTTTGTGCTGGTTGAGATATCGCTTCCCTGGTTCAACGCATTTGTCACAAAACTATTGAATTTGAGAAGTTTTGCTGACCCACTTGTCCAGCTTGGGCTTTTAGGTGTCGTTGCTGTTATTGGGCTTGGTGCCGGGGCGCACCCTGCGTTTAAGCTGTCATCTTTCAGACCAGCCAGAGTTTTACATTCACAAAATACAGCTTTGGCAGGGTCCGTCAGGCTGCGCTCGATATTAACAACTTTGCAATTTACCATTTCCATCGGGCTGATGATCACCACAGCTGTGGTCTATAGCCAGCTCAATTTCACGCAAAATATCAAATCCGGATTTGAAAAATCAGATCGCCTATATCTTTCCAGTATGACTTATGGTCCGGTGAGAAGCAATTCGGAGACTATCCGGCAGGAAATTCAGCGCCTTCCTGGTGTCTTTGAGGCATCGTTTGCTGAGCGTAGAATTCCCTTGAACGGCTTTTGGGACCTGCCCGCCAAACGCCCCGGTTTTAATGCGGATCATCCATTGAAATTGGAACAAGTTCCAGTGGACTTTGACTTTTTGCAATTTTTCAGAGCCGAACTCATCACCGGGCGTCTCTTTTCCCGAAACCGCCTCGGCGACTTGCCTGTAGCTGCCACTGAAGGCGTAAATGCCAAAGAAACTGGCATCCTCAATGAAACTGCCATACGGCATTTGGGTTTTGCATCAGCCGACGACGCTTTGGGTCAAATCGTGCAGATATCCCGCACACAGGGCGGCTTTAGCGACGTGGAAATCGTCGGCGTTGTCAAGGATATGCATTTACGCTCGCTGCGAGATGCCATTGACCCAAGCATCTTCACATTAAACGGCGAGCCAATGAGATTTCTAAACATCCATTTAAAGGGTGCCAACCAGACCCAGACATTGCGCGATATAGAAAGCATTTGGAACCGTTTGGTACCCGCCGTCCCAATATCGATGACCTCCATCGAGGGTAGTTTTAGTGGTCTTTACCAAGCCGATCAGAAGCGCGCCGAAATGTTTGCCTATTTCTCGCTGTTTGCTATCTTGGTTTCGTGTCTTGGCCTTTACGGATTAGCTTCTTTTTCGGCAGAGCGCCGCGTGAAGGAAATTGGCATCCGCAAGGTTATGGGGGCGCGTGTCGGGGATATTGTGAAACTGTTGACGTTCCAATTTTCAAAGCCCGTGCTTTTGGCAAATATTATCGCATGGCCTATCGCATGGTACTTCGCCGATGCATGGCTTGGCGGTTTTGTCTATCGGATTGACCTTGGTGTGCAATATTTTGTTGGTGCGGGTGGCGCTGCGCTGTTCATTGCCTGCGCCACGGTCGCGGGGCATGCCTTTAAAACAGCGGCGGCCAACCCAATTAGCGCGCTAAAACACGAATAAAACTCTGCATTTTCGAGCCAAATAATAAGGCGCCCCCAACTTGGTGGGAGGCGCCTATTCACGAAAGCCGGCTTGAGGCGCAGGCCCAACGGCCATAGCCAAACCCAATTATATCTAATGCAGTTCTTCGCGCACTTGCTGACGAAAAACATCAATTGATGTTAGCTGGCCTTTATTTTCCACATGCCAGAATGTCCAGCCGTTACAAGCGGGCGCGCCCTGCAAGCCTGCACCAACCTGATGGATAGACCCCTTGACCTTATCGGCCACCAGCGTGCCATCGGTGCGTACCCGTGCCGTAAACTTGCGCTTGCTATCATAAAGCGTGGTGCCGGGTTCAATCATGCCGCGCTCAACAATGGAACCAAAAGCCACACGCGGTGCAGCGCGTTTGCTTTCCGTATAACCCAAACTTTCAGCGTCAATTTCTGTAATGGCGGCGATGCGCGCGCGGGCCACTTTTATATAATCGGTTTCGCGCTCGATGCCGATGTAATTTCGGCCCAAGCGTTTGGCAACCGCGCCTGTAGTCCCTGTGCCAAAGAACGGATCAAGTACCACATCACCGGGTTTGGTGGATGCCATCAGCACCCGGTACAGCAGCGATTCCGGTTTCTGCGTTGCATGGGCTTTTTTACCGCCTGATTTCAGCCGTTCTTTGCCCGAGCAAATCGGTAACGTCCAATCAGAACGCATCTGCGTATCATCGTTCATCGCCTTCATGGCGTTATAATTAAAAGTATAGCCGCCTTTATCCGCCGATTTTGCCGCCCAAATTAAAGTTTCGTGGGCGTTGGTGAAGCGGGTGCCCCGAAAATTCGGCATTGGATTTGATTTGCGCCATATCACATCGTTCAAAACCCAATATTCAAGATTTTGCAGAGCGGTGCCAACACGGAAGATATTATGATAACTGCCAATCACCCAAATGGTACCGGTGTCTTTTAGCACACGGCGCGCAGCCGTTAACCAACGATTGGTAAAATCGTCGTAGGCTTTGAAGCTGGAAAATTTATCCCATGCGTCATCAACGCCGTTGACCTTGCTGTTATCAGGCCGTGAAAGTGTATCCTTCAATTGCATATTGTAAGGGGGGTCCGCGAAAATCACGTCAACCGACTTTTCCGGCAGTGCGTTCATCGCATCGATACAATCCGCTTGCAGTATTTCATTAAGCGGCAAAGTTTTCAGGTCGCCGCCCTCTGGGGCAAGCTTTTTTACTTGAGCCATCACTAAATCTCCATCCCATGAAACCAAAAAAGCGCCCATTTTGGGCTGCGATTTTCTCTATTTTTTGGTCATTCTATGATGAGATCATGAGTCGAAACCGAATCGACGTCAAGTGATTCTTTTATATGAATCAATGATTTGAGGGCTATTCTTCATTTAAAATCTTGCGAATCGGAGCAAAAGTCTTGCGATGATGAGGGCTGACACCCACAAGCTTTAGTGCGGCCAAATGCGCACGCACACCATATCCTGCGTTTTGGGCCCACCCATAGGCAGGATGCTCTTCACCGAGATTTTCCATCAGCCGATCACGAAATATTTTTGCGATAATACTGGCCGCAGCGACCGAAAGTGATCTCGCATCGCCTTTTATTAACGTCTGCGTCGGAATATCCAGGCCCGGGTTTTGATTGCCGTCAACAAGCGCGCTTGTCGGCTGTATTTTAAGGCCAGCAACCGCACGCCGCATTGCAAGAAGCGATGCTTGCAGAATGTTGATTTCACCAATTTCTTCGACGCTGGCTTGAGCAACCGAGACAGCAAGCGCGCTTTCCATGATCAAATCATTCAATAGCGCGCGTTTTTTCGCACTTAGTTTTTTGCTGTCATTAAGGCCCTCCGGTATGCGCCGAGTATCCAGAATAACAGCAGCGGCTACGACAGGGCCCGCCAACGGACCGCGTCCAACTTCATCGACACCGCATACTAACCCCCCATATTCGTGCAGCATTGTTGCTTCGGCACGCCAATCGGGGCCTTGGCTAATTGAAATATCTGATGCTGCAAATAGGTCTGTTATCATACCGCCTCCCAGAAACACTTCTTTAGGCAATATCACTTCACGGGGGTGAAAAACAAGAAAAGGCGCCTCTCTTGGGAGTAGAGGCGCCCATCCTGGGCTGGATAGGGAGGACAAAACCACAGTCATGGCTTTGCTTACTCAGAACACATTAGGGATGGCCGGGGCTGAATGGCAATAAAGGCTAGGGTCAGGGGTATGCACATTCAGGGCCCGGCCGGGCCCCTTGTTTTCTCCTGCTTCCGCTGGGGGGCAGCAAAAAGCAGAAAACAAAGGGCCGGAAAACTGGGTTAAACCGAAGCTGCCAATGAAATACCGGCCAGCCGCTGAACCCGGCGCGAACGGCGCCATGATTTGCTCTCTGGTTTGGCATGAAACTGGTAAGCTATCGGATGGACGGGCCTGTTGGGGGCGCCCGTCAATAGGCTGGTAAACATGGTGAACTCCTCGCTGTTCAAATATTGTGTGCGGCCATTATTTTTGTGGTCCGAACACTATGTTGCTGTCATTTAAGGCTGCCCATTTTAAGACCTGAACTTAGCCTGTCGCTATATCCTTAATTTAGGATTGCTCGGTCCCAATTACAATAGGGCTCGTCTCAATTACCGCACGGTTCACCGCAAGAGTTGCCTCAATCCCGCCGCAATCGAACGATGCCCCAAATTCAGCAAAACGATAACTGTCTTTGTTGTAAAAAAGAGGGCCTAAAGCCCTCTTGCATTTGTACAAACGAACATTACCGCGCATTGACGGTAGATTGTTATTCCGCTTTCAATATTGCGTAGATTTCGTCTTTCAAACGCATGCGTTCTTTGCGAAGTTTTTCTTCAGCCAATTGCTCCACATATTCTTCGCCAACTTCAATCCGGTGAATTTCGCGGTTCACACCGTGATATTCGTCAAAGAGGCGCCTGAAATGATGGTCACTTCCTTTCAGCGTATGAATGCGGGCTTCAAATTCTGGAAACTCTTCCCTCAACTCGTGTGGTGTGTGGCTCATAAAGCTCTCCCTTATTTTTCCATAAGGATAAACTAACCCTTGGCGGGACGATCAAACTTGATGTGGGTCAATATTTCAATAATTTGCTACAGAAAACCGAATTATGTGTCGGAATCTGTATCTCCGAGCAATACACGCGCGGTTTCTTCTTCCACTTCATCGACAGTATTCAGCGCCCGTAACATAGCCTTTTTGCGCGTTTCCAACTTGCCTATATGGTTTTCCATCGATTTCACGTTTTTGCCCATCGCCGCAATCTGTTCGCCGTAATTTCCAAACTCGCGTTTCACAGCCCCTAGTATTTTCCAGACCTCAACCGCATGCTTTTGCATTACAGCTTGCTGGTAACCCATGCGGAAAGTACTGAGCAAAACCTGAAAGTTTGTCGGTCCTGAAACTGTCACTGAAAAGTCCCTTTGCAGGCTTTCGATCAGGCCCGGGCTCCTTAATACTTCAGCGTATAAACCTTCTGTTGGCAGGAACAATATCGCTTCGTCGGTAGTATGGGGCGGATTGATATATTTCTGTGAAATATCCTTCGCAAACAGTTTTATTTGCCGTACCAGCGCATTTGACGCAGCATCAAATGCAGCTTTTTCACCGCTTTCTACTGCGCTGAGTAGCCGTTCGTAATCTTCGGTCGGGAATTTGGAATCGACTGGCAAATAGCGGGCTTCTGCCCCGGGCATGCGAATGCCAAATTCCACACGCTGGGTGCCCGATTTTTTGCCGCAGTCATAATTAACGATAAACTGATCCACCGTCAGGAAATCTTCGATCAGTAACGACAGCTGTACTTCGCCGTATGCACCCCTTGATTTCACATTGGTGAGCACACGCTTCAAATCACCGACGCCTGTTGCCAGCGTTTGCATTTCACCGAGGCCCTTATGCACTTGTTCAAGCCGTTCTGAAACGGTTTTAAAGCTTTCGCTCAAGCGTTTTTCCAGCGTGGTCTGAAGTTTTTCGTCAACCGTTTTGCGCATTTCGTCAAGCTTTTGGCTGTTTTCCGTCCTAAGCTCTTTCATTTTTTCGTCTAATTTATCGCGGAACAGCGCCTGATCCTTGCCGTGGTCGCTGCCCAGTTTCCTGACGGTATCCCCCAGCGCAGCGATTGCCTTGTTCAATTCCTCACGGTTTTCTTTAAATTCCGCGCGGATGGCTTTTTCTCTCTCACCCGATTGAAACGCCATTTCGGTGATCCGGGTTTCAATGCGAATAAGCTGGCTGTCATCACTTGGCACAGCTAGCTTCGAAAGCTTACCAAGCAAGATCACAGCTACAAGCAAGATCAGCAGTAAAACAACAAGGATGACTATTTCAATCAGGCTCAATGACTGCCTCCAAAAAAACGATGCTTCCTGTGACTACTCCAGCATGCACGCCTAAGCAAGGCTTGACCGAAAAACACCGCTGTGCTTGTTTATAGGGATTAAAGGAACAGCCTAAATCAATCTCCGTAAGGCATGCGCCTAATCGGCGGGCAGGTTCTTTTCAGGAGCAAAAAATGGTCCCCCGTTTTGAGGCCGCTGCCTTCACCAAAATCACCCCGAACATGCGGAACGCCTATGAGCGCGACGGCGTGCTTGTCCTTGAAAACCTGATAGATCCTGCTACGTGCGATACCTTGCGTGCCCACATGGAAACCTTGATCGACGGCTTCGATATTAACGAGCACCGAACTGTGTTTTCTTCCACGAGCCGGGCTCATGATCAGGAGAATTATTTCCTCGATTCTGGCCACGATATTCGCTTCTTTTTCGAAGAAGAAGCGTTTGAGCCGAACGGTGCGCTGAAACCCGAGCTACCGCTGGCTTTGGCGTTGAATAAAGTGGGCCACGCCATGCACGATACCGACCCGGTATTTAGCGACTTCTGTCGTCAACCAGCCTTAAAAACCGTTTGTGAGGGGCTTGGCCTAACATCGCCACTGTTGTTGCAAACGATGTATATATTCAAACAACCCCATATCGGCGGTGAAGTGGTGTGCCACCAGGATGCAACATACTTGCGCACCGACCCGCAAACCTGCCTCGGCCTTTGGGTGGCGCTTGAAGATGCGACATTAGAAAACGGCTGTTTATGGGGCATACCGGGCGGACAAATGGGCAGCCAGCCCAAAGCAATATTCAAACGCAAGCCAGACGGCAATGGCACAATCACTGAAATTCTTGATGACACGCCGTTTGATGAAGACGCCAAGGTTCCGCTTGAAGTAAAAAAAGGCAGCGTTTTGGCATTCGGCGGGCTGTTCCCGCATATGTCATTTGCGAACCGATCCAGCAAATCTCGCCACGTTTTCACGCTGCATGTGATTGACAAAACGGCCGATTATCCGGCAGATAATTGGCTCAAACGGCCAGACACTCTGCCGCTTCGAGGTTTTTGACAAGGTACGCTACATGACAAAAATTGTTATCATCGGCGGCGGCCACGCGGCGGCGCAAGCCTTCACCAGTCTCAAGAAACACAAATTTGACGGTTCTCTGACGCTGGTGAGCGATGAACCGGTAGTGCCCTATCAACGCCCGCCGCTTTCCAAGGCTTATTTGTCGGGCGCACTCGCCGCTGAGCGTTTACCTATCTTGCGCCAGGCGGCCTACGAAAGTGCTGACGTGACACTAAAACTTGGCGTGCCAGCTGAAATTGTCAACCGCAGCGCTAAAACCATACAGCTAGCGGGCGGCGAAACACTGGCCTATGACAAGTTAATACTGGCCACAGGCGGGCGGGCACGGCGGCTGTCTTGCCTTGGCGCTGATCTGCGCGGCATTCATTATGTGCGCACGCAGGCTGATACCGATGCACTGCGCCCTGAATTAGATGCAGCGAACAGAATTGTCATTGTTGGCGGTGGTTATATCGGGCTGGAAATCGCCTCAGCGGCATGCCAAACAGATAAGAAAGTCATTGTACTTGAGGCAGAGGACCGCATTTTAGCTCGGGTCGTAGCCCCGGAAGTCTCTGCTTTTTACGCAGGCCTGCATACGGATGAAGGTGTCGATATTCGCACCAATCAGATGGTCACCAGCATCGAAGGCCGTGAGCGCGCATCAGCGGTCATGACCAAAGATGGCAGCCAGTTCGAGGCTGATTTGGTTGTTGTAGGCATTGGACTAATCGCCAATAGCGAATTAGCCAACGAGGCTGGTCTGACATGCTCGCCTATGGGCATCACGGTCAACAGTCACTGCCAAACCAGCGACCCGGATATATATGCCGTGGGTGACGTTACTTGGCACCACAATGATTTTTATGGCCGTGATCTGCGCTTAGAGTCCGTGCAAAATGCAGTTGATCAAGCCAAGGTCGCTGTTGGCCATATGCTGGGCGAAGACATATCTTACGCTGCCTTGCCCTGGTTCTGGTCCGAGCAATATGGCCTTAAGCTACAGATCGCGGGGCTGTCGCAAGGGTATGACAAACTGGTCGTGCGCGGCGATGCAACCGAGCGTTCCGTTGCATATTTTTACCTAAAAGATGGCAAGCTGATCGCCGCCGATTGCATTGGTCGCATATCTGAGTTTATGAATGCAAAAAAACTAATCACAGCGCGCGTAACGGTAGATAAAAAGCTGCTGGCTGATGATAGCCAACCGTTCAAGGAAATTACCGCAAACTTGCTTGATGAAGCTTCAAGATAAGCCCTGGGCCAAGCCTCATTCACAGAACCCACCCTTAGTGCAGCGTCTTATAGACTTCGCCAGCTTTCATCACAAAGTCTATCCTGCGTAATGTGGTTAAATCTTCCAGCGGGTTTCCCGTAACGGCGATTAGGTCGGCCAAATAACCAACTTTGATCTGCCCCAAATTATCAGCTTTCCCCATCAGCACCGCGCTGGAGATGGTCGCGGCTTTCAGCGCCTCGGCATTGGACAGCCCATAATCGACCAGCATTTCCAACTCGCGCGCGTTATCGCCGTGGGTGAATACGCCCACGTCGCTGCCGTTACAAATGGTAACACCTGCTTTGATTGCGCGCGCCATAGATGCGCGTTTTGCCGTGATCCGCACAGGCTCTGGCTCGGTGCCTTTTTTCCAGCCTTGATACTGGGAAACAGCATCACCAGCAGCGATTGTCGGGCAAAAAATCACGCCGTGTTTGGCCATCAGCTTAAAAATTTCCAAGGTGCCTTCATCACCATGCTCAATCGACTGCACGCCAGCAAGTGTGGCACGCCGCATGCCCTCAACCGTGGAAGCGTGGGCAACCGTAGGCCTGCCACTGCTGGCAGCCGTATCAACCATCAATTTCATTTCCGCGAGCGAGAAAGTGGGCCGAGCCTCGCCGTTCGGGCCCCAACGATAATCCGCGTAAAATTTAACAATATCCGCGCCCTTGCCTATTTGGTCGCGTACCACCCGTGCCAGATCTGCGCCGTCGGCTTCTTCTGCTCCCAGATTAATAGTGTGGGACGGATCAAAGCCTTTGGGGCCGTATGTGCCAGTGGCAACAATCGCCTTGCCCGCCACAATCAGACGTGGGCCAATAATCACGCCTTTGGCCAACGCTTTGCGGATACCCACATCCATATAACCTGCGCCTTCGCTGCCCAAATCCCGCAGCGATGTGAAACCAGCCATCAATGTCGCTTCAAGGTGATTGCCCGCCCTCAGCGTGCGCTCTGCCCAGGTTTCTTTCAAAACTTGATCGGTCCACGACGTTTCATTGTAGGGATGAAGCAACACATGGCTATGGGCATCAATCAGCCCCGGCATCAACGTCGCCCCGGCCAAATCAATAAGTACGGCATCGCCATAGCGATTTTTAAGCACAGCGGCATCGTCAACTGCAACAATCACACCGTTGTTCACCGCAACAGCCAAGCCTTGCACTAACTTGCTCTTTTCCACGTCAAGCACATAAGAGGGCATGAGCAACTTGGTATCAGCGGCAACCGTATGAGCAGCACCCACCGATAAAAAGCACAGCACACAGACCTTCAAAAAAATCCGTGTGCTGTGAACAAGATGGCGAAACCCAGAAAATACAGTCATGACAGTCCTTTAAAATAATCCCCTATTGAGCGATAATTCTAAGGCGCGAGGCTCAGCTCTACCAGCTATTTTTGTGGAAGGGCGCTTTCAACTGCCGCCAAAAGAGCCGGGTCCTGCGGTGTAACTTTGGTGCCAAAAAAGGCCACAGCTTTGCCTTCTGGCGAAATCAAATACTTATGAAAATTCCATACAGGACGGCTTTCTTCGCCCAGTTCACCCGCAAGCCATTCGTACAAAGGCGCATTGTCTGCGCCGCCTTTAACAACCATTTTTTTAGTCATCGGAAAATCAACCTGAAAATTCACCTTGCAAAAATTCTTGATGTTTTTCTCTGAGCCGGGCTCTTGATCACCAAAATCATTGGCAGGTATACCGAGCACTACCAATCCCTTTTCGCGGTAGTCGCTCCACAATTTCTGCAAGCCCTTAAATTGAGGGGTGTAGCCGCAGTATGACGCTGTATTGACGATTAAAATCGCTTTGCCCGCAAATTGGCTGAGCGGCATTTCTGTATAATCGATCGATTGTACCGTAAAATCATGAACACTCGTCGCATCGCTAGCAGCAGCCTGTGCCACCCGCACGAAGTTTAGAGCCAACAGCACCAAAAAAATTCTTTTTAACATAACCCTCTCCCTTAATTTTCATGCAACCTATACTCATCGCCACGCGACGACAAGCCAACTAACGCTTTAGTGATGGATGGCTGCAGGTTTATGCAAGCCTTGATTTCCAGAAGCAGAGCCCTATTTCCTGCTAACAATATGAAAACAAATTTCTTTATTTTCGCATCAGACACCGCAAGGAAAACCATGAGTAACGCCCTTCTGTTTCAGCCATTCGAAAGCAACACCTTATATCTTAAAAACCGCATCGTTATGGCTCCGATGACCCGAACCTTTTCGCCAGGAAACGTGCCAAACGACTTGAATGTGGAATATTACCGCAAGCGTGCAGCAGGCGGCGTAGGCCTTATCATAACTGAAGGCACCTGTGTCGGCCACAAAGCTGCAAGCGGCTATCCGAATGTGCCCTATATTGCAGGGGAGAAGCAGCTCGCAGGCTGGAAAAAGGTGGTCGACGCTGTTCATGCTGAAGGCGGGAAAATCATGCCGCAATTATGGCATGTGGGGTCTCTAAGAAAACTCGGTAGTGAACCTGACCCGGATGTGCCCGGTTACGGCCCCTCAGGCCTTGTAATGCCCGGGAAAAAACGATGCCACGAAATGACAGAAGACGATATCAGGGACGTGATTACGGCCTTCGCAAAAGCCGCAGCTGACGCTAAAACCATCGGATTTGACGGCGTTGAAGTTCACGGCGCGCACGGTTATTTACTTGATCAATTTTTCTGGAAAGGCCTGAATGAACGTACCGACGAATGGGGTGGATCGCTGGTAAAACGCACGCGCTTTACGGCTGAAATCATCAAAGCCATCCGCGCCGAAGTTGGCCCCGATTTTCCCATAATTCTACGCTGGTCACAGTGGAAACAGCAGGAATATTCCGCTAAACTTGCGCAAACGCCTGCCGAATTGGAAGAGTTTCTCAAGCCGCTTGTGGATGCCGGTGTTGATATTTTCCATTGCTCCACCCGACGGTTTTGGGAGCCGGAATTTGAAGGCAGCGACTTGAACCTTGCTGGATGGGTCAAACAAATTACCGGCAAACCTACGATCACTGTTGGCAGTGTGGGATTGGATGCAGCCTTCGCCAAAGAAGGCCAGGCCGATTTCTGCGACGCCAAACCCATGAGCCTGGAAAAATTGACCAAGCGTATGGAACAGGACGAATTCGATTTGGTGGCCGTTGGCAGAGCGCTGATCGCAAACCCGGACTGGGCCAATCAAATTGCTCGCGGTACCCACGGCGAACTTGCACCCTATACCAAGGATATGCTGACAAAACTGGCATAGGCTTCCGGGGTCGTTTGCCCCAAGCTATCTCAAATTTCGAATCAGCCTTTCCATAAACTTAAACAGTTTCACCGCCAGCAGCAAAAATGCTTCTGGCGGTTTTTTCTTTCCCGGAACCCACTGCGAATAAAAGAAAATTTCAATCCCGCCACGCAAAAAAACGCACCATACCGAATCTGGCTATCCAGCGCGCATATTTAGCAGTATTGGGGAAAGTGAGCTGCTCTGAAAATGGCACTGTAAACCTTCTTTGAGAAATGGAACTTTATGACTGATATCCGTATCTCACCTGCGGCGGCAACTTGCCGCAGTGATGCCCTAAGCGCACTACGCGCCGCCTACCAACTTGACGAAGGTAAGACGGCAACTAATCTGCTTGCTAATTTCCCCATCGCTGAGCGCGACCGGGCCGGAATTCAGAAAACAGCGATGGATATTGTTACGTGCTCAAGGGCAATGAAGGAACAACAGGGTTCGCTCGATGCTTTCCTGGCGGAATTTGGCCTCTCAAACCGTGAAGGCGTGGCGTTAATGTGCTTGGCTGAGGCCCTGCTCCGTGTGCCTGACGTTAAAACCCAGGATAAATTAATAGCGGAAAAACTACTTTCTGGCGATTGGGATGCCCACAAGGGCCAGTCAGAAAGTATTTTTGTGAATGCGTCAACTTGGGCTTTGATGTTAACAGGCGGCGTACTGGACTTGGGAAAAGATATTACCCGAAATCCAAATAGCTGGATGAAATCCTTGATTGCGCGCACCGGTCAACCTGTGATCCGGGCAGCGGTCAACCAGGCTATGAAAATCATGGGAAAACAATTTGTTTTTGGCACCACGATCGAAGAAGGCTTAGTCCGCCAAAACAAGCAGACTGCCGCGCAGCAACTGATGAGTTTTGACATGCTGGGCGAAGGTGCCCGAACCTTTGACACTGCCCGGCGCTATTTAGGGCTATATAAAGAGGCAATCGAAGCTGTCGGAGCCGCCTCCCCCACCGGGGCCAGAGGCCCGGATCAACGTTCAAGCGTTTCGATCAAGCTTTCAGCCCTGCACCCGCGCTATGAAGAAACATCCAGCGCACGCATGATCGCGGAATTGCTGCCTAGGCTGAAGGAACTGGCCCTGAGCGCAAAAATACATGGCATCCAGCTTACAATCGATTCTGAAGAAGCTGCTCGGCTTGATATTTCACTACAGCTTTTTGAGAAGCTTGCCGAGGACAATGATCTGGCAGGCTGGGATGGACTTGGGCTTGCTGTGCAGGCCTACCAGAAACGGGCGCCTTATGTGATTGATTGGGTCGTGCACTTAGGGCGGGAAACCGGGCGGAAATTTGCTGTACGGCTGGTGAAGGGCGCTTACTGGGACAGCGAGATCAAACACGCGCAAGAGCTTGGGCTTGAGCATTATCCTGTTTTTACCCGCAAAGTCTCCACCGATGTTTCTTACCTTTATACCGCTGCACGCATGCTCGACGCGCAGGATGTTATTTATCCGCAGTTTGCCACTCATAACGCCCATACCATCGCCGCGATTGCCCGGATGGCGGACGGGAAAAACTATGAATTTCAGCGCCTGCACGGCATGGGGGATTTGCTTTACAAAGCCGCAGAAAAAACCTTGGGGCAAAGCCTCAGCGCGCGCATTTATGCGCCTGTTGGGCTGCACGAAGACCTGCTGCCTTATCTAGTCCGCAGGCTGCTGGAGAATGGAGCAAATTCCAGCTTTATCAACCGCTTTATGGATATAGATGTACCAGTGGAAGACGCAGCGAGCGATCCTGTTACTGTTCTAGAGGCTGCCCCTGCACTTGCACATACACTTATTCCTAGACCGCCCGAGCTATATGGCGCTGCGCGGTTAAACTCTAGGGGTTTTAACCTGATGAACAGGGTCGAATCCGAACCCATCATCGCCGGGCTCAAGGCACGGACAGCACAAAACTATGAGGCGTCTTGTCTGGTTGGTGGCAAAAACACAGGCGGCAATCCAATTGAAATCCGCAGCCCGACTGACCGCAATATCGTTGTAGGCAGCGCGCGCGAGGCACAGCCGCAAGATATTGAGGACGCTTGCATGCAAGCGGCCGCCAGCCAGCATGGCTGGAACAAACTTGGTGGGTGCAAACGTGCGCAAACCCTGCGCAAAACAAGTGAACTGATCGAAGACAACCGCGATACGTTCATTGATTTGCTGGTACGTGAGGCAGGAAAGACTATCGCTGACGGCATCGCCGAAATTCGGGAAGCCGTCGATTTCTGCCGTTATTACGCCGATATGGCAGACAAACAGTTCGAATCTCCCATTGTTTTGCCCGGTCCTACTGGCGAAAGAAACGAGCTATATCTCGGTGGTCGAGGGAGCTTTCTTTGCATCGCGCCGTGGAACTTCCCGCTGGCAATCTTTGTGGGGCAAGTGGCTGCTGCGCTGGCGGCTGGCAACGCAGTGATTGCCAAACCCGCCGAACAGACACCGATTGTGGCGTGGTTCGCGGTGAAGCTTTTTCACAGCGCTGGCATCCCTGTAGATGTGCTTCATCTGTTACTGGGCAGCGGCCTGAATGTTGGTGCGGCATTGGTGGAGGATAGACGTATCAGCGGCGTCGCCTTCACCGGTTCCACCACCACCGCCAAATTGATCAATAGAACACTGGCTGAGCGTGACGGTGCTATCGTACCGCTTATCGCTGAAACCGGCGGCCAAAACTGCATGTTTGTGGATAGCACTGCGCTGCCTGAACAAGTGGTCGATGATGTGATTTTGTCGGCTTTTGGGTCGGCTGGACAGCGCTGCTCTGCGCTCAGGGTTCTCTTCTTGCAGAACAGCATTGCAGATAAGGTCATCGACATGCTGAAAGGTGCGCTGCGAGAGCGCACTGTCGGCGACCCCGCTTTGCTGACAACTGACATAGGCCCGGTGATTGATGCAGCGGCTTTGGCGAGGCTCACTGCTCACTGTGCACGCATGGAAAAACATGCAAAACCCATCGCAGCGGCCACCCTGGCAGCAGGAACAGAAGCAGGCACTTTCTTTGCGCCGCGAATTTTCGAGATCGAGCACCTGAGCATGCTGGAAGGCGAAGTTTTTGGCCCGATCTTGCACATCATACGCTTCAGCGCAGACACCATTGAAGACATACTGGAACAAATCGCTGCAACAGGATACGGCCTTACTTTTGGCGTGCATTCTCGCCTAGAGGGCCGCTGGGAGCACTTATTCGACAAAACCCGTATCGGCAATAGCTATATCAACCGCAATATGATTGGTGCTGTTGTGGGTGTTCAGCCGTTTGGCGGCGAAGGCCTATCAGGCACAGGCCCAAAGGCGGGCGGGCCCAATTATCTGCTTAGATTTGCAAGCGAACGCGCTCTCACGATCAATACCGCAGCCGTAGGCGGCAACACGGAATTATTCAGTATGGAAGAGGGTAAATAGGGCATCAGCCGCTGAGAGCATCCAGCAGGTCATATTGGCCCCCTTTTAAGACCGGTTTTTTAAACTGGGATGTATCAAGTACCATTTTTTCATGGCCTAAATGCAGCCTACGGCACAGGTTGCCAAAGCGCTGGCGCATCAAATCAGCCTCAAGGCCATTGCCTTTCATACGGTGCTTGAAACGAGGATCATTTAATTTTCCACCGCGCAGCGCCGCGAGTCTGTTGAGCACTCGTTTTCTGCGGTCAGGATAATGTGCCTCGAGCCAATCTTCAAAAAGGCCTGCAACTTCCAAAGGTAAGCGCAGCAAAATATAGCCCGCTTCCTTTGCGCCCGCATGTGCAGCCGCAGATAAAACCGCCTCCAGCTCATGATCGTTAAGCGCTGGTATCAACGGCGCGAACATCACCGAAGTTGGCACACCCGCATCAGACAATAGCTTTATGGCATCCAACCGGCGCTGTGGGCTAGACGCACGAGGTTCCATCAAACGCGCGAGCTTGCGATCGAGCGAAGTAACAGAAAGCCCAACTTTGACAAGCCCCTTTTCCGCCATAGGTGCGATCAAATCCAAATCCCGAACAATAAGTCTTGATTTGGTCAAAATGGTGACAGGGTGTTCGTAGCGTGAAAGCACTTTTAAAATATCGCGCGTGATGCGGCGTTCTTTTTCAAGCGGCTGATAAGGATCGGTATTGGTGCCCATTGCTATGGGCTTCGCCTCATAATTTTTCTTGGAAATTTCCTCCTCCAATAAAACTGCAGCGTTCGGTTTTGCAAACAACCGGCTTTCAAAGTCCAACCCCGGCGACAAACCTAAAAAAGCATGCGAGGGCCGCGCATAACAATAAACACAGCCGTGTTCGCAGCCTCGGTAAGCATTAACCGAGCGATCAAATGGAATATCTGGTGACGTATTTCTAGTAATAATATGTTTGGCTGTCTCTTCGGTGACGTGGGTTTTGAGCGAAGGTTTGTCTTCTTCGCGCAACCAGCCATCATGCACCTTTGATCGTTTTAGCCTTTCAAAACGCCCAGTATCATTCGACACCGCCCCCCTGCCCTTAGGAAGCCAAGGAGAAATTTCGGATCGAAAGGATCTATTCTCAGTTGTCATATATTATTTATATCACAAGAACAAAAAGAGAACAAGAAACATAAGAAAATAATTTGAACCTCAACAAACTCTATATTCAATAAGTCTCGTTTTAACCGAGCCCGGGGATCTTAATAAGACCAGCATTAAAATCTGCGACCCAAATTAAAAACTCGTCAGCTGCCATTGGTTTGCCAATATGGTAGCCTTGCACTGTGTCGGCGCCCAAGCCTTTTACCATCTGTAGATGGTCTTCGTCCTCAATACCTTCGCACGTTGCTGTTAGGCCAAGTTTGTGGGATAGCTCAATCGCAGACTCCAGGATAATACGAGCAATTTTATCGCTTTTGGCGCGGCAGATAAACTCGCGATCAACAATCATTTCGTCGAAAGGGATCGATTGCAGCCGCATCAAAGACGCAAAACCTGTCCCAAAATCATCGAACGCCAAACCAAACCCTCGCAGGTGAATACGGGAAAGCACTTCAAGCGGAATACGCTCGTCTACATAAAAATCTGATTCTGCAAGCTCAAGCCGAACCATCTTTGGATCAACTTCAAACTGCTCGGCAAGGCCCGATACAACATCTGCAAAATCTTCTTTGCGCAGGTTTACGCTGGACACATTGATCGACAGTTTTATGTCTTGCCCGTCGCGCCTCCATTTACCTTGCTGCTCCATGGCGAGTTCGAGCATGCGGTAGGTCAGGACATCCATATACCCTTTTTCGCGTGCAACCCGCACGACAGCGCCCGCACCAAGCAGGCCGCCACCTGGCGCACGCCAGCGCGCGAAAGTTTCTGCACCTGCAAGCTTGCCAGTCGCGACATTGATCTTGGGCTGAAACACGGGAGCAAGGCCATCGGTCATTAGGCCGCGCATAAATTCGGACTCGGCCAAAACTGTTTCGCTACCCTGACGTGACGACGAACGCGTACTTGCCACTTCATTCAGTGTGGCCCTTAATTCATCACGGTCAATAGGCTTGGAAAGCGTACCGAGCAGATTGACGCTGTAAGCCAAAGCAAGCTCGCGCGCTGAATGAAGTGAGCGTTCGCTGTGCTGCGTCACAAGGATTAGGCCTGGATCCCAATCCAATTCTGAAATAGCGCGGATAAGACCAAAGCCATCCAGCTCAGGCATTTCCAAATCAGTGATAATAATGTCATAGCGCTCAGTCTTCAACAGGTCCAGCGCCTGCATCCCGCTGTTAGCTGTGGATACGGCATAATCGCCAGATTGCAGATACTGTGTCAGCATGTCCCGCATCGTCGCTGAATCATCCACCACCAGAATGCGTTTACTCACAAAAGCTCCTTAACCTCAATTTCAGCTGTGCCTAATGACCCTAGGCTACCACTCTGATCGCAAAGATCAAATCCTTCTCTTTGCTATCAGAATCACAATCATGCTTTTCGACCAAACCACACTAAGCCTCTGCGGGTTTACGATACCTTAACACAGGATTACGGGCGGCCTGTGTTTCGTCCAGTCGTTTGCGCGGCGCATGATAAGGGGCCCCTTCAAAACGACCCGTTTGCCCCATTATTGCAGCGTTAGCTAGACCGCGCATTGATCCGATAAACTGGTCAAGATTAAATTTAGACTCGCTTTCAGTCGGTTCCACCAACATGGCACCGTGCACAACCAACGGAAAATACATGGTCATGGGATGATAGCCTTCGTCGATCATGGCTTTAGCAAAATCCAGTGTTGTGACCCCCGTATCCTTTAGAAAGCGGTCATCAAATAAGGCCTCGTGCATGCACGGACCTTCAAACGACACACTCATAATGTCTTCCAGCGATGCCCTGATATAATTGGCATTCAAGACAGCATCTTCAGACACTTGCTTCAGCCCATCGCCGCCGTGGCTGAGCATATAGGTAAGCGCACGCACATACATGCCCATTTGGCCGTGAAAAGCCGTGAGACGGCCAAGTGTAGCGTCCTTTTCTGCCGGCCATTCGTGCAAGTCCAAAGTATCCGCATTTACCGTTACATACGGCAAGGGCACATGGGCTTTCAGGGCATCAGAAAACACCACTGGGCCGGACCCTGGCCCACCACCACCGTGCGGCGTCGAAAATGTTTTGTGCAAATTAAAGTGCATTGCATCTACGCCTAAATCACCGGGCCGTACTTTGCCCATAATGGCGTTGAAATTTGCGCCGTCGCAATAGAAAAAAGCGCCCGCGGCATGCACAGCATCTGCAATTTCTTTGACCTCATCTTCAAACAGGCCGCAAGTATTCGGGTTGGTGACCATCACAGCGGCCACGCTGTCATCCAGCGCTGCTTTCAGTGCGTCTAGATCAATACGTCCATTTTTTTTGCCTGCAATGGCCTTCACCTTATAGCCACAAAAAGTGGCCGTCGCAGGATTGGTGCCATGCGCACTTTCCGGGCACAGGATTACTTTACGCGCGTCACCCCGGGCCTCCAATGCTGAACGAATAGCCATCACTCCACACAGTTCACCGTGTGCACCCGCTTTTGGTGAAAGTGCTACGGCAGGCATGCCCGTAAGCGTCATCAACCAATGGGACAGCTCCTGCATCAGCTCAAGCGCGCCTTGCACCGTTGATATGGGCTGAAGCGGATGAATATCGCCAATACCGGGTAAACGCGCCGTCTTTTCATTGAGACGCGGATTATGCTTCATCGTGCATGACCCAAGCGGGAAAATCCCCATATCAATACCGTAATTCAAGCGGCTGAGGCGGGTATAATGACGCACTGTATCAGGCTCTGAAAGACCGGGGCATCCGATCTCGGCTGTGCGCTCCATTCCGCCCAGTGCAAAATCAAAATCACCTAAGGCCTCAACATCGACGCCCGTTGTCTCTATTGTACCCAGCTCAAAAATTAATGGCTCGGCCAGACGAAGGCCCTTGTGGCCGGAAAAGCTCTCGAGTTCTACCGTTTGCGCACCAATATTTGCGGGGGCTGAAGGTCGGCCTTGATTATTCATACTCATTCTATTGCCTCCCGCATCGCAGCCGAAAGCGCAGCGATATCCGCGTCAGTAACGGTTTCAGTTGCAGCCAATATTAGTAGATCATCGAAGCCTTGTTTGGGCGCGAGCCGAGAAAACGGCACACCTGCCAAAATACCAAGGTTCGCCAGAGTCTCGACAATCTCAGCAGCGTTGCCGGGTAGGCGCACCGTTATCTCGTTGAAGAAAGTATCGTTCAGCACTTCGATGCCACCTATAGCTTCAAGCGCGGCTTTCATCTGTTGGGCTTTCCGGTGATTTAATTTTGCCACCGCGCGCAGGCCTTTTTCACCCAGCAAGGTCATATGGATGGTGAAAGCAAGCGAACAGAGGCTAGAATTTGTGCAGATATTGGAAGTGGCTTTTTCGCGGCGGATATGTTGTTCGCGCGTGGAAAGCGTGAGCACAAATCCCCGTTGGCCATCAGCGTCCACGGTTTCTCCGCACAGCCGTCCCGGCATCTGGCGCACAAATTTTTGGTTGGTGGCAAAAATCCCTACATAGGGCCCACCAAAGTTTAAGCCATTGCCAATAGACTGGCCTTCGCCAACAACAATATCCGCCCCCATTTCCCCGGGGCTCATCATCAATCCGAGGGACATAATTTCAGTAACGACCACCACAAGCAGCGCCTTTTTGGCATGAGCGGCCTCTGCGAGCGGCCGCAGGTCCAAAACATGGCCTGCGACAGTTGGGTTTTGCACAACAACGCAGCTAGTCGCATCGTCTATACCATCAATCAGAGCTTGTAGTTCAGCGGCTGGATCAGCTGGCAACATACCGCCTAACACAATCTCATCGTCGGTAAACTGGGTCGTTGTCTCTACAACGGCACGGTAGTGGGGGTGTAGGCCACCCGCCAGCAATGCACGTTTTTTGCGGGTAACACGCCGCGCCATTATTACGGCCTCGGCCGTTGCTGTTGAGCCATCATACATGCTGGCATTGGCGACATCCATGCCTGTGAGCTGCGCGACCTGGGTTTGAAACTCAAACACATACTGCAGTGTGCCTTGCGCAATTTCAGGCTGATAGGGAGTATAGGCGGTCAAAAATTCGCCGCGCTGGATCAGGTGATCAACAGAGGCCGGCACATGGTGCTTGTAAGCCCCTGCGCCGACAAAAAATGGCACGCTGCCCGCCGCAACATTCTTGGCGGCCAAGCGGGACAAATGACGTTCAACTTCCATCTCGCTTTTATGGCCCGGTAGATCAATCGTGGGGTTCAGGTCGGCCTTAGGCACGTCCATGAACAACTCATCAATATGGTTGATGCCAATTTTATTCTGCATCAACAACCTGTCACCGTCAGTGAGCGGCAAATAGCGCATTCCCATACTCCTAAATAACCAGCGGCGTCTGTCTTGGCTGACGCCTTAGCATTCTATTCCAGACCAGCTACAAACTCGGCGTAGTCGGCCTCGTCCATCATAGTGTCAATTTCGCTGGCATCTGAAATTTGAACTTTAAAAAACCAGCCATCATCCATAGGGGAACTATTTACAGTGCCGGGTTCACCTACAAGGATATCGTTAACTTCGATAATTTCGCCTGCAAGAGGGGCGTAAACTTCACTGGCAGCTTTCACGGATTCAACAACCGCAGCTTCATCGCCCTGAATAAAAGACGCACCAACTTCAGGCAATTCCACAAACACAATATCACCCAATGCGGTCTGCGCGTGTTCAGTGATGCCAACGGTTGCAATGCCGTCTTCGATCAGTAGCCATTCATGGTCTTCGGTAAATTTTAGCATTGTTTTCTCCTCTCGATCACAAACCTAATCTCTCAATCACCGATTATTAGGAAAGTATTTTGCGTTTGTAACGCTGTTGAACAAATGGGGTGCTGGCAACCTTGGCAGGATGCAGCTTGCCGCGAATGACAAGCTGTATATCTGTACCTTCGGCGACAAATGCCTTTGGCACATAACCCAGCGCTATAGGCCCGCCGAATGTGGGGCCAAAACCGCCAGACGTAATTTTTCCAATGATAACGCCGTCCATATCTGCAATTTCGACACCTTCGCGCGCCGGAGCCCTGCCTGTTGGCAAAACACCAACCAGTAATTTTTCCGGACCTACAGCAAGTTCGCCGAGGATACGTTCGCTACCTGCAAAATCACCATTCTCACGACGTTTTTTGCCCAGCGCAAAGGTCACGCCTGCTTCCACGGGGCTTATCGATCCGTCAAAATCATGCCCTGAAAGACAAAGCCCCACCTCGAGCCGCAAACTATCGCGGGCGCCCAGGCCGATCCATTCAACATCTTCATGCGCAAGAAGGCGTTCTGCCAGCGCGGTGGCTTCCTCGGCGGGCACTGAAATTTCAAAGCCATCTTCGCCAGTATAGCCTGAGCGAGAAACCCAGCAAACCACGCCTTCAAGCGTGACCATCGTGGCTTCCATAAAGCACATGTCCTTCACCTCGGGCGCGAGGCCGGCCAATACGGCTTCGGCTTTTGGCCCTTGCAGCGCGAGCAAAGCACGGTCTTCTAGCAGCTCCAGCACCAGTCTACCTGCAAAGCGTTCTTCCAAAAGTGCATAATCTTTGGCCTTGCAGCCCGCATTCACAACCGCATAAAGCGTGCCTTCGGGCTCAAACGTGCGGGTGACCATCAAATCATCTTCGATCCCGCCTGTTTCGTTTAGCAGCAATGTATAGCGCATCTTTCCGGGCTTCAAAACCGCGAGGGCGCCAGGCATAACCTCTTCTAGCGCCACAGCAGGGTCACTGCCATCGGTTGAACGAATGTAAGCTTGCCCCATATGGGACACATCAAACAAACCGGCCTTTTCGCGCGTATGAATATGTTCTTTCATTATGCCAAGCGGATATTGGACCGGCATGGCATAACCGGCAAAAGGCACCATCTTGCCGCCAGCGGCCACATGCATATCAAAATAGGGAGTTTTTAACTGGGTTCCATCAGACATCAAACAGCTCTCCGCGTGCGCAATTATCCGGCAATGCCGGTTTAAGCGCCCCCTCTGTCACGGAACCTGAGAGATTTGACCGCAACACAATTGTATCGCAGCTTACCCCTTCGGTGAGAAGCATCACCAATACCATTGGTCACGCTGCTACTTTCCAGAGGGTCTAACGTTCGTGCGGTCCTTTTGCCTGAGAGTTTCCGGGGCGGTTGCTCCTTCGGCGCCGATGATCACTGGAAGCGATAACGGCCTCTCCCGCACGACCGGCACGACTGATAAAAAACAGTCACAAGACCTGATCGTGAGCCGGATCATATTGAGAAATATAGCAGAGTCAATCGAGGAGTTTCATTGTAAGGGATCAGCTACACGCTGTACCCTTGTAAAGACGCTTGCTTTAGCGCTCCATATTATAAACGGCGTCTTGCGCATTCATTTGAAAGCCAAGCAACAGTTCATAATTATAACGACGAGCCTGTTCGATCGTTGGAATGATTTGGCCAACAACCTGCTGGCTGTATGCATAACCTGTATCATCAAAATTCAGGGTTACATCAAAGATTTTCTTGGAAACAATCTGGCTGTTGTCTTTAAGTACAGCAACAAAATAAGGGATAGTCACCGTACGGTTCGCCAATGCGGGGCCTGACTGGGCACCAATATAAAAGGCTACCTCTGAGCGTACATTGGTCCCTTCTTCGCAGCGGCTCTCCACATCCATGATTGAAGCCGTGAAGGCCACATCATCAGTAGTTTGTTTATCGCCTCTGAATTTAGTGAGTGTGCCAACGTCCCCGACCACCGCAACAGCCAAACAGCGCGAAACAGTAACTTCAAAAGGGTTGCGGGCGCAAGCTGCCAGCATAAGCAACAAAGCCGACAAAAACACAAAACGCACGGACATACAGACCCTTTCAACAATAACCTCGCCGGAACGAATCCCGGAATTGGCCGCGATCATAAAAAGAACGCCCGCAAAGCGCAAGCCAAGTTAATGCGTGATTCGATTTCACGACCAAGTTTCTTTAGATAGCGACTGTGACCAAAGCATGGCAAGCCTTTTCCATCAGCAGATGAGGTACATATAGACAAAACTGCTGCGGCATGTCCGCAGTGCTTGACCCCTTGTATCAGGGACGCTAGCAAAGGGGCTAACATTCGGTCAGGAGATGAATTTGGCTGCCACCCAAAAACCACCCTTGTGCATTTATTTGGCGAACCCACGCGGCTTTTGTGCCGGCGTGGACCGAGCGATAAAAATCGTGGAATTGGCAATCATTAAATTCGGCGCACCCGTTTATGTGCGCCACGAGATTGTGCATAACCGCTATGTGGTTGAGGGACTGGAAGCAAAAGGCGCTGTTTTTGTTGATGAGCTTGACGAAGTTCCAGAGGGCGTGCCTGTGGTTTTTTCGGCCCACGGCGTGCCAAAAGCTGTGCCTGCCGAAGCCGAGCGCCGCAACATGGTTTATCTGGATGCCACATGCCCGCTGGTATCCAAAGTTCATCGACAGGTCGAACGCCAAAAAGAGAATGGCCGCCATATTTTGATGATAGGCCATACAGGCCACCCGGAAGTGATCGGCACTATGGGCCAGGTGGAAGAAGGCTCGATGACACTGATTGAAACTGTCGAAGACGTTGAAAGCTTAGAGTTTTCCTCCGATACCGTGCTTTCATATGTCACGCAAACAACACTTTCGGTTGATGATACGGCGGATATCGTCGCCAGGTTAGAGGCCAAATTTCCGGCTCTTAAAAGCCCAAAAAAAGAAGACATCTGCTATGCGACCACGAACCGCCAGATTGCAGTAAAAGAAATTGCGCGGCAGTCCGAACGCGTGATTGTGATCGGCGCACCCAATTCTTCCAATAGTCGAAGATTGGTCGAAGTGGCAGAAAAAACTGGCAGCAAGGCAAGGCTTGTGCGCCGGGCAACTGACCTGGACTGGGATTGGCTTGAAGGGGCGAAAACAGTTGGCATATCGGCTGGCGCCAGTGCCCCCGAAATTTTGGTCGAAGAAGTTATCGACGCGCTAAAAACACGGTTTGAAGCAACAGTAAAATTGGTAACCACTGCCGAAGAAAGTGTGATTTTCAAAGTGCCGCCGATTTTAAAGGATATCGCCTGATGGCGGTTTATACCCAAGTTGACGACGCGGCGCTGAGTTCATTTTTGCAGGATTACGATGTCGGCGAGGTAATGAACCTGATCGGCATCGCTGAGGGTGTGGAAAATTCCAATTATCTTCTGGAAACCAGCAAGAATAAATTCATCCTCACGCTGTATGAAAAGCGTACCGATCCCGAAGATTTGCCTTATTTTTTGGGCTTGATGGACCATCTTGCGGGCAAAGGTTTACCCGCCCCCCTACCAATCTGTGACAAGCACGGCGAGGCATTGCAAATACTGGCCGGTCGCCCCGCTTGCATGATCAGTTTTCTACAGGGCGCTGGTACAGCATTGATTGGCCAGAGCCACTGCGCTGAAGTTGGAGCGACATTAGCCAATATGCATGCAGCGCTTGCCAGTTACACACAAACACGCACCAACAGCATGGGGCCAGCGGCATGGGCGGCACTTGTTGAATTGGTGAAAGACCAAGCTGATAGTGTTGCGCCTGGCCTCAGTAACTTAATTCAGACAGAACTTGCATTTCTTGCCAAAAACTGGCCGTCAGGGTTGCCGGTGGGCACCATTCACGCTGACCTGTTTCCTGACAATGTTTTGTTCACCGGCGAAAAAATAACCGGCCTGATTGATTTCTATTTTGCTTGCACAGACATGCTGGCCTACGACCTTGCCATTTGCATCAATGCTTGGTGCTTTGATGATGCACATGCCTTTGACGCACCGAGAGCCAAACGATTGCTTGAAATGTATGATATACACAGGCGGCTTTTGCCCGCAGAACTAGACGCTTTGCCTATCCTCTGCAGGGGTGCCGCTCTGCGGTTCCTGCTCTCACGCCTCTATGACTGGCTGAACCCGGTTGAGGGTGCCGTGGTGCGCAGCAAAGACCCTGCAGACTATATCAAGCGGCTTACATTCCACCAGCAAGTGAAGGACGCAGCCCAGTATGTCGTCTAAAAAACAGATTGTTGAAGTTTATACTGACGGAGCCTGCTCGGGAAATCCCGGCCCTGGCGGTTGGGGGGCGCTGCTTTTATACGGAGACCACGAAAAAGAAATCACCGGAGGAGCATTCGATACCACCAACAACCGTATGGAATTGACCGCCGCCATCGAAGCGCTGAAAATACTGAAAAGAAGCTGCGAAATTCATGTTTATACCGACAGCACTTATGTCCGCGACGGCATTACAAAATGGATAGAGGGCTGGAAGGCGAAAGGCTGGCGAAATTCAGCCAAAAAACCAGTGAAAAATGCTGATCTATGGCAAGCGCTGGACCTTGCCGTGGCAAAACACGATATCGACTGGCGCTGGGTAAAAGGCCATGCAGGCGATCCCGGCAATGAACGCGCAGATGCTTTGGCAAACCAGGGCATGGCAATTTACAAACCCAGCCGTTAGAAAAAGGGGACATCAGCCGATGCTAATACCCCTTTTTGGTTTTTATTGTTGACCGAGTTTAGTTTGGTCGACGCTATTTTTTGGCGAATGTTTTACCAAAAAAGTCACCTTCATTCCATGTCGGGCGGTCGTTATCATTTGCAATTGCGCTGGTGATAAGCCAATTCACATAAGCGAATTTTGCACCTGCATCATAGTCAATATCCTGATCGATCTGATCAGCAGGCGAATGGTAGGTTTTTCCCAAAAACTCCATAAAGATTTTACCACCATCTTTACCGTTGGTATCTTCGCCCCAACCGGTAACCAAAAATACCGACGGTATACCTTGCTGAACAAAACGGTAATGGTCACTGCGCGTGAATATACCTTCTTCAGGCATTGGATCAGGCCCAAGGCTGACACCAATTTTGCCGACGGCTGCTGCCGTTATGGGCCCTAGGCTTGAACGGTCAGCACCAAAAGCCACAACATCGGTAAAATCATAGAGCAAAATCGGCATATCCAAATTGACATCAGCGACCATCGCTTTTTTATCTACCGTTGGATACTGGGCAAAATAGCCAGCGCCCAGCAAGCCTTTCTCTTCCGCGGCAACAGCTGCAAAAATGATCGAGCGCCGTGGCTTTATATCAGCGGCCACATAGGCGCGGGCAACTTCCAGCATCACTGAAATTCCTGCGGCATTATCAAGGGCACCATTATTGATTTTATCGTCGCCCTTGGCATGCTCGGATATGCCGATATGGTCGAGATGTGCCGACATAACCACATATTCATTTTTCAATTTAGGGTCGGAGCCCTCAAGCACGCCGAGCACATTTGGGCTGTAGAATGTATCACTCAAAATGCTTTCCCGCTTCATGGTGATCTCCGTTTTCAGCGCTGTGCTTGCATATTTCCCCGCTTCAACTGCGGCCATTGCACTGGAAAATGTTACGTCTGCCCCTGCAAACATTTTGGCAGCCACATCAGAACTAACACTGGCTGAAGCCAATAGCCTTGGGGTCTCAGCAGCCAAAGCCGCAGGCATGACCCAATCAAAATTTTTCCTGCCAAGAAAACGCTTATAGCTTTTGAAGGGCCGACGTTTTTCGTTTGCTTGCGAATTTACGGTTAACGTTGCGACAACACCGCGCTTCAGCAATATTTCTGTTTTTGTCGCGGATGAGCCGTAGTGCGCCCTGATCTCGGTATTGAAACTATCAGGCGCTCCAGACACCATCAGAACAATCTTGCCCGTGAGGTCGAGCCCAGCCAGGTCATCATGGCCAAATTCTGGCGCATAAATGCCATAGCCAATAAAAACCACAGGCCCCGTTGCCTCACCGGATTTATTCTTGACGCTGCCGCCCATATAGAAATCATCACCCAGATTTAGAGCCGTCTCGGTACCATTCACCTTCACTGTCAGAACCGCACTTTCCTGATTGATCATAGCTGTTTGGAACGGCACTTCTTGAAAATAGCTGCTGCCATCGCCCGCTGGCCGAAGCCCGAGCCTCGCATATTCGGCGGCCACATAATTTGCGGCCAAGCGGTAGCCCTCACTACCTGTATCCCGACCGCGCAACAGGTCATCCGCAAGAAATGTCACATCAGCTTTAATGCGTGCGGCGCTAAAACTGGCAGCAGTAGTTTCAACTGCGCCATTGGAAGAATTCACAGGGGCGTTCACACCCGTGCAAGCCATTGTCGAAAAAACGGCCAAAGCAGAAAGCCCTAACCGAATTTTGCTATTTGTTAGCCATGTTCCCATTCGTATATCCTCTTTTTTGCCTAGCACAGTCTTACCGGCCCAGCTTTCTCAGGGTTTTTGTTGAAATTCAACATAGAAACTGCGGCTATCAAGTCAATCTAAGCGAAAGTCTAAAGTCTAAAGTCTAAAGTCTAAAGTCTAAAGTCTGAAGCTTACGCTAACCGAACGCCGCCAACCGCTAACCCTGCTTTAAGGCTTCAACAATTGCCCAAAGCCTGTCTTGGCCCCAAAGGGTTTCTCCGCCGACCCGAAAGGTCGGCACACCCCAGCTACCAGACATCAGCATTTCCTGGCGGTTTTTCTCTGCCTTTTCCTGCCACACTTCCTGCGGCAGTGCCCCGTGCAGTTTGGATGCAGGCAAGCCTGCGCGCTCAAGAATTTTAATAAGGCCCTCATCCGTAGTGCCGTCGATACCTTCTGCCCACACGCCCCGAGTGAAGGCTTTGAAAAAAGACAAAGCACTGCCCTCTTCCCGTAAAGAAAATCCGATCGCCATCGCCCTTTTTGTCGCGTAGCCAAGGGGGTCAACAATGCGTCCAAACGGGATTTTCGCCAGTCGTGCCTCCCGCGCTGTATCCATCAATATATATTGGCTCTTGGCGGGGGGGACGGCCAAGCCGCGCATCAGCATGGGCAATACCGGTTTCAGTTTTAAACGCACGCCCGAAAGCGCGGCAAACTCAGAGATGGTTTGAAGGGCCAAATAACTATAAGGGCTACGAACAGAAAAAAAGACTTCAACCGAACGTCCCGCAACTGATTTCTCAAGTTTTTCCAGATCGTGCTGCCAAAACCGCGTGAGTTCAAAGTGAATTTCGCCGTCGCCAATGCCAAAACGGTTTAGACGGTGTTCCAGATGGTCCAGCCTATCAAGGCCAGCGTAAAATTCGCCACCATAATAAACAGTTGCACTGGCATAATGCCCAAGGGAAATCAGCAAATTTTCATTTTGGCCAAGTACGGTTTCCTTTATATCGGCGTTGCCGCATAGCCTTTTGACCGTTGGCAAATCCTGTCGCCATAGAGCAGCCCCTACTTCTTCTGCTATCGCAAAAAAATCAGGATCATTCTGTATGCTGGCGAGATAACGGTTCGCCATTCCCACACTTAGCCGATCAGGCACCAAGGCCGTTACTGGAAAACCGAGGCCATATAACCGTGCCAAGCGCGAAGCATCTAAAATACTATAAGCTTCAAAACGAGCGGGATCTGGGTACATATTAGCAGGCAACCGTTCAACCACAAGCGGTGTGATTTTCACATCAAACCGGGAAGCCAAATCAGGCAGCGCTTGCACCATAAGCTGGCAGTAGGGGTCGTCCGCCCGGTGAAAATATAAAATTTCATGAGGCTGACGCCGCAATCGCCGACCAAGTTCAGCTCGGCGATGCTTGGTTTTGGTTCTAAACTCACTGGTCAGCCAGTCAGCAACGCTGGCTTTTAAAAAGGCACTCACATTCATAAAAGCAAACTTTTCTGCTATTCTTCGACCGACCCCACTTTGAGTATAGTTCCTTCAACAGAAATAACACGCACCTTTTCACCTGCCGCCGTATCGGGACCCTCTGCGAGCCAGCGGCTATCACCGACGCCCACGTGGCCGCGACCATTTTCGATAGGCTCGACGACGATATAGATTTTACCCACATGTTGCTGTCCGCGCAGGTTGACGGGTCTTTTGGGTTGAGGCCCTTTAGCACCGTAGAAATACCGGTGCCCAATGTAAATTGAGGCCACGCCAAGGGCTGCGAAAATCAGGCCGTGCCCTTCATATTCGAGGCCCGGGAAAATCCAGGCAAAAACTCCGGTTACGGAAGCCGCCAGGCCAATCCACAACAAATAAACACCCGGGATAACCATTTCCCCAGCCAGCAAAATCACACCGCCTGACCACCATAACCAGTGGGCGTTTTCAACCATCCATGTAAAATAGTCTTCCATTATCTACTCCGCGTTCGGCACACTGCCGCGCCGCCCAATCGCTGGCTTTTCTTCGTTCAAATTCTTAAACAGTTCAGAGATACCGCCCAGCGCACCGATGACGCCCGAAGTCTCCATCGGCATAAAGATAAGTTTTTCATTGGGCGAGTTCGCAAAACCGGCAATTGCTTCAACATATTTCTGCGCGACAAAATAATTGATCGCCTGAGGATCTCCGCTGGCTATGGCTTTGGAAACCATATCTGTAGCCTTGGCTTCGGCTTGAGCTTCGCGTTCACGGGCCTCGGCATCGCGGAAGGCGGCTTCGCGCCGACCTTCTGCCTCAAGAATTGTGGCATTCTTTTCACCTTCGGCCCGCAGGATCGCCGCAGCTCTAAGCCCTTCTGCCTCAAGGATTGCAGCACGTTTATCACGCTCTGCTTTCATCTGCCGGGCCATCGCATCCACAATATCGCGGGGCGGTGCAATGTCTTTAATCTCAATTCGGGTAATTTTTACCCCCCAAGGCTGGGTTGCCTCGTCCACCACATTCATCAACCGTGCATTAATCTCATCGCGCTTGGACAGCAGTTCATCCAGATCCATTGATCCCATCACTGTGCGTAAGTTGGTCATGGTCAGATTAAGAATGGCAACCGTCAGATTGTTGACTTCATAACTGGCTTGCGAAGCGTCAAGTATCTGAAAAAATACCACACCGTCAGCCGCAACCATTGCATTATCTTTGGTGATAACCTCCTGCGTCGGGATATCAAGCACCTGTTCCATCATATTGATCCTGTTGCCAATACGATCAATGAACGGCACGATAATATGAAAACCGGGTGGCAGGGTTTTAGTGTAACGGCCAAAACGTTCAACTGTATATTCAAAACCTTGACCGACGGTTACGACCGCCGAAAAGACAAATACAAAAAACAGCAATACAATGAGGCTGACAAGAATTACGGACATGGTTAACATATGGAAAACTCCCCCAAGGCTAATATCTATAAAAAACCGAGCTTTACATATAGGGTGGCCGCCAACAATAAAAAAGGGGCGGCCAAAGCCACCCCTTTTCGCCAACACTGTAATTTAGCTGAATTCTAGAGCTGTGATAACGCATAATCGGCGCTGGAGACCTGAAAAGCGCCCGGCTCTTCGATGTTCAATTCGGTGACAGTTCCATTATCTACAATCATGGAAAACCGCTGCGAACGAAGCCCCATGCCAAATGCGGATGCGTCCATCTCTAGCCCGAGAGATTTAGCAAAAGCCCCGTTGCCATCAGCAAGCATCGATACTTTGCCCTCTGCGCCGCCACTGTTGCCCCACGCATTCATAACAAAAACATCATTCACTGCAAAACAGGCAATCTCGTCCACGCCTTTTGCGGCAAACTCGGCAGCGCGCTCAACAAATCCGGGAAGATGCTTGGCTGAACATGTCGGCGTAAACGCGCCTGGAACCGAGAAAACGACAATTTTGCGGTCCGCAAAATATTCGTCGGTATTTATAGGGCCAGGACCATCGGCTGTCATCGTCATTAAATTGCAGGAAGGTATCTTATCACCGACTTTAATCGTCATTTCATGTTCCTTTAGGAAAAATTGGAAAGTAACCCGGTTCGTAAGCTGGAAAGGTACGTCGATCCAGCCCCAAAGCAAGTGATTATTTAGCGAGTTCCAAAATACGGTCAATAGCGGCACCTCGACCATTTGAAAAGGTCAGCCTTACAGATTTTCCCCGTAATTCTTCCGGCATGTTTCCCGTCATTGCGGTCAAAACCAGACGCGCTTTTTTGCCATTTTCAAGAAGCCGTATCTGCGGCGCTGCAAAGTGGAACATATCGTTCACTTCCGCAAGCATATCCATCTTTGATAAATCAGTATCGGCGCTTACATCTACGATCAATTTTTGATGGCCAATCTTGCCCGCGACCTTTGCCGCAATAATTTTCAGCCCGGCATCACCGTCACCCGTTTTTACAGGCACTTTTTTTAGCCATGCCTCAAACCGGATATCATGTATTGATGCCTCAGCCGCAAACGGTTGCAGTGCATAGGAATATTCAAATGGTACGCAAATATCTTTGCAGACCATAAAATCAACCTTTATGGCCGTGAGATCATGCGGCCCCGCAGCAGCCCGAAACGGCAACAACAATTGATGGCTGTATCCATAGGTCTGAATACCAAACAAATCGAATCGGCTTGGCAACGGGTACATGGGAGCAACTTCTTCTCCGCCCACAAAAATACGGACAGGAAGGCCTGCCTCCCCCGGCGAGCGCCAATATGTTTTCCAGCCGGGCTCAAGTTTTGCTTCCCACGCCAAAAGCACGCCTTCATCTGTCTGATACGCGGATGAAGCCGCTATAAGGCGCGTTTTTAGCATGCCGCCATGGTTTATCCACGGCGTATCCGACGCTATACTGGGCAAAGCCCCTATCAGGGCAAAAAAAACAAAAAACAAAAAACGCAAAACCACTCTCCAATTGATGTGGCTACTGTGTAGCAGTGTTTTATATGCTCTGCCAATCGCGTTTCATCACATTGGTGTCAGCGATCTGTAGCCCATACTTAAATTTCACATGGGACAAACTTGATCAATTTGCGAAACCATCCGCAAAAAGGTATGCTACGATCCAAGTTGAAAGGACCCATTATTTGTGACTTCTTCTAATTTTCTTGACGGCAAGCTATTACTGGCAATGCCAAACATGACAGATCCACGATTTGATCGAAGCGTTATTTATATTTGCTCTCACGATAGTTCAGGCGCAATGGGGCTGGTGATCAATGAAGCTTTTGAAAGCCTGACATTTCGCGGCCTGCTCGAACAGTTGGAAATCAATACCAAGCACTCTGAGGTAGCCGTAACAGTTCACAAGGGTGGCCCAGTGGAACCTGGCCGAGGGTTTATTTTGCATTCTGCCGATTATGTTCAGGATTCCACTCTTATCATTAGTGAGCGCTTGGCGCTTACCGCGACGGTGGATATTTTGACGGCCATAGCGGAAGGCCGAGGGCCAATGCATACGCTGCTGGCGCTTGGTTATACTGGTTGGAGCGGCGGGCAACTTGAAGAGGAAATCTGTGCCAACAGTTGGTTAACGGCTGAAGCAGACGACGAAATCATATTCAATACCGAGCTGGACCAAAAATGGCCCCGCACCATGGCGATGCTGGGCATTAATATTGCAATGCTTTCAACAGACTCAGGCCGCGCCTAAATATATTGGCGCCATCCTGATGCAGTCTTGATCCTGGGGTCTAACCCTAGTTTAGGGTCGAGGAACGGGCAGTTTCGAGCGAATCGAGGCTTAATGAAGGGACATCCGGGTACCTGTCATTCAGGCCGCGACCTTCAATTTCCATAACTTTCTCAAGATCCATGGCCCGCAATTCAATTTCAAGCTCTTCAAGTAGCGAATGCACGCGCAAAGACAAAAGCGACGCAGTGACCGATCTCGGTGAAGGGATAGTAAGCAATTTTTCCAGTTTCTGGTCAAATTCGCCCCATTTATCAACAAAGTTGCGATTCTGCGCTTGGAAAGGCCTAAAAACACCCAGTAATATTGTGCTACCCATCGCGCGCGGGTCAAGAAACGGCAGTGTAATGACTTCCATGTCAAACGTATTGTCTGATTTAAGCTTGAAAGACCCAGTTCCCAAGATGCCACAACTTTGCACAAGCGCAACGGCGTATAGCTCTTCCATCAGAGCAGCCTGCCGGGTATCAGAAAAAATATGCCCAAAGGTCTCGCCTGCCATACCGCGCCCTATGGCCTCTTCCAGCGCAGACCCTGCCAACCGATATCTGAGAGAACCATCAGATGCCATTTCCAAAATGAACATCCAAGGCAATATTGCTGTTAAATGTCGCAGATTAAGCGCGCAGCGTTCAGGTACCTTTTTTCCGCCCCCTAAGGAGCGCCAATAAACGAGCAACTGACAAACTTCCGAACTTAACACGATCCCATTCTCCCTTTCTATGGGAAACTGTATCATCAAGCCAATAGTCCAGCAATGCAGACAGACCAACGGCAATGAAGACCATTAAAAACAGTAACCGAAAAAGATTAGTTAAAGGTTAGCAGACTAAAACCTGGCCGAATCAAAGTCCCCACTACCCACCAAGGCCATAGAAGCCTGTGTCGGGTCTGCATATATCTCTGCTAATCGCTTTATGTCTCTTGTTTGTACAGAAGCTACATTTGTGAGCATTTCCTGCACTGGTATTACCCTGTCAAAAATTAACAGTTGACGCCCCAACTGTTCCATCCGTGACGTTGTACTTTCAAGCGCCATCATAAGGCCCGCTTTCATCTGCGCGGCGGCAACTTCAAATTCAAACGCTTCGGGGCCTTTTGCAAGATTTTCCATTTCCGCTTTGATTACCGGCATCAATTTATCCAACGATTCTGGACCTGTGCCCGCATAAAATCCAAATAAGCCGGTATCTTCATGGCTACTGCAAAAGCTATAGACCGAATAGGCCAGCCCACGGACCTCACGCACCTCTTGAAACAGACGTGACGACATGCCTCCTCCCAAAATAGTGGAATAGATCTGCAATGCATAATAATCGTCATCATGATAAGAACATCCCGGCCATGCGGCCGTAACATGGGTCTGCTCAAGATCGCGTTTTTCTTCTTTACGTCCTCCACGATAAATGGCCTTTTTCGCTGATTGCCGCTCACCAGATGCCAAGGCACCGAACTTGGCCTCAATAATTTTTACAAGGTGATCGTGGTCAAAGTTTCCGACGGCGGACACCACAATATTGCTTGCCACATAATTTCGGCGCATATAGTCGATCAAATCACTTCGCGTGAAGGTTTTGATCCCGGCGGCTTCGCCCAATATAGGCCTAGCCAGCGACTGCTCACCGTAGGCAACGGCCTGAAGGTGATCAAATATAACATCGTCTGGCGTATCAAGCGCCTGCCCTATTTCCTGCAAGATAACGTCTTTTTCACGCTCGATTTCTTTTGGATCGCATACACTGTTAAGAACGATATCGGAAAGCACATCCAGCGCCCGGTCTAAATCATCTTTCAACACCCGTACATAATATGTGGTATTGTCGCGCGTTGTATAGGCATTCAAATGCCCGCCCACAGATTCGATATCCAGCACGATATCCTTGGCGCTACGTGTTTCTGTGCCCTTGAACAACATATGTTCCAGAAAGTGCGAAACACCGTTTAACTTTTTGCTTTCATGGCGCGTGCCCACATCTGTCCAAACACCGACAGATACAGTTTCCAGTTCCGGGCGACATTCGCTGACGATGCGCAAACCATTTGGCAACCGCGTGATTTCAGGTGTCAAGCGGCGGCTCCTTCAAAAACTCTTTTCTTCAAAATTTCAACGTCATTTGGCAATGTTTCGTATCTTTCTTCACGGCCAAATAAAGTGGCCATATGGGCTGGTAGTGCCGGGGTCATACCACACGCGGCCTCAACGGCAGCACCAAATTTCACAGGATGTGCCGTTGCAAGCGTGATGACAGGTGTATGAACGCCCTGAAGCTTGCGCCGCGCGACTTCCAGGCCGATGGCTGAATGTGGATCTAAAACATAACCGGTATGCATGAATGTCTCACGCATGACAGCGCTGGTTTCCCTATCATTCACCCGGCCAGCAACAAACGATGCGCGCAGCGCCGCCAAATGATCGTTTTTCAGATCGAAGCCGCCATCCAGACGAAAAGCATCCATATAGCTGCGGACCTGATTGCCGTTGCGGCCCGCAAGATCAAACAACAGCCGCTCAAAGTTGGAAGACACCTGAATATCCATGCTAGGCGAAAGTGTGGCGACTGCACGCCCGGACGCATACCGCCCTGCCTCCAGCGTGCGCGCCAAAATATCATTGCTATTGGTCGCTATCGCCAACTGGTCTATGGGCAGGCCCATGTTTTTAGCAATATAACCCGCAAAAATATCGCCGAAGTTCCCCGTTGGTACGCTGTAAGAAATTTTTCTGTCGGGCGCGCCGAGCGCTACAGCAGACGTAAAATAATATACAATCTGCGCCATAACACGTGCCCAGTTAATGGAGTTAACTGCCGTCAAACTTGCCTTGTCACGAAATTCAAGATCATTAAAACAAGCCTTCACCAACGCTTGGCAATCATCAAATGTTCCCTCCACCGCGATATTGGTAACATTGGCTTCCAAAATGGTTGTCATCTGGCGACGCTGTACGTCTGAGACCCGGTCTTTGGGATGCAGCATAAAGATGTTCAGGTTGCTGCGACCCCGGCAGCCTTCGATAGCAGCCGAGCCTGTATCACCAGAGGTCGCCCCTAAAATAGTCAATTGCTGGCCGCGTTTTGCAGTAAAATGATCGAAAAAACGACCGAGCAGCTGAAGCGCAAAATCTTTGAAGGCCAATGTTGGCCCATGAAACAGCTCAAGCACCCATTCGTTGCTGCCAAGCTGGGTAAGCGGCGCAACCGCTGGATGGCGAAAAGCTTCCCCGTATGTAGCATCAAGCATGGTTTTCAGATCGGCATCCAAAATACTGCCAGCCACAAATGGCTTGATGATAAAAAAAGCCACCTCGGCATATGACTTCCCGCGCAGAGCCCGAATCTCTTCTGCACTGAATTTTGGCAAATTTTCCGGCACATAAAGCCCGCCGTCACGTGCCAGGCCCGTTAAAGTGACACCTTCAAAGTCCAAGGCCTCAGCCTCGCCGCGAGTGGAGATATATTTCACAGAACGCCTACCATACTTGTCTAAAATTACGGGAATTAGTCATAGGTGGCGCAGGGCATGGATGCAAGCCGGATATTGGTTCTCACGCTTTGCCGCGCACGTTTTTTATGGCAGCGGCGATATAAACACCTAAAAGGCTGAGCGCGATACCATACCATGTCAGCGCATATTGGAAATGATTGTTGGGGATATCCAGTCGAATCTGACCACCTAGCGGCAGATCATCAGGCGCGCCGCGGTGGTCGGCGATAAGACGGAAATGATAATAATCTTTGCTGGCCAAGCCCCAGCTCGCCGCCATGTCATCCACGTCGGCTGTATAAAAGACCCGGTCAGCAACGCTGTTCGGTACCGAAAAACTACCCGGCTGCGCGTTTAATCGAAGCACACCGCTGACCGCGAAATACTGTTCAAGCGGAAGATTTAATTCCAGCCAGTTTTTTTTCGGGACCCAGCCAAAATTAACAATCACGATAGGCCCAAAACGGCTTTTAACCGGCATATATAGCTGGTAGCCACCTGTACCCTTCATATTGGTACCAAATACAGCCAACGGCTCTTTATCAAGCAACTGGCCCTCGAACATGAAGCGCTGATACTCCACAGCGGCAGGATTATCCAGATGCACAGGCAACGTTTTTGGTGTTTCGGCCAGACCGGCAACAATTTTTTGGATAAGTGCGGTTTTAGGCCCCACCTTGCTTGCCTGCCATGTGCCAAGGCCGATCAAGATAACCAGCGATATTAGCGTGGCAATCGAAGCGCTCGGCCCCAAAATAAAACGGCTAAGTCTCATCGTTGTCATCACCCGCAAGCTTGCCTTCGCTGGCATCGTGTCTGAATTGCAAGGCAACAAGCGTGGCCTTAAAAATTCTTAGCATCCAGACAGAACCGCCAATGATCATAGCAAATAAAACAACCATCACAGCCCACAGAGGCACGCCAAGGGCCGCATGCAAAAATGAGCCAACAATCGCGCACAAAGCGCCGAGGATTAAAATAACAAAAACCTGAGCACCGTCCCCTGGGTCGGCCTGACTAAGATCAAAGCCACAGCCACCGCAACGCTTCCGTACATCAAGCAATCCTTTGAACAGTGGACTTACACCGCAACTTGGGCAGCTACAGCGCAGCCCCGCCTTAAACGGCGAAACCGACCGGGGGTGATCCCGGTCGGTTTTTAAATCTTCAATCTTGGTTTCGTTTGTCACTACCTATTGGCCGCCCCAAATGTAAACACAGATAAACAGGAACAGCCATACAACATCGACAAAATGCCAATACCAGGCCGCAGCCTCAAAGCCAAAATGGTGATCGGGTGTAAAGTGACCCTTATAGACACGCCCCAAGCACACTGCGAGGAAGATAGTCCCCACAAGCACGTGGAAGCCATGGAAGCCTGTCGCCATAAAGAAGGTAGCGCCGTATATGCTGCCTGACAGGCCAAACGCCGCATGGCTATATTCATAGCCCTGAACCATTGTGAATATAGCGCCCAAAATCACCGTCAGCCATAGGCCCTTTTTCAAGCCTTCGCGGTCGCCTTCAACCATCGCATGGTGCGCCCATGTAACCGTTGTCCCGGATAGCAACAGGATCAGCGTATTAATAAAAGGTAAATGCCAAGGATCAAATGTTTCGATCCCTTTAGGTGGCCAAACGCCTTGCTGCCCAATCAGGCCAAGAATTTCGGCACCCTCGGTAGGAATGATCGGATAAAGCGAGGCGTTAAAGAAAGCCCAGAACCACGCTACAAAAAACATGACTTCGGAGGCGATAAACAGGATCATACCGTAACGAAGGCCGATTTGCACAACGGGTGTGTGATCACCGGTTTCGCCTTCTTTAATCACGTCGCTCCACCACTCGAATGCTGTATAGAACAGCCCAAGCAAACCGATCGCGAACATATATTTACCAAAGCCTGACATGCCAAAAAGTTCGGCTTCGGGCTTCATTGCAAACACTGCACCGAGTAACATTGTAAAGATCGCGAACGATCCCACCGCGGGCCAAGGGCTTGGGTTTACCAGATGGTAGTCATGCTGCACGTCACCAGCCATTTATCTTCTCCTGACACTCTACCGCAATCAGAGCGGTATTCATTGTTGCCTAACGATAGTCTAGCGACCCGCAATCGCTTCCGCAGCTTCTTCGCCTTCCAGTGCGAAAAAAGTATAGGAAAGCGTAAGTTCGGTCACTTCATCCAAATTTACGTCCTGATCGATGTCAGGCTCAATATAATAAAGCACTGGCATATCAATACGCTCGCCAGGTTCTAATATCTGCTCGGTAAAGCAGAAACATTCAATCTTGGAAAAATAATTGCCGGCTTTAAAAGGAGCGATATTATAGGTCGCACGGCCGACGATTGTGTGGTTGGTTGGATTATAGGCCTCAAAATAGGCGAGAGTCTGTTCGCCAATTTTCATCTTCTGCGATTTTTGCTTCGGCTTGAAATCCCACGGCATATCCCGGTGCACATTTGCGACAAACCGTACGCTCATTTCGCGGTCAATCACCTTAGCTGAAGCCAGTTCAACCTGCTTGGTTGTACCGCCGTAGCCGGTTACCTGACAGAATATTTTATAAAGTGGCACCGCAGCATATGCCAAGCCCACCATGCCAATCACTACGCCAACGGCAATCACTGCTATCTTGCGGTTATCGCGTGCTACCACATTCATGGAGCCAACCCCTTCACACGGAAGTAGCTGATCACGCCCAGCGCAATCACAAATGCAAACAACGAAAGCCCCACCACGCGGTTACGCTTTTTCATTTTGCTGTGCATTTCAGATTTGTCAGTCATGCCATCCATCCGGTGAATAGTCTCTCAGCGGCAAGCACACCAAAAACCGCAAACAAATAAAATATCGAAAAGAAAAACAGCGTGCGGTCAGCCTTCGCTTTTTCCCGCCAAACATTATATCCTAAAAACAGGAATGCAATACTCAGCAGCGCCGTCACAGCACCGTAAACTGGTCCGGCAAAGCCCATAAAATACGGGGCCATAGCACATGGTACCATCAGAAAACTATACATGAGTATCTGCTTATGGGTTTCTCGTTCCCCAGCCACCACCGGCAACATCGGTATGCCAGCTTTTTCATAATCCTTGGAAATGAAAAGCGAAAGTGCCCAAAAATGCGCCGGGGTCCAAAGGAAAATAATCCCAAACAATACAATGGATTCAATCGTCACACTGTCGGTAACAGCTGCCCAGCCGATCATCGGCGGAAACGCGCCCGCAGCGCCGCCGATTACAATGTTCTGTGGTGTGCGGCGCTTCAGCCACATGCTGTAAATAACAACATAGAAAAAGATCGTCAGCGCCAACAACGCCGCAGACGTAATGTTCACAATCAGGCCCAGTAACACAACAGAAGCCACCGAAAGCGTAAGGCCAAAACCAAGCGCATCGCCGGGCGATACTTTGCCCGCAGGGATAGGCCGCTTTGCTGTCCGGTCCATCACGGCATCAATATCAGCGTCATACCACATATTCAGGGCACCTGATGCCCCCGCCCCGATGGCGATCAGAACGATGGCCGCAAACGCCAATACAGGATGCATCGTACCGGGGGCCGCTATCATGCCGACAAAGCCCGTAAAAATCACAAGCGACATAACGCGCGGCTTCAACAGGGCGATAAAATCGCCTGCTTCGGCCTCCTGGCCACAGTTCGCTTTTGAACTATGGCCTGTAAAGGCGTGATCACTATTCAAGGATGTAAGGCTATCAGCCAACATTCGGTCCCTTGCTTTGCTTATTTAATGCGTGGCAGTTCATTGAACTGGTGGAAGGGCGGCGGCGAGGACAAAGTCCACTCCAAAGTTGTCGCGCCTTCACCCCACTGGTTGTCACCCAATGTTTTTTTACGGGAAAGCGTAATGCCCATCACAATGATGAAGAGAACAACACCAACCAGCGTCACCAGATATCCGTATGTTGATACTTTATTCCAGAAAGTGAAGGCTTCTGGATAATCCACATACCGGCGCGGCATGCCTTGAAGTCCAAGAAAATGCTGCGGGAAGAAGATCATATTCACGCCGATAAAGGTAACCCAGAACTGAATTTTCGCGAGGAAATTGGGATATTCTTTACCCGACATTTTACCGATCCAGTAATAAAGGCCTGCAAAAATCCCGAACACAGCGCCCAGCGACAGCACATAGTGGAAATGAGCTACGACATAATAAGTGTCATGCAGCAGAATATCAGCGCCCGGATTGGAAAGAACTACGCCTGTAACCCCGCCCATAGTGAACAGCAGAATGAAAGCGATCGCGTACATCATTGGCACAGTATAACGGATCGAACCGCCCCACATTGTCGCAATCCATGAGAAGATTTTAACACCCGTAGGCACTGCAATCACCATTGTTGCTGCGGTAAAATAGGCCTTGGTATCCACGTCCAGCCCTACCGTATACATATGGTGAGCCCACACAATAAAGCCGACAAAACCAATCGCCGCCATCGCATATGCCATGCCCAAATAGCCAAAAATTGCCTTTTTGGAGAAGGTCGAGATGATATGGCTGATAATGCCAAAAGCGGGCAGGATCATAATGTAAACTTCAGGGTGGCCAAAGAACCAGAACAAATGCTGGAACAGGATTGGATCGCCGCCGCCCGCAGGGTCAAAGAAGGTTGTGCCAAAATTGCGGTCGGTCAGCAGCATAGTGATAGCGCCAGCCAGAACCGGCAGGGACAAAACAAGAAGAAAAGCTGTGATCAGGATCGACCAGGCAAACAAAGGCATTTTATGGATGGTCATGCCTGGTGCGCGCATGTTGAAAATAGTGGTGATATAGTTGATCGCCCCCATAATCGACGAGGCACCCGCCACATGCAGCGAGAAGATCGCTAAATCCATCGATGGCCCGGGATGGCCAATAGTGCTGGAGAGCGGGGGATATGCGGTCCAACCGCCGCCAAAACCGTTTGCGCCCGGCGCGCCTTCAACCAATGTGGACAGCAACAGCAGAATAAATGCAGGCGGCATCATCCAAAAACTAATGTTATTCATGCGCGGGAACGCCATATCAGGCGCGCCGATCATCAGCGGTACAAAATAGTTGCCAAAGCCACCAATCAAGGCAGGCATCACCATGAAAAATACCATGATAAGCCCGTGGCCAGTGGTCAGCACGTTAAACATATGCCGCGCCTGATCTTCAGTCATACCAAAGATTTCTGGAATAATCTGAATGCCGGGTTCCATCAATTCAAGCCGCATCAGGCCCGACATGCTAAAACCAATCATGCCCGCGATAAAAGCGAACCATAGATACATAACGCCAATATCTTTATGGTTGGTCGATAGTACCCAACGTTTCCAACCCGTAGGATTTGCGTGAGCCATTTGCTCTTCCTTTCCTAACTCTTAACGACCGAGGGCTGAGATAGACGCATCTGCAGAATCTGCATTTGCGCGCTCAACCCACTTGGCGAAATCTTCTTTTGAAACCGCTTCAATAGCGATCGGCATATAGGCATGATTTTTACCGCACAGTTCAGAGCACTGGCCGTAATATGTGCCCACTTGGTCCACCTCAAACCAGGTTAGGTTCAAGCGGCCGGGGATGGCGTCAAGTTTAATACCCAGCGACGGCAGTGCCCACGAATGGATCACATCAGAGGCTGTTAGTTGCACAGCGATTTTTGTATTGATCGGTACGACGACACGGTAGTCAGTATCCAGAAGCCGCGCATTAAATTTCGCGGGCCGTCCAAGAAAATTGGAAAGCTCAGCTTCGGCCGCCGCTTTTTTGGCAGGATCAGCAAAAACTTCATTTTTTACCACGTTGGAGGTGAATTCTATGCCGCCGTGATCCGGATAAGCGTATGTCCAGTTCCATTGGCTACCCGTTACCTGAATGGCAAAATCGGTTTCAGGAACCTGATCTTGATAATATAGCAACGGCAACGACGTAACACCAATCACGACAAGGATCAGAATAGGGACACCTGTCCAGATAATTTCGATCAGCGTATTATGGCTAACTTTGGATGCGACCGGATTTTTCTTCTCACGGAAGCGCCACATTACATAGAACATCAATAGAAACACCAATACTGTAATGACAGTAATGATATACATCAGTTCAAGGTTAAAAGCCCCCGCGCGGCGCGCCTGCTCATTTGCTGCCTCTTGCAGCCAAATAGCCTTCTCAGCAGGCACACCAAGCCTGTTCTCTGCGAAAGCGCTCAGCGTCATACCGGAAATAGCCATAATCGCTGCCGCGACTTTGGCTGCAAACCCTTTGACTTTCATAGTCATGCATCCCTTTTATTCTGCACTCGGGCAATCTGCACCCACACAGGTGGTTCTGCGCCCAAGCAGGTTACTGGGTCATTGCCCTAGCCGACAATAGCCCAGCCTAGTATCCTATCAGAGCCATCCACTATCTATCCTAGCCCGAAGATAGTCAGCCCTTCGACTATCACACCTGGATTAACCAAGTCTAAAAGCCGACATAATTCGCGCCCGTTATAACAGACGTTTTCACAGGCTCAAGCCTGACGATTCGAATGAGCTCACTTTTATATCAAATTTATAGCTATTTCCAAGCTGCCACTTGTATTTCTTGTCCCACCCCCTCATTCTAGTGGCTAGTTATGGCTGCAGCATGTGCCATTTTGTCGCAGACCATAGGCCCACTAACAGCCACAAATCTCTGGGAGTATGAATATGTCCGATGCCGATGCGTCGTTAAATTTCTTTTTTGGCCAGTCAGAACTGGACGAACATCGCACCGAAAGGTTAGTTGCGGACGCGCTCAGTGATATGGACGACGGCGAACTTTATCTCGAATCGACCCAGTCAGAATCCTTTGTTTTTGATGATGGTCGCTTAAAAGGTGCCAGTTTTGATTCGAGTCAGGGTTTTGGCCTGCGGGCCGTTATCGGCGACTCTACTGGATTTGCCCATTCAAACGAATTGTCAGAAGCTGCAATCAAGCGTGCGGCCAGCACAGTGCGCGCCGTAAAAACGGGGCAGAGTGGCAGCATGAGCTTGGCACCTGCCCGCACTAACAAGCAGTTATACAGCGACGAAAATCCGCTGGGCAGCATTGATTTTGCTCGCAAAGTGGCATTGCTTGAGGAAATTGACGCCTATGCGCGCGCCGCCGACCCCCGTGTGCGCCAAGTTAGCGCCTCGGTTCTTGGCAGCTGGCAAGCCGTTGAAATTATTCGGGCTGACGGGCACAGGGTGCGCGACGTGCGCCCACTGGTGCGCTTGAATGTGGCTGTGGTAATGGGCGAAGGTGACCGCCAGGAAAGCGGCCACGACGGCGCGGGCGGACGCCAATCTTATGATTTTCTGTTCGATGAAGCCAACTGGAAGGCCCAAACCAATGAAGCCGTGCGCCAAGCAGCCGTGAATCTGGAAAGTATCGCTGCGCCCGCAGGCGAAATGACAGTGGTACTTGGCCCCGGTTGGCCCGGCGTATTATTGCACGAGGCTATCGGTCACGGGCTGGAAGGCGATTTCAACCGCAAAAAAACATCGGCCTTTGCTGGTTTGATGGGCGAACGCATCGCCGCGCCCGGCATTACCATTGTTGACGATGGCACGCTGGATGCCAAACGGGGTTCGCTTAGTGTGGACGATGAAGGCACCCCAACCGAGCGCACTGTGTTGATCGAAGACGGTATCCTTAAAGGTTATATGCAGGACCGGCTTAACGCCCGACTGATGGGCCAAAAGGCCACGGGCAACGGTCGGCGGCAAAGCTTTGCCCACTCGCCAATGCCCAGAATGACCAATACCTTCATGTTGGCTGGTGACAAAGACCCAGCGGAAATATTGGCAAGTGTTGAAGACGGTTTATACGCTGTAAATTTCGGCGGCGGCCAAGTGGATATCACATCGGGCAAGTTTGTTTTTAGCTGTACTGAGGCCTACCGCGTAAAAGGCGGCAAGATTATGGAGCCCGTAAAAGGTGCCACATTGATAGGCAACGGTCCCGATGTGCTGAAACGTGTGTCTATGATCGGTAATGACCTGAAGCTTGATAGTGGCGTCGGCACCTGTGGCAAAGGCGGCCAAACCGTACCCGCCGGTGTTGGCCAACCAACACTGAGGATCGACGGCCTAACGGTGGGCGGCACGGCGGGCTAATCTTAAATCGCTGCAGCTCGGGTCAGGCCTCATTAATGTGGTTTGGCTCAGTCAGGCAGTAGGGCTTTGTTTGGCCCTGTTGCCCAGAATCAAGCCTATGATAATCACCAAATACGTTAACAGCGCACCCAGAAAAAAACTTGTTTCACCAGGGCTGACAGGCGCTGGATCGCGGACTGCTCGAAGAAGATATCGGTTAAATTAACTTTTTAAGAAATTGCGCTCCCCACTTCCAGCGCTTCAAACCAATCGAGAAAGCGTTTCACATCATCTCCGCGAAAAATAGCGCCGTGCTGAGGCGACATCAACTGCACATCCAGTTGTCGCACGCGGGCGATCCAGGCATCTTTGGCTGTATTGGATGGCATCCAGCGTTGATGGAACATTTTCATATGGCGGGTATGGTCGGCAAAGTCTTCAACAAACATTGGCGCGCCGTCTTCCAGAAGTGCGGCACCAACGTCGCCGCTCATCAATATTTTAGCCACAGGATCATACACCGAAAAATTACCGGATGCGTGCAGATAATGGGCGGGGACAAATTGCAGGGTGCGCCTGCCAACTGTAATTTCCATACCCTCATCCGGGATCGGGGCATATTCGATGCTATCGCAGCCAAAATGCCGGATAAAGCCTTCCCAAAGCCAAGGCGCATATAACTTGGTATTTTCCAACACCTGATCCCAAAGCCCAAGGCTTGAAATAATATCTGGGTCCTGGTGGGACGCAAAAAGCCTGGTTATCTTTTCCAATGGAACATGGTGAACCACTGCCGCCAACATAGGCGCAAAAAGTTCAATACCGCCTGGGTCAAGCAAAATGGCTTCCCCGCCCGACATCACCAAATGTTGGTTAGTGTCGATGATTTTTCCCTTTTTATCGGGATCTCGGCCGAAAATTATCCATTGATGATCACCGGATTCGAATATCATTGTAGCCTTCAAGTGTCCCACTCCTTAGCTATTCAAAGCCCTGTTTAATGTGGCGAGGTTGGATTTTACTTTTTTTAGCACTGAAGTGGAACATTTCTGCAAATTATTGGCGACCGACTGAAAAGCTTTGCTGTAGCGGGCATCAAGGGCCGCAGATTCGATTCTGATTGACGATGAAACCGCCTCGGCGGCAAGCATCTGCGCAGCTATTTCGTCAAGAAGTTTTGTCAGTTGTTGCACATGTCCCAACAGCTCCGACACTGTCTGTTGATCGCGCATATTTACTTTTTCAATAAAGGCGTCCAAATCACCAGCCCACCGAGCACGGGCTTTTTGGCTGAGCCGACCTGCCTGGGTTGCTAATTTCACGGCGTTTGCTGTTCGCAGCCTTTCGACCGCCTGATGCGCCGCAGCCAAGGCTTCACTTTCAATTTCTTGAACGAGGCGGATCGTATTCTCAGCCAAACGCACCATAAAATCGGTGATAGGCCGAAAACCAAGCCCCATTGTGCCGGCTCGCGCGACCAAAACCTTGGCATTCATTGCTTCAAGTGAAATTGCTTCGCCTTGGGCTTTTACGCCCGCCAGATCGGCCGCGACAGTGACCGCAAGAATGTGAAATTTCGTTTTCTCCAAGTCAAGGATGTAAACCACAACTTTTCCTCACCACCTAAACTGTCATTTTTCTACCATACTCCAGCCTTATCATTGACGATTGACATGGATCAAACAGTTCATCAACAAAACTTCCAAACTAACTACAGGACAATAGGGGAAAAACCACCTTCAGTAGTAATTCGGACAGTTATGAACGATTTGTTAAGGATAATATCCCTATAGTTAAGCCATCCAAAAGGGAGGATACAATAAAAACATGAATAAGAGTCTTATTCTATTCTTTGTTTTAGGGTTATTAAGCTTTGATGCTTTCGGCGAAGACAAACCTACCCTGACAATGATTTATTATCATTATCCACCACAAATGCGCAGCGAAAACGGCGTTTATGTGGGTCGCTATATTGAAGACTTCACGCGCATTGCGGCCAAAGCAAATATGAAACTCGAATGGTTTCCTTCCAACTTTGAAGAAGAAGCCAACATGTTAAATTCCGGACGCCGTAAGATATGCAGTACTGGCCGAATGCCGACCAAGGAACGCGCACAGCGATGGACCTTTTTGCCCTATCTATTCGATACCATTGCGGGGGATATAGTCCTAACGACCAAGGATAAACTTGCAGCAATGCTCAGCCACAAGAACATAACCGAAGTGGTATTGGACAGATCATTGGTTGGTGCTCTTTTGAAAAGCGGGATTTACGGAACGCAAATTGACGTACACCTTCTCTCCTCGCCTTCCTGGGTTATTCGGACGGCTTCATCAGACCAACAGCTCATGAATATGGTGATTGCCGGTCGCGCCCATTATACGGTCGTGCCCAAAAATCGATGGATCGAAGCCAAAGCACGAAATCCGGAGATGGCAAAATTGGTGGTCATCCCCAATTTTGGCGCCCACCCGGACTATCCCGTTTATGTTGCCTGTAGTCGCGCATACGCCCCCGAAGTAATCAAGGCCCTGTCTGCAGCGATGGGCGACCTTGCTTTTCCTGCTGGAAAAATCCCCCAATAACAACAAATTGTGCTCTTAAAGTTGCCACATTGTCATTGTGATATCTCGACCATTGAGTGTAGTTTCTTTTGCTAGACGCGTTTCTTTGAGGGGGAGATAATTCGGTGACACTATTGAAGTCGCATATTATTCAAACAACGGCGTCCGCATCCACAAATCCAGGCGCAATTCCAGATACAAATATTGTCGTGATAACATCGATTGCTTATGGCGATATCTTGGAAGGTGGCGGTCACGGTAATGCTCCAGGCCTCAATCTTAGCATTGACCTAACGCCAACAATTATTTCGAGCATCTCAAGGGTAGCAGTGACTTTGCAGGGCCCCGATGGGGCTTTGTTAACCGTCAGTGCAAACGTCAGCGACAACGATGATCTGGAAAATTTCTTTTTTGAACTACCCGCCCAGGCTATCAGCGGCGATTATGAAGTTAGGTCTGTGTCGATTGATTTTGCTGGTGATCCGGCAATAACAGGCTTTCCAGAGGACGGCTTTAATATTGGTGCGGATGAAATTTCCAGCCTTATGCTTAACCGTTTTATTGAACTAACCAACCCGGATGAAGATATTACCGCTCCGGTATTGCATGACCTGCAACTGCCGACACGCTCCATTGCCATAGACAATGATTTGCCCAGCAACCTCGGCGGCGGAGATTCGGTCGAAATTACATTTGCAGCCGATATCTCCGACGAAAATTCGGGATTGAATGTCATTGAATTTGAATTTGATATTGGCCCGGGCTCTCCAGCCGTTATCGGTGTATCCATTGGACTATTCAGCGATTTATCCAATGGAGCTCGCCAGCTTTCCACCTTCAATACTGAGGCTCCTACTGGCACCTATGTTTTCGAGTTACTGCGCGTATCTGACGACCAAGGAAATACACTGATTTACAGCGCTGATGATCTGGCTAGCCTTGGCTATAGAAACTCGGTCCATATTATCAGCCAAAGCGCCCTTCAAGACGCCTCCAGCCCAGACGTAACGGCCTTTGCCCTGGCGGCCCACGCGGCAACAATCGATGCTGGTGGCGGCACGCTGGATGTTAGTTTAACGGCTACAGACACGGGCTTCGGCGCGACCGGTGTTCAAACCCTCACGCTGGTGCTTACCAATGGCTCAGGCAGCCGCTACCAACTTGAAGCCGATGTCGTTTTTGGACTGGGTGATGAAGCAACCGCAACTTTTGCCTTGCCCGCCGATTTTCCGGCTGGCGATTTTACCATTCAGCGTCTCAGTGTAAATGACGGGGCCTATAACAGCGAAGATATTAATCTCGACGATACTACGCTTACGGTTATTAACCCTAACGGCGGTGATATTACCAACAATCGTCTGGTTGGCGACGACGGCGATAATGTTATCGTTGCCCGCGCTGGTGCCGACACTGTAATAGGCGGCGACGGCGCGGACCATATTACACTTGGTGACGGAAATGATACATCCTACGCGGGTCCCGGCGATACAGGCGATGACACCGTGATCGGCGGCAGCGGCGACGACCTTATCGGTGCAGCAGCGGGTGACGATCTCATCCTTGGCGGGCAAATCATCACTCTTGGCTTTCAGACGCTGTTGTTCCGTGATTTTGAGGTTGCTCTTGATGGGTCTGACACACTTTTTGGCGGCGCGGGGGATGATACGCTTTACGGCGGAAGCCGACGCTATGATGAAGAAGCATCCTCGTTTATCGTGGATGGTGAATTTGGTTCGGTTGCGCCAGACGTGTTGTACGGCGGCATTGGCAATGATTATGTTCAGGGCTCTCTGGGGGCCGATGAAATCGGCGGCGGCGCTGGCGCGGACACGCTAAAGGGCGGCGCAGGAAACGATGTTATATATGGTGGGCGCGGGGACACCAATGCGGTTGGTATCAATGATGTGATATCCGGCGAAAACGGCCACGACATTATCTTTGCCTCTGGTGGCGATGACAGTGTCTCTGGCGGCGCTGACAATGATACGCTTTTTGGCGGCACCGGGGACGATACGCTTAACGGAAACGGTGGCCACGATGAAATATTTGGGGGCACCGGCAATGATAGCCTGGCCGGCGGTAGCGGAGACGATATATTTTATTTCCGGCCTGGCAGCGGCGGCGATGTCATTACCGACTTCAATATTACCGAAGACACTTTGGTGCTGGCGCAGTATGCAGAACGCTTCGAAAGTGTTGCGGAAATTCGGGCGGCATCACAGATGGAAACCCAAAACGGCAGAACAGGTTTACTGATCGATCTGGGCGAGGGCGACCAAATTTTCTTGCCGAATGTTTTTAGTGCGGCGGCGGTTGATATCACATTCTAGCGGGCAATTAATAACAAGCGCTGACATTGGTTTTGCGAGCCCATCAGCCTTTATTCATACGTTTGTGAAACTACCACTTTAGACCATTTATCAACGGTTTTCGCAGAGAAAAGCTGACCGCAGTGGTTATTCCGAGGCTGGCGTGGCATTCAAACTCTGCGCTTCACGGGTTGTGTCACGGGGCGTCTAGCTGTCCAATATTGCTGCTTCAGTCATGGCTTTCACATCGTCAAGCGTCACACCGTCAGCCAACTCAACAATCTTTAGGCCGCCACCTTCCGCCACATCAAAGACACCAAGTCCGGTGATAATACGGTCCACCACGCCTTTGCCGGTAAGCGGCAAGGTGCATGCCTTCAAAAGTTTGGCCTCACCCTTTTTGTTGGTATGATCCATGATCACAACCACGCGCTTAACGCCCGCCACCAGATCCATCGCCCCACCCATGCCCTTGACCATTTTGCCAGGGATCATCCAATTGGCCAGATCGCCGTTTTCAGCCACTTCCATCGCGCCGAGAATAGACAGGTCAATATGCCCGCCGCGGATCATGGCAAAACTGTCAGACGATGAAAAATAGGAACTGGTCGCCAGTTCGGTTATGGTTTGTTTGCCCGCATTGATCAGATCAGCGTCGACCTCAGCGTCGTATGGAAACGGACCCATGCCCAGCATGCCGTTTTCAGACTGCAAGGTAACATGCACGCCTTCGGGAATATGGTTGGCCACCAGAGTGGGGATACCAATGCCAAGATTAACATAAAAGCCATCTTGAAGTTCTTTGGCTGCGCGTGCCGCCATTTGTGTACGATCCCAGCCCTTAAGCATTATACAGTCTCCCTAACGCGCACTGTGCGCTGTTCAATGCGCTTTTCGAAACTGCCCTTAAAGATACGCTGCACATAAATGCCAGGCGTATGAATATGGTCTGGGTCCATCGCGCCCGCCTCGACAATCTCTTCCACTTCAACCACAGTTGTTTTGCCAGCAGTTGCCATCATCGGGTTGAAATTACGTGCGGTTTTCCGAAAGATCAGGTTGCCTTCTGTGTCGGCTTTCCACGCCTTGATAACTGAAACATCTGCAACCAGCCCCGTCTCCATAATATAAGTTTCGCCGCCAAAATCCTTGTGCTCTTTGCCCTCGGCTATCAACGTACCAACGCCGGTTTTAACGTAAAATCCGGGGATGCCCGCGCCGCCTGCGCGGATGCGTTCAGCCAATGTGCCCTGCGGATTAAATTCAAGCTCCAGCTCGCCCTCAAGATATTGGCGTTCAAATTCTTTGTTTTCACCCACATACGAACTGATCATTTTTTTGATCTGCTTGGCGTCCAGCAAAATACCAAGGCCAAAACCATCCACACCGCAGTTGTTGGAAATAACAGTAAGGCCTTTTGTGCCCGCTTTATGCACGGCGGCAATCAGGTTTTCGGGAATACCGCACAGCCCAAAACCGCCCGCCATAATTGTCATGCCGTCAAAAAGCAGGCCCTCAAGCGCTGTATCTGCGCTCGCGTAGATTTTCCGCATAAATTGCTCCCGTCGAGGATAGTCGCTGATCAATAAGATGTTTCCAAACAGGCAAATACCCCCATTTAGTTTCATCTGCAACAAACATTTTCTTTCGCCTTGCTCGCGGTCTGCTTACTTTATCGTGATTTACTTGCACTTGAAGCCGCAATCTAGCCATATTATATATAGATTATACAAATATAAAAATAACAGTGATCGGGAGAAACCCAATGTTACGCATCTTATGCCGGATAATCGGCGGCGCCTTTGCCCTTCTTGGCGCCCTTGCGTTGATATTGCCAATCCCGCTTGGGCTGATCATTGGCATGATCTTTTTGACAATCGGGCTGATGTTCCTGATCCCGTCCACACCTTCCACAGCGCGCCATGTGCGCACTTTGCGGACAAAATCAAGCAAGTTCGACCGCGCGATGAGCAACATGACGCGGCGTCTACCTGCACCCTATAGCCGCATTCTCAGCAGAACTGAAATTGGTGCTTTTGACTGGTAACCCCTAGAGCCAACCCCTAACGGTTCAACACAGCATCCTGCAACCCAGCGGCTGCGCCCATTATTTGGCCAACCAGATGCGCTGGCACGTTTAATTCTTCCAAAGTTGCATTCAGATGGCCAGCAACGGCACCAAAATGCGCATCGGATAGGCCTTGGTTTTCCACCATGTTTTTGTGGGATTTCCGCATATATGCGTCAGCCCCAACACTATTTCCTTTAAAAAGCGTTGTGAAAAATGCACGTTGCTTACGGTTTTGGCCGTCCATATCAATGCTGGAAAAAAATGGCTCTAACAAAGGATCGGCCAATACTTTGCCGTAAAAAATATCAACAGCAGCATTCACTGCAGCTTCACCACCAATTTCTTCATAGATTGACATTTTCACTATCCTTTGTTTTTGGAATTTCTGGCCACGTCTAGCCAAAGCAAGACCGCCCGAGCGCATGCCACATATCTAGACCTTCTTTCCTAAAAGAGTGTTAACCTAACCACTATGACGCCGCTAAAGCACTCCTTGAAGTTTAAGCCTGCTTGCCCAATATTCAATATCGTGATTCCGCAAGAAACATAACAACCATACTGACATCGGCTGTCAGTATGGTGTCAGTATAAGTCTTGAGCCAACTGGGATTATATCTTGCGCCAATAGGGAGGAAAAATCATGTCCGCTAAACCACTTGTTTTAGTCCAGTTTCCAACATCAGACGATACGCCCAACTATAGCCCTTTTTGCGTCAAGGCCGAGGTGCTGTTAAAAATGTCGGGGCTACCCTATGAAATTGAACTTATGGATGATCCGCGCAAAAGCAAAAAAGGCAAATTGCCCATGCTGCGCGACGGCGATATCACCATCGCTGATTCAGAATTTATCAAGCGCTATTTGATTGAAAAGAAATCAATCGATTTTGATGCCCACCTTAGCAAAAAAGAGGCGGCTCAGGCTCATGCCTTTGCTACCATGATAGACGAACGCACCTATTGGACACTGGTTTATGACCGCTGGATTGATGATAAATACTGGCCGACAACAAGCAATCATTGGTTCGGCGATATGCCTTTTCCGCTACGGATAATCATTCCTATCGTGGCGCGCAAAGGCGTTCGCGCAAACTTGAAGGGCCACGGCATCGGGCTTCACAGCGCCGAGGATATCCATGCGCTCGCGGCCTCTGATTTCAATGCACTTTCCGCACAGCTCGGTGATCAAAACTTTCTTTTTGGTGATAAACCCTGCAGTGCAGATGCAACCGCCTTTGGCCTATTGGTCAATCTTGTTTATGGCAAGCTGCCAGGGACATTGAACCAAACCATCAAATCATACCCAAACCTTGTCGCCTATGCCGAGCGCGGATTGGCGCTGTGGTTCCCCCAAATTGCGGCCCCAGCGGCGATAGCGGCTGAATAACATATAAAAAGGGGCCAGCGCATGCCCCTTTTATGCCACTTTGAAGCGCCAATTTCGTTCAACATCGAGGAATTCTAGTGTTTATCATCCTACTTAAATTTTCCAGTAACAAAGCCAAAGCCAGCCAATATATGGAGGGTCACAAAAACTGGGTCAAACGCGGCTTTGATGACGGCGTATTTTTGGTGGCGGGTAGCCTTCAGCCAAACCAAGGTGGAGGAATAATGGCGCACAATACATCGCCCGGCGATCTACAAAACCGGGTGGACGAAGACCCGTTTGTATCGGAAAATATTGTCAGCGCAGAAATCCTTGAAATCACCCCTGCCAAGGCCGACGAACGGCTGCAGTTTCTGCTCGGCTAAGGTTTCCTGAACGCTGCATAGCCAAAAAAGGCACAAAAGCCCCGCTCTTGCGCGGGGTTAATTGCTCTGATCCTGCATTGTCTTAGGCAATTGCTTTCTTTATGCCATCATGGAACCGCGCCCCAGACTGCATCTAACGCATCAGTGATGGGAAAGCGTTAGACAAAGCCCACCGATGCGCTTACCAAAAACGCACAGTATTTTTTGGGGATTTTGAATGAAACGTATCCTGATAGGGCTTGTGGTTGTGGCCGGGGGCCTGGCGCTTTTGGCTAACAATGCGCTGGGCATTATGAATGCACTGGTGAAAACCAGTGACCTGCAAATTACCACAGCCATTGCATTTGGGTCTGCTGACCGGCAGAAGCTGAATGTCTATAAACCCGAGCGTGCTGACGGGGCATTGCAGCCGGTTGTAGTTTTTTTCTATGGTGGCAGTTGGAAACGCGGCGAACGCGACGATTATCTGTTTGCAGCTGAGCGCCTGACCGAGATCGGTTATACTGTGGTTGTGCCTGATTATAGGCTGTATCCTGAGGTTCGTTTCCCAAGTTTTGTTGAAGACGCGGCGCAGGCCGTTAAATGGACCTTCGACAATATCGAAAATTATGACGGCGATCCGGAAAATATATTTCTGATGGGCCATTCGGCAGGCGCGCACATTGCGGCGATGCTGGGCCTGGACGAAAGCTATTTAAACGCGGTCGGGGTCGATGCCCACCGCATTAAAGGTGTGGTTGGGCTGGCGGGGCCTTATGCCTTTCATCCAGCAGAAACGGCCAATATAGCACCAATTTTCGCCGCATTAGCCGACGAAAATACGGCCCGCCCTATAAGCTTTGTTGACGGCAGGGAACCGCCTTTCCTGTTGCTTCACGGCGGCAGTGATACGGTGGTTTACCAAGAGAACAGCACCCTATTGGCCAAAACGATGAAGGCCGCGGGCGGCACAGCGGATGTTATTGTCTATCCGGAAGTTGACCATATCGACCTTGTGCTGGGTTTATCACTGAGCCCGCTTCGGCCTGATCAGCCCATTCTCGCCGATATAAAAAGCTTTATGGATGCGCACCTTACTGGCAGCACCGCAAGCCGCTGAGTTGGCTGTTTCAGGCGATGTTTTGATAGGAACAATGGAGAGGGCGTTACACGCCTGTCCATTTTCCTTGTCCTGCGCCGGAACGACGTGAAGGTCTAGGGCTAGACTTAAACACTGCATTCAATCCCTGCTTCAAGAGAAATATTCTGGTCTGATTCATCATGCTGACAAGCTCTGTCAGCACGGCGTCAGTATAGCTGGTCTCGGACAATAACCCCGAATAATAAGGACCCAGTCATGACAGACATTACCCTATACGCTTTCCCCACCGGCTCCGGACTTTTCAATTTCAGTCCTTACTGCGGCAAGGTTGATATCTTGCTAAAAATGGCAAATCTTCCATTCACCACAGAAATGCCTATTGATTACAAAACTTTTTCCAAAGCCAAATTACCAGTTTTGAAAGACGGTGATACTATAGTTCAGGATAGCGAATTCATTCGCTATTATCTGGCCGAAAAGTACGACTATTCCTTTGATGCAGGGATCAGCGCCGAGGCCAAGGCCACAGGCCACGCTGTGTGCCGCATGCTCGATGACCGCACTGCACTGGCAATGGTTTGGGCGCGCTGGGTCGAAGACGCCGGCTGGGCACAAATTCGCCCAATGTTTTTTATTGGCCAGCCAGACGACGTTGCTGAAGGGGCACGGGCTCAAGTTAAATTGGGCATCGAAGGTGCTGGTTTTGGCAGGCATAGCCATGAAGAGATGAAAACCCTTGTCCGCGAAGACCTGAAGGCCATCTCTATCCTCTTGGGTGAGCAGGAGTTTTTCCTTTCGAACACCCCCACTTATCTGGATGCGACCATCTTTAGCTTTATCGCCAACCTTTACGGAACACCGGTCAAAACCTGGTTAGAGGTCGAAGTTGCAGCACATCAAAATCTGGTTGACTATTTCCACCGAGGAATGGCGCTTTGGTATGCAGAAGCTGAGGCGGATATACAGGCTGCAGAATAGAGCCAAACAAAAAAAGGGGCCACCAGCGGGCCCCTTTTAAATCTGAATAGCTGCGTATCTTAAACCTATTTGGCGGCGATTGCATCAGCTTCGGCTTTAATAGCAGCCGTGATTAGCTCGGCGGCCACTTCTGGGCCTTGCCAGCCTTTAATCTTCACCCACTTGCCTTTCTCGAGGTCTTTATAATGCTCGAAAAAGTGGGTGATTTGCTGCAAGAAAATTTCTGGCAACTCAATATAACTTTTTACCGCGCTGTAAAAGGGATGCAACTGGTTCACCGGCACCATCAGGATTTTTTCATCCATGCCAGCTTCGTCTTCCATGATCAATACACCCAGCGGACGGCAACGCACAACAGCACCTGGCATAATCGGCGTGCGGTTGGCTAAAAGTACATCTGCTGCATCACCGTCATCAGCCAACGTATGCGGGATAAAACCGTAATTGCACGGATAGCGCATGCTTGTATGCATGATGCGATCAACAAATAGTGCACCGCTTTCTTTATCCATCTCGTATTTAACGGGCTCAGTACCAGCAGGCACTTCAATGATCACATTCACATCCCACGGCGGATTAACACCGATCGAGATTTTACTGATATCCATGGTGGGGGGCATCCTTGGATTTGGGGTTAGCGTTTGGGGAACCGCCGATCATTCCTGCTGATTAGCTTAGGGTTTGGCCGGCAACGATGCTGGCAAAAACAATCCAACCAAAAGAAATATTCGAACGGAAAACATTTAAACAGGCTTCAGGATCATCAATATTCACCCGCCGAACCTGTGCGCCGAGGTGGGTAGCCGCGAACGCGGTGCCGATGTAATAGATTATGCCCAACTTTGCAAGCATTCCTGCGGCCAAAAGCGCAAAAACAAACAGGCTGTAAAAGGCAATCAGCCATACCCGAGTGTTTGTCCCCAGTGCAAGCGCCGTTGATTTCACCCCAACCAGCGCGTCGTCTTCACGGTCTTGGTGCGCGTAAATCGTATCGTAACCCAGTGTCCAGAAGACTGCACCCGCATATAATACCACCGGCGGCCAGCCCATTTGCCCGCCCAAATCACCGCGCACGGCGGCCCAGCCTACCAGCGCACCCCAATTAAAGGTCAGCCCCAGCCATGCCTGCGGCCAATATGTAATGCGCTTCATAAAAGGATAAATCGCCACCAACACCAGTGAGCCCAACGCGACCCCAGCAGCAAAGACATTGAGCTGCAGTAAAACCGCCAATCCAATGAGGCATTGAAGCACCAGAAAGGCCCATGCCTGTTTGATGCTCACTTCGCCCGCAGGGAGTGGCCGCGAACGTGTGCGCTCAACTTTGCTATCAAAATCCTTGTCAACAATATCATTATAGGTACAGCCCGCGCCGCGCATCACCAGCGCGCCTACGCCGAACAGCGCTGCAAGATAAAGATGGGCCGCCTCAAAGCGCCCACCCACCGCCAGCGCCGCCGACCACAGACACGGCCACAGCAGCAGCCAAGTGCCAACCGGCCTGTCCATGCGCGCCAGCTTCAGGTATGGCCGCGCCGCACGGGGTGCCTGCCGGTAAACCCAACTGCCCTCTATGGCATCCGCCGTTTCAATAATGCTATTCTCATGCTGGTTTTCCATGCCCCGTCGCTACGCCGGAAGCAATTTAATGTCAAGCAAAGGCCCCGATCAGAGGGCGCACATTTCCGCATATCTGTGCCCAAAGTTTAGCGACTCAGCCTCATCCTCGTAAATTTGGCAACAGTCCCCGCTATCAACCTCGTCATGATCTAATGTGAGGGCCGAAACCGGCGAGCGACGCAGGTAAAACCAATATATGAACCACACACTATAAACACACTTGAAAGAGCGCCCGCAAACTGGGACAACGCAAGCCACGGGCAACAAACCAAATAACGAATCAGACGACAGCATGTTGTCCTGTGTTTTGCTGTGCAAACCCATTAATGTATCGGACCCAAAATGAACAAAGCCTCAGCCCCCGCCGAAGTTGCCGAGCAAACGCTTGACCCGGAAGATTGGGATGAGGTCCGCCGTATCGGCCACCAAATGGTCGACGATATGATGGATTATCTAATGACCCTGCGTGACCGCCCTGTGTGGCAGCCGATGCCTGTTGCCGCCAAACAGGCGCTGCGCGAAGACCTGCCTATGCAGGGCGCACCGCTGGCTGATGTTTACACCGACTTTAAAAATCATGTACTGCCCTACCCTACCGGCAATATCCACCCGCGTTTTTGGGGGTGGGTGATGACCAACGGCACGCCCACATCGATGCTGGCCGATATGCTGGCCAGCGGCATGAACCCGCACATGGCCGGGTATGATCAAAGCGCTGCGATAGTGGAAAAGCAATTGATCGACTGGATGCGCCAATTGATAGACTTCCCCGAAACCGCTGGCGGTGTATTGGTTAGCGGCGGCACAATGGCCAATATTAATGGGCTAGCTGTCGCCCGCACGGCAAAGGCAGGTTACGATATACGCAGCGACGGTATACGCAGCACTGATCAACCCGAGCTTACTGTCTACGGCAGCAGCGAAACCCACAGCTGGATCTATAAAGCCTGCGAGCTGATGGGCATGGGCCGAAAGGCTTTCCGGGCAATCGGGGTGGATGAAAATTACTGCATTGATATCACGGCCTGCCGTGCCGCTATCACCGCAGACATCGACGCGGGCAAAAAACCATTTTGCCTAATCGGCACCGTTGGCACGGTGAGCACCGGCGCAATTGATGACATCAGCAGCCTGCGCGCACTTGCCGACGAGTTTGATATGTGGCTGCATATCGACGGCGCTTATGGCTCTCTCATTGCGCTCGCCCCGGACTTTAAGGCGCTGGCTGCCGGACAAGAGCTTGCAGATTCGATCGGGTTTGACCTGCATAAGTGGGGCTTTATGCCATACGAGATTGGCTGCGTAATTGTGCGCGATGCGGAAAAACAAGACGCCACCTTCGGCCAGCAAGTCTCGTATCTTTCCTCACAGCCACGCGGACTGTCGGTAGGCACTACCTTTTTTGCCGACAAGGGCATTCAACTATCACGGGGCTTCAAGGCCCTAAAAGCATGGATGACCTTCAAGGAACAGGGCTTTGCAAAAATCGGTGCGGTCATCGGCCAGAATATTAAGCAAGCCCAGTATCTTGAAAAATTGGTGATTGAGAACAGCCACCTTCAACTGCTGGCTCCGGTTTCGCTCAATATCGTATGTTTCCGGTTTTTCGGGCAGCCCCTTGGCCAGCAGCGCTTGAACGAAATTAATCAGGAAATTCTGGTGCGGTTGCAGGAAACCGGCGTCGCCGTGCCGTCGCAGACAGTGCTTGATGGCAATTTTGCTATCCGGGTTTGCATCACCAATCACCGCACCCGCATGGAGGATCTCGATATTCTGGTGGATGCAGTTTTGAAAGAAGCCGCTGTCCTTATCGAACGATAGGGCAGTACCGAACTATATAGGACAACGGCGATAGAAATGCAGCGAAAGGATTGCAGGCCGGATGCATTTGCACCCGGCCTACGCGTCCTTTATCGGGAACTTTGATCAAGCTAGTTTTGCCAGTTTACATTGACTTCCATTGTACCATTGGCGGGGGCTGTAAAGCTGTGGTTGGTACCGCCTTCCCATGTCACTGCACCAGCACTGTTAAGCTTGATAAACTTATACCCGATGGTCTGGCCTGCGGGTACGCTGACATCATAGTACCAGGTGGGATACTGATGAACGACTTGATTAAAGAAGGGGCCAATAGCGGTTGAGCTTTGGCTGCTCCAATTCGACAATTCGTGCACACTGCCGGTTAGAAATATATTTTGACCAACAAATGTCGTAGCATTATTGACCACAAAACGAACAGACACTTGCTTGCCGCTCAAAACTTCCAGATCGGGATAGGCCGCGCTGACTACATTACCGCTTGTCCGCACATTAACGGCATGATGGCCCGGCGTTACCGTAGGCACCAGAATTTTAATCTGGGTATCCGACCACGAGCTAATCGTCGCAGCAGTGCCGCCGATAAGCAGGGCACCCGCCGCTGCTCCAAACCCTTCGCCGTCTATGGTCAAGGACTGACCCGCCCGCGCCATCATTGGGCCAACATGGCCGATCACCGGTGCCGTTGCTGCACTGGTCTTTTGCCATACAGCCACTTCACCAGCGGCAAGGGCAAAGGCATTAACAGACCCATTCGCATTCACTGTGATCGCATTGCCGCTCAAAAGGCCCGACAACTGATCCTGGTAAACACCCGCTGACATGGACGTAAACAGTCCGGTAATATTTGTGGAACCTGACAAAGCACTATTGACCGCAACAAGCACACTATTGCCTGCATAATTGCGTTCATAGATATAGACGTCATTGCTGATCCAGCGCTGCTGTGTGGTGCCATAGCCAAGCGCTTTGTTCGCTTGCCGCAGTGCCGCTAGTTTCTTGACAATTTGATACCCGCGCGTGGTTGTGCTGAAGCCTGTCATAAAGCCCCGGTTGCTGGGGTCGGTGTCACCGGTCATATATTGTTCGGTACCATAATAAACCACCGGTGTGCCACGCGACGTCAGCGTAACAGCCAGCGCCATATCCGTACGCCGAGTATCTGCGCCAACGCTGTTGAAGCGTGACATGTCGTGATTATCAATGAAAGTAACCTGATCTATCACTTCATGATAGGCCGTGGCCGTACCTGCGATCATAGCATCAAAGTTATGCCAGTTGCTGGTGCCAAACTTCAAAACCGAGCGAATTTCATTGGTGAAACGAAAATCAAGCAAGCTCATGCCGCTGTTATTCGCGTAAGCTTCGTTCAATGGATCAATCTCGCCCGCACCCAAAAACCATTCGCCAAAGGCAAAAACAGGACGGTGGGCAAAGATGCTGTCCATCCATGATTTCGACCAGCCAAAAGGAATATGTTTGACCGCATCCACCCGGATGCCATCGATACCTTTATCAAGCCATAAATTGATAGCATTTTTCAGATAGATATCAGCTGTGGCATTCTGCTGATCAAGGTCTGCAAGATCAAATAAGCCACGATAAATTCCGTCCTCGTAAGAGGAAAAATTTGTGCCGCCGTTATGATGAAAAACACCTGAGGGATCATTATTCAATGATGCCACGAAAGTGCCATTGTCATTCAAAACACCATCTTCCATATACGCCGGATTGCCTTGGCTGGACGGCGACGTGTGGTTGGGGGCAAAATCAATAACAACCTTGATACCTGCGGCATGGGCGACCGCAATCAAATTATCAAAATCTGCCATGCTGCCAAAAATGGGATTAGCGCGCTTGAAATCCCGCGCCCAAAACCCGTGATAAGACGTGTCCCCTGCAGCGGTGGCTGCTACGGCAAATATATTCTCAACCGGTTGCGAAATCCAGAGCGCCGTCACACCCATACCGGTGAGATAGCCATCCTGAATTTTCTGGACAATTCCAGCCCAGTCACCACCACAATATTTTTTAAGGTCGGCACACCCCGAGCTAAACAGGCTACCGGATGGATTATTGGTTGCGTCTCCATCATGAAAGCGGTCGGTCATAATCTGATATATGACATCGTTAGCAAAATTGACATCGTTGGAAGTATCACCTGCCATCGCGGGGCCTTGCGGACCGAGCACTGACATCGCCAGCGCCCCCGCCAGGACAGTAAATTTTCTTATTCCAAATCTCAAACCCATTGTTTTTCCCTTTTAAAAAAGTCTTCAGGAAAGGGTCGCGGCCACGACCCTTTATCCTGCCTATAATTCTACCCATGACTGTAAAAAATACAAATATCTGCCTGTATTATAGTAAATTTTTCATTAATATGCATGATTAATAAAAATTTATGCACATAATTTTTATTATTATCTTTATAATTCAACTGATTAATGTATATGCAATTTTTTGCAATTTTATTTCTCATTAACTTCAAAATACTACTATTACGATACTATCCGATTTTTTCCTTTTTTTCCCGTCCCGTGCTCCAGGGAACTGTGTTTGGCACCTACGCGAACACCTGCCAATTAACAGGCTGCCGTCGGCTCCATACACAAACAGGACGTATTCTTTTGGTGGGTTGAAACCTGCGGCGAGAAAGCTATGGTTGTTTGTCATTCACGGCCTTGCCGCTGCGCCCCGAATTCACACGGCGTCACGCTGCCAAAAAGCCGGAACCGTTAGCTGCCAACAAGCGGCGTCGATCAATAAAACGAGGGTCCCTAATGGCCAAAAAAAATCAAAACCGACTCTATGTTGAAACCTCGCTACCCGGCACCGGCCCACTGACGCTGGACGCGGACCAGTCTCACTATCTCGCAAATGTAATGCGCGCAGCACTCGGCGACACTATTGGCGTGTTCAATGGACGGGACGGGGAATGGACTGCTGAAATTGCGGGGCTGAAAAAACGCGCAGTCGGGCTGCGCATTGTTGCTAAGATTAAAGAGCAATCAACCGAGCCCAACCTGATGTTGGCGTTCGCGCCCATCAAAAAAGCCCGCATCGACTTTATAGCACAAAAGGCCACCGAACTGGGCGTAAGCCACCTGCAACCCATTTATACCCGCCGCACAAATATAGAGCGGGTAAAGTCTGAGCGCTTGCGTGCCAACGCTATTGAGGCAGCAGAACAATGTGAACGCTTAAACGTACCGACTATATATGAACCTGCAAAGCTGGTTGATATGCTGGCCAAATGGCCACCTGAACGCATGATCATGTTCTGTGACGAGGATCTAAGCGGGAAAAGCGCGCACACAGTCTTGAGCGCTCTGTCGGAAGACCAAAAAAACAGGCCATGGGCTATTATCATTGGCCCCGAAGGCGGCTTTGATGACAGTGAACGGGCAGCCATCAATTCCATGCCAAATACAGTGGTTGTTTCCTTGGGTCCCCGTATTTTGCGGGCCGATACAGCCGCGATGGCCGCAATTAGCCTATGGCAATCCGCAATCGGGGATTGGTAAAAACCTAGGGATACCTCGTTTTGTGGCATAGATAAGCTCACTTAAGCGTAAGATCATATTTACTTTTCTTGAAAGCGGTGCACCAAGCCCCTAGATTCAGGCTTACAGTAAGCAATCAAGGGGCCATCGATGTCGAAACCTAATCCAGTTATCGAGAATAAAGCGCAGCTTGTTGAATATCTCGAAACTGGTTCCAAACCGGATCGCAGTTCGTGGCGCATTGGCTCTGAACATGAAAAATTTATCTTTTATCGGCCTGATAATAGCCCCTTAAGTTTTGAACCTCAGGGTGATAAACCCGGCATCAAAACCGTGATTGAAGCATTTGTTTCGCGCGGCTGGTTGCCTGTTGAGGAAAATGGGTTTCTGATCGCGGCTGTTAAAGACGGCGCTTCCATCACGCTTGAACCCGGCGGGCAATTCGAACTGTCGGGTGCGCCCCTTAAGACCATCCATCAAACTTGCAATGAAACCACTGCGCACCTGCATGCTTCGCGAGAAATTGGCGAGCAGCTTAATATCGGTTTTCTCGGGCTTGGCTTTCACCCAACTTTGCTGCGTGAAGACGTGCCAGTGATGCCCAAAGCACGCTACGACATCATGCGGTCCTATATGCCTAAAAAAGGCAATCTGGGGCTGGATATGATGCTGCGCACCTGCACCGTGCAAGTGAACCTGGATTTTGCGTCTGAAGCCGACATGGTCGAAAAATTCCGGCTTGGGCTGGCACTGCAACCGCTGGCAACAGCATTATTTGCTAATTCCCCCCTTAAGGAAGGCAAAGTAAACGGCATGAAAAGTTATCGCAGCCATATCTGGACCGATACAGACCCGGATCGCTGCGGCATGTTGCCTTTTGTTTTTGAACCGTCGATGGGATTTGAGCGCTGGGCTGACCATGTGCTGGATGTACCGATGTATTTTTTCAAACGCAACGGCAAATATATTGACGCTTCCGGCCAATCATTCCGTGACTTTATCAAAGGCGAACTGCCTGCTCTTCCCGGCGAAAAACCGCGCATTTCTGATTGGGAAGACCATATGACCACGCTATTTCCCGAAGTGCGTTTAAAAACGTTCCTGGAAATGCGCGGCGCGGACGGTGGCCCTTGGTCGCAGCTCTGTGCCTTGCCCGCCTTCTGGACCGGCCTGTTATATGACAGCGAAGCTCAATCTGCGGCACTCGACATAATCAAAGATTGGTCGATTGCCGATTTGGACCAGCTTCGTCTCGACGTTCCTACAATGGGCCTTCAAACCCAATTCAAAGGCCAAAGCTTGCAAGACCTTGGCAAGACGATGCTTCGCATTGCCGACCTTGGTCTCAAGAACCGTGCTGCACTATCAGTGAGCGGCGACAGCGAACAGGGTTTCCTCAACAGCTTGCGAGAAACCCTGGAAACCGGCATATCACCCGCCGATAGCATCCTTAATAATCTGAACGGTGCGTGGGAGGGCGACATAGATAAAGTGTTTTCCGAGCTCAGTTATTAGGGTCTGTGGCAATAGCTAGATCAGAATTGTAAGGGCCGTGATTTCGGTTTCCTCTATGAACTGCAACAGAATGCTGTCCGTTTCGCTGGTGTGTATCAGGAGTGCAAAATTATAGCCTTCGCTGACAGGCACCGCGTCCTCTGTTGCGGCATACAAGTCTGCAAGGGAAGAAAATCCTGCATCCAATGGGCTAATATCCAGTATATCATCGATAGTAAAATCCATGATCACATCGTTCCCGTGCCCTGATATAAACAGAAATGTATCCGCATGAGAACTGCCATGAGCAGCGCTTTCACCGCTTCGATCTCCATATATGGTATCATCACCAGCACCGCCCCAAACTGTATCGTTCCCTGTGCTCGCATAAATACGGTCGTTCCCGTCACCGCCGTAAATAAGGTCATGCCCAGAGAAGCCAAGGATGAGATCGTTCCCTGGGCCGCCGTAGGCCACATCATCGCCTCCGCGAAGACTGAGAATATCGTCGCCTACGCTGCCACCAATTGTATCGTTCTCGCTGCCACCGTAAATATGGTCATTTCCGCCCTGCCCCCAAAGAGATTCAGGCGAACCGCTGGTAACATAACCACTCATAAACTGTACAAGCGCGTCACCGGGAGCGCCATTTGGTAGCGCAAAACCCACATCGACAAAATTGCCTCCAACTATGGTATCATCCCCGTCGCCGCCGCGAATCCAATCCGAAAAATTGCTGTTTGAGCCTATTAACTCGTCAGTGGTAACTATGCCCCCAAATAATAGGTCGTTGCCCGGACCCCCATCTATGGCATCGAAACCCTCGCCACCAAATACGGTATCATCACCGCCCCCAGCAAAAATAACATCATGCTGATCAGTGCCTTCGATTGAATTTGCGTTATTGTCGCCAAAAATATCGGTCATCGATTTACATTCCCCAAAATGCTGCGAATAGCGCTACGACAGGTATGTATATTAAGCCTGCATAAGTGCGATAGTCAAATTTTACGCGAAAAACACAACTGAATTTTGACGATCTGCTGCGGCGTCAAATGCGTCCGCACCCACGTCTTGCCAATAGTCGAGAATTTATAGCCACCCGAGCAAGTCGATAAGGCAATAGAAGCCAAAGCAGCAGGGAAAAACGTTCCACATCAACGCAATGGGCATACCAGAGAATTGTGGGCGCTTACCTTTATAGTGCCTGTCACACAGCAAGCAGTGAAACCGGCATATCACCCGCCGATAGCATCCTTAATAATCTAAACGGTGCGTGGGAGGGCGACATAAACAACGTGTTTTCCGAGCTCAGTTATTAAGTAATAAAAAATACATACAATTTTAACTAGTTTTAGACAGGAAACTTAACCATAGTGGCCTAAGCTGTTCAATATTGTCCCAAGATTGTTCTGATTAAACCGGGTACTTGTGAGGGGTATTTGGCAGCCAACGTTATTGCAAAAGAGGGTCGACATGGATTTCAAAGTAGAAACGACTGATACGGGTTTAAAAATTGAGCTGGACGGCGATTTGACATTCGAAAACCACCGCGACTTTAAGGACGTAATAGCCATCATCAAAGACGCACAAAAAAATGTTGAAATATCGCTAAAGGGTCTGTCAAAAATGGATTCCGCCGGCGCGGGCATGCTCAAACTTGCTCAGGACGGGGCCAAACTATCAGGCGGTGACTTCAACTTAACAAATGTACCTGAAAACCTGCGGGTCTTTGTTTCGCTTTTAAAATAATGCGTTATGTCTTCGGGCCTTAACCGGCCCAAGGCTCTGCCAACAACGTCTTCTGGCCGCCAATGATATGCTGGCGGCCACAGATATGCTATTTGCGGCGCACAATTCGGGCAACAGTAGCCAGCGCTATCAACAAAAATCTATAACCATTTGAGCCAATCAATTATCCAATAAAGCGCAAATCCACTGGCCCCCAGAAAACCGCCCCACATCAAAGCTATTGGCATGCCTGAAAACCGCGTTGGCTGGTCGCGGTAATGGCTATCGCACTGCAAACAATGATACCAGCCCTCGCCTGCCCCTGCCGAAAGGCGAATACCGGGAATGATTGTTGGCACTTCGCCCACATAGGGATGAATCTGGGTAGATCCGCACTGTGCACAGGCGCGTTCTTCGCCGTCTCCGTCAAAATGGCTGGGGAGTTGCCTGCGGGGGATCGCAGAAACTTTTTTCAGCACGCTTTCAGCGCGCACTTTGTCAATCGCCCTGATCATTATGTCAGTTCGAACGACATAATTTAACGAGCCCATATTCTCGCCGTTCAGAAAGACTTCGATACCATTAGCCGTTAATAACGAGCGCATCAGCTGCGCGTCGGCTGGCTCCATTTCGCGGCGAAGCGGCACCAGCCGATTATAATCGTCGAATTTCTCAGGCATGGGATTTAATCATTCAATCCGGTGTCCAAACCATCAATGGAGACTGCGTTGCGTGTTTGTTGATAGGTCTGCACACCGTCGGGGCCTTTTCCTTCGGCCCATTTCCGCATGGTATCACGCTCGGCTATGAGCTCCATTTCAGGCACGCCCCATCCACAGCTGGTTTGTGTGCTTTCCACATCGATCAGGATGATTTGCCGGGTGCCGAGCCGAGGCGGGAACTTGGCCACCAGCTCGTCATATTCAGCGTGGCCAGGGCGCACGACACGGCCCTTGCCGTATATACGGTAAATCAACGCGTTACGGGTAAAGCTGTTGAACATCACGGTGATGCGGCCATCATTTTTAATGTGGGCCGACGTTTCGTTGCCGCTGCCGGTGACATCCAGGTAGCCACACAGCGTTGGGGATAACACCTGAAAACTATCCATGCCTTTTGGGCTTAGGTTTATGCGGCCCTCGGCGCTGGCGGTTGCTGTAAAAAACATTGGCTGCTCCGCGATAAATTTAGCATGTTTTTCGGTTATCTGATCGAAGAAGTCAGCCATTTTATATCCTCTTATAGCCTCTGAAAAAGTGTGCAAAATTATCTGCACACTTTTATGCGGGCCGGTGCGCCCAATTACAAGCCTTTAGCGCACCGTTAAACCCCGGTTTTCCTATATCGGAACCGCATAAAAACTTTCATGCCGCAAATGACGGAGGCTGGCCTCTTTGAAGATAACCCCGGATCGTTAGCCATGCACCAATCCTGCGGCTTTAGAATAGTTGGCTACCGCGAGCGTATCGGAAAATTGAAGGGTATCTGGCGCAACACCATGCAGCTTGGGCGCCGCAGCAAAATTGTGGAGGTTTAATTTTATGTTGTTTTCCGCACAGCTCTGCTCTTATAGTCGGATATTGACCGGGGGAACAAACATGAAACAAATCATATTTATCATTATAATCTGCGCAGCCAGTTTTGCTGTCGTCGCCCAAGATACTCCTCCCAAAACTTTTAATGAAATGAGCTATGAAGAGCTCAAGGCCGTTGATCAGGCACCTCTTGATAAAAAAGCCAAGAAGTCGTTGAAGAAAGCCTTAATCAAAGCAAAAAAGGCCGAGAGAGCCGCCATTCAAGCCAAGAAAAAACGACTAAAACGAGAGGCAAAAGCAGAGAAAAAGCGGCGCGCGGCGGCGACAAAAAAGCTAAAAAAAATCACGAAATACTACCGGGCTACAAGTATTAATAAAGACGAATTTACCACCAACTATGAAATAAAGGGACCTAACATCACCGAGAGGATGGATTGGAACAATTTATTTTTTTCGATGCAAAAAATTCCCATTTACGCTTTGGCTGCTGAAATTGAACCTGGCGACATGGGCACTACGCTGGTTTTGGGTGTCGCCGTTAGAAAAGAAGTAGCCGGGATAAATAGCTTCAGATTAGAAATACTAGGCAAGAGCATTGCTCAATATGCCGACGAAAATAACATTTGGCCCCAATATAACGCCGCACTGCTTAAAGGTGGCAAGAAACGCGGCGTAGAAAGTGTGAGTAAAAAAATTGGTGAGTGCACGTTTGAAAATTGTGTATTCATGGAAATTTTTGCCATTGAACTGCAGTTGGATGATATCGAAGAAATGGTTCAAACCAGATCGGAGCTCGCAGTCAGGGTAAGCGCAGAGAACGCTTCCAATTTGATTATTCGAATACCATTTTCCTACCTTACCGGTTTTTTATGGAAATTCAGCGAAATGGATTCCCAATTCAATCACTATTTGCCGCTCGTTGAAGAAGCGAAGCAGTTTGTATTGTCGCGTTAAGCTATAGTTTCCAGCCCAAGCTCTGTCCGCAGTTTCTTTGTAAGTTTGCGCGCAATGATCGCATGTGCATCTTCGATACAGCTTTTTATATCGTCATCTGACAATGCACCCGGCGCCTGCACCTGAACCCATTTGGCACGCGCCAGATAAGGTGCAGGCACCATTCCCGGCAGCTCACACAGAATTTGATACCTTAAATCACTGCATTTAAAGCTGATTTTCTGATGGGTTTCATCGCCCCAAATGGAACAAATGGCAAAAATTTTACCACCCACTTTCCACACCGAGGCATTGCCCCACTGCACAACATTTGTGCTGGCGTTCAGGCGGCCGCAATATGTGTTAAATTCATCCCGGTTCACGTTTACCTCTATAAGTTTTATTGCCTGCAGTTGAGTTTATATTTACATTTGTAATCTGTATTTTACCTTGAGCATATTGTTAGATACTGCCCGCTTTTTCAACGACAAGAATTCTTGCCTCTCCAATAGGGTGCGCTACATGCTCATCCCCTTGTTCAGCGAAACAGATATCCCCCACATCCATGCGCTGAACATGCTCTAAATCATTCACTTTATAGTGCATATCTACGACACCACCGAGCACAACAAACACTTCTTCCCCGTCATTGACGTGCCACTTATAGGGCGCATTGGCCCAATGAAGCTTAACCGTTGCATTTTCCATATGGGCGATAGGCAAAGCACCCCAAGCGTAGTCTGCCGAAAATGTATCTGGTTTAATAAACTGCATCTTAAAAACTCTTCCTATGGCTTTTGCCTTTGCTGGTGCGAGTCCCGGGCTTGCCGCCCAACGACCGGCCCTTTGGGTTAGTGCCCTTGGGTTTACCATGGCTAATGCCCAGGCCCAATTCTCCTGCTTCCAAGTTTTTGATTTCATCGCGCAAGCGTGCCGCTTCTTCAAATTCAAGATTTTCCGCTGCCTCGTGCATTTGCTTGCCAAGCCCTGTAATATGTTTCTTCAGGTTTGCTCCTGCCAAATGTTTAACTTCTCCGCCGATATCCACTGCCGCATAATTGTCTGATGTTGCCTGCGCCATCAGATCACCGACATTTTTCTTCACCGACTGCGGCGTAATACCGTGCGCTACATTATAGGCGGTTTGCTTTTCTCGCCGCCGACCGGTCTCGTCCATTGCAGCTTTCATCGATCTGGTAATTTTATCGGCGTACAGGATCACTCGGCCTTCAACATTACGTGCAGCGCGGCCAATAGTTTGCACTAATGAGCGCTCTGAACGCAGGAAACCTTCTTTATCTGCATCCAAAATGGCAACCAACCCGCATTCCGGAATATCAAGCCCCTCGCGCAGCAAGTTAATGCCCACCAGCACATCAAAAGTACCAAGCCTAAGATCACGGATAATTTCAATGCGCTCCAATGTGTCGATATCCGAATGCATGTAGCGAACTTTAATACCGTTTTCATACAGATATTCAGTTAGGTCCTCAGCCATACGCTTGGTCAATGTCGTCACCAAAACGCGCATGCCCTTTTCGGCCATAATATGGGCTTCATGCATGAGGTCGTCGACCTGGGTGTCCACAGGGCGGATTTCAATTTCTGGATCAATCAGACCGGTTGGCCGGATTACCTGTTCTGCAAACACACCGCCTGTGCGCTCCATTTCCCAATCGCCCGGCGTGGCAGACACATAAACAGTCTGCGGGCGCATCGCGTCCCATTCTTCAAATTTCAACGGCCTATTGTCAACGCAGCTTGGCAGGCGAAATCCATAATCCGCCAGTGTGCCTTTGCGTTTGGCGTCCCCCCGGCTCATGCTGTTGATCTGCCCAACCGATACATGGCTTTCGTCCACAAACAAAAGCGCGTTTTCCGGAATATATTCAAACAAGGTAGGCGGCGGGTCTCCGGGGCGGCGGCCCGTTAGATACCGACTGTAATTTTCAATCCCTGCGCAACTGCCTGTGGCTTCCATCATTTCCAGATCAAATGTCGTGCGCTGCTCAATGCGCTGCAATTCCAGCAAGCGATTTGTATCTTTATAGTCTTTCAGCCGGTGCATCAGTTCAACCTTGATCTTCTTGATAGCTTGATTGAGCGTTGGGCGCGGCGTCACATAGTGGCTGTTGGCGTAAATTTTTATATCCGCCAGCGACCGGATTTTCTGGCCCGTCAGCGGGTCAAATTCAACAATATCCTCGATGTCGTCACCGAACATCATCAAGCGCCACGCGCGGTCTTCCAGGTGGCTTGGGAAAATATCAATCACATCACCGCGCACCCTGAAAGTACCGCGCTGAAAGGCTTGGTCGTTGCGGGAATATTGCATCGCCACCAATCGGCGCAGCAAATCGCGACTATCCAGCGTATCACCCTTCTTGATGCCAAAGGTCATGGCCGTATAGGTTTCTACACTGCCGATACCATAAATGCAGGATACCGATGCAACGATGATGACATCGTCACGCTCCAGGATCGCACGTGTGGCCGAGTGGCGCATACGGTCGATCTGCTCGTTGATCGCAGCCTCTTTTTCTACAAAAGTATCGGTGCGCGGCACATAAGCCTCGGGCTGGTAATAATCATAATAGGAAACAAAATATTCGACGGCGTTATTGGGAAAAAAGCTCTTAAACTCGCCGTATAACTGGGCAGCCAATGTTTTATTGGGCGCTAATATCAAAGCAGGACGCTGTGTTGCTTCAATGGTTTTTGCCATTGTATAGGTTTTGCCAGAGCCCGTAACGCCCAGCAACACCTGATCGCGCTCCTGATTTTGAATGCCCTTAACCAGTTCAGCAATAGCGGCGGGCTGATCACCAGCCGGTTCAAACTCCGACACCACTTCAAGCCGCACACCGCCTTCAGACTTTTCAGGCCGGGCGGGACGGTGGGGAACAAACTCGGCGGACAAACCCTCTGGCAGTGTCATAAACAGCTCCTAAAATACAACGCACACCCTGCCTTGTTCATGCTTTGTTTTCAAGCGCTCATTGTTATGCAGCATCATTCACAGCAACTTATTTCTCACAATCTCTTGATGTCACGCCTATTCAGTATCGAAGGTGCTTGATGGCCCTGATAAAACAGCGGGAGCAGACCTTATGGCTGAAATGATCATTAATTAGGCATTGTATATTTTATGTGCAATTTTATGACAAGCCCATCACTCATTAAAAAATTTATCCTTTAATATCAATGTATTATACATATAAATTTTTTGGCATACAGCTTGCTAACTATACCTTCAGTTCCACAAGTGATCATAAATCACGGATATAAATTGAAGGAAACGCCATGCTTGCCCCAAAATATTTACGCTTACGCAATCTGTCGCTTATCGGTTGCGCCGCATCCACGATGCTGCTTTTCGCCCCGCACGCCATCGCGGCAGACGAGCCTGCCATCACATTTTCAGCGAATGCTGCCCTTGTAACCGACTACCGGTTTCGCGGCATTTCTTTGTCCAACAAAGACATTGCATTTCAGGGCGGCTTTGATGTTGCCTCCGATTCAGGGTTTTACGTAGGCACTTGGGGGTCTTCGATCGAATCTTATGAGGGCTCTGAACTTGAATTAGATGTTTATGGCGGCTATGCGACCAGCTTCAACGATCTGGATTTTGATATCGGACTATTGGCCTACACTTACCCTGGTTCAAATGACACCACCTATTGGGAGGCCTATTCCTCGGTCGGCGGATCAGCTGGGAAGCTCGGCTGGACACTCGGCGCAGCATACGCTTTTAGCCAAGACAGCATCGGCGGCGACGACAATATCTATCTCTATTTGGATACCAGCTTGCCGCTTGGTGACGGGCCCCTGTCTGCAACTGGTTATGTTGCCTACGAAGACGGCGCTTTTGGAGATGGCAAGTTCGATTGGAAGCTTGGCTTAAATTATGATTTCGAGAAATTCACTGTTGGCGTGGCTTATATCGATACCAACGTGGATAGCGACGGCGGCAAGGCTGGCGCAGTCGTTTCACTTTCCGCTGCATTCTAATTAAGGGAGGATACCAATAATTTTACAGACGACACTAAGACGACACTAAACGGGCGTATCTGGCTCGCCCGCCACGACCTTGGTTGCGCACTGACCGCAAAGCCAAGTTATAGCCCAGCGAACTTCCCCTCGCTCGGCTACAATACAAATTTACCTTCCCACGGTAAACTATGTTTTGAGTTACTTACCACCGGCTGGCACAGACCTCCCCTCTGTGTCAGCCATTCCCCTTTGCAGTCGCATTGTTGAGCAGCGGCTCTTTTTCCAAACTTGCTATTTTTTTCAAACAAACCATTGCTAGGGCGGATGGGCGAGCCTAGTGTGGGTGCACAATCCCACCCTCTTTTTAGGACGCTTGAAAATGTCTTTTCTCTCTGCAACGCTTGACCGCATTAAACCTTCACCCACCATGGCTGTTACGGCGAAAGCCGCTGAATTGAAAGCCGCTGGCAAGGATGTAATTGGCCTCGGCGCCGGTGAACCTGATTTTGATACGCCTGACCATATTAAGGAAGCCGCCATCAAAGCAATTTGGGCGGGCGAAACCAAATACACCAAGGTAGACGGCACCCCTGCATGCAAAGCCGCTGTGATTGAGAAATTCAAGCGCGAGAATGGCTTGGATTTCAAGGCCAATCAAATCACCGTAAATGCGGGTGGAAAACACACGATTTTTAATGCGATGATGGCAACCTTAAACCCCGGCGATGAAGTGGTAATTCCCACGCCCTATTGGGTCAGTTATCCAGACATTGTGCTATTGGCAGGCGGCACCCCTGTTTTTGTTGAAGCAACAATGGCGACGGGTTTTAAAATGACGCCCGAAGCCCTTGATGCCGCCATCACGCCGAAAACCAAATGGCTGATTTTCAACTCGCCGTCAAACCCGTCGGGTGCGGCTTACAGCGAAGCTGAGATCAAAGCCTTGGGTGAGGTACTGAAACGCCACGAACATGTGTGGGTTTTTGCCGACGATATATACGAGCATATTGTTTATGCCGGTTTTGAGTTTAAAACATTTGCCCAAGCGGTGCCAGAAATTGCCCACCGCACCTTAACCATGAACGGTGTGGCCAAGGCTTATGCCATGACCGGGTGGCGCATCGGATATGCAGGCGGTGATGCAGCGCTGATCAAAGCCATGGCGAAGGTGCAGTCGCAGAGCACTTCAAACCCTTGCTCGATCAGCCAGGCCGCCACGGTTGCTGCACTAACGGGTCCATCAGATTTTCTGGCGGAACGCGCCACTGTTTTTCAGGGGCGCCGCGATTTGGTTGTTGAAATGCTTAGCGCTGCCGAGGGGCTTGAATGCCCAACACCTGAAGGTGCCTTTTATGTTTACCCATCCATTGCGGGCTGCATTGGCAAACATACGCCGACCGGTAAAGTGATCAATACCGACGAGGACTTTGTCACCTATATGCTGGAGGATTACGGCGTTGCTGCGGTACAGGGCGAAGCCTTTGGCCTGAGCCCGCATTTCAGGGTGTCCTATGCGACATCAACCGAAGCGCTGATAGAAGCTTGTGGCCGCATTCAAGACGCCTGCGCCAAGCTGAAATAAGGTAGGCAAGCTGGCGTGGAGGGAACAACACTCGCCACAGCGCTTATCCTTACATCTGCTGTATTGCATGCGCTGTGGAATGCCTCTGTAAAACGATCGACCGACAAATTTGCCGCTGTGTTGTTTGTAACCAGTTACGGTGGCTTGTTATATGTGCCCTTCATCGGCTTGGCACCCCTGCCTGATCCCGCGCTGTGGGGCTGGATTGCTGCATCGACGGTGAGCCATCTTTTATATCAACTGGCACTTTCGGCTGCGTTAGAACGCGGTGCGCTTACCATTGTTTATCCAGTCGCACGCGGGACAGGGCCGCTGTTGGTGGCGACTTTTGCCTATTTTTATTTTGAAAACAGCCTGCCGATCAAAACCATCGCCGCCATTGCTATATTGGTTTCCGGAATTTTCCTGATAGCGCTGCTGGGCCGAGAAAAAAATAACGCCTCCAGACCGGCTTTTCTGTTTGCGCTGATCACAGGCATTGGCATCGCCAGCTATACCATAATCGACGGCCTCGCAGTAAGCCGCGCTCATGATCCTTTAACCTTCATACTTTGGTCGGGCATTTCCGCGGCACCGATGATCTTCATTATCGGGCTAAAACGCCGAGGGTGGGGCCTGGTGGCATCATCGTTCAAAGTATGGCAGCAAGCCTTGCCCGCTGCCTTTTTCGCCCACGGCGGTTATGCGCTGGCGCTAACAGCATACAGCCTTGGCAACCTTGCAGAAATAGCGGCCCTGCGCGAAACCAGTATTGTTTTCGCCAGTATCATCGGCTTCTTTTGGCTGAAAGAACCCTTCACGCGCGGTAAAATAGGGGCCGTATCCCTAATTGCCGCTGGAGCCCTTGCTATCAAGTTTTTTTAAGGCCGTCTCTTGACACTGGTGTCCGATCGTCTTATTTCGGTAATTAACGAAATAATGAAATAGAGCAAAAATGTCAGATGTATTCAATGCGCTATCATCGCCCGTAAGGCGGCAAATATTATCAATGCTCAAGGCCCGAGACATGACAGCGGGGCAAATAGCAGATGGTCTTGATGTCGGTAAATCGACATTATCAGGCCATTTCAACGTCCTTAAAATGGCAGATCTTGTTTCAACAAAACGCAGCGGCACCACAATTACCTACAGCCTCAATACCAGTGTGGTTGAGGATATTCTTGGGCTGGTCGCTCGAATATTTTCCGACGATAACGAAGGAGATGACCAACATGTTTCATGATTTCAAATACAGCTGGTACCTCGTATTACTCACCCTGCTTTCGGGCATGGCTGCCAACTTTTTTGTTGATCCCGGTACAGCGGTAACCATTCACTGGGATAGCGTAGGGTCTGCCGATGATACCGCGACCGCGCATATTGCCTTTTTCTTGATACCCGGCGCGCAGATATTTGTTTTATTTGTGTTTTCGATGTTGAAACATCTGGAGCCCCGAAAGGAAAATCTGGAAGCATCCTTGAAGGCGATCAAGGCCATGGCAATCGGTGTCACGGGGATACTTGTATTGGCGCAAGCGACAATCATTGCTTCTGCCTTTGGCCTAACCGTTGTGGGGCCGAAAGTTACCATTGCGGGTATTGGGCTGTTGCTGGCAGTGATGGGCAACTATTTTGGAAAATTGAAATCTTCCTTTTTTATTGGCATTCGAACCCCTTGGACCCTATCAAGCGAAAATGTTTGGCGCAAAACCCACAGGCTTGGCGGTAGGCTCTTTATGTTTGCTGGCGTATCACTTGTCGCAGTTGCGCCGTTTGTTCATATTGAAACGCTGGCGATGGTGGTTCTGTTTACGGTGATGCCTGCTACCCTTATTTCCGTGGTTTATTCATACGCTTTATGGCGGCAAGAGCAGCGGGCAGACTAAAATCGATTAGATCGATTATATATATCTATTAAAGACGTTGGAACGATTTATATAAAAATGGCATAAAGGATCAGCAAATAACAAAAGGAATGATCAATGCCAAACCCAGCCAATCAGCTAGAAATTGCCAACGCCCTGAAGCCAATTCTTGCCGAAACCGTACAGCTTTATATGCTCACGCAGAATGTACATTGGAACATTGTTGGGCCACTTTTCCAAAGCATCCATACGCTTACCGAAGTTCAATATACCGAGCTTGCGCTTTCCGTTGATCTCATTGCCGAGCGCATCCGCATGTTAGGCAGCAAAGCACCTGGCAGCATGAGTGCCTACCAAAAACTGGGCGCAATCAAAGATGGAGATGAAAACGCGGCTCCTGCCGTTATGATCAAGGCGCTCATGGACGCAAACACCCTCATCGCCGGGCACATTCGTCCAGCCATTGGTAAAGCGACAGATGCTGGCGACGACGTAACAATTGGATTGCTTACAGATAGGCTCGCCGCACATGAAAAAGCCAACTGGATGTTGGGCGCTACAATTGCAACTTGATGCTCTTGCGAGCCCCGCCGGGGGAGAGCTGATCAAACCTCCGGCCAAGTATCGCCGAGATTTCCTACCCAACCATGTTGGTATAGTGTCGCACCCTGCTTGCAGACTTGTAATTGCCGTGGTAATAGCCAACTATATTAAGACGCATTCGCAATTAGCAGGCAATATTAATGACCGACGCATCCAGGTTAAAATCACTTGGCTCACTCTCTCCCGGAGCGGGCGGCACCCTTACCCGCTTTGTCGCGAATTTTGAGAACGGCGGCAGCCAAATGATAGACCGTCTGCGGGAAATGGGTTTTGCCGAGGGTGCCACAATAGAATTACTCCACCAAAGTTTTTTCGGCCGCGACCCCATCGCTGTGCGGGTTGGTGCCATGACGGTGGCTCTGCGCCGACGGGAAGCAAATTTGATCGAAATTCGGCTGGTATGAGCACAACTTCCCTTGTCGCGGTTGTGGGCAATCCAAATTGCGGAAAATCAGCATTATTCAATGCACTCACCGGCCTGCGCCAAAAGGTGGCCAACTATCCAGGCGCTACCGTTGAACGACGCTCAGGTTCCCTGTTGGGAAACAGTGAAATTGAGCTCATAGATTTACCGGGTTCATACAGCCTTACGCCGCGCAGCCCTGACGAATTGGTTACCAAACAGGTTCTAACAGGCGCACATATCAACGAACGGCAGCCGCAAGCTATATTATGTGTGATAGATGCCACCAATTTGGTGCAGCATCTAAGGTTCGTGCTTGAGCTCCGAAGCCTCGGGCTTCCAATGGTCATCGCACTGAACATGGTTGATCTGGCTGAGCGCGAGCGCATCGTTATCGATGTTAAGCTGTTGTCGGAAAAACTGGGTGTACCAGTTATTGAAACCGTCGCAGTTAGAAAACGCGGCCTTGAAGACTTGAAAGAGCAAGTGCGCAAAGCGCTGGTTACCGGCAGTACTGATACTGTGAATTACGGCGATACGCTTCATCTTCGACAACAAGCGGCCCAGCAGATTGCGTCCGCCGCAACACTCAGCGAAGGCATTGGCCACCGAACAACACGCGCCTTGGACCGAATTCTTTTGCATCCGGTTTTAGGTCTTTTCATCTTGGCTGCACTGCTGTTCACAATGTTCCAGGCGGTATTCGCCTGGGCAGAAGCCCCGATGGACTTGATTGAGGGTGGTTTTACGTCCCTGAAAATTTTCTTCCGTGCAAACCTGGAGCACGGCCTATTATTGAGCCTGCTTAATGATGGGCTGCTCGCTGGCGTGGGTGCTGTTGTGGTTTTCCTGCCGCAGATCATTTTTCTGTTTCTATTTATCCTTGTTCTGGAATCTACGGGCTATATGGCGCGCGCTGCATTTTTGATGGACCGGTTGATGGCCGCCGCAGGCCTAAATGGCCGCGCCTTCATTCCCCTGCTGTCCAGCTTCGCATGCGCGGTCCCGGGCATTATGGCGGCCCGTTCCATCGCTAATGAAAAGGACCGCCTGACCACAATATTGATAGCACCACTGATGACCTGCTCCGCACGCTTGCCAGTATATACTGTGATCATCTCGGCATTCATCCCCAACAAAACCGTCGCTGGAATGTTCGGGCTGAAAGGGCTGGTTCTCTTTGGCTTATTCATACTGGGGATCGTGTCCGCCCTGATTGTGGCTGCCGTTCTGAAGCGCACTGTTGCCAAGGGACCTACAGATACATTCATGCTTGAATTGCCTAAATACCAAGCGCCAAACCCGCGCTTTGTCCTGACCGGCCTATATGAACGCGCTCGGCTATTCCTGAAGCGTGCCGGCACAATTATTTTAGCGTCCACTGTCATCCTTTGGGTGCTCACACTGTGGCCATCGGCCCCAGACGGCGCGCTGCGTCCTGATGTTGCCTACAGCATGGTGGGCATCATAGGGGGTTGGCTTGAAGTTATATTTGCGCCCATCGGTTTCAATTGGGAAATCTCGGCGGCGCTGGTGCCGGGAATGGCCGCTCGCGAAGTTGCCATAGCAGCGCTGGGAACAGTCTATTCCTTGCAAGGCAGTGAAGAAATGGTGGAAGCAGGCCTTGTCGCGACACTCAACGGTCTTTGGTCCTTGCCAACGGCACTGTCTTTTTTGGTATGGTTTGTTTTTGCGCCCCAGTGCCTTTCAACGATCGCCGTAACGCGCCGAGAAACCGGCGGTTGGAAATGGCCCTTGTTTATGGTGGCTTACATGTTTGCTCTGGCTTACACAGCGTCTTTCATCACCTTCCAAACCGCAACTATACTGCTGCAATAAAGCACAGCCGTTCCGCTGAGTTCTATTCTTGCCTTGCTGCAATCGCGGTTTTGCGATAGCCAGATTGCAATGCAAATTCAATTTCGGGGAAACATCACCATGAAAGTTTTACTGGCTGGCCTGTCGCTCATTGTTCTTTCTGCGTTCGGCGAACTCGATGAAACAACACCCAACAATGCGGAAATAGCGAAACAATTGGCAGTAGATACAATCATTGTAGATACCCATATTGATGTGCCTTACCGGCTAGCCGAAGGCTGGGAGGATGTCTCGCAAGCGACCGCTAAAGGGAATTTTGATTACCCCCGGGCCGTTGCTGGCGGCCTGAACGCGCCTTTTATGTCGGTCTATACCCCGGCCAAGTATGACGGCACCCCCAAAGCCAAAGAGCATGCTGACGAGATGATCAACCTGGTCGAACGTATCGTCGCCTCAGCGCCCGAAAAATTTATAATCGCCCGCACCCCGGAAGACGTTGAAGCCGCATTTAAAGCCGGGAAAATCGCCTTGCCTCTGGGAATGGAAAACGGATCCCCCATATCCGGCGATCTTGCCAATCTTGATTATTTTTTCGAGCGTGGCATTCGCTATATCACCCTCGCCCATTCAAAATCCAACGGTATCTCCGATAGTAGCTATGATAAAGAACGCCAATGGCACGGTCTTTCTGGTTTTGGCAAAAAAGTGGTCAGGCGGATGAACGAGCTTGGTATCATGGTGGATATCAGCCATGTATCGGACGAAGCCTTCTGGGCAGTTATGGAAATCAGCGCAACCCCTGTGATTGCCTCGCATTCTTCGGCACGGCATTTTACGCCGGGCTTTGAGCGCAATATGAACGACGATATGATCAAAGAACTTGCCTTAAAAGGCGGCGTAATCATGATCAATTATGGCTCTGCGTTCTTGACTGAAACAGCCAACAAATATCGCCCTGCCCGCGATGAGGCTTATATTAAATATCTAGCCGAAACGGCACAAGAAGACGCGCCCGAACTGAAAGAAAAGTTCGAAGCCGATTATCTTGCAACACACCCCTACCCCTATGCCACCACTTCAGACGTTTTGGACCATATTGACCATGTCGTGAAAATCGCCGGTATAGACCATGTGGGCATAGGCTCAGATTATGACGGTGTTGGTGATAGCCTGCCTGTGGGCTTAAAAGATGTGGCTTCTTATCCGGTTCTGATCGAAGGCTTGCTGGGGCGAGGATACAGCCAAGCGGATGTTAAGAAAATCCTGTCGGGCAACCTGATGCGCGTATGGCGGGCCATTGACGCCTATGCAGCCACGCATTAAGGGCCATAAGTCAGACTATCGTTTAGCATTCTAGGGGTGGCGGCTTTTTTTTGTTTTGGCTATGATCTCTCAAACACAATATTGAGGGGCCAACATGAAAAAATCAATCAGGACCGTATTAGCTGCAAGCTTACTCGCAAGTATGGCTACAGCGGTACAAGCAGCAGCCAACAGTGATTGGTACCGTCAGGCAGCGATTTCACCGGACGGGAAAGCCATCGCTTTCACTTATAAAGGCGATATTTACCGGGTTTCTGCTTCTGGCGGCAGAGCTGTCCCCCTTACGGTAAACAAAGCCTGGGAAGGCAACCCTGTTTGGTCCCACGATGGTAAATCCATTGCTTTTTCCAGTGACCGGCACGGTAACCTGGATATCTTCATCATGCCATCGCAAGGCGGAACAGCCAAAAGGCTAACCTATCACGGCGCTAATGACCGGCCTTTCAGTTTTGCTGTCGGTGACCATGCTGTTACATTCGGGTCGGCGCGTACCGACAATGCCAAATCCAGCTTGTTCCCACGAGGATCCCTGCCCGAATTATATAATATATCTGTCACGGGCGGCACACCGACGATGATTTTAACCACGCCAGCCGAAGAAGCCCAGTGGAACAAGGATGGCAGCAAATTATTATACCGCGAAGAAAAAGCCCTTGAGAGCGATTTACGCAAGCATGATACTTCGGCATTTGCGCGCGATATCTGGTCCTATGATGTGGCCTCTGGTGCCCATACTCAGCTATCGGATTTTGCTGGCGGTGACCATAATCCAGTGTGGGGCAAAGGTGACAAAATATTCTATACGTCCGAGGAGGCCGACAGCACCTTCAATGTGTGGCGTTTGGCACTTTCATCAGGTAGCAAACAGGCTGTAACCAACTATAAACAACACCCTGTACGAAGCCTGTCAATCGCAGATAGCGGTAAGATGGCCTATGTCCATCATGGCTCAATCTATACTGTCAAAGACGGCAACCGTTCGAAAAAGGTGAAAATTAACATCGCAACTGACGGCCACGGCCGCGATGTCGAGACCATTAACGTATCAGGCAAAATTCAGAGCTTTTCACCATCTTCAAATGGTAAAGAAGTGGCCTTTGTCGCGCGCGGTGAGATTTTTGTAACCTCTAGCGAGTTTAAAACAACAAAACGTATTACCAATACGTCTGAACAAGAGCGCTCAGTAGATTTTTCGCCAGATGGCAAGAGCCTTGTGTATGCGGCCGAGCGTGGCGGAAAATGGCGAATAGCACAAAGCAAAATCGCATCTAAAGACGAGAAGTATTTTTTTGCGGCCACCACAATCGATGAAACCATTCTTTTTGAAGCCGATAAAGAGGCCTACCAGCCAATCTATTCACCTGACGGCAAAAAGGTGGCTTTCATTTCTAACCGTGACGCAGTCAAGGTCATTGATATTGAAAGCGGCGAAGTTACAACACCGCTCCCAGCCATTCATAACTATAGCTACGCGGACGGTGATATTACCTTCGATTGGTCCCCCGACAGCAAATGGCTGACCGTGGACTTTGCGCCGCGCGGTAGGCTCTTCATAACAAATATTGCAATTGTCCCTGTAGACGGCTCAGCAGAGCCCCATGACATCAGCTTGTCTGGCTATCAGGACGGCGCGCCGAGCTGGCACTCAGGTGGCAATGCTGTGCTGTGGTATAGCTCACGGTACGGCCAACGCGATCACGGCAGCTGGGGACGCGAGTTTGATGTGATGGCGGCATTCCTCAATCAAGAGGCTTTTGACAAATTTTCCATGTCCAAAGAAGATTTTGAGCTGATGAAAGAGCTTAAAGAGGACAAAGAGAAAAAAGACAAAGAAGCCGCTGACAAAGCCAAAAAAGATGAAGAGAGCAAAGGCGCCGACAAAACTGCTACGGACGGTAAAACAGACCCTTCAACAGACGCCGAAGCCACAGCAGATAAGCCCGCCGACAAAGACGGCGACAAAGAAAAAGTAGCGCCAACCAAAATCGAGTGGGAGAGCATTGCTGATCGTACGGTTCGATTAACCTTAAACGCCAGTGATCTTGCCAGTGCCGTGCTAACCAAAGATGGCGACAAGCTTTATTATCTATCACGTTTTGAAGATGGCTACGACCTTTGGAAACAAGACATCAAGGCCCACGAAACAAAATTGATCACCAAACTTGGCGCGAACAATGCGTCATTTGAACTCTCGTCAGACGAAAAAACCCTTTTTGTGCTCGCCGATGGCCAGCTTTCCAAATTCAAACTCAGCGACGGTGGCGCAACCAAAAAGGGCGTCAGCCTAAATGCCGCAATGGAATTAAAGGCTGACGCAGAGCGTGCTTATTTCTTTGAACATATCTGGCGGCAGGTTCAGGATAAATTCTATAACCCTGACATGCACGGCGTGAACTGGGCGGCCTTAAAAGCAGACTATGCTGCCAAGCTTCCCAACATTGGCAACAACCGCGACTTTGCCCGGATGATGGAGGAAATGCTAGGCGAACTGAATGCCTCGCATACCGGCGCATATTACCGCGGCGGCAATGTAGACAACGCGGATAACACAGCGGCGCTTGGTTTATTGTTCGATTATAGTGATACATCAGGTGCGCTGAAAATTGACGAGGTCATGGACAAAAGCCCCTTCAAAAAAGCGTCTAGCGCTGTAAAAGCAGGCATGTCCCTTGCGGCAATTAACGGCGTGAACTTAGACGGCAGTCGCAACATCAGCGAACTGTTAAATCACGAAACCGGCGAGCGCATACGCCTTACATTTGCCAAAGCCGACGGCAGCACATTCGACGAGGTTATCAAACCAATAGCCCGCCGGGCCGAAGGCCAGCTGATGTATGAACGCTGGGTTAAATCACGAGAGGCGCTGGTGGCTAAATTATCAGGTGGGCGCATTGGTTATGTGCATGTGCGGGCGATGAATGATGCAAGTTTCCGCAAAGTTTATTCTGATGTGCTCGGCAAAAATTTCGATAAAGAAGCCATTATCGTTGATACGCGCTGGAACGGCGGTGGCTGGCTGCATAATGATCTCGCCAAATTTTTGAACGGGAAAAGCTATCTTGACCTGAAGGTACGTGGGCGCATCTATTCCGCCGAACCGATGGATCAATGGTCCAAGCCGTCCCTGCTGGTGATTGGCGAGGGCAATTATTCAGATGCGCATACCTTCCCCTATGCCTATCGGGCCCTTGGTATCGGCGAGATGGTAGGCATGCCCATACCGGGAACCAGCACTTCGGTTTGGTGGGAAACCTTGCATTCTGGCGATATAACCTTCGGCATCCCGCAGGTTGGAAATTTGGATACCAATGGAAATTATCTGGAACATGCCCAAATTGAACCCGAATATAAGATCAAAAATGATGCCGCTTCCAGCAGCGAAGGCAAAGATCTGCAAATTGAAAAGGCCGTTGAAGTGATGCTGGGCAAACTCGATACCCCGTAAGACCGTTGTTTGACGTTTGTAAAGTGTCGCGCTTGTTGGAACAGCAATGTCGGCAGGCGCGGCGCCGCTGAACGCGTGGCTACATTGGTCTTCAGGCAATCAGCCGACGGCTAAAGTTTTCATATACTGCCTGTGATGCTTCGCCTCTTGTCATTGTACACAAATGCGCTAACGTCATATCCACGCCTGGGGAGGTGAAAAAGCGCCTATAGTGGCGCACGGCTTCGGTCACGGGAGAGCATATGGCAGAGAGTACTGGCGCGCAGCAAAAAGCGCCTTCAATCGCAATGCGAAATTACACGCTGTTTATCCTTACAATCGTTTATGCCTTCAACTTCGTTGACCGGCAGATATTGATTATTTTGCAGCCCCTCATCAAAAAAGAATTGATGCTGAGTGATACTCAACTCGGTCTGCTTTCCGGCATTGCCTTTGCCCTTTTTTACACAATTGTCGGCATTCCAATCGCCAGATACGCTGACCGTGCCAATCGCAGAAATATCATCGCTGCTGCCCTCGCAATTTGGAGCGCAATGACTGCTCTTTCTGGTTTTGCCGCCAATTATACACAACTTGCATTGGCCCGTGTTGGCGTAGGCATAGGAGAAGCTGGCGGCAGCCCTCCAGCGCACTCAATGATTTCCTCCCTGTTTAAACCCCATAAACGTGCGACCGCACTCGCCATCTATTCAGCGGGGCTCTATTTAGGTGTTTTACTTGGATATTCTCTGGGCGGTTATTTTGGCCAAATTTACGGTTGGCGGACAACCTTTTTAATAGTTGGTCTGCCGGGCCTTCTGCTGGCGATATTGCTGCGCATCACAGTGAAAGAACCTCTGCGTACCGAAGCGGCGCCTACTGCTACATCAAATATTGGCGAAATACTGAGAAAAATTTGGAAACTTAAGTCTTTTCCTTATATCGCCTTTGGCTGCGCGATGGCGTCATTTGTCAGCTATGGGACTGGCAGCTTCATGCCAAGTTTTATGGTGCGCTATCACAATGTACCTCTTTCGGAAATTGGCTTTCTACTTGGTATGACAAGCGGCGGCGGGGGCATTATCGGGTCTTATCTCGGTGGATATTTAACAGACAAATTCGGCAAAAAAGACCCGCGCTGGTACCTTTGGTTGCCTGGCATTTTGGGGGTTTGCGCCATTCCACCCGCCATCGCGGTATACCATGTTGAAAGCCTACAGCTGATGCTTGGTCTTTATTTTGCCGTCGTCATACTCAGCACCAGCTATCTGGCTCCGTCAATTGCTGTATGCCACCGTTTGGTAGGACCGCATAAGCGAGCGCTTGCATCGGCTTTGCTGTTTTTTGTGCTTAATCTTGTCGGGCTTGGCGGCGGACCGTTGTTTGTAGGCTGGCTGAGCGATTTAATGACCAACATACGCGGCGTAGAGAGCTTACATTGGGCACTCACTGCGGGTGTATGTATCGCCGTTGCAAAGGGTTATTTCTTTTGGCAAGGCGGCAAGAAATTACCCGCAGACCTAGAGCAGATCAGCCAACAATAACCTTGATGGCACAACAGTGATCTAAACCTGTAGGCTGGATATCGCACAGCCTTAATTTTTACGGGACGAAAGATTGAACCTGCTTGCGGCACTAGTAATATTCCATGTTCTCTGCCAGCATGCAATTTGATCATTTAGCGAGGGAACTTCATCAGTGCGTCCAGCCAACCGGCACCATAGTTTTTTTGAACTAGCTGTTATTATGCTGTTGCTGGCGAAGGCCAACTGGCCAGCTATCACCGCTTCGGTGGCCGGTCTATTGCCGTGGCTGCATATGGTTTTTTTGTTGGCCTCATATCTGCTTGTTCGCCTGCTAGTTGGCAGATTAAACAAATGGATCGGGAAATTAGTCTTTTCTTGCACAGTGTTGCTGCTACTCGGCGATATTACAGTGCAGCAATTCACCGGACTGCATATCAACCCCTTTGTTGCTTCCTTGCTTTTCCAGCAGGGTTTTTCAGCCGAAATTGGCATTTCGGGGCCTTGGGCGATCACCCTGTTGTTGGCAATATTGGGGGCTACTCTTGCGGCGGCGCGCCTCATAAAAAAACCCGCCTTCCTTTTGAAAGGCCGCACTTTACTGATTTTAGCCTTGGTTTCAGGGATTGGGGCACAAGCCCTGTATGGGCTGTTGTTTTATAAGGGTGTTGCCGAGGTTGAGGAAGTGCGGAGAAAACTGGCATTTTTTACGGCCCCCCATGCCTACCACCGGGAAAAACTATTCAGTATTTTTCTGGACAGTCGCGGTGAAAATCCTTTTGCCGCTGCCGGACACATTGAAGAACCGCGCGGCCAAACACCGGTGGATATTCGAGCACCAAAAACCAGGAAAAACATTCTTTTGATCGTGACAGACAGCCTTCGATCAAAAGATATTGCAGCAGATGCCGCACTGGCCCCAAACCTTTCGCGGTGGGGCGCAGAGGGCCTTTTGTCCTATGATCATATCAGCACATCCAATTGCACACACTTTAGTTTCTATTCGATGTTTACCGGAAAATTACCAACAGGCTACGGCGCGGCAAGGCGCAGCAATCAAAGCGTTGGAATGCTGAAAAATTTTGCAGCCAGCGGATACCAGCTTAGCACAGCTGAATCCAATTCGCTGGATTGGTACGGGGTCGCAGGCATGATTTTCCCCAGCTCGGTTAAACGCTATATCGCTGCTGAGGGTGACCGTAATTCCAAAGACAAGAGCGTAACAGCGCAAACAATTGAGCAAGTGCGTGCGGCGGGCAAGGCTGGCAAGCCCTTTTTCCATCTCGCCTATTATTTTGGCACCCATTACCCCTATGGCTCCTCATATGCTGGCAGAGGCGGCGGTAACCTTGAGAATTATGCTCTGACAATTCGGCGCTTTGACAATGAACTTGGCCAACTGATGGCCTGGATCAACGATACTGGTCTGCTGGAAACAACAATTATCATTATCACTTCAGATCACGGCGAGGAATTTGCCGCTACAGACACCGTTGGCCATGCCAGCCGATTATCCGACGAGCAATTGAAAGTTCCATTTGTATTGGTGGACAAGGGTAGCAAGCAGCCAGGCCTCGCGCTTATACAGGGAAGCCACTTGGGCATCGTTCCTTATTTGATGGGCGCAACTGACAATAAAGCCCCAGCTCCAGATGGTCTGGAATTTTTGGCGAACTGCGGTTATGATTACCCAACAGGGTTTGCTGTACTTAGCCCAGATTGGCGGGCGGACTTTAACTATAGGGACGGCTATCTAACACCGAGCCCAAGCCCCGGGGGTACATTGCCAAGTGCAGACATACAAAGCAAAGCCGCAGCCGCGCTGGTATCCCAAATGAAGGCCGAAGAAAACTGACGATGCTTTTGGTTAAAAAATTAGGCTAATTTTTTTATAATAGAGCCGTGGAAACCTGCAAGAGAAAGCCGCCTTAATCAACAATGCCAAGGCCGCGCATTACCATGCTGCTAACAGTATTTTTGGCATCCTGGAACTGGCTGTCGCTTAAAGGCACACCGTTGTTTAAGCCAATGATTTGCGCCTCGAAATCAGCATAATGCTGGGTTGTTGCCCAGATCATATAGAAAAAATAGCGCGAATTAATCGCTGCGATTTTACCCTCTTGTATCCAGCGCGCTAACACCTGCTCGCGGCTTTCCAGCCAAGGTTTTACGGTTTCTGCCAGATAATCCTGCAGGAACGGAGCACCGCTGGCCATTTCAATCGCCCAGAGCCGCGACCCATGGGGACGCGCGCGCGCCAAATCCATTTTCGAAGATATATAGCTGAGGATGGCTGTTTTTGGATCGTCAGTTTCATCAAATAAATCAGCAGCATGTAACCAGGTTTCACAAACGCCCTCAATAACCCTGCGATAAAGGTCTTCTTTAGCACCAAAATAATAATAAATGTTTGGTTTGGGCACACCAGCCCGTTCGGCGATAAGGCCAACACTTGCGCCCTTAAACCCTTTTTCGGCGAAAACCGTTTCTGCGGCGATTAATATCTTCGCCTCGTTTTCACGTCGGATACCCGCTTTGTGGCCACCTCTTGAACCATTCATCTTAGTCATATATTCCTCAAGACCAAAGACATCATAACGATGTTTATCGGACTATAGATCAATAATTAGGGCTAGAAAAGATACGCCCGGAGAAATCCCCGGGCGTATATATTTCTTGATCTTACAGGTTCGGTTTTAGAACTTGTAAGAAATGCCAACCTTAACTTTCCAAAGGGAAGGCAATTCAAAGAAGCGATTGGCGAAATCATCAATGAAGCGGCTGTATTCATACTGGCCAGCATCGTTGATTGCTGCACGCACTACATTGCGATTGAATGGGAAACCAACTTGCTCTACACGGCCCCAGTCTTTGTCCAGCAGGTTCGTCAAGTTATCGATATCAAGGCTAAGAGTAACCTTGTGCCCTGACAGGCCCGGTACCGGAAGTTCCTGAGAAAGACGAAGATCAACTTTAGTCTGCCATGGGCTTTCACCAAGACCACGTGGTGCAATACCACCACGATATTGGTCCAGACCATTATCAGTGATCCACTGATCAAGCGCAGCCGCATCAACACCATTGTATGTTACGAGCGGATCGTCAACACCGGTCGGTACATAGAACAGCTGTGTATCGCGGCGCCAGAAATCACGATCGCCGCCAAACACAGTGTTTGAATCAGCCAATACCTCTGCAAGAGTAGAAGATGGACCAGTACGTCTGCCTGCATCATCAAACGTGTAGCTGAAATGCTTACCTGAACGCGTAGAGAAGAAGATGTTCAGATTTGTTGTATTATCATCCCAGAAATCCTTACTCCAATTGAAGGACGCAGTGATGCGATGTTTGATTTCGTTATCGGATGTGCCAAGCACAACGCCGTTACGATCAGACGTAGGAGCCTTACCATAGTTAGACGTAGCCGTAGAGCTTGTACCTGGGTTCACATCTTCAACGTCCTGCCAAGAGTAACCGGCACGCACAGAAAAAGCACCGACAGCAGTATCCCAGTTTTTATCGAAGTTAAAGGTGACGACCTGACCAGAACCAGCGTTAGTTGTGTTCAAGAGAAGATCATACCCGCCAGGAACGTCATAGATTGGACGGCCATCAGGGGCATTACCCACTTGGCTACGGCGTGATTCTGTCCAGATAATAGCATCTTTAACATCTGTGAAGATCACTTCGGCAGCGGTATTCCAACCATCACCCAAACCCATGAAAGAAAGATCAAACTCATGCTCAACAGCAACGCTATACTTCCAAACGGAAGGCAGGTTGATGTCAGGATGAATCGCATTCACATTACCGTCACCTTGTGTCAACGCGTCCTGCGCAGCTTGTGGAATGTTAAAGCCGTCGATGTTTGACAGGTCATCCCCCAAAAATCCAGCCTGGAACACGCTGTCAATGATCTGGCCATCATTTGAGTAAGAATTAGAGACCCAAACGTTCGGTGAACCACCAGAATACAAACCAGCACTACCGCTAATAGTCGTGCGTTCGCCTGCAAGATAGTTAAAGCCAAAACGTGGCAGGAAGATGAACTTACCATCAAGGTTTTCCGTATTAGAGAACCCGTTCCGCGTTCTGAAGCTGCCATTTTCACGAGGCTTGTCGCCGTTACGAACAAGTTCCGCACGAACACCTGCGGTAACTGTCAGGTTATCATTTACTGTCCAGTTGTCCTGCAGATAGAATGTATGGAAATCAAAGCCAAAGCGAGCTTCACCGTCCTGCTTAACATTTGTAAACGCATTCTGGTAGAACAATGTAGAGGCATTGCCAGCTGCGAAGTCATCAATACTGTTAAAGCCATAGTCGCCGTTACTACCTGGAACAAACAGGTTCACAACATCAAGTTTTTCAAGCTCGTAGCCAAGAGTGAACAGGTGATCGCCTGTTGAATAGTCAGCTTTTACTTTGAAGTTCTTGGTTTTATTGCTGAGCGCGTTTGCATGACGAAAGAAGTCAGGGCCGATGAAGACACTACCGCCACCCGCTGTTTCAATTTCCATCAGAGCAAAGTCATCACCACCAAGCGGCACTTGACCAGTTACAACATCCTTCAGGCCAACTTTAATCTCGGTAGAAAGCGAATCAGACCAATCAGAGAAAAGCTGGAAGCTATATGTCTCAAGCCGGTCAGATTTATCGTACCAGCCACCGAGTGTGCCAGCACCACCTGTGCCCAGACGATCAGCATTATCACCATTGCGTCCACCACTGAACGTATTTTGCGGGTTAATGATGTTACCATCAGTACGCTGGTATGTTGCTGTGAAACGATGGAAATCATTGATATTCCAATCAAGTTTCAAAAGGATTTTCTCATCCCTTTCATCAAGAGAAACATCACCAAAACCAATCGGGTCATAGCCATAACGGTCACGTGCAATGGCTACGATGCTATCAACATCTTCTTGGGTAACACCAAAAATTACGTTCGATGTATCGCCAGACTGACCACTATCAAGGGCAAATTCGAATGGCCGGGTACGCTTAAATTTCTCATAAGAGGCAAAGAAGAAGAGTTTGTCTTTTACGATCGGACCACCCAACGTAGCGCCGAATGTTTTTTCTTCAAAGTTACCGCCAAGGTCGCGGTTATCTTGACTGCGGTTGCCCAAAAGCCCCTGATCGGAATATTCATAAAACCCTGAACCATGGAATTCATTGGTCCCTGACTTGGTAACGACGTTGATCAGACCGCCCTGGAAACCACCAAATTCAACATTGGAAGGCGATGTTTGAACAGAAAGCTGCTCAATCGCATCAAGTGAAATTGGACTACGCTGTGTTGGGTAACCATTGTTGTTCAAGCCGAAGTCATCATTCTGCTTCACGCCATCAACTGTCAGGCTGTTGAAGCGGCTGTTTGTACCGGCAATTGTCAGCGCATCACTATTTGTAGAATCGATCCAGATTTTTGGATCCTGACGTATAACACTTTTAAGATCACGGCTAACCGAAGAAATATTGTCGATATCTTCACGAGACCAGTCCGAAGAAGACCCCATGCGCAAACCACTTGTGTTGCGTGTCGCTGTCACATTGATCTCTTCAAGAGTACCGTTGGTAGAAGCGGCAACCAGTTGCACAGCCGATGTTTTTGCAAGAAGAAGGTTCAAACCTTCAATGTCGTTGGCCTGATAGCTGCTGCCATCTGCAAGCTCAACAGTGTATGGGCCGCCAACTTTCAGGCCTCGTACGAAGAATACGCCATTTGCATTGGTTGAAACAGTACGGCGACTGCCAGTCGGCATGTGCGTAATAACAACAGTAACGTTTGCCAATGCCGTGCCTTCTTGGCTAACAACGGTACCACGAATAGAAGAAGTTGTTTGCTGCGCAATTGCCGGCGATGCAAATGCCATTGCCGTTAACGCAACACCGCCACAGAGTGCGGTTTTAAATTGACGTTTCATTCCCTTAGCTCCATTGAGTACAAAATACCCAAGGGGAAATATCGATAGCCCCCGAGTATTCATAGCTGGACTTTTGTCCGATTGAATAGGTTTCCTACAAAAAATTTTAGCGGGTTTAAAATCCAATTCCGACCAAAAGGTCAGGTTTTATAAAAAATCCACATCGAATCTATTGTACGGCTCTTCTACACTCTCTTTTTTTCAGTTTTCTGACAGTTGTGTCAAGATTGTGCAGGAAAGTTAAATAAGCTTAAGTATTAAATATTTATGACAGTGTTGCAAAAGGCACAGTCTGTGCTTTCGCAGCCCCAAAAGGCGAATTTTGAAGCGAACATCGACGTACACATGCGGTCCAAGCCTGCCCGACCAGAGCAATATTTCCGGTCGAAATTGCTCTGTTGCGCAATAAGGACCGGACTCGTTGATTTCGTCCCGTTTTTGACGAAAAATTAAAGGGTCAGGATTGTGTTCTTATTTTATTTGGCGAAAACCGCGTTCAAATATCCAGCCAGCCGCACGCCGCCTTTGGAAAGCTGACTTTTGATCAGCGGTGTATATTTATACACATAGTCCCACGACAAAATTCCATGGCCGTTTTCATAAATGTCGCTGCGGTAACTGATCAACTCGTGCACCCAATCAATCGGTTTCGCTTGTTGCCATTCGGCGATATCCGATGGCTTTATCTTGCGGTCGAGGAAATTAGTCCATTCGGTGAAGGATAGCCGCTTATGCTGGATGATACGTTCGTCCCAAACAACATGAAGATTGGTAAACTCTTCGAACCAAACCACATCAATCCTGTTGCCGCCGCGGTCCTCAGCACGGCCCGCATGCAAGGGCTGATGTAAGTCGCCAACAATATGGATGATAAAGCGCAGGGCCAAGGCTTTGTCTTCTGGCGACGCTGTTGTATCTTTCACAGTCGCCGTGAATTTAGCCAATGCCGTCAGAGCATCACCCGCCGGATTTTTGACACTGTCTTCATAGCTCACCCCATCAGGCAAATTGATATAATGATAAGGCCCTGCTTCGCGGCTAAAATATGTATCCGGGCTTGAGCGCATTTCATCAGGCCATGTAGCACCTTCAGCCATAAAATCATCCCCGAGAATAGCTTCAACCGCAGCTTTGGCTTCTGGTGTTAGATGACGGGCGGCTAATTCAGCCACAACCCTGTGGCCAGTGGGGCCGTATGCTGACGCAGGCATAGATACAAAAAAGACAAAGGCCAAAGCCCCCATTAAAAACCGCATGATATTCTCCCTCGCTAACTGTTTCTCTTATTTAAATGAACTCATATCTATTTTAGATCGCGCTATTACCTTCATCCAATGGCGCGATACCAAGATGAGATGCCACAGTCTGCCCAATATCAGCGAAACTGGTGCGTGCGCCCCTGCTGCCCGCTTTCAAATTAGGGCCGTAAGCCACAAACGGGACATATTCGCGCGTATGGTCACTGCCGGGCCACGTTGGGTCACAGCCGTGGTCTGCCGTTAGAATTACGATATCATCAGCGCGCATCCTGGCTAAAAATTCAGGCAATCTGCCATCAAAAAACTCTAACGCATCAGCGTAACCCGCCACATTGCGCCGGTGACCAAAAGATTGGTCAAAATCGACAAAATTCACAAAAGTCAGCGAGCCCTCGGCAGCACATTGTTGCATCTCAAGCGAGGCATCAAACAAACCATTCAAGCCATGCGCCTTTACCTTTTTTGTCAGCCCTTTATGAGCAAAAATATCGGCGATTTTCCCTACCGATATTACTTCCCGGCCCGCCTCTTCCAGTTTTTCCAAAAGCGTAGGTTTCGGCGGCGGCGTTGCGTAATCGCGGCGATTTGTCGTGCGTTCAAACACGCCGTTTTTGCCCGTAAATGGCCGGGCAATCACGCGGCCGATCTCATATTTATCCACCAGTTCGCGCGATACCTCACACACATGGTACAGGCGGTCCAGCCCAAAATGCTGTTCGTGGGCTGCCACCTGAAACACACTGTCCGCAGATGTATAGACAATCGGCTTACCTGTGGCCGCATGTTCGTCGCCAAGTTCTTCAAGAACGGTCGTTCCTGAGGCCGCTTTGTTGCCAAGCACACCCGGCAAATCACACCTGCTGCACAGTTCAGCCAGCAACTCTTCCGGGAAGCTAGGATATTCCAGCGGAAAATAGCCCCAATCATACATAACCGGCACGCCTGCCATTTCCCAGTGACCAGACGGCGTATCCTTACCGTAGGAAAGCTCTGCACATGCTGCATAAAGCCCCGTCGCTTCGCCCGCAATCTCCAGCCCTTTGGGAACCGAACCGGTGGCGATTTCCGCCGCTAGTCCCAGCCCCAAACGTGCCATAGTGGGCAAGGCCAGCGATCCAGCAACCAGCCGTTCTGCGGCTGTATTACCCGCAGCACACCAATCGGCAATATGACCAAACGTATCAGCGCCCACATCACCGAATTTTTCAGCATCTGGCGCAGCGCCAATACCAAAACTATCAAGGACAAGAATGAATGCGCGCGCCATGATTTATCCCCGAATGATATCTGCGATAATATTGTTCAGCACGGGCGTGCTGTTACCCACGCTGACAGCCGCCTGCATAGACGCCGCTGCAATATCGGCGGCGTTCTCGGTGGCAGCATACACCATTGCAATAGGTTGGTCTGCTTCAACTTTATCACCGACCTGACAAATTTTGGAGAAGCCAACCGAGTGATCAATCTTCTGCGCGGGATCAATACGCCCACCGCCAAGCGCGACAACAGCCATGCCAATGCCGCGCGTATCCATTGCGCTTACATACCCCGCCTTGCTGGCAAAAATAGACTTCATGACAGGGGCCAACGACAGATAGCTTACATAATTATCTATAAAATCATTGGGGCCACCTTGAGCGCTGACCATACGACCAAAAACATCCGCGGCGGCACCTGATGTTAAAGCTTTTTTTGCCGCTGCGCGTGCCCGGTCAAGACTGCTCTGAGCTTTTGAAAGAACCAGCATATTGGCTGCCAGTTCAAGCGTAACATCCATCAGTCGCGGGTCGGCTTTTGCCGGGTTAACGAGAAACTCCACAGTTTCCATCATCTCAACGGCGTTACCGGCGGTTGACCCCAAAACCTGATTCATATCCGTAAGCAAGGCTGTCGTCGGCGTATTGGCGACAGCCGCTACACGAACGATATTTTCAGCAAGTATGCGGGCTTTGTCGGCGCTGTCCATAAATGCGCCGTTACCAAATTTCACGTCCATCACCAGCGAGCCAAGCCCGGCTGCCAATTTTTTGGAAAGAATAGAGGCGGTAATCAAAGGTACACTTTCAACAGTGGCCGTTACGTCCCGGATCGAATAAAATCGTTTGTCCGCTGGTGCAAGCCTGCCCGTTTGCCCAATGATCGAACAGCCTACAGTTTTCACAATATCCGCAAATCGTTCAATGGTTGGATAGGGGTCATAACCCGGTATGGCCTCAAATTTATCCAGCGTACCGCCGGTGTGGCCCAGCCCGCGTCCTGATATCATCGGCACCAAACCGCCGCAAGCCGCGACAATGGGTGCCAGCATCAGGCTTACCTTGTCGCCTACCCCACCCGTAGAATGTTTGTCTGTGATCGGGGCATCCGCATCAAACCCAAACTTTTTCCAGTCAATCACATCGCCAGAATCGCGCATAGCCAGTGTCAAAGACGCACCTTCTTCAGGGCTCATGCCATTAAAATATACAGCCATCGCCAGCGCGGCTAATTGCGCATCACTAACGCCGCCGTCTGTCATGCCAGCCACAAATTGCTGAATGTCTGCGTCTGTTAGGATCTCGCCCTCACGCTTGGCGCGGATCACTTCTTGTGGCAAAAAAACCTGTGTACTCATCACTTAATATAAACTCCATACTCATTTTTCGCTCGTTCGGCGTTTTCCGGCCCAAACGAGTTTGGTAAAAGTTCTGCACTGTCGGTTTCTAACAATATGTTTCCGTGGTGATCACATATGGTAACCGGCACCCCTGAAGCGCCAGTGAATTCCCTTATTTTTTGGCGACAGCCTCCACAGGGCGTGCAAAGCCCTTCGTTCGGACCCACCACCACAAGGTGTTTGATCGCGTGACCGCCGCCCATAACCATATTGCCAATCGCAGTCGATTCCGCACACTGGCCCAAGGGGTATGCTGCATTCTCTATGTTACAGCCTGAATAAATTTCGCCGTCATTCGCAATAAGCGCGGCCCCAACAGGATGATTGGAATAAGGCGCATAAGCTTTTTTAAGGGCAGCAACTGCGGCCGCAACCAACTGAGATTTGCTCTTATCCATCTTAGTGATCCTTTTCATACGGAATGCCACTCGCACGCGGGGCCTGAATTCTGCCCACAAAACCCGCCAAAATTATCACGGTCAGCACATAAGGCATCATGATTGTAAACTGAACCGGTATTTCGCCGACAAGCGGTAACTCAACCCCTTGCAACCGTCCTTGAAGCGCATCCACAAAGCCAAACAAAAGACAGGCCAGCAAAGTAGGCACAGGTTTCCATTTTCCAAAAATCATGGCTGCAAGTGCCAAAAAGCCTTTGCCCGCTGACATATCGCGGATAAATCCGGCACCAAGCCCAGTTGAAAGCACCGTTCCCGCTAACCCACACAGCACACCGGCAATAATCATCGCTTGATACCTGAGCGCCGCCACGGAAATACCTGCTGTATCGACAGCTTCGGGGTTTTCTCCCACCGCCCGCAGTCGCAAGCCAAAGCGCGTTTTGTAAAGCATCCAGGCAACGCCGGGCACCAACAGCACCGTCAGATAGGTTATCAAATTATGCCCGGATAATATTTCGCTATATATTTGGCCAATAACCGGCACATCAGCAAGTTCAGAGGCATAAGGAAACTTAATAGCGCTAAAACGCTGCTCGTCGGTTAGATACGGCGTCTGGCCTCCTCTGTGAAACCAAAAATTGGCTAACGTCGGCGCAAGACCCGCCACCGCAATATTAATGGCCATACCCGAAACAATCTGGTTGCCGCGCTGGCTAATGGCCACATAGCCATGCAAAAGCGAAAGCGCAACTGAGGCACCAATCCCCGCCAGCAAACCAGGCCAGGGCGAACCAGTAACCGCCGCCGCTGCTGCTGCCGCAAATGCCGCCGCCAGCATCTTTCCCTCAAGCCCTATATCCACTATTCCACCGCGCTCGGCCACCAGGCCCGCAAGAGCGGCCAATATCAGCGGTGTTGCAATGCGGAACGTCGAATCTGTGAGCAAAGTGATATCGGTCAAAAAATCTATCATGCCGCCACCCTGCCCGCGAGCTTGCCTAAAATCATATCGATCATCCCCTTAAACAAGTGGGGCATCGCACCGGCAAACAGAATCACCAAACCTTGGATCATGATAATCACGTCGTTTGTTATTGTTGAAATCTCGAAACTAATCTCTGAACCGCCTTGATAAAGGGCACCAAACAAAACGGACGCCAGTACAATACCAAGCGGATGATTGCGCCCCATAAAGGCAACAGCAATACCTACAAAACCGTAACCTTGCGTAAAACCACCCACCAGCCGATGCTGATCGCCCAGCAATTCATTCAGTCCCATCATGCCGGCAAGCGCACCAGAGATCATCATCGCTACAATTGTCATCCGGGATACAGAAATACCGCCAAAGCGCGCGGCGTTCTGATTTTGGCCCACAACACGCAGTTCGTAACCAAACCGGGTCCGCGCCAACAGGAACCATACCCCAACAGCACACAGTAGCGCTATCAGCAGCGAAATATTCATTGGCCCTTCTTCGAAGGTGATACCCAGCCCTGCCAACATTTCATGGATACCCACCAAAGACGCACTTGCTGGGAAATCTGCACTTTCGGGCATTTGTCCGCCGGGCCGCTGCAAAGGCCCCACAAGAAAATAAGCCAATAAGGCAGAGGCAATGAAGTTGAACATGATGGTGGTGATAACGATATGGCTACCGCGTTTGGCTTGCAGATAGGCCGGAATATAAGCCCATGCAGCACCAAAAGCAGCAGCACCGATGATCCCCATTGTCACTGCAAAAAACGGCGAACCATCCCCGACCATAAATACAGCAAGCGCCAGCCCGAGGCCACCAATCATGGCCTGCCCTTCACCGCCAATATTGAAATGCCCTGCATGAAAGGCCAGTGACACCGCCAATCCGGTAAAAATGAAATTTGTGGCATAATAAAAAGTATAGCTGATGCCCTCTTCAAAGCCGAACGCCCCTGCTACCAACAGCGACAACACTTCCAGCGGGCTTTCGCCCATCGCAAAAATTACAATGCCTGACACCAGAAAAGCCGCAAGAAGATTAAGCGTCGGCAACAATATTCCGTCTGCCCACCAAGGCAGCTTTTTTGCACCAACGGCCATTAGCCTGCCTCCTTTGCTACGGCAGACCCATGCTCAGGCCTTTGGCCCGCCATCATCAGACCCAGCGTTCTTTCGTCGGCATCTTCAACAACAAGCGTACCCATAATTTCGCCTTCACACATCACTGCAATGCGGTCTGAAATTGCCAAAAGTTCATCCAAATCAGCCGATACCACCAAAAGCGCCTTACCTGCGTTCCGGAGTTCAGTAATCTGATCATGGATTTTTGTAACGGCACCAATATCAACACCTCGTGTGGGTTGGCCAATCACCAGCAATTGCGGATCACGGGCAATTTCCCGCGCGATCACAATTTTCTGTTGGTTGCCCCCAGAGAAAGAGCCAATCTTCAAGTTTGGATTTCGCGGTCGCACATCTTGGCTTTCAAAATAATCAGCGGCTTTATTAGCAATATTGTTCAGGCGCAAGATGCCGTTCGAAGAAAAATCAGGCTCGCGCTGATAACCAAGAATAATGTTATCCAGCGCGGGCATGCTTTCAACAACGCCCGTTTTCAGCCGATCTTCCGCCACATGTGCCACACCCATACGCCGCAGCGCAATCGCATCTGTTTTATGCTCGCAGCTGTTTACCACCGCGCCTGAAACCTCAATGCTGCCCGCTGTCACTGCCCGAAGGCCGGTAATAACTTCTAACAGTTCGGTCTGCCCGTTCCCGGCCACGCCAGCAATTCCCAGCACTTCGCCGTTTCTGACTTCAAGCGAAACATTTTTCAAAGCTTCCCGACCTTGATCATTCGCGCAGCAAACAGCCCGAAGCACCAGTCGGGCGGTGTCTTCCTTGTGCTTTTCTCTTGCGACTTCCCGTACAACTTTGGCACCGACCATCAACTCCGCCAGTTCTGCCGCCGATGTCTCACAAGTTTTGCGAGCCGCCACAACTTTACCTGCGCGGATCACGGTAATATCGTCTGTCACAGCCATAATTTCATGCAATTTATGGGTCACAAACAGGATGGTTTTCCCCTGCTCTTTCAAAAGCTTCACCAGCGCAAAAAGCTGATCGCATTCTTGCGGGGTTAATACCGCCGTTGGTTCGTCCAAAATAAGAATTTCCGCGCCTTTATACAGGGCCTTCAGTATCTCGGCGCGTTGGCGCACGCCCACTGCCAGATTTTCTACGGGTTCATCAAGCGGCAGGTCGAAGCCAAATTTTTCTTCCAGCTCCAACAAGGTTGCCCTCGCCGCCGTTTTTGCCACACCAAGATTATGGCTTCCTTCAGCACCCAGAATAATATTCTCCAACACGGTGAAGGGCTCTACCAGCATAAAATGCTGATGCACCATACCAATACCGCACGCCATAGCGTTCGCCGGACTAACAAAAGAAACAGGTTTGCCACACACCAAAATCTCACCACTATCCGGCGTATAGAAACCAAATAGCATTTTCAAAAGCGTTGATTTTCCAGCGCCGTTTTCGCCAACCATGCCGTGGATTGTACCGCCCTCTATGCCAAGGCTAATACAATCGTTGGCGCGCACTTCGCCAAATCGTTTGCAAATATCACGGGCTTCAATAGCAAAGCTCATGGGTTGTGGGGATTGAGCCATAAATATTCCAGCTCTGCCTAATGGCCAGAGTTACTACCCTCTACATCGCCGACAATGATTTCGCCGCTAATGATTTTTGCACGGGCTTCCGCTAGCCGGGCCTTCATGTCATCGGTGATGAGCATCTCATTATTCTCATCTACGGCATAATCGACGCCGCCTTCTTTTAGGCCCATCACCCGGTGTCCGGCGACCCAAGTGCCGTCTTTGGCTTCTTTCATTGACCGAGTGACCGCAAGGTCCACGCGCTTAAGCATGCTGGTCAATACACTGCCTGGAGCCAGATGATTTTGATTGCTGTCCACGCCGATAGCGAGCTTTTTATTGTCCTTCGCCGCCTGTATGACCCCCAAGCCAGACGGCCCTGCCGCCGAGAAAATAACGTCAACACCGCGTGCATATTGCGACCGCGCCATTTCGGACGCTTTTATGGGGTCATTCCAGGCAGATGGCGTTGTGCCAACATAGTTCTGAACGAAAGTTAAATCGTCGCGCACATATTTTGCGCCTTCGCGGTAGCCCTGTTCAAAACGCCGAATCAGCGGGATATCCATGCCGCCGATAAAACCAACATTTTTAGTTTCGGTTGTCATTGCCGCTATCATGCCAACAAGGAACGAACCTTCGTTTTCCTTAAAAGTTATCGACTGTACATTGGGCAGATCAACAACAGCGTCAATCACAGTGAACCGTACATCGGGATATTTGATCGCCACATTCCTGACAGCAACAGAATATCCAACGCCGACGGCCACTATCAGATCAGCCTTACGGCGGGCAAAGCGTTTTAGCGCCTGTTCATACTGGGTTTCGCTGCTGGGCTCAAAATCAAAATAATCGTCGCCGAATTCGGCTTTAAAAGCATCAGCGCCTTTGCGCGCGGCCTCGTTGAAGCTCTTGTCAAACTTGCCGCCGATATCATACAAAAGTACAGACTTAAAATCCGCCGCCACGGCAAGTCCCGTTGCGATCACACTTACTGCCAACGTAAGGGCTATTTGTTTCACGACTTTAATCACGATTTTTTCTCTCCCGCAGGGTAAAAGCTTAGCTAAAGACATTGTGCCCTTTTTTCACACCCGCACGCAAGGAAACAGAGCGTGAGCACGTGGTCAACCATTTTTGACACTTTGGTCAGGATTGGGTCGACAATTCTTGGCTTTGGGCTTATGAACGGTGTAATTTCGGATCTACAGAGGTTTTGACTTATGACTGCAAAAATACCTGCCAAGGTGACAGTTGTCGACCATCCATTGGTGCAACATAAATTAACACTACTGCGTCGCAAAGAAGCCAGCACGGCGGAATTCAGAAAATTGCTCCGCGAAATCGGGCTGTTTCTGGGCTATGAAGCGCTACGCGACTTGCCCCTTGGGAAAATTCAAATTGAAACCCCCATTTGCGCGATGGAAGCGCCGGTACTGGCAGGCAAGAAGCTGACCTTCATTTCAGTTCTACGGGCAGGCGACGGCTTGTTAAGCCCGATGCTTGATCTAGTGCCGTCCGCGCGAGTTGGCCAAATCGGGCTTGCGCGCAATGAAGAAACCCTTCAGCCTGAAAAATATTTCTTTAAAGTACCCAAAGATACTGCAGCGCGCGTCAATGTGGTTTTAGACCCGATGCTGGCTACGGGCCATTCTGCGGTACGGGCTGTGCAAGAAATGAAGGACGTCGGCGCTTTGGATATTCGTTTTGTTTGCCTCTTGGCCACACCTGAGGGTATTAAGACATTTACAGAAGCACATCCTGATGTGCCTGTGGTGACTGCCGCCATCGACGAGAAGCTCAATGAAAAGGCCTATATTGTGCCTGGGCTGGGAGACGCTGGCGACCGTCTATTTGGAACCAAAGGGGTTTAAGAGTATGACTGTTGCCAAAAAATTCGTGACTGCACAGGAACTGCTGGACGATTCGTTTGAACTGGGGCTGAAAATCCTAAAAAGCGATTTCCGCCCCAAATTCATCGTCGGTGTATGGCGCGGGGGCACCCCAACAGGGATCGCCGTTCAGGAAATTCTCGATTATTATGGCGTGAATACCGACCATATCGCGATCCGCACGTCCAGCTACATTGGAATGCAACAACAAAAAGAAGTGAAGGTTCACGGCTTCGAATATATTGTTAATAATATCGACGCTGAAGATTCGCTTTTAATTGTAGATGATGTTTTTGATAGCGGTCGGTCCATCGATGCGATCATCAAACATTTGCATGAAAAATGTCGCCGCAACACTCCGGAAACAATCAAAATCGCGACGGTTTTTTACAAACCCACCCGTAATGTGACTGATCTGGTCCCTGATTTTTACTGCCATGAAACCGACGATTGGCTGGTATTCCCGCACGAGCTTTCGGACATGACAAAAGCCGAGATCAAAGAACATAAGGGCTTGTCGTTGCCCGAGATCGAAATCTAATCAATTCGCTGAAAATTCAAGAAAGAGAAGCCCCTATAATGAGCTACGACAGTGTTCAGGTTTGCGCCAAACATATCAAAGATAATTTTTCGGGCGTAATACCCAAGTTGGCGATGGTGTTGGGAAGCGGCCTGAATGATTTGGCGGAATCGATCGACAATGCCACCGTGTTTTCTTTTGGTGATTTACCGGGTTTCCCCGAGCCCACTGTTGCAGGGCACGCCGGGCGCATGCTGATCGGCAAAATTGGCGGCAAACCGGTGATTTGCATGCAAGGTCGCGCGCACGCTTACGAGGGCCATTCAGAAGAAAAACTGGGGTTTTCCACCCGTGTATTATGGGCGCTGGGCGTAGAGATACTGCTGCTAACCAATGCTGCGGGCAGCCTTGATGAAAGCGCCGGGCCCGGCAGCTTGATGGCCATCACCGATCATATTAATTTTTCGGGCGTGAATCCTTTGGTCGGCGTGAATGACGACCGTTTCGGGCCCCGTTTCCCGGATGTAACTGCGGCCTGGGACAAGGCGTTAACGGCTGAATTGATGGCGTGCGCCGAGGCACTTGGCTTTCCCTTGCACAGCGGCACATACCTAATGGCCAAAGGCCCCAATTTTGAAACCCCGGCTGAAATCAGGGCATTTCGGATGATGGGCGCAAATGCCGTGGGCATGTCAACCGTCCCTGAATGCCTTGTGGCGCGCCACTGCGGCATGCGGGTATGCGGCGTAAGTTCGGTCACCAATTATGCAGCGGGCATGACCGGCGAGGAATTAACCCACCATGAGACAATGGAATACGGTGCAATTGCTGCTGTAAATCTCGACAAACTGCTTCGCGCCTTTGCCTTGAAACTGGCCTGATTGCTACTAGAGAAAAGGAAAGACCCGCCATAAATCAGCGAGCCTTTTTTTTGCAGCGATTGGGACAGGCTGGATCAGCCTCCTTAAGCTGCGACAGCCAGCTCGGATTCGCCTAATCCGGTAATGCCGCTCAAAATAACCTCAACATTGGTGCGGAATTTTTCGATATGCACCATATGGCCTGCACCTTGTACCGATATAAACCGTCCTCTGGGGAAACTGTTTGCAACCCTGATGTTGGCCGCCACAGGTATAAAGTGGTCGTGTTCGCCCGTATAGACGGTTGCAGGGACATCGGGCATAAAACGCAGGTCTGTCTTGCCGTCCTGAAGAATACGCAACGTATTGTGACGGAACTGCTCTCTTATGCCTTTTGACGATGTCAGTAATGAATGACGCAATTTTTCGGCGGCCACACGCGCCAGCCGGTTTGTCTTGCAAAGTTCAGGATTTGTCATCAGGTTTGTAAACCCGTCGGCAAATTCCTCGATACGATTCCATTCGAGCTGGAACAGGAGTTTGTTGAACTCATACCTGAGCGCTTCTGGCAATTGCTCCATGGCCGAACACAAAACAAGATTGTTTATACCCAGATATTTCTGGGCGTACCGCATTGCAATGATACTGCCGTAAGATCCGCCTATCAGGTTTATGGCATCAACGCCGAGACTTTTCAGGCCGTGCTGGATCGCCTCGCACACAAAATCAAAACCATATTCGGACGGCAAAATGCCAGTATGTCCATTTCCTGGCGTATCGACGGCGATGACCCAGGTTTTTTCAGCGAGCGCTCGGCATACTTTTTCTACGCGGTCAATATTTTGAAATGCGCCGCCAATAAACACCAACGGAATATCGGTAAGGCCCTTCGAATATTGTTTGAGATGGATGGGGAATCCTTCGTAAGAGCGGATATGAAAATCGGAACTGGAAGACGATGGGTAAGTATTATGTTCAAACATGGGGGTGTCCTTTCAAGGGTTTTATGATCAAATGAATTTTGCAACATGGTTAATTTTTATTAACCATAATCTCAGCGAATGCGGCCTAGACGCGCACCTGCCAAACTTCAAGCAAAACCCCCAAAGAACAATTAACGCGGACACTAATTGTCATTTATAGTTGAATATATTGAGAAGAAAAGGCCTTCAGGCCAGCTAACCCGGATGGTGTTCCCGGAGTCGCGCTCCTAAAAAAAAGGTCGAACCAGAGGAAATTTTGCGGCTCATGCCTGCTACGGAGCGTGGAAAAAAATGTGCTGTGCGGTATCGTTCTCTTGAATATCCCGGCCAGGGACACCCGCACCGATATCAAAAAAATGCCGTTCCACTAACTCGGTGTCGCCGAAATTACCGTGCCCAAGTTCTGATCGCAACTGCGCTTCATCAAGAACAAAACCGGTGCCTACAAAATAGTGTACGTCACCGAATGGGTCCAACAGCGGAAGCTGTAAAGTGCGATAGAAAAAATGCTGCCCTACCCGGTTTGGGGCGGACCGTGTCATCATTCCCGCGCAAGGCATATCTCGTAACGCATTGTAATAGCGATGCTCTGCCGCCCTTAGCGGCTCGGGTGTCATCTCAAAAATATTCCTGCCGGTTAAATCTTCACCGATCATACGGTCAAGAACCGTCCCTGCCTGAATGATATTGAGCTCATCATTGCCTTCCCATTCGCTTAGGAAAACCTCAGGCAAGGCCCCGTTGATCAACGCCGAAGAAAAATCGCCGCGCTTTGGACATACTTGCCCGTCAGGGCACGGCAGGCCGGACCAAAACTTCACTAAACCACTACCGACTGATGTCGGTAGGATTGGGTGCGTGATTTTCAATGTACTGAAGTATGATATCATCCGTCACCAGCCCGCTTGTTGTACAAAAATAGCCCCGAGCCCAGAAGCGACGGC
>Ga0316206_1000086_pt1 | contig 186382 bp, 153 predicted proteins | sample 6monthpyrite_MG_FD_204942 | JGI IMG/M metagenome (GOLD analysis project Ga0316206, IMG submission 204942) | Microbial mat bacterial communities from mineral coupon in-situ incubated in ocean water Damariscotta River, Maine, United States -... | ecosystem: Environmental > Aquatic > Marine >... | reverse complement strand
CAATATGGAGACGCCTTATTATGGCTCCCGCCAGATGGCGCGTCACCTTCGGCGCCGTGGCTACAGTGTCTCCCGCAAGCGGGTGCGGCGGTTGATGCGCTTGATAGGCTTGACGCCTATTTACCAGAAACCGCGCACCAGAAACCGCGCACCAGCGACCCGCATCCGGGGCACACAGGCCGCATGGCTGGGCTATTCGAGGCAAGAAAGTTCATGGTAACGTCTGTGGTAACCGACGCAAATCCACCAACCTGATCATGGCACAACGTGGCAAAAAATGGTTGGCCCCGATGCTGTTCAAGGGCTCCTGTACGGCGCAAACCGTGCTGGTGTGGATCGAAAAAATGTTACTGAAAGAACTCAAAGAACCCAGCGTAATTATCATGGACAATGCAGCCTTCCATCAGAAGCAGAAGATCAGTGCGCTGCTGGCGAAAGCAGGCCATATACTATTGCCGCTGCCGCCCTACAGCCCAGACTTCAACCCCATCGAACAATCCTTTGCTGTGATCAAAAAGCGGCGGCAATATTTCAAAGGAAAAATGCACTCGAAACTATATTGAATGGAGACTTAATAAATAGAAATTACTATACTTCTGTGACCCGCATAGCCCGTGGCAGCGCGGGGCTATTGAAAACGCCAATGGCATCATACGCCGTAGCCTGCCACGGAAAACGAAAATTAGTGCCTGGAGCAAAAATGACATCGATGACATCATGTGGACCTACAATACTACACCCCGTAAATGCCTCGACTTCTTAACGCCGCTGGAGGCTTTCGCTAAACATCAAGGTGTTGCACTTGAAATTTGAATCCAGCCTCCGCTATCTCACCCTCAATCCAGCGGTTCGCATCCTCAACTTTACTGTTATCACTATCCATCAAGCACCCCTTTGATACAACTCAGGTGCTGGATAAGGAATCACAAACGATTCCTGCTCTGCAAGACAATTCTATTCACGACGCAAACCAGGCCGCAGACTTGTGGGTAATTGAAAGCCGCCCAATACCCTAGGGGGCGTTCTCAATCATTTGAGCCAAATGACAGTTGCGACGAGCTGAAGCATGGCCATATAATTCCGTGAGAGCCGTTCATAGGTAAGCGCCCGGTGATATTGTTTTAAGCCGCCTCTTCGAGCTGGTTGCCTTTAAAGTTCCAGGGTAGCAGCTCATTGATACGGTTGACCGGATGGTCTGCGATGGTATCGAACACCCTTGTCAGAGCCGTAAAAGAGGAAGTTCTTCCTGACAAGGGTATAGATCGCATACAGCGTTCAGCCGGATTATTATCAATCGCCAACCTGCCATCGCTCAGATAGACCTCCAGTCGTTTCAGTCAGGTAATTGCCGTTTCTTCTTTCGAAGCGCAAGGACATGGGTACGGAATTCCAAAGGATACTTCATAAATACATAGTATCATAATTAGATTAAATAACTATAATATGCGGTTAAAGGAACGGAACAATACCGTGTCAGGGCCAGTTTTCATTCCAAATGATATGTTCTTCTGGAAATGTAAAGTACGGCGGTAAATACCAAAACAGTAACTACGGACGCATTTATTGTTCCTAAATCGAGTCCACCATGATCGAGAGGCTTGGTCAGGTAATCACCAAATGTGGCCCCGAACGGGCGGGTAAACACAAAGGCAACCCAGAATAAAATGACCTGATTGATTTTCACATGGCTTATATAATGCAGCAGAATAACCACTCCGATCACGCAGGAAGTTACAAATGCACCTTGTATATAGCTGAGTTCCAGATTGTCGGTCAGGTAATCGCCGAAGGCGGTGCCTAGAGAGTTTGAAAACAAAACAGCAACCCAGAACATAATCTCCGGCCCTGTCCGGGTGATAGGATAAACCTTCAGGTTTTTTTCTTTGGAATGCCAGAAGGCAAGGGTGCCGAGTAAGCCAGCCAACAATATCAGGGAGCCGTATATATATCCCAGCCCCAGCGTTCTATCCATGAAATCTGAAATTTCCGTTCCGACAGTTGTTGTGCCGATGATCGCGGCCCAGAATAGCACCGAGTGGAATTTTTCGGCACGAATCTGAAACACGAGCAAGGCCAGCAAAATTGCCCCCGTCAGGAGAAGGCCCACAGTGTAACCCATATTCAAAGTATGGGCGAGCATATCGCCTGTGGTTTCGCCCAACGTGGTGGCCAGGATTTTCAATATCCAGAAAAAAATACCGATCTCGGCCACTTTGCTGATAGCGCCATTTTCTATTATTTTATCCATAACAAATCCGTAATGTCCTTCTGCGGTTAGATGTTCTCTCATTTGCCATCATAAGATACCGGGTTCGAAAATAATAATTACAATGTTGTATAGTTACAGAGACTTACAGGAAAGGTCACATGCGCTATTCTGATTGTTGCAACGGCAATCACGCCAACATCATGAAAGGAAATGACATGATGGATACGAACAAAAAAATAATGTCTATGGCTGTGGCCGCGTCTGTAGCGGTTTCAGGACTAGCCTACGCTGGAAATAGCTCGGATGAAGCGCGGGAAATGCAGCTTTTTAATCAGGCTACCGTTTCTCTCGTGGACGCCGTAAAAGCCGCAGAAAAGAAGGTGGGCGGCAAGGCCATGGATGCCTCGCTTGATGATGAATCAAAAACGATTCAGTTTGAGATCCAGGTTCTGAAAGACGGCCAAGTTCATCACGTTATGGTAGACGGGAAAACGGGTTCCGTTGTCAAAGTTTCCATGGATGACGAAAAAGATGCAGGTACAGAAACCGGTGGAGAAAACGACGACTAAAATAGCTCGCTTAAATCATCCCCGTATAAAAATTTAGAGTGGCTATGAACAGAAGATCATTCTTTTCTTTAAGAATTATACTCTGAAAATCCAAGCTTTATGCGCCGTTCAGGATTATTACAAAAATGTATAGTTTCTGTAAGCGATCCACAATGTGACCTGGCATTAGAATGACATTGCGGCTGTTAGGAAGGCCGTCAAAACCACTTGCTAGAAAAGGAGTTTCTTATGGCTATATCAAGCATTTCTTCCACCACACTCACTCTGCAACAAGTTAAACCAACGGAGAAGGCTGCGCCGACTGTACTGACGCCGGGCACGACGAACAATAACAAGCCTTCTGCGGATGGTGATAGTCCAGCTGTCGAAGCAGCGGAAAGCGCGGCTATAAAGTTATCTGAAAAGCAGCACGGTGGTTATAACCAGCTCGTTTAGAAGCTATTTCACCTATCCCCCCAATCTTCGCCCACCCATAGCGACTGATCATCGCTGTGGGTTCGTGTCTGTTCTTGAGTGCGGGGCTGCTAGATTCAAGTTTCAAGTGCAATACCTTGATGTTTGGTGATGGCATGACAGGCCAGGTTCTGTAAGTTTGCGTTGGCGAGGAAGACTAAATTAAAAAGCCGTTACTTTGTGTTTTAACCATAATCTGGCATGATGTTTTTAAGCAAAAAAGACGTTGAAAAAATGTCTGATAGCTTATCTGGCGAGGAGATATTTATGACGAATGTGCTGACAGAAAACAAAAGCTCTGTATACAACAGGGTTCCGAAAGTCACCGTCGATTTCTGGCTGATAAAGTTAATGGCCGTTACTGTTGGTGAAACTGCAGCCGATTTTCTTGCTGAAAATCTTGGTCTTGGCTTGCCCTTAACTTCATTAATTATGTCTGGGTTATTGATAGCCGCACTAATATTGCAATTTGCAAAAAAAAAATACGTCCCATCAGTTTACTGGCTGGCGGTGGTTTTGATCAGTGTTGTTGGCACATTAGTTACCGATAACCTCGTGGATAACCTTGGTGTATCGTTAGAATTTTCAAGTGCGTTATTTGCCATTGCATTGGCTGTAACGTTTAGCATTTGGTATGCTTTTGAAAAAACATTATCCATACACACCATTTATACAACGAGACGCGAGGCTTTTTATTGGCTCGCAATCCTGTTGACGTTTGCTCTGGGCACGGCGGCAGGAGATCTTGCCGCTGAGGGGCTGGGGCTTGGTTATCTTACGGCAGGGCTTGTTTACGGTGCTGTTATCGCTGTGGTTGCTTGTGCCTACTATATATTCAAAATGAATGGCATACTGACCTTTTGGCTTGCCTATATCTTAACCCGTCCCATGGGAGCTTCATTCGGTGATCTGCTTTCACAGACCACAGATGCAGGTGGTTTGGGTTTAGGCACTACCATCACCAGCATCATTTTTCTTGCCGGCATCGCGGGGCTTGTCGTTTATATGACGCGCAGCCATGATGGCAGGGAAATGTCCGATGAACTTAATAAAACATGAAAATATTAATCATAGAAGACGATGTGGAAACACGGAAATATGTACAAAACGGCTTGAAAGAATCCGGCCATACGGTGGATATTGCCGAAGACGGGCCAAGCGGCCTTTCGCTAGCGACAAGCGAGACTTATGATCTTCTCCTCGTGGACCGCATGTTGCCGGGCTTAGACGGTTTGAGTGTTGTTAAAGCCTTGCGCAGCGCACACTATACAATGCCCGTTTTGTTCCTGACAACAATGAGTGGTATTGATGACCGTGTAGAAGGTTTGAACGCAGGGGGTGATGATTATCTGGTTAAACCTTTTGCCTATAGTGAACTTCTGGCGCGGGTTAATGCTCTTTTGCGCCGCCCCCCAGGAACCACCGAGCAGATGGTACTCAAAATACAGGATTTGGAAATTGATCTTCTGAAAAGAGCAGTGAGGCGAAACGAGGATACAATTAACCTGCAACAGACGGAATTCAGACTACTTGAATATCTTGTACGTCACGCCGGACAGGTCGTAACCCGCACCATGCTGCTGGAGAATGTATGGGATTTTCACTTTGACCCGCAAACAAATATCGTTGAAACGCATATCAGCCGCTTGCGCAGCAAACTGAATGCCAACGGCAAGGCAGATCTTATACAAACGGTGCGCGGCGCGGGGTATATTGTCAATGAAGCTGTCTAGGATAACCAGCACAATCAGTTTCAAATTGTCTGCCTTGTATTTGGGTCTTTTTCTGCTTTCATTCCTAATTATGGGTATGAGTGTCTATTTTTTGACCAGCCGCATTCTAGAACGACAAGTAAAGGATAGCATTGAACTTGAGATTCAAGAACTGGCCGCCGAATATGCTGAAGACGGCATGCCCACATTGAAGCGTGAAATAGCTGATAAGGAGAAAATTGTCACAGACCGCGTTCAAGAATATGGCGTTATTGATAATAATGGTCATCTTGTTGCTGGAGATATAGGAAACCTGAAACCCTTGGAGGGGTGGCAGAAGGTTCCCATTCCTTTTGAAAAAAGAAAGTTTGATCGTGAAAATGATGATTACCTGAATGTGAAGGTTGTCATGTTAACGGAGCAGCGCTGGCTTGGGGTTGGTTACACTGCTAACTATATTGAAGATGCGCTAGATGCCATTGTTAGTGCATTTTCATGGGGGCTATTGCTTGTGCTAATGCTCGGCGGTGCAGGAGGCCTCTATGTCACTCGCTCCTTTCTAAAAAAGATAGAAGCTATCACAAACTCAACCCACGCCATTATTGCCGGAGACATCCGCCATCGTCTGAGCGTCTCTAAAACCCGTGATGAGCTTGATGATTTGGCAATTCTACTCAATCGCATGCTGGATAAAATTTGCAAGCTTATTGAGAATGTGCAGCAGGTTTCCAATGACATTGCCCATGATCTACGCACCCCCATCAGCCATTTGAAATTCAGGCTTGAAGATGCCTTGCACAAAAATTTAACGCCAGAACAATACAAAAACAATATTGGCGGTATGGTGCATGAAGTTGATACGATTTTAAATACATTTTCCGCCCTTCTACGAATAGCGCAAATTGAATCCGGCTCACGGCGCAGTGGTTTTACCTCAGTCAATCTAAGCGAGAGAATTCTAGCCGTAGCAGAGGCACTGGAGCCTGTGGCAGAAGAGAAAAGCAAACGGCTGATTTGCAGCGTTGATAGCAATATTTTTCTTTCCGGTGACAAAGAATTGCTTACACAGCTCGCCTATAACCTTATTGAAAATGCTCTTGTGCACACGCAGGAACATGCGCAGATCAATGTGGAATTGAAAAAAACGGAGCAAAAGGTTCAATTCATCGTTTTTGATAATGGATTGGGAATTCCGCAGGAACAGCAAGAAAAAATATTTCAGCGCTTTTACAGAGTTGAGGGGGGCAGGACAACGCCGGGTAATGGCCTCGGTTTGAGCATTGTGTCCGCTATCGCTGATCTTCACAGTGCCCGGATTAAATTATCTGACAATAAACCTGGACTGAAAATAGCTGTACAGTTCAAGTAAAAATATAGGGGGAAACTATAATGCGCAGATTAGAATTTCTTGGCGAAGGTTTAAAGGGGATGAGTATTGAGTGTTCTTTGAGCGTAAAGGACGAGCCTCCATGCAAACATGACTTGATGGGAAACAACTCTGTCTGGAGAAACCTTTAGACCAGATATAAACTGACAGGCATCACGGCAAAATCAGCAGCTGTCGGATCAGGTCGGAACTATTACAAATCAGTTATTTTAAGGGCTATTACCTACGGAATACGACTCCAGCAGGACTTGCTGCTGCCTTTGTTTTGCTGCTTTTAGGCAATATTGCACATTCAAGATTACATATTTAGAATAAATAATGTAATCCATGAGCAAGAGCGTAAATCTATATGGCCCACGACCTTCTTGATGTGAAAAGGGTGGAGGCGGGCGTATAGCTATTTCGTTTGTTAGCTAGATAGAATATAAACTCGGGCGATAAAGCAGTGCAGCCAACTCCCTGGTCCATAAAAGCCGCTCATGCGGTTGTCAGCGGTAGGTGGTTCATTCTACTTGCCGCGTTACTTATGCTTGTCGCCGCGCTTGCTGCGGCAAAGGGGCTAAAGGTCTCGACACGCCTCGAAGCTTTGATGCCTGAAGGCGCGGCAAGTGTGCAAACCTTGAACAGTGCGATGGAAAAAGCAGGTAGCTTTGCCTCCATTCAAGTCGTTATTGAGGGCGATAACCGCGAGCAAATCCAATCAGCGCTTTTTGTACTGGAGGCCGTTACCAGGCGTTTGCCCTGGAGCGAAAGTGTTCAGTATTTTGAGGATATCTCCGTGCTTGAGCGGCATAAGCTTTTGCAGCTCAGCGTGCCTGATCTTGAAAAGGTTGAGCGGACTATTGAGCATGAGGTGCTCATCGCCACCGCGCGCGAATTCAAAAAAACGACAGGTATCGAACTCAGCATAAATCTGATTGATAGCGGCGTAAAAGTATCAAGCGCTCCAGGCCAGGAGGTTGAAGGAGAAGACAAGGCCGTGCAGGATCAACTGATGGCACCGGTTGAAACCGAGCGACACTTTATCTCAGACGATGGTCGCTCGCAGGCTCTCATTATCTGGCCCAAGCCGGGCTACGAGGGGTTGGGAGAAGCCAAAAGTATGATTTCTGATGTCGCGGCAATAATCAGTGCACTTGAATTGAATGCGCCAGGTGATGGCATGCGCGTTGGTATTGCTGGGCGTATCCGAAACAAAGTGGCACAGTATGACGCAGTGGTGAACGATGTGATCTATGGCCTTGGTAGTTCAGTCAGTCTGATTATGATTTTATTGTTCGCCCACTATCGGCGCCTCGTTGTCCTGCCTTTGATTATTATACCACTGGTACTTGGCATTGTTTGGACGATCGGCCTAACCGCGCTTGTCATTGGCGGGCTTAATCTCATCACTATTTTTCTGGCGTTGATTTTGTTTGGACTTGGGGTCGATTTTGGCATCCATAACTTCAGCCGCTATGCAGAGGCGCGCGCAGATGGTTTATCTCATTTCGACGCCATTGCGATTGTTATTGGACAAACAGGAAAGGCATCGCTGGTTGCTGGCTTAACAACGTCGATCGGTTTTTTTGCACTCCTGTTCACCGAGTTTCGAGCATTCAGGGAGTTTGGTTTTATCGCAGGCAGCGGTATTTTGCTGATTTTCTTGGCCATGTACAGCGTGTTCCCTGCTTTGCTTTCTGTCATGGAAACACGGATTGACTGGCGAAAACAACAAAATGGACGGTCGCTCAAGATACGTGCAATTTGGCAAGTTGGAAGCCGTTTCCCCCGGGCTACACTTTTAGTGGTAATTCCTGCGGTCTTGCTGGCTGCAGCCTATGCACCGCATCTTGGTTTCGAGAAAAATTTCAAAAACATCCAGGCAACACGTTCGGCTGAACATCTTTGGGCAAGTAACCAGTCAAAAAGCATTTTTAAAGGGGGGCATGACCGGGCCGTTCTTGTTGTGGATACGCTTGAGGAAGTTGAAGCTATTGAAGCCTATTTTGAAAAATACACAGCTAATGATACCGCAACACCAACCATTGCCAAGCTTACCAGTGTACGAAACTTTGTGCCTGACCCGGTTGAACAGGCGGCCCGGCTTAAAGTTATTAAGCGCATGTGGTCAAAACTTGAAGAAAGTGGTCCTCTGCCGACTGAACTGGCGGATAAAACCCGGTATTTTGACGTTGGATCTTTCTCGGCTACTGACCTTCCGCCAGCGATGCGCCGGGTTTTTCTGGGGGATGAAAAGCAGCCGGGCTATTTGATGTATATTTATAACTCGGTTACGATGGACGACGCTGATTTAGCCAAGCAATTTTATGATGATGTGGCGGAATTCACTGTGAACGGAAAAACTTATCACCCGGCGTCGGAGGGTTTTATATTTGTTGAGATGCTGGCATTGATGAAAGCCGATGCTGTGCGTGCGGTTGCTCTTGTTAGCGGCGTGACGATATTGCTTATCCTTCTTTTTGTACGCTCGCTGGCAGCGGCTGCAATCATCCTCTTGCCAACAATGGCCGGGCTTATAATAACGTTGGCTTTGATGGTTTTGTTTGATCTGCCATTATCAATTATCAATATGGTGATTTTGCCGTCACTCATCGGTATATCGGTGGACAACGGCATCCATATCTATGAGCGTTTTCACGAAGGTGCTGAGCCGGTATCTGAAGTGATGGCAACAACGGGCCGAGCAGCAACTGTTACCACTTTAACAACATTACTTGGTTTTGGTGGCATGATTACCGCATCGATGGGAGGGCTCAGGTCGATGGGAATGTTAGCACTCATTGGCTTTAGTGTTTGCCTGATACTGACATGGACTTTGTTACCCGCTTTACTCCAACTTATAGACACAAGGCAACGCGTGAAACATGGCGAATTGCCGCAGGAAGTATACAAATGATTGAAGATCTCCTTATCGTTGCCGCCGGAATGGGAACACGACTGAGAGCGAGGGGGAATTTGAAACCCCTTGTAGAAGTCGGAGGTACGCCTTTGATTGAGCATGCTATTCGGGCAGCATTTGCAGCGGGTCTCAAGCGCGCTACCGTGGTAACCGGCTACCATTCAAAAATACTCGAGAGATTCCTGACAGAACTCGTTGATCGTACAGGATGGCAAATCAACACTGTTCACAACCCTGATTTTATGTATCCAAATGGGCTTTCGGTCTTAAAAGCGGCAAGTGTGCTGTCTGGGCCTTTTTGCCTTGCAATGTGCGATCATTTGGTTGAGCCAAAACTTTACAGTCGCCTCTTGGCAACAAAATTAGGTAAAGGAGAGGTTGGGCTAGCCATCGATTCCAGGCTCGAAAATCCGTTTGTTGATTTGGCAGACGTTACACGTGTGCGCAATGTCGTCGGCCGTATTGTCAATATTGGCAAAAATATTCCTGTGTATAATGCCTTTGACGCTGGCATTTTTGCAGCTGGTCCAGCGCTTTTCGATGCGATTGAAAAAAGTGGCCGGGAGACGAAAGATTTTTCGATTTCAGGGGGTATGACTATGCTTGCTGCTCAGAATAAGGCTAGGGCCATTGATGTTGGCGACAGCTTTTGGATTGATGTTGATTGCCCGGAAATGCACGACCTTGCCGAAGGTTGGCTGAAATCTAGCCAGATCGTAGCTGAAGCAGGATAGCTTTGTCAGCCGGTGTCAACGCGGTTAAGCGCACCAGCCCTAAAAACAGGGCAACTGACAAGAAAATCATCGGCCCAAAAACCTCGCCTTGATCCATTGGGGCAAAATGCCTGGCAAATAGCAACAGTCCAGCGATTGCGCATGCAAACAGGATCGGTGGCAAAAAGGCAGGGCCTAAAATTTGTATGGCCAGATGTTTTCGCAACATAAAGAGCCGAGCCACAGCCAGCCCTGCGATAGCGATAAAGAAACCGGCGGCGGCGCCCAAGGCCCCCCAAACAGATGCTAATAGATAGATAGCTGTTATTTCTACCGTTAACGCACCAAGGATAAGTCGCGGCGGGATGCTTGGTTTGGCATATACAAGGGCCGTTTCGCCGAGTGCGAAGCTTCCATCGAGCAACTCAGCGACAAGCAAAACGGCGAGAACCGTAGCGCCGACAGCGAATTGGTTGCCAAACAGGCTCAGCAATTCGCCCGAAAAAATAACAAAGGGAACTGTCAGCGCAAGTTGGAGTGTGAAGACCCAGCGACAAAAAGCAGATAGTTTGGCGTTAATAAGTTTGCGGTTGTTAGCGTGGTGGAGTTTGGCCAACACGGGTGACATCATCGGTTCAAATAATTGGTGAATTTTGTGTGGGACGGTAACAATTTGCTGCGCCAAATAGTAAATACCCGTTATCTCATGGCCGACAACAAGTGATAATACCAGGATATCGGCGCGGCGAAACATCATGACACCGATATCGGTAATACCGATAGGTAGGCTTTTTATTGGTATTTGGTATAGTGCTCGTGGGCGTATCTTTGCTGTAGCAAAGGTTCGCCAGCCAAATGCGCGTCCCAAGCCAATGGCTATGCCTGTCGCCGCACCGCCCGCCGACAGCGCATAGGCGGCTATTAGGCCTGATGCGCCACTGCCTGCCCAGTAGAGGGTCAATGCAGCCATGAAGAACGCCCAAGGCTCCATTACGCAGCGTGCAATCACTTCCCAGCGGATAATTCGCAGGAAGCGGATTGCAGTACCGGCGACTTCAGCAAAGACAATGCAAGGGATGGCAACAAGCAGAATGAACGGCATAGTCATATCCCCAAAGAGGATAGGCCAGACAGCGTAGAGAACCAGAGACATAACGGTGGCCAGAATGAGCGACGAAAACAGCGCCTCTTTTACAATCCGCGCAGCGTCCCCATTTGCTGATTTGGCGCTCAACATATCAAGAAGGCTACGTTTTAGGCCCAATACGGCAATGGCAGCCATGATTTCAGTGATTGCAGCCACTTGCCCAAGCAAGCCAAGCGACGCCGCGCCATAAAGTTGGCCAGCTACAACCATCAGAGCAAGCCGGGCAATCATACGCCCGCCAAAACCACCCAACGAGGCAAGTGCGCCTCGCAATATATCCTTAATGTCTTCGAGAGCGCCCATCGCAGTGGTTCTTTTAAAGAGTTAAATTTCTTTGATTAGTGATTTCTCCAGCCGCCACTCTGCTACCATAAGCACAACGAGAACAAAATTGAAAACTAACAATTCAAAAGCAAAATAAAGTGCGGGCTGGCCGATGAAGGCAAATATACAAATTAAGGCCGTACGATTATTTGCATTTAAAACACCCCAAGCCCGTACCATTGGCACGGTTTGAGCCACAAGATATGCCGCCTGAGACCGGCCCTCGGCGGTCGTGCGGAGTATAGCCAGCTTCTGGTCCATGCCGTAATTGCCGCCAGCAACCAATTTTTGAGCATAGTCATAAACTGCCGCTACAGCGGACCGCTTGCCCTTAATTGTAAGCAGGTTTTCCTGCACCTGATCGCGATCAATTCCGTTAAGACGACGCTGATATTTTTGACGTCTTTCTTCGTAGCCCGCAGCTTGCACGCCGTGCGAAATGCCTGCGCCGATGATCAACCACCAGACGGAGGGCGAATAGCCCGTCTCCAGCAAATGCAGTGCAAGCGCGATATAAATCGCACCAAAAACAAGATGGTCGCAAATGCCGTCGATAATACGGCCAAAGGCACTGGTCTTGCCGGTTGCACGCGCAAGGCGCCCGTCAGCGCCATCGAAGATATGCCAGGCAATCATGGCAGCGAAAGCGCCCAGCACAAATGAAGTTTGTGGTAAGTGAAAATAGAGCACAGCCGCCAGTACGCCACAGCCGAGCCCTATTAATGAGAGTAAATTCGGGCTAAGCCCCAGTGCCATAGACACTTTTACGACTTTGTCCGAAAGTGGGTGGATAAAATATCTATTTGAGATGTCTTCAATTGAGGTCGGGCGGCCATATTCATGTGATTTGCGGTCGAAGTTTTCCTCTGTGGCACGCTCGTCTTCGCCACTTTCGGTTATTTTCGCAAATGCCATATTAATATCCTACCAATATCTTCCCAAACCCGAGAGCAGCCCACGTTTGATGTGTGGACTGCAGGATTTTACACAGGATGCCGAACGGAAAGCCGGAGTGCTGACTAGTCTCTATTCAGCCGCCACGATGGTGCTTGCTTGCCCATCAGGTAATGACACAGTAGAAACATTGCCGCCTTCAATGAATGCCTCTGTCATTAGTCGCGCAATATCATCGGTATGCTGTACGGGGGGGTGCTTGCAGAAGAAAGCTGATGGGCCCTCAATAACGCCAGCCTGACCACGGTCAAGCGCAAGCTTTGCACAGCGAATGGTATCAATGGCAACACCGGCAGAATTTGGCGAATCTTCGACAGATAGACGTAATTCCAAATTCATGGGCACGTCACCAAAAAGCCGCCCTTCCATGCGCAAGAAACAAACTTTGTTATCATTTTGCCAAGCCACATAATCACTAGGGCCGACATGGATGTTTTCGTCGTCGATGCGGTGTGCAGCAACTGACTGAACGGCCTCTGTTTTCGATTCCTTTTTCGACTCCAAGCGGTTTTGATTTTTCATATTAAGAAAATCAGTATTGCCGCCCGTATTCAATTGATAGGTGCGATCCATCGCAACGCCGCGCTTGGAAAAAAGATCGGTTAAGATACGGTGTACAATCGTGGCACCCAGCTGGGCTTTGATGTCGTCGCCAATGATTGGAAGACCCGCCGCTTCAAAACGCGCGGCCCACACGGGGTTGCTGGCGATGAACACAGGAATATTGTTGACAAAGGCTACCCCAGCTTCGAGCGCACACTCGGCATAGAACTCAGTAGCCTTTTGGCTTCCTACAGGAAGATAATTCATCAGTACATCTACGTTCGCTGCGACTAGGTCGCGGACTACATCTGCCTTGCTCGGCTCTGGTGCATCAAGTAACAAGAATCGGCGATCTTCTGGGTATCCTTCCATATGATCGGAGTAGCCATCAAGTACATGGCCCATTTGAACGGTGACACCCTGATGTGGGATGTCGGCTTGAAAAACCGCTGTGCAATTGGGCTTTTCAAACAAAGCTTCAGAAACATCTTTGCCAACTTTCCGCTTGTCGATATCATATGCGGCAACAATCTTAATATCAGATGGCCGGTAGCCACCCAATTCCTCATGCATCAACCCTGATGCGTCTTGGCGTTCAGATGAGCCGTAATAATATATACCCTGAATGAGGGAACTGGCACAGTTTCCAAGGCCGATTATCGCTACATTAATAGGGGATCCTGATCGTTTCGTCATGTTAACTGCTCCAAGACTATTATACTATTATTCTACACTATTATTCATAGGAAAACGGAGCGCAACGTCGCTCACCTCCATCTAACCGAAAAATGCACCTTTGCATAGTGGGGGCTTTCTTCCAATTTTTATTTCGGTTAGGTTGCCAAAATGTTTGAGCCGAAGGAAAATGTGAAGGACGATGTCAGAGGTCCATTAGAGAATGGCTCCGCGTTTGAGGAGTTGTTTCGCTTGCGTCGAGCGCCTTTGTTACGTTTTGTTATGTCACGGACTAAAAACGAGGCGGAAGCAGAAGAAATAGTGCAAGAAGTTTTTATCCGCTTTCAAAACAAATATGACCCGGCGACGATAACTTCGCCTGAAGCTTTGCTCGCACGGATTGCTGGAAACATAGTCATTGACCGGGTTCGGGAACGTAATGCTCGCGCTGCCCGCGAAGATGCTTGGGGGAAAATCAATACAGCGGGGGCGGATGAAGCCTTGTACGCTAGCCAGAGCATTAGCCCGCTGCGTACGCTTTCTGCCAAACAGGAAGTCGAGGCCGCTCTTGCTGTCTTGCGAGCGTTGCCGCAAAAAACTCGGCAGATATTCATGTTGCATCGATTTGACGGGCTCACGCATGCGGAGGTTTCTGAGCGAACAGGCATTCCAAAAAGCACGATCGAGAAACATATGATCAAGGCTATTAAGGCTCTGGCTGCATTGCGAGCCGGATCTGATTAAGAATTTTATGGAGGTGCGGTTTTATCGGGTCCGTTATAACTACAGCACAATGAGAAGAGACAATGGCTGAAAATGGTTTAAATTATAATGCGGGGAAGTCTTTTGACGAAGCCGCCACATGGTACACCAGGCTGAATTCTGGTGTGGCTACTGATTTGGACGTTGAACGCCATATGGATTGGCTGTTTGTTGATCCGCGCAATCTAGAGGCTTATGAGAAGGTGGTTGCAACAATGGCAGAGGCCGCCAATTTCGAGGCTGCTGCACGCTCAGAGTTTGCCGCTGATTTCGCATCCGCAGCTCCAGCTTCAACGAAGCTTGCTGACTTTTGGCGTGATTTGATAGCTGGTTTGTCATGGCCGCAATATGCGATGGCTGCGACAGCTGTTGCAGTTCTGTTTTTTATCACTGTGCTGCCTACAACAACTTTGTATGATAGGCCCTCGGAACCTCACGTTTTCGCGGCAAATAGTGGAAAAGTAGAGACAGTGAAGCTTGCGGACGGTTCGCATGTCTCTCTTTTTGCCGACAGTGAAATATCTGTTGTTATGACTGATGAAGTGCGGGACATTCACCTTATTAGAGGGCGCGCATTTTTTGATGTCGTTTCAAACCCATCGCGGCCGTTTCTTGTCAATGCAGGGACTCGGCAGGTTAGGGTGGTGGGTACACGTTTTGAAGTGATGCGGGCTGAAGGTTATGACCGAGTCGCTGTAAATAGGGGATTGGTCTCTGTTGCGCTGCTTCCGTCATTGCGTCTCGATCAACATGTGACAGCCCCAATTTTGATTGAACCCGGCACCGTGGCGCGCTATGATGCTGGTGCGGCAGAACCGGTACTTTCTAATATGGCGCCAGATTCGATTGGCGCATGGGCTAAAGGCGTTCTCGTTTTTAAGGACAAACCGCTTAGTGAAGTTTTGCTTGAAATCAATAAATTGTTCCCTTCAAAACCACTCCGGCTGGAGACAGCAGTGCTGTCTCAGAAAGCTTTTTCCGGTACGTTGGTGGTATCAAGCGCAGAGAAAATGGCACAGCAGTTGGCGAATTTTCTTTCCCTTGATATCCGAATTACGGAATCTGAGATATTCTTTCGATCTAAATAGAGGGCTATGTTTGTGACGAGGACTGGCCTGAGAGTAATGTCGCGCTGCGCGGCGCTTGTTTCGTGTGGATGGCTTGCTGCGGGCCAGGCTAGCGCACAAATTACCCTTTACGAAATAAGCGAGCAGGACCTTGAATCTGCTCTGGTTGAATTTGCCAATAAGGCACGGTTGTCGATCGATTTTACCGGCCTGAAGCTCGCTGGAATTCAGACAAAGGGAAGCGGAAAACATGTCTCCAAGGAGGCGTCACTACGAGCATTGTTGGCGGGAACAGGCTTTGGCTTTCGCTTTATTGATGCGAGCACCGTCCAAATTTTTAAACCTATCGTCAAAAAAAATACACCTGACTCGAATGGCAGAAATGCTATAGAAGGGATCAGATCAACCTCGCGCATGGACCGGATTGAAGAACTTGTTGTTACTGCTGCAAAGCGGCCCACTACAAGTTTTCAGTTGCCCGTTAGTGTTACCGGCGTCTCGGCGTTAGCGCTCGAAGACCTGGGGGCCTATGATTTTCAGGCACTTGCGCCACATCTGGCTGGTGTTTCGACAACAAACCTAGGCCCTGGCCGCAATAAAATATTTGTACGCGGACTTTCCGATGGCCCATATGCGAACAGAACCCAGTCTGTTGTGGGGGTTTATATTGATGAAACCCCAATCAACTCCAACGATACAAATCCAGACATCCGGCTCTTTGATGTTGAACGAGTTGAGTTAGTGCGGGGGCCGCAAGGCTCACTCTACGGCGCAGGCTCGCTTGGTGGGCTGTACCGGGTGATTACAAAAAAGCCCGATTTGGATGAAACCAACGGCAAGGCACGAATAGCCTTATCCGATACGTATGGCGGCGGCGTTAACGGCGTTTTGGATTTTGCGTTCAATATGCCTGTCGTTAAAGACGAGCTAGGGCTTAGGCTAACAGGCTATGCCACTGTGAAAGGTGGTTATATTGACGATGTGTTGCAGGGCGTTCAAGATACCAACCACCTTAAGATATACGGAGTTCATCCGGCGCTACGTTGGAAAGTTAGCGAGGCTTGGACAGTTGATGCCGTGCTTAATTATCAGTCAATCCGCTATGATGATTCGCAATATTTTTTCAAGGAATTGGGGCGAAATAATCGAGGAACGCTGTTGCCGGAACCATACAATGATGATTTTGTTCACATCAGCATGACCCTGAGGGGACAGATAGGTTCGGTCGACCTGACCAGCGCAAGCGCTTATATTGATCGCACGATTAAGGCAACTTCCGATGCCTCGGCAGGCAACAGTTTTATTGATGATATCAAAAGCGCAGATGAAGCGCTTTTCTTTCAGCGTGATCTTTCTATTTTTGGCGATACCGATGGCCTAAAGATATTTTCGCATGATGAAGCCGCTGCCTATTTCGCGCGTGACGATATCAATACCTTCATTCACGAGACGCGTGTCAAATCTGATTCGGGCGGGCGGTTGGAATGGCTTGCCGGTGCTTTTTACCTCCGGCGTAAGCAAATTATGAATTCTGCGCTGGCGCTATCACCGGCTGACAAGATATCAAACGTAGCTCTTGCCGAAACCCGAGCCGAGACTGTTAATGATTTTGCTGTATTCGGCGAGGCCGTTTATCATTTCAACGACAAATTTAGTGTTACCGGCGGACTTCGATACTTACACAGCAAATTAACATTGGATTACAATTCTCATTTTATATTTGATGCTGGCTCGGAGGCTATTCAGCGTAGCAAACGGACTTCCAGGTTTATTCCTAAAGCCGCCGCACGCTACCAATGGTCGGAAGATATCCAAACCTACTTGCAGGTTTCAATGGGCTACCGGGTAGGAGGCATCAATATCAACACCCCGCTTGACGCGTTTACAGCGGCCGAGCCAAGTGAGGACGCTGCACATATTTCATCTACCGAATTCGAATCTGATACGCTTACAAATATTGAGGGTGGGCTAAAGTCCTATTGGTTTGATAAGCGGTTATCTCTTAATTTGGCCATTTTTTTCGTGCGCTGGATTGACATCCAGTCAGATCAGCTTGGCCCTTCTGGTCTACCATTTGTTACGAATGTGGGCGGCGCAACAAGCCGTGGGTATGAAGCTGAAGTTTCGGCAAATTTGTTGCCGGGCTTGGAATTGAGAGGGTCGTTCTTTTGGAATGAATCGGCGCTACAAAAGGACAATGCATTTTTGGGGGCCCGTGCCGGTGATCGGCTGCCAACTATCCCCGAAAACACGGCAAGCATTGCCCTGCTGTACGAAATCGCAGTTAGTCAAAACTGGAAAACAACGATCTCTGGGGATTATGCTTATATTGGCCGGTCCGCGCTTACTTTTGATGAAGAAAACTCGCCGAAAATGGGCGCTTACGGAATATTGAATGCCAGACTGCAGTTCTCAAACGACATCTGGAAGGTTGGCCTTTTCGCCCAAAATCTTGGTGACTCGTATGCCAATACATTTTCTTTTGGTAATAGCTTCACAGTTTCCAGAGGCAATCAGGTCACCCCGCCGCGCCCCCGTACATTTGGTGTTTTTCTGGAACGAAAATTCTAAAGCCTACGTGCGAAAATTCCAGAGCTGGCTTAGTTCACGCCCCGCACCTAGCGGCAAAAGACTATGCGACCTCGCACCTAAAATTCAGATGCTGGCCTTGATAAGTTATGGATGTTTGCTGGCAGATGCGGTTTCAAGTCCGCGGGTTGCGGGCGCCGCTGGAAATCAGAACCAAGTACAAGCTGGACTTGGCTTTACTGTGGAATTTTAGCGGAAAATAGCCCGGTACAGACCTCAATTGGCTAGCGGCGGCTACGGCGCTTTTTAGCTTTTTCTTTTCCCACCAAAATGTCTTCAACCAAAGCGTCCCCCTCCAAATCTGTTTCGGCGCCGTTAACGTTCAAGGTGATCTGATAACGCGCTTTGCTGCGCTGTTGCAAACTATCAGCTAACGACCCGGCAACAAGCTTTTCGAGGGTATTCATATTATCTTTGAGGTTAAATGAACTAAGCTTGTTTGTGATAGCCAATGTACCTGTAACGGTGCCTTGGCTCGACTTTGCGTGCAGCGTCCAGCTATCACCACTTTCAGAAGGCAAAAGCTCAACAGCATTGAACATTAGCGGATCGCGGAACCTGGAGACAAGAACAAGTACTGCACGGTGTGCCCCGGAAGGTGTCTCAAAGGCGTGCAATATTGGTTTGTAATCACCGACAGACTCTAGAGCAGTGAACCGAAGCCAGCGGCGGATAGATTTAGCAGGATTGGTTTGTTGTATTACATGGATACCGTAGCCGAACCCATGGCCAAGCGGTAACCACTCGCCAGCCTCACCTTCGCCGCCAATTTCCGGCCCTGCACGCCACCGGCCATAGGCTCGCGCCGCGGGCGCGTACAGGTCTATTTGCGGCAGACCTAATGTATCTCCAGCTTCAATGAGCGGAATGGCCTTAGTGTCTGCGGAATATAATACATCCAATTCAGCGGCAGTATTGTGCAAGCGCATAAAATAACCTGGGAAACTTCCTGAAAGCTTATGCTGGAAAATTGTAAGGCTGGGCTCGGATGCATCGTTTGACCAGCCACTGCGTTTGCGACCATTCTTGATAATGATGGCATCGTCTTTGCCATTTTCAAGTGTGGCTATCATCAACCCGTGGTGTTTGCTGAAAGCGAAATTCGCTATCAGGAACTTGCTGGTAACAAGGGTTTCTCCAAACAGAAATTGCTGTTCCCAATATTCGCTATAGTCTTTGTTCTTTGATAGCGTAGGCTGACCAATGGGTTCAGCATGAGCCGGGTTCATGATAAAAGCCAAAAACCAAAACTGAACGACCATGCTCAATCTGCGTACAATTACTATCACCCGGTACATACTCCTCTTTTTTACTCGGCGACAAATAAAAGGGCCTCCCCTTCTCTTGCTGCTCTTTGAACGGACAATTTGTGGACAATAGACCCCCTCGGCATCAGTGGCCAAAAACATCAATTCCTGATGGGGTGCCGCCGCTCGTATTCAACATAGGTGTTAGGTAGAATTCTGCTCGGCGTGAATCCTTACTGTTCATTTCATACCCCTGTCACTCACCCCTCGGGGTGGCGGCCCAGCTTTTGATCAGCTCGTCATAATCCACGGTTACACCTTGCGGTTTTTCATTTGCCAGTTTGGGCTTGGGGCTGCCGGGTTGGTTTAGCCAATATTCAGGATCGCGGGCCTTATTCAATTTGGGGCCGCACAGGCTCTGCGCGCCCGACCGCTCCAGCCGGTTAAAAATTTTGTCTTGCGCTGCGGCCAGGCTGTCCATCGCTTCTTGCGGGGTTTTATCGCCCGATATCGCGTCGCCGATGTCTTGCCACCATAATTGTGCAAGGCGTGGATAATCAGGCACGTTGGTGCCGGTTGGTGTCCATAATATGCGGGAATTCGAGCGGTAAAATTCGATCAACCCGCCAAGAGATTTGGCGCGTGCTGTCATGCTGTCGTCCCAAATGTCGCTTTCGCGTATGAAGGTTAGCCCCACATGGCTTTTCTTCAACGACACTGTTTTGGAAACGGTAAACTGCGCATAAAGCCAAGCAGCCTGCGCGCGTTTTGTAGGGGTTGATTTCATCAAGGTCCATGCGCCGGTATCCTGATACCCAAGCTTCATGCCATCTTCATAATAGGCGCCGCGCGGCGAGGGAGCCATGCGCCATTTGGGGCTGTCGCCATCCATCACGGCAATGCCCGGTTTCACCATGTCGGCGGTGAAGGCCGTATACCAGAAAATCTGTTGCGCGATTGCGCCTTGTGCTGGCACAGGGCCTGCTTCGCCGAATGTCATGCCACCCGCTGTTGGCGGCGCGTATTTTTTCAGCCATTCAACATATTTAGCAACACTGTATACAGCCGCCGGGCCGTTGGTGGCGCCGCCGCGCGATACACTTGAACCTACTGGTGAGCAGCCATCCACCCGGATGCCCCATTCATCCACAGGAAGGCCGTTTGGCAGGCCTTTGTCGCCCGCGCCCGCCATAGAAAGCCAGGCATCGGTGAAGCGCCAGCCAAGGGATGGATCTTTTTTACCGTAATCCATATGGCCGTATACCGGCTTGCCATCAATTTCCTTCACGTCGTTGGTGAAAAAGTCGGCGATATCTTCGTAAGCCGACCAATTTACCGGCACACCCAAATCATACCCATATTTGGCTTTAAACTGTGCTTTCAAATCGGGATTGGTGAACCAGTCATAGCGAAACCAATAAAGGTTCGCGAATTGCTGGTCGGGCAGTTGGTATAGCTTTCCGTCAGGTGCGGTGGTGAATGACGTGCCGATAAAATCAGGCAAATCTAGGGTCGGCGAAGTAACGCTTGCGCCTTCGCCTGCCATCCAGTCGGTAAGGTTTCGCACTTGTTGGTATCGATAATGGGTGCCGATAAGGTCGCTGTCGTTGATATAGGCATCGTAAATATTGCGGCCAGACTGCATCTGGGTTTGCAGCTTTTCAACCACATCGCCTTCGCCGATAAGATCATGGTTCACTTTGATGCCGGTGATCTCAAAAAACGCTTTCGCCAGTGTTTTGGCTTCATATTCGTGGGTGGTGAGGGTCTCTGACACCACGTTAATTTCCATGCCCTTGAAAGGTTCGGCCGCCTTTATAAACCACTTGAGTTCCGCCAACCGTTCGGCTTCAGACAGTGTGGAAACCTGAAACTCGGTCTTGGACCATTTTTTGGCTGCCGCTTCGTCCGCTGTTGCCGACACGCCAGATAGCAAGATTGCAGCAAAAACAGCCGCTTTCAAGAAACCCTTCATTCGTCATTCCCCATTAAGAATAGTTATTTTTACCACTGTAACGCCATATCCAGACTGAATTAAACCATAATAATGGGGTCTTTTGACCCTAGACCCAGCGAAAGACAGCCAGAGCATATATTAACGATAAACCTAGTGCCCACCAAAGCACGCCGCCGATAAAAAACAACCAGCCGATATGGATGAATGCGCTACCGAGCAGGCTTACAAACAATCGGTCGCCGCGAGTGGTCTCAAAACCAAGCACGCCCTTACGAGGTGAGCCGCCGGGGGCCAATTGTTCCCATACGATCATGCTGAAAATAAGGCCACCGATCACCGCAAAAAAGACGGCGGTAAAGGGGGTCCATCCCATCCATGCAAAATCCATATTTAAGCCCCTCCTAAACACGCCCCCAAAGGCGCTATACGCGCCCTAATGCAAATCCCTTGGCGATATGATTGCGTACGAACCAAATAACAATGGCACCGGGCACAATGGTTAACACCCCAGCCGCTGCAAGCACGCCCCAATCAAGGCCCGAGGCGGAAACTGTGCGGGTCATCACTGCGGCGATTGGCTTGGCGTCAACACTGGTAAGAGTGCGCGCAATCAGCAGTTCCACCCACGAGAACATAAAGCAGAAAAACGCAGCCACACCGATGCCAGAGGCAATCATGGGCGTGAAAATACGCAGGAAAAACGTGCCGAAGCTATAACCATCTATTTGCGCGGTTTCGTCAATTTCCTTTGGTACGCCTGACATAAAGCCTTCCAGAATCCACACCGCCAGCGGCACGTTAAACAGCGTGTGCGCCAGCGCAACGGCCAAGTGGGTATCAAACAGCCCGATAGAGCTATAAAGCTGGAAAAACGGCAGGGCAAAAACCGCAGGCGGGGCCATGCGGTTGCTGAGCAGCCAGAAAAACAGGTGTTTGTCCCCCATAAAACGGTAGCGGCTAAAGGCGTATGCCGCAGGCAGGGCCACAACCAGCGATATCACCGTGTTCAGCACCACATAGATGGTGGAATTAATATAGCCATTATACCAACTGGCATCGGTGAGGATGGTTTTGAAATTGGCGAGCGTTGGGTTTTCTGGCCACAGGGAAAAGCCGCCCAAAATCTCAGTATTAGTTTTTAGCGCCATTGTAAGCAGCCAGTAAAGCGGCACCATCAGAAAGAGGATATAAAGCGTGGGCGTAATGCGGATACGGCTTAGCAGGGTCATTTGTTTGCCTCCGCGTCACTGGCGGTCATCACTGTGTAGAAAACCCAGCTCATCAACAGTACAATCAGGAAATATACCAGCGAAAAGGCTGCTGCTGGGCCAAGGTCAAATTGCCCAATTGCCATTTTCACCAAATCAATGGAAAGGAAAGTGGTGGCATTGCCGGGCCCGCCGCCCGTTACCACAAAGGGTTCGGTATAGATCATAAAGCTGTCCATGAACCTGAGCAGCACGGCGATCATCAAAACGCGTTTCATCTTGGGGAACTGAATATAGCGGAACACCGCCCAGCGGCTGGCGCCATCAATTTTTGCAGCCTGATAAAAGGCATCGGGGATTGATGAAAGCCCGGCGTAACACAGCAGCACTACAAGGCTGGTCCAGTGCCATACATCCATAATGATAATGGTAAGCCACGCATCGAAGGCCGACTGAGTGTAATTATAATCAATACCAAGCGCCGCTATTGTGTGCCCGAGAAGGCCAATATCTTCGCGGGCAAAAATTTGCCAGATGGTGCCCACCACATTCCAGGGGATAAGCAAAGGCAGCGCCATCAGCACCAAACACAGAGACGCTCCCCAGCCTTTTTTTGGCATCGACAGCGCGATCCAAATACCCAGCGGAATTTCAATGGCGAGGATAATACCTGAAAACAACAGCTGGCGTCCAAGCGCATCATGGAAACGGGGGCTGTTGAGGATTTCTTCAAACCATTCGGTCCCAACCCAGTAAAACTCATTGCCACCGAAACTGTCTTGTACCGAATAATTTACCACCGTCATTAACGGTAGCACTGCTGAAAATGCGACCAGCAGAAATACCGGCAATACCAGAAACCAGGCTTTTTGATTATATTTTTTTTGCATCAGATCGCCCCTTCAAGCAAGCGGCTGTTTTGGTATGCCAGCGTGCGCAAGGGGTCGAACAGAAGCCCTGTCTTTCCCACTGCCACCGGTTGATTTTCAGGCACCAGTACAGCGAGGTTATGACCCGCGAACGATAGCCGCGCAATCTTGTGGCGCCCGAGGTCTTCAATACTGTCAATCTGGGCATCTGCCCCGTCTGTGAGATTCAAAAACTCGGGCCTAATGCCAATCTCGATGTCACAGGTGCCGAGGGAGCCGTAATCCCGGCCAAGGGATATTTGCTGGTCGCCGACGGTGGCTGTGCGGCCTGCAACAGAGGCGGGCAGAATATTCATGCCCGGCGAGCCGATAAAATAGCCAACAAATGTATGCGCAGGGCGTTCAAATAATTCTTCCGGCGTACCGATCTGCACCACTTCGCCTTCAAACATAACCACCACTTTGTCGGCAAAAGTTAAGGCTTCGGTTTGGTCGTGGGTGACATAAACCATGGTGAAACCAAATTGCTGGTGTAGTTCTTTCAGTTTTGATCGCAGCACCCATTTTCTGTGCGGATCGATCACCGTTAGCGGTTCGTCAAATAACACGGCATTCACATCCGAGCGAACGAGGCCGCGCCCTAGCGAGATAATTTGCTTGGCGTCTGCCGAAAGGTTTGAGGCGCGCTCGTCCAGCCGGGCGGTAAGATCGAGCATTTCCGCGATTTCCGTGACGCGCGCATGGATGCCTGCCGCCGCCATACCCCTGTTTTTCAAGGGGAATTCAAGGTTCTGGCGCACAGTCATGGTATCGTAAATCACAGGAAACTGGAAAACCTGTGCGATATTGCGGTGGGCGGTATCAAGATCGGTTATATCTTTGTCGTCGAACATTACCCGGCCTTTGCTGGGCGTAAGCAGGCCGGAAATAATATTAAGCAAAGTGGTTTTGCCGCAGCCAGACGGCCCCAAAAGCGCATAGGCACCGCCGTCTTCCCAGATATGGTCAAGCCCCTTAAGCGCATAATCATCGGGGCCTGCGGGGTTCGGTAAATAGGAATGCGCCATATCTTTGAGGTGGATCTGGGCCATGTTAGCCTGCCTTCACTTGTGCCAGCGCGTTATTGCTGTCCGCACAGAAAAGCATGAAATCCGCGGGGTTAAGAAAAAGGCTGATGCTGTCGCCGGGATTGTGATGATGCACACCGTGCGTTAGTGCTGTCCAGCGTTCACCGAGCGCGTCAACATGGATAAAGCTTTCTGAGCCTGTGATTTCAGTAACCCTGACAGTGGCGGCCACTTCAATCGCTCCGTTGCCCGGGTTTTTTACATGCAAATGATGGGCGCGAAAGCCAACATGGTAGCTTCCGTCAGGCATTGTTAGCTGGTCACGGTAGGCTGTACCAAGGCCACCAAGCCACATTTTATTGTCAGCGCGGGTTGCAGCCACGCTGTTTAACGGCGGATCAGAAAAAGTGCGTGCGGCGGCCAGTGTTTTTGGCGCGCGGTACACGTCCAAAGTTGGCCCTGTTTGCATCACCCGGCCTTCGTGTAGCAGCGTTATATTGCCGCCGAGAAGCAGCGCTTCTTCGGGCTCGGTAGTGGCATAAACAACGATTGACCCGGTTTCCTTGAACAAGCGCGGTAGTTCGGTCCGCAGTTCCTCCCTAAGCTTGTAATCCAGGTTGGCTAAGGGTTCGTCCAACAGCACCAGATCGGCTTCACGTACCAAGGCACGTGCCAGTGCCACTCGCTGCTGCTGGCCGCCTGATAGCTCCAAAGGTTTGCGTTTGAGCATTGGGCTAATCGAAAGCAGATCGGCAATTTTTTCAACACGAGAAAGGATATCCGGCTTGCGCAGTCCTGCTATTTTTAACGGTGAAGCTATATTGTCAAAGACGCTGAGTGTTGGATAATTGATAAATTGCTGATAAACAAAAGCGATACTGCGTTTTTTGACAGCAACGCCCGTTAGATCTTGTTCACCCATGAAAATCTGACCACTGCTGGGTTGGTCCAGTCCTGCCGCTACACGGAGCAGTGAGGTTTTGCCTGCCAATGTTGGACCCAATAGCACATTGAAGGTGCCCGGTTCAAAGCGCGCAGAAACACCGCTTAAATACTCAGCGCTGTCCACACTCACACAAATATCACGCAATTCAAATGCCAACCAGTTGCTCCCCATCAACGCCTATGACCTAGCGTAACTAGAATTAAGGTCAAGCAATCACGCTAGAGGCTTCAAGGCTGTACGGCAATATCATAACGCGGAGTTTTTGTTGCTGGCGCAGTAGCCTAAAGTTTTCGTTAAGGTGCACTAAAGTGCCGCCATCTTAATATGCCATCTTAATCGATTGGATAACGATCAAGGACAGGGCCTAAGGCCGCCTTCAAAGGATCAAGGTAAACCTCATAATTACGCCACTGTTCCAGCCCCTCTTTATAGATGGGACGGCGAACTTGTTCTGCGCTCGGCGTTCTGATGGCGCGCTTGGTTTCGTAAAAGCGCAGGCAGCTCTCTTCAAAATCGAGGCCGCAATATTCGAGCAGTTGGCGTACTTGGCTTTCTGTATCCGCAATCATATCTTCATAGTGAACCCGGTGGATGCGTCCCGGCAGCACCTCATCCCAATGGTCCATAAGCTTGATGTAATCGCGGTAATAATGCCCGATACCTTCAAGGCTATAGGTGAAGGTCTGGCCTTGGGCAAATAGTTGCTTGAAGCCGGCAAAACACCCGGCCATTGGGTGCCTGCGCGCATCGATGATCTTGGCATTGGGCAGGATCAAATGGATAAGACCAATATGCTGGAAATTGTTTGGCATTTTATCGATGAAATACGGTGAACCACTGCGTTGGATGCGCGTGCTGTTCATATAGCTGTCGCCAAGTTTGGCTATCTCTTCGCTTGTGAAGTCAGTCAATACTTCCGGATATTTTGATGCGCCAGTGAAACGTTCCTTGCCGCCAAGTCTGCGGGATAAGGCTATAATATCAGTTAGCTCTGCCGTCCCTTCGACCTGGGAGTGCGAGGATAAAATTTGCTCAAGCAGCGTCGATCCTGCGCGCGGAAGCCCAACAATGAATATAGGGTCCGAAGCGCAGTTGCCATAGCCCGCGCGGTCCTTAAAAAAAGCCGTATCGAGTGTTTTAATTTGGCGAACAGAATCGTAGATGTTTCGCTTGGCATCATATCTATGTTTGATGCCCCGAATTGCATTGCCACGTTTATAAAAATGGAAGGATGTCGCAAAATTTTCTTTGTCTTCATAGGCCTTTCCAAGCGCGAAGGCTAAATGAGATTGGTCCTCTGCCTTGCCGCCCACTTCGGTTACCTGTGCTTCCATTTTTGCAATATCTTCATCGGTGAAACGGAAGGTTTTTAGGTTTGCCAAACTCCAATAAGCCTCTCCGGTCGAAGGGCTGAGCTCAATACATTTCCGGTAGGCAGTCACACATTCGTCAATACGCCCAACCGATTTCAGCGTATGCCCATAATTCATTTGTGCATTGGCCTGATTTGGATAATCTTTTAAAACGCGTTCAAGAATTTCCAGCGCGGGCACAAAATCTCCAGCCCGGACTAATATTGTTCCTTTTAGGACTAAATAATTGGCGTTTTCCGGTTCTATTTTTAGCAGTTTTTCGAGCTCACTCAAGGCCGTTTCTAGCCGTTGTCGGCGTAATAATACGATCACATAATTATGGCGCGCTAGATGGAAATGGGGGGCAAGTTCCAGGCAGCGTTCCAGCAAATTTTGCGCATCTTCATGACGGCCCACTTTGATGCCAACGTCGGCAAGAATGCGGATCGCCGTAACGTCTGTTGGAAATTTTTTCAGCACAAAACGAGCCAACTGCTCTGCTTTGTTCAAATTCCCTTTGAACAGAAAATCGGCGGCCTTTACGACGTCAGGGTGTTTGGCGCTTGCATGAAAATGGTTTTCGTAGGCCTTGCGGCTCTCTTCCTCAAAACCGCCAGCGCTATATTGCTCAGCGAGTGACCGCCAGGCTTCGGCAAATTTAGGATCAATAGCGAGCGCCTCCTTCAAACAACGCATAGCCTCTTCGCCTTGTCCCAATGCGCCGTATGTCATGCCGAGTTCGTGCAATACTCTGGGGGTTTCGCGCATTTTTTTAGATAGAGGCAAAAGCAATTCCAAGGCTTCGTTTGCCTGGCCCATAGCACGGTACGCCGCCGCAAGGATATGCACAGCCCCAATTGTGTCGGGCAAAACTTTAAGAATTTCGCGGGCTTGTTCGGCGGCCATAGCCGGGTTTTTTTCCAGCAAGTGTGCTGCGTGGTTCAGCGCCGTTTTAAGGCTTCCGCTTGAAGTCGTTTGCGCCATTTTTCCGCATTTCCTCGCTTTGGTTTTCTGGTGACAGCCTAAACCAGCCAATGAAACCCGCACAAGATATTCCTGAAGCATATGCAGGAAAAGGAGAATTTTAATCTTTTGGCTACTGTAACTAAAATGAAACACTAGTTTATCAAAGCACGGCAAGTCTTTGAAATCCTTTCCTGCAAATGTTTGCAATGCCAAATATTTTGGCTAGGGTTTAACCTATATATTAGAATTTGATACCAGCTATTGAGCACCTCAAGTTTTAACGGGGTGGCCTCATTAAAAATGTCTCGGGAGGAAAGTCACCATGACCAATCTATATTCGAGGAAAAAAGCAGCCCTTTTGGCAACAACACTTATATTCCCTGCGCAAATTGCGATGGCGGATGCAGATGAAAAAGATGTTGGTCTGGAAGAGATTGTCATTACAGCTCAGAAACGAACTGAAAACCTTCAGGACGTGCCCGTATCAGTGCATGTATTGGGAAATACACAACTTGAAAACCTGAACGTGAATGGGTTCGAGGATTATATCAAATTCCTGCCAAGTGTTTCTTATACCCAAAACCGCCCGGGCGTTGCGCAAATATATATGCGTGGTATTTCCAGCGGTGGCGACGGAAACCATTCGGCCTCCATGCCTTCGGTTGGTGTCTATTTGGATGAACAGCCCATTACCACCATTAATGAAATTCTCGACATGCACATGTATGATATTGCCCGTGTAGAGGTTCTTTCCGGCCCGCAAGGTACATTGTTTGGTGCCAGCAGTCAGGCCGGTACGCTTCGCATTATCACCAACAAGCCTGAAATTGGCGAAAGCTATGGTGGTTTCGATGTGTCGCTTGATACCGTGAAAAACGGCGAAATGGGTTGGACACTTGAAGGCTTTTTGAACTTGCCTGTTGCTGATAACGCGGCCATTCGCTTGGTTGGCTGGCACGAAAGTGATGGCGGCTATATCGATAATGTACCCTCTGAACTGACTTTTGCTGCCAGCGGTATCACCATCAATAATTTCGACATTGCCGAAGAAAATAATAATAACGTCGATACCACGGGCGCGCGCGCCATGCTCAAGGTTGATTTGAATGAAAATTGGACCGTAAATTCAAGTCTTATCGCCCAGGAACAACATTCAACGGGAACCTTCAATCATGACCCTGAGGATGTAGGTGATCTGCAAGCCCGTAGATTTGTAGATGAAGATTACGACGAAAGCTGGATACAGGCTGGCCTAACAATTGAAGGTAAAATAGCTGGTTTTGATGTTGTCTACGCGGGCTCGTATCTCAATAGAAACCGTGATAGCCTTTATGATTACACCGGCTACAGCGAATATCTGGAAAACCTCTATGCCGGTTATGGTTATGATTGCCTGTATTATAACGCCGAAGGCGGTTGTGCTGATGGCACGCAATTTGTAACTGGCGATGAAAATTTCAGACGGAACAGCCACGAGCTGCGCATCCAGTCTCCTGAAGACAATCGTTTGCGCTTCATCGGCGGCCTATTCATGCAACATCAAACGCATAATTTTGATCTACGCTGGACTGTGCCGGACGCAGACCCTGCTGGCACGGTGGTTTTAGAGGATGAAAATACCGTGGTTTGGCAAACCCGGCAGGTACGGACCGACCGCGAGAAAGCTGCTTTTGGCGAACTGTCGTTTGATGTCACAGACCAACTAACCGCAACTGCTGGTATCCGTTTCTTTGATTTTAACAATACCCTCTACGGGTTTAATGGATTTCTTCGTCATTGTACCGGCTTCACGGACCTAAACGGTGTTTTCACACAGGATAATGCGGGCACACCGCAATATCCTTGTTTTAATACGCGGATTTTGGACGGCGTAAGCAAAGGGACTGGCGAAACCGTTAAGTTCAATCTGAATTATAAAATCAATGACGACATGCTGATTTATGCCACCTATTCAAAGGGCTACCGCCCAGGCGGTGTTAACAGGGCCCGCGTAGCCGGGATCCCTGGGTACGCTCCAGATTTTGTTTATAACTATGAATTTGGCTGGAAAACGTCCTGGTTGGATAATCGCCTGCGCTTTAACGGGGCAATTTATCATTTGGATTGGAAAGATTTCCAGTTTGGATTCCTTGATTTCACAGTCTCAAACCTGACGATCATCCAAAACGTAGGGCAGGCTAAAACCGATGGTTTTGAGTTTGATATTGATTTTGCTGCGTCAGAAAACCTGACACTTGCTTTCTCGGCGTCTTTTAATAATGCCAGATTGACGGAAGATTATTTCCGCAATGCGACCGATGCCACACCACGAGCTGTGGTCGGTACGAAGCTACCATTTGTACCTAGGCTTCAATATACCGCGATGGCTCGTTATATGCACGATGTTGGTGGCCTGCCAGGATTTGCGCAGGTGGCGATGGCTTATACAGGGCGCAGCTGGAGCGATTTGGATACGTCAGTGCGGCAAAATCAGCGTGATTATTACATCGTTAATCTGTCGGCCGGCATCGACGGTGATGATTGGTCACTTGGTATTTTTGCCGACAATCTATTTGACCAGCGTGCTGAAATTGCGAAATTGGATCCGGGTTATCCAAGTGCGCTGGATACAACTACGCAAGTTAACCGGCCAAGAACTGTTGGTATTAGATTTGGCAAAAAGTTCTAGAACCTTTCCAGGTAACGGATTTACCGGTTAAACAAAAGCAAAGGGCGGGCCGGAATGGCTCGCTCTTTTTGTGTCGAATATGCACGAACTCACTTGATAATAGCACTAAGAGTGGGCTTGCCCACAGCATTGCACCCGAACAATGGCTGACAAATTCCGGAGGTAGAAACCTAAAGGAACACCGCTAAAGGCTGATTTCGGTTGTGGTTGATTTTAGCAGCCCTAAAGCGTTTTGCAGGATCGTATCAGTTCCGGACAGGCAGGGCTTGAACATAAACAATTCCGTGAGGGTAGGCGTTTTTTGTTGACCCCAGTGCCCGGTGCTGGGCTAAGATGCCGCTTAATGCAAAGATTGAGATACATACGCGGCCTTTTGGCTGCAATAATAACCAGCATGGTTTTGGTGCTTGTACCCATGGCCAACGCTGCATCGATGCATGATTGCTGTAATGAAGATACCCAAAATGCAGGCACTGCTATAGCTGGTACGACACAGATGCACGCGCTTATGGGACACAGCATGATGCCAACTGCAAAAAGCAAAACCTCCCATGACAACCATATGCCTGATGGTCGCTGCGATGCGGCTTGTTGTGGTATTTTTGTGGCTTTTAACCTAGCTGATCAACCTCGGGTGATACGTCCATCTGGGCCAGTCTTGGTGCGGTCTTACGCCCTGCAGTACCAACTAGATTCTGTTTCCCTCGGGAATATCACTCCGCCCCCGCGCTTCTTCTAAAGAAACATCTAACAATCAGCCGGACTATCCGACTGATCGTATCCGCAGGCGCGCCTATAGGCGCTGCACTGACCAGATGACCATCCATTCTTTAGCGAGTGCGATATGAACAGAATATTTTTAGCTATAGTCACCCTCTTATGGGCGGCTACTGCAACATTTGCTGCTGATACAGCAGCACAAAATCAGCCTGGTTTCCAAATTTTAGACCGGGCCTCAGACCGGTCCCTAACCTTGGATCAGGCCGTGGCGTTGGCGCTGGCATCAGATGATCCTTACTTATTGGAACCGGGCGAAAAAGCCGGGGCCTATGATGAACGGGGCATTGCAGACGCACAGTTACCAGACCCAAAGTTGCGCTTCACTTTTGCCAACTGGCCCACCAACAGTTTTAGCTATACGCAGGAGCCTATGACACAAATTCAGCTTGGTGTGTCGCAGGCTTTTCCCAAAGGCGATACGCTGAAATACCGCCGCGAGCAACGGCAGGCCCAAGCCAAGGGAGCACGCTTCAATCAGGATTTGCGGCGGCGTGAAATCATCCTCGATACCAGAATGAAATGGCTTGATCTTTATTATTGGCAGAACGCTGCGGGCAAAGTGAAAGAAAGCCGTCAAGCGGTTGCCGAGTTGATTGAAGTGATCGAGGCCATTTATGCTACGGGCCGGGAAACCAGTCAGGATATTCTGCGGGCGCGGCTAGAGTTAAGTTTGTTGGACGATCAACTGCTGGAGATCAATCGGCAGGCCTCTATGGTGCGAGCCAATCTGTCACGGCGCATCGGCAATGCAGCTGAGCAAGCTTTAGCGGCCAGTCTACCCGCCATGCGGCACCCTTCTGAATTAAGTGTTCTTGTTGATTTGATCCAGTACCATCCGGCGGCGCAGATGCGGTCTGCCGCAGTTGAAGCGAATGACAAATTGGTTAGCATTGCGGGGGAACAACATAAACCCGGTTGGGCTGTGAATGTTGGCTACGGTGCGCGAGGCAGTGACCGAGCTGATTTTGCCACAGTTGGTGTTGTCATGGACGTGCCACTTTTTACCAAAAACCGTCAAGACAAGCAGTTGTCGGCTGCGAAAAAAACCCGACAAGCGACACGCTTTTCGCTTGATTCTGTGCGGCTGGATTTGCTGCAACGCTTGCAGGCATCCTATGCAAATTGGCAACGATTGCAGGAACGAGTAGCGCTCTATCAGTCCGTTGTTCTCTTGCGCGCAAAGGAAACCACCGAAGCTTCGTTAACGTCCTACCAAAGCGGTGTCACGGATTTTCCTGAACTGGTACGTGCCCGGTTGGCACAATTAAATACAGAGCTGAAATTACAACGGCTTCAGGCCGACCGGCTAATGGCACAAGCTCAACTGTTGTTTCTTGAAGGTGAAGACGATGCGTAAAACAATGAATATTGCAATTGCGGCTCTTATGGTGGGAGGTGGTCTTGGCTACGGCCTCAGCATGTTAAATGGCGGCGGCTCCGACGGCTCTGGCGGCACCCCTGTAAGTACAGACGCCGATAAACCACTATATTGGGTGGCGCCGATGGATCCTAATTATCGCCGCGACGAAGCGGGAAAATCCCCTATGGGTATGGATCTGGTTCCCATTTATGCAGATACCGCCTCGGGCACAGACAGTGAAGGCCTGATGATCAGTGCGGCCGTGGCTAACAACATCGGTATCCGCACAGATATAGCCACAATATCTGCCATGACGCGCGAAATTGATACGGTTGGTTTTATCGTTATGGACGACAATAAAACCTCGCATGTGCATGTGCGAACGGCGGGATGGGTGGAAAAATTATACCGCAAGTCTATGGGTGAGCAGGTCAAAAAGGGCGAGCTTATTTTTGAACTCTATTCGCCCGAATTGGTAAATGCGCAGATCGAATTTGTTCAGGCTTTGCGCTTAAAACAGGCGGGTCTGATAAACGCTTCCAGAGAACGCCTTTTGGCACTTGGCATGACATCTCCACAAGTGGGTGATCTTGAGGCATCCAAAAAGATTAAGCAGCGCATCGAAGTGCGCGCGCCGCAAGACGGGGTGATCATGGCGCTTGCTGTGGGTGAAGGCATGCATATTACGCCTGATACCACCGTGTTTTCGCTCGCTGACCTCTCCAGTGTTTGGGTTAAGGTCGATGTATTTGAAGGCCAGTCCGAGTGGGTTGCACAAGGTCAAACCGCAAAAATGACATTGCCGTTCTTGCCAGGAGAAACTTGGGAAGGCAAAGTTGATTATGTCTATCCTATTGTGGACGCAATGAGCCGTACAGTGCAGGTCCGTCTGGCTTTTAATAACGCCGACGGTCGGTTGAAGCCTAACATGTACGGCGAAGTTAATATTGGCGCGGCACCGCTGGAAGGCGTCATTACCATCCCGCGCGAAGCTTTGATCCGAACAGGAAAAGCTGACCGGGTCATCCTGTCGTTGGGCGGTGGTCGGTATCAGCCAGCGGAAGTGATAGCGGGCCGCGAAAGTGACGACCGGGTTGAGATCAAGCGCGGGCTGTCGGCCGGTGAAACAATAATTACATCGGGGCAGTTTTTGATCGATTCTGAAGCCAGCCTGAAAGGTGCGTTTCTGCGCATGCTTGATAGCGGAGATATGCAGTGATTGCGGGCCTTATAAAATGGTCGGTTGAAAATCGGTTTTTGGTTATCATGCTGACCCTGTTGTTTGTGGGTTGGGGCGGATATTCGGTCAGCAAAACACCGCTGGACGCAATCCCTGACCTGTCCGACGTGCAAGTGATCATCAAAACCACGTATCCGGGCCAAGCGCCGCAGGTGGTCGAGGATCAGGTTACTTACCCGCTTACCACTGCAATGTTGTCGGTACCGGGTGCTGTAACCGTGCGCGGTTACTCGTTTTTTAACGACAGCTACGTCTATATTATTTTTAAAGACGGCACCGACCTTTATTGGGCGCGTTCGCGGGTGCTTGAATATTTAAGTCAGGTTGCGGCCACGTTGCCGCGCGCCGCGCGCAGTGCCTTGGGGCCAGATGCTACAGGGGTGGGTTGGGTTTATCAATATGCCCTTGTTGACCGTACAGGTGGCCATGATTTGGCGCAACTGAGAAGCATTCAGGATTGGTTCTTGAAATATGAACTTCAAACCACGCCGGGGGTCTCGGAAGTGGCGACCATCGGCGGCATGGTTAAGCAGTATCAGGTGGTTGTGAACCCCAATCGGTTGCGGGCCTATAATATTCCGCTAGCTAAGGTGAAGCGCGCTATAGAACGCGGTAATCAGGAAACCGGCGGGCGGGTCATCGAAATGGCTGAAGCCGAATATATGGTGCGGGCTTCTGGTTATATTGAAAACATAGCTGATTTAGAGGCTATTCCTGTGGGCCTTACGCCGACGGGCACGCCGATCTTGCTGCGCGAAATTGCCGAAATTCGCACGGGGCCAGAGCTTCGGCGGGGCATCGGTGAGCTGAACGGTGAAGGCGAAGCTGTTGGCGGTGTGATCATTATGCGCTCGGGCGAAAACGCGCTGGAGACGATCAATTTGGTCAAAGAAAAACTGGAAATACTGAAGGCCAGCTTGCCAGAAGGTGTTGAGATTGTTGTAACTTATGACCGATCAGCCTTGATAAAGCGCGCGGTGGCTACGCTCGGTGAAAAGCTGGTTGAGGAATTTTTGGTCGTCGCACTGATATGTGGTTTATTCCTGTTTCATATAAGGTCAGCCCTTGTTGTTGTACTGAGCTTGCCGGTTGGTATTTTGGCGGCTTTTGCCGTCATGAACAGCCAAGGCATCAATGCCAATATCATGTCGCTTGGCGGCATTGCTATTGCCGTGGGGGCGATGGTGGATGCTACAATTGTGATGATCGAAAACTTCCACAAACATATGGAAGGCGAGCAGGTCACAAGCGCCAACCGCTGGCAAATTGTAACAAAAACAGCAGTTGAAGTTGGCCCGCCATTATTCTTTTCGCTGTTGATTATCACGTTCAGCTTTGTGCCGATTTTTGCACTCGAGGCCCAAGAAGGCCGCTTGTTTCACCCACTGGCATTTACCAAAACCTATGCAATGGCGGCAGCCGCAGGGCTTTCTATTACTTTGGTGCCGGTATTGATGGGTTATTGTGTGCGCGGCAAAATTATTCCAGAGCATAAAAACCCGGTCAACCGGCTTTTGACGGCGACCTATAGGCCTTTTATCAATGGGGTATTGAAATTCCCGAAAGCCACTGTGGTATTTACATTTGCGGTGATTGCCAGCGCCTATGTTCCGCTTGCCAATATTGGCGGCGAATTTATGCCGGATCTGGACGAGGGTGATCTGTTGTATATGCCAAGTGCTTATCCGGCGATATCGGCAGGCAAAATGGCGCAGGTCGTGCAGCAAACCAACCGGTTGATCAAAACAATCCCTGAAGTAGAAACTGTTTACGGTAAAGCGGGCCGCGCCGATACGGCAACAGACCCGGCTCCGCTCACCATGATTGAAACCACCATACAGCTGAAGCCAAAAAGCCAATGGCGGGAAGGCATGACAACTGAAAAACTGAAGCGCGAGTTGAATGATTTGGTGCAGGTACCTAGTCTTACCAATGTGTGGATAATGCCGATTAAAAACCGCATTGATATGCTGGCAACAGGTATCAAAACCCCTGTGGGCATCAAAGTTGCGGGGCCAGATTTAAATGTCATTGCCGAGATAGGGCAAAATATTGAAGCAGTGATGCAACAGGTGCCCGGCACGGCTTCAGTTTATGCTGAACGGGTGACAGGCGGGCGTTATATCAATGCTGAAATTGACCGTATAAAGGCCGCACGTTACGGGCTCAATATTGCCGACGTACAAGAGGTGATCGCAACAGCGATTGGCGGCATGACCGTCACAGAAAGTATTGAAGGGCGGGAGCGTTATCCGGTGAACCTGCGTTATCCGAGGGATTTCCGCGATTCACTTGATCGCCTGCGGGCACTGCCGATCGTAGCACCAAGCGGCGCGCATATTCCGCTTGGTCAAGTTGCCGATATCAATGTCAGCGGCGGTCCGGGTGTGATCCGTAGCGAAAATGCACGACTGAACGGCTGGATTTATGTCGATATAGCAGGCGTCGATATTGGCAGTTATGTGAACAGTGCCAAAGAAGTTCTCGCCCAGAACATTAAATTACCCGCCGGTTATTCAATCTCATGGTCGGGCCAATATGAATATATGGAACGCGCCAAAGCCAAGCTGGCGGTGGTTGTTCCAGTGACATTGGTGATCATATTATTATTGCTGTTTATCAACTTCAGGAACCTGACATCTGTTTTGATCATCATGGGCACGCTACCATTGTCGCTTGTGGGGGGTATCTGGCTTTTGTATTTGCTGGACTATAATCTTTCGGTCGCAGCGGGTGTTGGTTTCATCGCACTGGCAGGCGTGGCGGTGGAGATCGGTGTTTTGATGATTGTTTATCTCAACCAAGCCTGGGACAGGATAACCGCCGAAGCGGCGGTGCAAGACCGCACACTAAGCCGCGCTGATCTGGTACAGGCAGTGATCAACGGTGCCCTGATGCGCGTCCGCCCGATCATGATGACGGTGGCCGTGATTATCGCGGGTCTGCTTCCGATTATGTTAGGCACAGGAACAGGTTCAGAGGTGATGCGCCGTATCGCAGCGCCGATGGTGGGTGGCATGATTAGCGCGACTTTGCTCACGCTTTTGGTTGTTCCCGCCGTATATTTCTTGTGGAAAAGTCAAGGTTTGCAGAAGCTGGAAGCGACAGCTGATAAGGTTTTATAAAAGGTTCAGAAGCATACCATGGAGAATTTCATCATACCAAACTGGCACCCGTTTTTAGTGCACTTTACCGTGGCGCTGATATGTATTTCAGCGGTCTTTTTTGTGATATCGAGGGTGCACCCAGATAAAGCCGAAAGCTTTACACTTGTTGCTAAATGGACGCTGTGGGTAGGCGCGGGGCTAACCTTGTTCACGGTGCTGGCGGGCTTCAGCGCCTTCGGTTCAGTTAATCACGATGATGTCGCCCACGTGGTTATGAAGGTACACCGCAATTGGGCTTTGGCCACAGCGACGGCGATATAATGTTTGGAAAGCAACTATGAAAAAACAACAATGGCACACGCTGATAGCCAAAACCCATAAATGGATCGGCCTGATATTGGGTGTCCAGCTTTTGTTCTGGACTATTGGCGGCATCGTGATGACATGGATACCGTTGGAAACCGTGCGCGGCGAGCATAAAGTCAGTGCCGAAAGTCCCGCGCCGATCATGGCCGCGACGGCCTATTTGCCGGTAGCCGATATTGTCGCCCGCGCCGTTAAATCCACGGTGAAAGCAAGTTACAGCCTGCTGTTGGGCGATCCAGTGGTTACACTGGTGCATACGGATGGCAGCAAGAGCATGTACAGCGCAACGAGCGGGGATTTGCTGTCGCCGATCTCGGCGGGTATGGCAGAAAAAGTAGCAGTGGCGGACTTTAATATTGATGCGCCGGTGCTGGCCGTTGCGTTGGTGAATAGACCATCGGTGGATTACCGCGGGGCGCTGCCTGTCTGGCAAATCAAGTTTGATGATGCTGAAAATACCGCGCTTTACATTTCGCAAGCCGAGGGCCGGGTGGTGGCGCGAAGATCATCAATTTGGCGGTTTTATGATTTTTTCTGGATGCTGCATATTATGGATTATAACGGGCGCACAGATACCAATAATTGGTTGGTGATCGTCACATCTTTTTTTGCCGCGCTGTTTGCGATCAGTGGTTTCGGTTTGCTGTTTTTCCGGTTTTACCGCCGAGATTTCAACTTTATTTTGGGGCGAAAATCACCTTAAAAAGTGTGCATTTTTGTGTGCATAAACTGTGCAACTATGTGCATGAAGTGCGCATAAGTGTGCAAAGAAAGCCGTCAAATGCGCAAATGACTGAATCCGAGCATACCAAAAATCTTTTTGGCAAAATCGGCATGTATTGAGCCGAAGGATTTTTCCAATCTTAGCGCGCGAATTTATGGCTAGATTTTGCAGCGTGAAATTGCCTCTAAAATTTAGGCGTAATTTACAGCCAAAGTTTACAGCATGATATTACGGGCCGGAATTTATGTGCGTGAAAATTTCATCACGCCGTCATCAACTTTGCCAAGTTTCAGATGCATCAGGTCGGTCACATAATTTTGGTGGTTTCTCCAGGGCGGCCGAATGCCCTGTTTGGGCAGATCATCAAGCGCACGTGTAATATAGCCTGATTTTAGGTCAAGCAGCGGTTCTGAACTAAGGTTTTCGCCGTCCAATTGGGGGATGCAGATTTTAAACTGATGTTTTTCCATATGGTTCAATATCCGACAAACATAATCAGCGGTAAGGTCGGCCTTCAATGTCCATGATGCATTGGTATAGCCCACAGTCCATGCGAAATTGGGAACGCCGCTTAGGGTCATGCCTTTATAATTTAGAGTTTTCCCAAGCGCGAGCTCTTCGCCGTCAATAATTACCTGCATGCCGCCGAGGGTTTGCAGGCTAAGCCCGGTGGCGGGGACAATGATATCAGCTTGCAATTGCTTGCCAGATTTCAATAAAATCCCGGTTTTGGTGAAACGGTCAATATGGTCTGTAATAACCGAAGCCGAACCATCCTTGATCACATGAAACAGGTCACTGTCGGGCACCGCACATATGCGCTGGTCCCAGGGGTCATAACTCGGCGTATAGTCTTTTTCGATATCAAACCCTGGGCCGAGTTCTTCCCTAACCATTTTGATCAGTCTGGCTTTGAAGGGTTTGGGCTTTTTCCGCGCCAGCTTGAACATTAACATGGTCAAAAGCACATTTTTGATGCGCGCGATTTTATAAGCAATGCCTGCGGGCAGCCATTTGCGTAGCCAGTTGGCAATGCTGTCCTCACCAGGACGCGAAACGATATACGTGGGCGAACGCTGCAACATAGTCACATGGGCAGCATCTTTGGCCATTGCCGGCACCAGCGTCACAGCGGTGGCCCCGCTGCCAATCACCAGCACGTTTTTGCCGCTATAATCCAGATCCTGAGGCCAGTGTTGCGGATGCACAATCTGCCCGTCGTAGTCGGCCATGCCGTCGAAATCGGGCAGATATCCATGGTCGTAATTATAATAACCGCTGCACATAAACAGATAACTGCAGGTCATGATATCAACATCTGTGCTATCACCGCGCGCAATTTCCAATGTCCAGCGGGCATGATCAGTCGACCAGCTCGCCCGTTTTACCTTGCTTTGGAACTGGATTTTTCCGCGCAGGTTATTTTCGTCAATGGTTTCATTCAGATATTTTAGGATAGCGGAACCATCGGCGATGGCCTTGGCCTCTGTCCAGGGTTTGAAGCTGTATCCCAAGGTATACATATCGCTGTCCGAGCGAATTCCGGGATAGCGAAACAGGTCCCATGTGCCGCCAATATTTTCGCGGCCTTCCAGAATGGCAAAACTGCGCCCTGGTGATTTTCTCTGCATATGGCAGGCAGCGCCAATGCCCGAGATACCGGCACCTACGATTAAGACATCAAAATGTGTAGCAAGTTTTGCCATGTCAGCCCTCAAATTCTAATTTCGCCCCATATCCATTTGCCAGTCAATAAAGACATCCGGTCACCAGAATTTTCGATTCTGGCATGGTCTTTACATAGCGCCAAACACTGGCAAGTAAAGGCCGTAGCCCAAGGAAGGCATAACGCGTCATGGTGTTGGTGAAAACCAATATCAAAATGTATGACAGGTTCGGCATTAAGGAGGCCTGACCCCAGAAAAGACCGAACTTAACGTTAGATTAAGACGTTGGATTTAAAAAGGTATGATGGTCTCTTTTGTTCCCAGCGTGGTAAAAAAACTGGTTCAGGGCTGCGTGATTGCTGCGTTGGCTGCATTTGCGGCCTCCGCATCGGAAAAGGCGGGCCCGGCCACAGATACACCCAAAATCCAGCTAAGAATAGGATCCGCTTTTCGCGAGCCTTTTATCATTCAGCCGGACAGCGGCATTGCATGGGGTAAGCTCAAACAACTAGAGCCTTCGCTGAATGTGGAATTTATCTTTGTGGAAATGCCTGCGGCCCGCTCGCTCGTGCTGACGGATCACGGGGTATTGGACGGCGACTTTTTGCGCATTGAAAGCATTGGTGTCACGTATCCAAACCTGGTTCAGGTTCCGTATGTATTCACCGTACTTGAGCTGGCGGCCTATAGTTGGAGGCCTGAATTGGTGATTAATTCCTTTGCCGATTTGGGAGAGCATGCTGAATATGTGGTTGCTACCCAGATTGGCAGGAAGTTTTTAGAAAACAAAATTCGCAGCTTCAAAAACCGGCTGTTTGTGGAAAATCTGGATCAGCTTTTTAACCTGCTTGAAATGAAACGCAGCGATATTGTTGTGTTGGACCGGCTTTCAGCGCGCGAGGTTATCGGCGACAAGCTTGGAAAAACGATTTTTGAAGTGTCGTCAAAACCTTTGGCCAAACTGGACCTGTATTTATTTTTAAATAAAAAGCATGCGGACCTTGTGCCCGCAATTATGAAAGCCTTGCAGTAGCACATTCGAATATCCAGCGAATCTGGCGCAACGAATATATAGCGATATTGATCCTAGCGAAAATCTTGTTGCGCTTCGCCTTCCATTTGTTAGGGTGAGCGCGCACTCATGTGATAATTTGGAGAAATTGATGGCTTTCCGCATATTTAAGCTTTTGCAAGCAGCTTCCATTTTGACAGCGCTGTCAGTATTTACAGCCGGTACAGCTCAGGCCCAGTCCGAGGTGCCCAAAACAGATATGTCTCAAGCTGTACAAAGTCTGCGCGCCGAAGTGCGGGGCCCAAAAGCCATTTGGGTGGATGTGGACAGCCCGGCCAGCGCACGGCCCCTGCATATTGCTGACTGGCGGCTGACGGACGCCGCAGGCCGCGAGATAGCGCTGGCGGCGGTTCTGCCCAATACCCTGCATCAAAGCCTGTTGGTGCCCGCTGAGCCCCTTGATATCAAGCGCGTGCATTATATTGAATTGCTGGCGAACGGCCTGAAAGTGCGCGTGCGTTTTGACGGCTGGTTCCGCAGGCTTTATTCAAGCAAAGCGCTGGGTGCTGTGATCGCGGCAGATGGCAAAAGCACCAGCTTCCGTGTATTTTCGCCGCGCGCAGAAGCGGTGAACCTCTATCTGTATGACGGCCCCGACGATAAGCCAGAGGCCGCCCGCCAAAAAGTGGAGATGGTGCAGGACAGTGACGGGGTTTACGAGGCAACCCTTAACGGCAACCTCAAGGGCACTTATTATGATTTCACCGCGCACGGCCCAAGTGATCCGGGTAACCTATTTTATGAGCAGGTCCCGGTTCACTTAAGTGACCCCTATGCGCTGGTGCAGATGGAAAGTTTTGGCAAAAGCCGGGTATGGCCAAACATCACGCCTGCGACACCCTTGAAAAAGGGCCGTCCTGCAATGGAAGATGTGGTTGCCTACGAAGTGCATGTACAGGACTTCACCGACCTATTGCCCGTGCCAGAAGGTCTGAAAGGCACCATTCCAGCGATGGTGGTGCCGGGGCTAAAGAACAGCCGCGGTGAAGCGATAGGCTTTGATTATCTGGTGAACTTGGGTATCAATGTGGTGCATTTGCAGCCTATGCAGGAATATCACCATTATCCGGATGGCCCTTGGCGGGAAGCTTTTCAGGATGATCCTGATATGATTGCGCAAGCCATCTCGACCGAGAATTACCAGTGGGGCTATAGCACGACCCACGCCTTTGCCATCGAAAATAAATACCGCCAAAAAGGTACCGAACCGGGCGCAGAGCGCCAGCAGTTTCGCGATCTGGTGCAGGCCTTTCACGACCGTGGTATCGCTGTGATCATTGATCTGGTGCCCAATCATACTGGCGAAGATATGCGCGGCGGCAAGGTTCCGCTGAATTTCGACGGCTTTGACAAACAATATTATTACCGCACCGATGATGCAGGTGAACAAATTGGCCCTTACGGTAATGAGGTAAAATCGGAAGATCGCCCGATGGTGCAGCGCTGGTTGATTGATCAAACCAAACATTTTGTTGAGGGTTTTGGCATCGATGGTTTCAGGATCGATCTAGCGGGGCAAATCGACGAGCAAACCCTGATCAAACTGCGGGCCGAGTTGGGCGATGATGTGATCCTATACGGCGAACCCTGGATCGACGTGACCGACCCCTATATCCGCAAGGTCGCGGATTGGGATTGGTATAAGATCGATGCGCCGATCACTTTTTTTCAGGACGACGCCAGGAACGCCTTCAAGGGCTCGCCCTTTGTTTTGGAAAACAAGCTGACTGATCGGGGTTATGCGGGCGGTAATGCAAGCCTGCGTACTGAGGTCATGAAAGGCCTCGCCAATGATTATGCCCAAGAAGCCAAATCGCCCAATCAAGGTCTGAATTATCTGGATATTCATGATAACTGGGCGCTGGCCGACCGCTTTGCAAAAAAAGACTGGGATGGTCGTGGCGGCATTGATATGGGGCCGTTTAAACTGGCGGTGGCTATGCTGTTTACATCCCAAGGCCCGATTGTTCTGCACGGCGGCACTGAAATTATTCGCAGCAAGGGCAGCTCAAAAATTGAGGATACCGTTAAATTTAATAACGAAGGCGAAATCCGTTTAAAAGGCCGGGATGATACCTATAACCAGCGTGCGGCCAACCAGTTTCAGTGGGAAACCGTAGGGCAAAGGCAAGGCCCCAATGACTATGCGAACATGTTGGCCTTTTGGAAGGGTTTCATTGATTTTCGCTTAAGCGCTGCGGGCAAAGTGTTTCGCTCGGCGCTTGCCAGCAAGGATCGTTACCAGTGGATCACGCCCGAGGATGAAGCGCTTTTGGGCTATGTCGTTGGCGGCAGTGTTTTTGTGGCGTTGAATGTGGGGCAAACGAACGGTGTGTTTAAAAACGTAACTTTGCCTGAGGGAAACTGGCAGCTCATTGGCAACAACGACGCCATTGATTACAAAAACGGTGTGCTGGGCAGCGATGCCGCGATCAAAGGCGGCACCGAACTTGATCTGCCTGTGGCCGCGACCAGTTTCAAAATCTGGGTTCGCCGTTAACGGGCCGTCTTCCCCGCTAAAAGTGGTTTTAGGTTGATTTTGCGGCGCATGCCGCCAAAGATTACACAGAACCGTAGGGGAGAGAGCGTTGGCACAACAACAGGATGACGGATCAGCGATGCTCGACGTGGTCATCGTTGGGGCAGGGCTGGCGGGGCTGAAGGCGGCTCGAGAATTGAAGGCCGCTGGGAAAAGCTTTCGCCTGCTGGAAGCTCGAGACCGCGTGGGCGGGCGCTCAAAACCCGGCGAAATCGCTGGCCAAACTGTTGATTTTGGCGGCCAGTGGGTAGGCCCCCAACAAACATTGTTGCTTGCCGAAGCCGCAGAACTAGGCGTTGAAACCTATGCCCAATACAGCAAGGGCAAAAATATCCTCGATATGGATGGCAGCATCAAACGTTATAAGGGCGATATTCCCAGGATTTCACCGGTCTCCTTATTGGAATTGGTGTTGTTGGAAAAGCGCTGGGCCCGCGAAAGCGCCATGCTGCCGGGCGGCGCACCGTGGCTCGCTGCCAAAGCCCAGGAATGGGATGCGCAGACAGTGGAAAGCTGGATCCTTGCCCATATACGCACCAAACATGCCCGTGATTTCGCCCGTATTGTTACCCGCGCGGTTTTCTGCGCTGAACCCAGCCAGCTATCCTATCTTTATTTCCTTGAATATCTCAGGCAAGGCCAAGGTGTTGAATGTCTCACCGGTGTGGCAGGCGGCGCGCAGCAGGATAAATTTGTTGGCGGAGCCTGGCAAATCCCCGAGCGTATGGCGGCAGAACTTGGTGCGGATATGATCCTTGAGGCCCCGGTACATTATATTGTGCAATCAGAAAACAGCGTCACGGTTGTCAGCGAAAAAGGCACCTTTACTGCTCGGCATTTGATTATGGCGGTGCCGCCCGCGCTGGCATCACGCATCACCTATAACCAGCCGCTGCCGGCAAAGCGTGACGGCCTAAGCCAGCGCATGCCGATGGGCTCGGTGATAAAAATTCACATAGCGTATGATCGGCCTTTTTGGCGCCGTGCTGGCTTATCGGGTATGGCCACCAGTACAGAGCGCGCCTTTAATGTGGTCTTTGATCAAACCCCGCCAAATGTTGGCCCCGATGCTGATGCAAATGGTGATCAGGGTGCTGATAAAAACGATGGCATCGGTATTTTGGTGGGTTTTATCGATAGCCTCCATGCCGTAGAACTGGGCGCTCTGCCCGAAGACCAGCGCCGCCAGTTGGTGATCGCTGATCTGGTGCATTATTTTGGCCCGCTAGCCGCCAACCCCATCGCTTACGCCGAGAACGACTGGACCGCCGATGAATGGTCGCGCGGCTGTTATGTGGGCACGATGGCGCCGGGCACACTCACCACATACGGCGAAGCGCTGCGGGCACCGTGCGGGCATATCCATTGGGCGGGTACGGAAACTGCGACCGAATGGATGGGATACCTTGACGGCGCACTGCAATCCGGCATCCGCGCTGCGGCGGAAGTGATAGACCGGCAAGCCTGAATTTGATTGTGGCCCTAACCAGACTATATCTTGCGGCTAATCTGGGGAGAAACCATTGAGCCTGAAATATAAGAATTTTACTGCGCAGGAACTTGATAAATTCAAGGCTTTTCAGCGGCAGTCATACGATACGCTGGAAGCGGTGGCGGCGGACCTGGTTGAGGGCATGACCGAGATTGAGGTTGCCCGCAAAATCAGAAAACGTTTTCACGAGCAAGGTGTGCATACCTATTTTCATGTGCCCGTGGTGCTGTTCGGCGAACGCACAGGGTATCCCGGTGATTTTGGTCAGTTAGAAGCGCTTTCGACCGAGCAGAAACTGGTGAAAGGCATGGCGATTATTCTTGATGCCGCGCCCATTTACGGGGGCCATATCGTTGATACGTCCTTGTCGACCACGTTCGGTGAAAATGCCACACACCGGACGCTGCACCCCAAGCTTGAGGCTTTCCGCGACCAATTGCTGGCCGATGTTCAGACAGGCATGGAGTTCCGCGATATTGAAAACCGGTCGCATGCGATGATCGAGGAAATGGGTGCCGAAAATTGCCACCGCAAACATATTGGCGAAGTGATCGGCCACCGGGTTTACAAAGTTACCGATCATTGGTGGACCCATTTCACGATCAAGCAAATCAGCGTGCGCCATGTGATTTGGCTTTTTTGGAAAAGCCTCGCCGCCAGTAAAAAATGGCAAAACGAATCCCCCAATTGGAACCACAGGCGCACCTCAGCCCATAAACCCTTCCCCGGACTGTGGGCAGTGGAGCCGCATTTTGCCGTGGACGGCGTGGGGGTAAAATTCGAAGAAATCATGGTGATCACCGATGACGGTGCCTATTGGTTAGACAACGACCTGCCGCATACCCGCGCCTGGAAAAAGGCTGGTTAGGGACGTTGGTAGAAGCGTTCCAGTATATTTTCACGGTGTAGCATGAAATTGGTTTGCCTTTGCAGGCTGACTAATTGGCAGTGGTTTCATAGGCTGCGTGCTGGGCCGCGCGCCACACCTCGTCGGCGAGCGACGAATTTGGCAAGGTGCGCGCTAAAATCATGCCCCCCACGCACAGGCCACTTTCGAGTAGCCCTGCATGGCCTCTATGAGGTCTTGATCCTCCGAGCCTCAGCGCTGATCGGATATTGCTGTTCGCTCGGGCTCATCTTCGCTGGGGCTGATGGCTTTGCTGTTGGGGCGGAATTTCAGCACGACTGAGGGCAGGATTGAAAGTTCCAGCTCCATATCACTGAAATGGAAGGTTTTGAATTTCAGCTTGCTGTGGGCGGCGCTGGCTTTGAAAAGTGAGCTTAGGATCGTATTGATCAGTTTTTTCTCACGGGTTTCTTCCAACAGTGTTTGCTGCTCCTCCGCGCTGATCAGCTCCCTGATTTTCAGGTGCGGCACTACCTTTGGTGACAGGCCTAGGCCCACTTCCACCTCGGTAACATCATAACCCGCGCGCTGGATATAGGGCAGGGCTTCATTAAAGCGCTCGGCAGTTTTGGCAAGTGTATCGCCGCTAAACCCCTTGATGCCGCCCACCGTAGCAGCGTAGGCGTCCTTACCGCTTTCCGTCCAGTTATGCTGTTGTTTGCGCCCCAAAATGGCTTGGCGCATATCTTCCAAAATGTCTGGCAGGCGTTTCGCCATGATCTATCTCCCTCGCTGGTGTTTTGTTATGATTATAAGACCATAGATTGGGGTGGGGCGCACGCTTTGCAAGGCGCTAGTCGCCGTTTTCCTCAATATCAAAACTGCCGTTATGGCCATATACCAGCCCCTACAGCGGATGGGTGATTTTTACTTCCATTTTGAACCTGCTATCATGACTCTTGCCTCTTGCGCGGTCTCTATTTGTTCTTATTTATAAGAACAAGAGTCAAGCGAGTGACCTTTTCAGGACTGGCATTAATGAGGCCTGACCCTAAATGTCGAGTTATGGCCGGTGGGCACTTCTTTGTAATGCATACCATAAACTTTGGGCAGGTAGTGGCTTTTTAAGATTGCAGCCTGCGGGTGTATTGTCGCCCAGCTGATGGCACTGTATTTTTGTGATCAACAGATGCCTGTTTGCCGCAGTAAAACTAGGATCAAAGAATCTTTCAAGGCATGGGTCTTTGTTACCTTCTTTTAATACATTAGTGCCATTATCCCACGAGGAAGGGGCCGAGACATGAAGCATATTATAAATTTAGGGGCTATATTGCTTCTTTATACCCTTCTGCATATTAGCCTATTTAGCCACCATGCCATTGCTGAAGAGCCGTGCGCTTACAGCGTTGGTGTTGTTCCGCAATTTGATCAGCGGCGGATTCACAGTGTTTGGGTGCCGATTTTACAAGAGTTGAGCCAAAAAATTGGCTGTGAGCTTTCCTTGGTTGGCAGCAAAAGCATCGCGGGTTTCGAAAACGAAATCAAAGAAGGGAAGTTTGATTTTGCCTATGTGAATCCTGTTCAGGTTTGGCTGGGCCACAAGAAGCAGGGTTATGTGCCTTTGGTACGGTCCTCGGCCAAGAAGTTGAAGGGCATTCTCGTTGTTAGAAAAGATGATCAAATACAGGGTCTCAAAGAATTAGAAGGTGAAAAAATAGCCTTTCCCTCACCGATTGCGATTGGTGCCACGCTGTTGCCGCAAGAAGAATTGCAGGCGCAGGGGGTTGGTTATGTACCGCAATATGTCAATACCCATGGCTCGGTTTATTTCCATGTTGCAAAGGGTCTGATGCGCGCTGGTGGCGGTGTTGGCAGGACATTGAATGAACAGCCAGACTATATAAAAAAGGCACTGCGTATTATTTATACATCACGCGGGATTTCCCCCCATGCTTTTGCGGTACACGGACGTGTGTCGGAAGCAATGATGAATGATATCCAGCGCGCCTGGTTTGAACTGTGGCAGGAAAGCCCGGCCTTGTTTTCGGGCATCCCCATGCTAAATCCGGAAAAGCCTCTGGTTGCAGATTACGAATCTTTGGAAAAATGGATCATTGAATGAGGCTAATTAAACAATGAGTATCTGGCTAAAACTAACCTTGCCGCTTTTGGGACTTATCGGCATTGTTATGCTCTATATGATTTATGTATGGATGCCGTATTCTGCGGATATTTCCAGTCAGCAATCACAAAGACAAATACACAAAACGCTGGATACTGTGGGGGAAGGCTTGGTTCCGCTGCTTCTGGTGGAGCAGCTGGACAGTATTTATCAAAACCTTGATGCCTTGTCGAAAAAACATCCAGAATGGGTATATTTGTCGCTCACAAATTCGAAAGGTCAGTCTTTATATCCTTTTGAAGAAAAAGAATTCCCTGTTCTAAAGGAATCCTTCAAGCGCATTGAAAACCCTATAATGTCCGGGGAAGATGTTATCGGCAATCTCACACTGATCTACGATTTTTCATCTATAATCAAAGAGACCAGACAAAACGGTGAGCGCTTGCTGGTTCTCACAATAGGTATGCTTCTTTTGCTGGGGGTCGTTATGGGCGGCATTCTTCATCATTATGTAATTAAGCCGGTAAATGTGGTTTCCAAAGCGGCTAAAGCTTTGGTAGAAAACAAAGGGTTCATAGCAGATTTCGTCGCTCCAAAAGCTGCCGATGATGAAATCGGACGTATGGTCAAAAGCTTTGTTTATATGCGCACTGAAACTTTGAATACGCAGAAAAACATCAATCAAATTAACGTAGACTTGGCTGCCTCCGCATATCAGACAGAGATCGCCAATAAAAATCTGGACTCCGAAAGAGCCCGGCTGAATGCAATTTTAAATAATATGATGCAAGGCGTTATCACTATTGATGAAAAAGGAATAATTAAAAGCTTCAACAAGCTGGCAGAGGATATTTTTGGTCATCCAGCTCAGGATATCATTGGCCAAAACGTCAGTGTTTTGATGCCGGAACCGGATAGCGGCCACCATGATGAATACCTTCGAAATTATATGCTTGGGGGGAAACCTAAAATTATTGGCCAGGAACGTTTTGTAAAGGGTCTTAAAAAAGACGGTACAACGTTTTCAATGGCATTGAGTGTTGCCGAGATCATATCTGGTGAAGAGCGTATCTTCATTGGCATGGTGCAGGATATCACCATGGACCTGGAGAAAGAAAAATCGCTGGTTCAGTTTAAAAAGACACTTGATCAGACCCAAGACTGTATTTTCATGTTTCGCCCTGACCCTTTAAAGTTATTCTACGTCAACAAGGGAGCAATGGAGCAGGTAGGATATACGCGAAAAGAACTCTATACGATTGATCCTTATGACATTATGGAGGAATATTCGGGCGTGCTTTTCAGGGGGGTTGTTGAGCAATTAATAACAGCCGAAGAAAAACAGGCGGAGTTCGAGTCTCTTCACCGCCATAAAGACGGACATTTTGTTCCTGTTGCTATCTCGTTGCAGTATTTTGAATTTGATGATGACGAGCCTCATTTTATGGCGGTAGTCCGCGACGTCTCTGCCGAAAAGGAAGCAAAAAAGAAAATTCTAGCCGCGATGAAGCGGGCACGGGAAGCAAGGCATGAAGCGGACAGGGCCAACGAAGCGAAAGGACAATTTTTGGCCAATATGAGCCATGAACTGCGCACGCCGATGAACGGTATTATTGGCCTTGCCGGTTTGTTGCTGGGGTCTAACCTTAAAGACGACGAGCACGAAATTATGAATTCGATCCACAGCTCGGGGCTGAATTTATTGTCGCTATTGAATGATATTCTCGATTTTTCCAAAATTGAAGCTGGTGAGCTTTCCTTTGAAAACATGCCCTACGACCCCAGAAGTATTTTGGCCGAGAATATAAATACGCTTGCGCCGTTAGCCTCCAAGAAAAGCATTATACTGGAACAAACCTGCAGTGCTCAATTGCCTGCTTTTATTATGGGGGATGGCCATAGATTTCGGCAAGTTTTATATAATCTTGTTGGGAACGCCATCAAATTTACCCGGCATGGGTATGTCCGGACAAACCTGGATTTTCTGCCTGCGAAAGAAGGTAAAGGTGAACTGATCCTTACGGTTCGCGATACAGGAATAGGCATTCCCCAAGATAAACTTGAGACTATCTTCCAAAAATTTTCACAAGCCGATGTATCAACAACACGCCAATACGGCGGCACTGGTTTAGGGCTGACGATTTGCAAACAAATTATTGAGTTAATGGGCGGTGAAATCAGTGTTGAAAGTACGGTTGGTGAAGGCTCGGTTTTTTGCTTTAAGCTGCCGGTTATAGAAGCGGATGTTCAGGGCGCCGGAAACTCTGAAAGAAGTGAAGATGCCGACGAAAGTGTATCTTTTGAAGGCTATTCCGTTCTTATCGTTGATGATCATCCTATTAATATACTTTTCGCCAAAAAATTGATGGCTAATTGGAAGTTCAGCCAGATTGAAACTGCGGAAAGCGGCAAGCGAGCACTTGAGGCTTTTGGAAAAAATAACTTCGATGTCATTTTGATGGATTGTCAAATGCCAGACATGGATGGGTTTGAAGCCAGCCAGAAAATTCGGGAGATTGAGGAAAGGAATGCGATCCAAAAACCCGTATATATTTTGGCGATGACGGCTGATGCAATGCAGGGTGTAAAAGAAAAGTGCCTCAATTCCGGCATGAACGGCTATATCACCAAGCCCGTTATTGTTGAAAAGTTAAGGAAAGCGCTCCAGGAAAATCTTGCACCGAAAGCAGGAACATCAACCGAGGAAAAAACTTGCTCCAAAGACTCTAAAAACTCCAAAGACAAAGACGAACAGCCGGATGGCGATCATTCATCGGTAGATCTGAGCAATCTCGATTTTTATACAGATGGCGATATGGAAATAGAGCGGGAGTTTGTTGAGACTTTTTATGTTAGTGCCCAAGAAAGTATCGAAATATTGCAAAACGCTGCCAAAGATATGGACCATGACACTTGGCGTGCCGAAGCCCACAAGTTCAAAGGAGCCGCTGCAACATTAGGCGCCCGCCAGATAGCACATTTATGTTTGCAAATAGAAGACAATGCAGTCATTCCAGATGACGCCGATAGTGTGACTGAGCATATGATACGCGAACTCGACGTGGTTATGGCTTATATGCGAAAGCGACAGCAGGCTTAGAAAATGCACGATCAAAGGCCATGCTTGTACCGTGGCGTACGTCGCCAACATTTTGAAATAGCCCCGCTATTTCTGCATGTTATCTCCTGCGCCACGATAAAATCCTCTCTTGCTGAGCAAATCAAATTAATGAGGACTGACTGTAGGGTAAGCTATTTGGCGAAATAATAGCGAAGCACGTCATCCAGCAGTGGCCGCCAATTTTTCCAATTGTGGCCGAAGGGCACTTCTTTATAATGCATTTCATAACCTTTGGCAGCCAGTGCTTTTTTTAGCTTGCGGGCAGAGGCTGTATTGTCACTGCGGCTACCGGTGGACAAGAAAATTTTGATCGGGCGGCGCGGTTCCAGATTGTAGGCTTCATACAGGGTCGGCACCGGGTGCATGGCAGGGGACTGCATGGCGATTCCTTCAAAAACATCGTAGGCCGTAATGCCAAAACAGCCCGCATTCAGCCCACCAAATGATAAACCGAGTATAACTCTGTCTTTCCGCCGAATACTGACGCGGTAATTTTTTGTGATGCTGGGCACCAGCTCGTCGCGGTAAAATTCGGCATATTCTTTGACACAGAAAAACTGGTAATTACGCCGGTTTTCGCTCAGGTTATCAGGGTTGCGAGCATCAACAAAAACAGCAATCACAGGCTTGATCGCGCCTTTTTTAATCTGGGCGTCTAGCACCGCATCCATCTTGCCGTTTTGAATATACCCCTGGCCGTCGGTGATATAGAGGGTTGGCAGGAGGTCGGAGGCCTGATCATAGCCCGGCGGTGTATAGACCCTATAGTGCAACGCATAGCCAAGCCGCGCACTTTCGATGCGGATATTATCCGAAAGATCGCCGTTAAGCGCCGCCGCTGTGTCGCTGAACAATACCAGCATAAAAACGAATGTTATGATGCGTGTAAAAATCATAAAGTCTTTTCCTCGGCCCAGCGGCAAGCAAACAGCATTCACGCTTACGGCGTCAAAGAAAATGGGACGGGTCGCACCGGAAATGGGATAAACAGCGCGTCGGGTGATATAGTTCCCCCGGTAGTTCCCCCGTGATTTTCCTCGTGATTTCCTCTGTAATTCCCCCCGGCTACTGCGCCAGTAATTTTTACCGTAATTCTTCCGGTAATTTTTGCAGATAGTTTTATCAACAGCGCTGCTGGGCTGCTTTAAAGCGATGCCTTAATAACCACGGGCGCGGTCGACCAGCGGCGGCAGTGTTCCTGAATTTAAGAAGTTTTTGATATTGTCGGCCACGATTTTTGCTGCGGACACCATGCTTGTCGGTGCGGAAATATGGGGCAAAACCGTGATGCTCGCATGTGCCCACAGTGGGTTGCCCGCGCTTAAGGGTTCCTCGTCAAACACATCCAGCACCGCGTGCTTCATGTGGCCACTATCAAGCGCTTTTGTCAGCGCCTCTGCATCAACGATCGGGCCACGGCCAAAATTAATCAGCGAAGCTCCTGTGGGCAGTGCCGCAAACATGGGCCCAGCGATCATACCACGCGTCGCAGCGGTGAGCGGCAGTAAGCATATCAGGATATCGCTCTCGGCGATCATGGCATCAAGGCCACTTTGGCCGTGAAAACAGCGTATGCCGGACAGTGATTTTTGGCTGCGGCTCCAACCCATCACGTCAAAATCATTTTGGCTAAGGCGGTGGGCTGAGGCTTGTCCCAGTTCACCCAGCCCAAGGATGCCGATGCGCCGGTCTGCCACTGCCACGTATGGCAGTTGCCGCCATGTGCGCTGGTTTTGTTGCAGGTGATACTGTGGCATATCCCGGTGCAGATAAAGTGTCCAGGCCAGCACAGCCTCGGCCATAGTATTTGCCAAACAAGGATCAATCAGCCGGGCAATGCCAAGAGACGCCAGCGCAGGCTCGACGACAAGTTTTTCAACGCCCGCCCACAGGCTTTGCACCCATTCAAGGTCGCACAGGGCGGCGAGATCATGGGGATTGGGGTTGGCGACAATTGCGGTGCGGTGGCCAGCCCCCGATGCCAGTTCGGCCACGGGGACAATCTGGGCATCCGGCAGTTCAGCGGCCAAGGCCGCAATCCAATCATGCTGTTCCTGTGCGGGGAGCCGGGCGACAAAAGGGATGATAGTTTTCACGCGGCGAAAATATCGTCGGTGCTGGCGAAGCCTTTTATTTCCAATGCATTGCCGGATGGATCGCGGAAAAACATCGTGCGTTGTTCGCCGGCTTTGCCTTTGAAGCGAGTGGTGGGCTCAATCACAAATGCCACATCAGCCGCGATCAGCTTATCGGCAAGGTCTTGCCAATCACCAAGCGACAAGATCACACCAAAATGCGGCATAGGCACACTGCGTTCGCCGTCGGTGCCCTCAGCCCCGCGCGGCAGCGGCGTACCCTTGTGCAAAGAAAGCTGATGGCCAAAGAAGTTAAAATCAACCCAGCGATCTGCTTGCCGCCCCACCGTGCAGCCCAATAAATCGCCGTAAAAGGCCTTGGCTTCGTCTAGATCGGTTACATGGGTGGCCAAGTGAAAAAAAGCGGACATGAAATTACTCCTTTGGGGCTGCAACAAGCCATGCAACAGTGGCATATCCCATAGCCGATTGGCCATGATTTTTGCCTCTATCCGCTGGCTTTTTTATGGCAGTTTACCAACATGGGTACCAGAGCGTGAATAATGATGTTTCGAGCTGTGTTTAGAAGGCTTTGAAAGCCTTATAGCTAAGGTTTGGGTTTTGAGTGCTTGACCCGGCCGAAGTTTTGCTATCGAATTCGACACAGGGATTCTGTGTTGATAACAGGATAAATTTCTCAATAATGGTACATATTTCGAAGGAGGGGCTGAATGGGAATCGAGAGTTTTAGCCATATTATGAATTTGTTTAGCGGCGGCGACAAACAGCCGGATGCGGCGACGCAAAGAAGTTTGGTTGAAGAAGCGCTTTTAATGACATTGTCACGAGCGACAATCGCAGATTCGAATATCAACGTTGTTGAAGTCGAATCGGTTCAGGGAATTATCCGCGATGTTGTGGGTGCCGAAGTGAGCTGCAAAGACATCCGTGTGGCGGCGATTTCGGATTTATTTAAAGAAGCGACTTTGGAAAAATACCTCGCCAAAGTGAGCAGCAAGATCGAGGCTGATGACCGCAAGATGATCGTGCGTTCGCTCGCCCGTGTTATAAAGGTGGACGGCAAGATCAGCCCGTTTGAGGTGGAATTTTTTAACGGTGTTGTTAAAGCGCTGGGCCTAACACCGGCACAGACCACAGGTTTGGAAGACGATATTTAAGCTCGCTTTTTTGCCGGACCATAAAATTCACTATAAAAAAGCTCTGTTGGCACCGCCAGCGGGGCTTTTTTTGGGCCTGCGCTTACCCGAATTACCTTGCGCGGTGAAAGGGCGCTCTGCAAAATGTTGCAAAAATTGCATTGACCCGCTACCCCTGTAGAGGAGGCCCTTATAAAAATGAGGGCTGTACGCGGGGAAATGAAGGTTTTTGAGGGGCAGTTGCAGTTATGGTGGGCAAGGGCGAAAGAAAAAACGGTAAAAATGGTGATGAATTTGACACCTCTATTTACCGACTGGAAGATTTGGCAGAACTCGCAGGCGTTTCGATATCCACCGTCTCCAGAGCACTGAATAATAGCCCTTTGGTGAGTGATCGCACAAAAAAGAAGATTTTGGCGGTTGCCCATTCCAATAAATATGAAGGACGCCTCAAGGATAAAATTTTCAGCGGCGAACCCACAAATACAATCTCTATCGTTATTCCTCCACCGCAAGGCCGTGACAGCCGGCTGTCGGATCCATTTTTGCTGGATTTGATTGGTGGCATCGGCGATGCGCTCAAGGAACGTGGTTGCGATTTGCTGATTTCGCACCTGACACCAACAGATCAGGAAAGCATCGCGGGTTTGGTTGGTAGCGGGCGCACGGACGGGCTTATTTTCCTTGGCCAAAGCACAATCCATGACCAACTGAATGCTTTGTCGAAAATGGGCATGCCGTTTGTGGTGTGGGGCGCGCAACTTGAAGGCCAGGAATATTGCACCGTTGGCAGCGATAATTTGCAGGGTGGGCACCGGGCGACAAAACATTTAATTCGGCTAGGCCGCCGGAGAATTGCTTTTGTTGGTGACGCTGAGGCCCCTGAGGTTCAGTTACGGCTTGAAGGCTACAAACAGGCGCTGGAAGAAGCGGGCATTAATTTTGACCCGATGTTGGTACGCCCGGCGCATTTTTTCCCGGAATCAGCGATGGAAGCCATCGATGTTTTGCTCGAGCGAGATATTGAAGTGGACGGCATAGTGGCCGCCAGCGATATGATCGCGATGGGGGCCATACGCGGACTGATAAGAAATAACATTAAAGTGCCTGAGCAGGTCTCGGTGATTGGATATGACGATGTGCATGTAGCTGCCTATAGTAGCCCGGCGTTAACAACTATCCGCCAGGATGTTGCCAAGGCAGGCAGGCTGTTGGTGAGCAAAGCCCTAAGGATGCTGGAAGGCGAAACTGTGCGCTCAGCTGTTTTGCCTGCAGAATTGATCGTTCGGGAAAGTTGCGGCGCTTAGAACATTAATTCCAGGGTCAGGCCCCCTTAATGTGATTTTCTCAGCAAGAGAAGGCTTTATCGTGGAGCAGGAGGTAACATGCAGAAATAGCGGGGCTATTTCAAATGTTGTCGACGCACGCCACGGGATAAGCATCCTCGCTCTTTTCTAAATCCAAGTGCTTGGGACCTGTGCCCCTAAGCAAGCTTGAGAAACATATGGCCGTATGTATCAAGCTGAAGGCCCGACTGCGTGAGCTCTGCGCCTTGGCAGTAAAGCTGTTCTGCGTCCTCAAACAACGCAGATTGGTAGGCCTGCGGTTGATCGCCCAGATTCATGACGCAGAGGATTCTTTCTCTGCCGTGGCTTCGTATATAAACCAATAGATGGCTCGGCGCGTCAACAAATTCAAGCGACCCTTTGATCATTGATACCAGCGATTTCCTGACCGCCAGCAATTGGCGGGTCGCGTGTAGCGTGGATTTTTCGTCGGCTTCCTGCGCTTCCACATTCAGTTTTACATGAGCGTCGTCAACAGGTAACCAGGCATCTGAAGACCAGCCTGCATCGGGGCAGCTTTGGTCCCACGGATGCGGTGTTCGTGTGCCATCGCGGCCCAGTGTTTCGGGCCAGTTGGCAATTGCCTCCGGGTCGACAAGACGGTCATAAGGGACCCGTGCCTGTGGCAGTCCAAGCTCTTCACCTTGATAAAGGAAAGCCGTGCCCCTGAGAGAAACCAGCATAGCATTTAAAAGTTTTGAAAAAGCCCTGCGATTACTGCCCGTGCCCCAGCGTGTTACGGCGCGGGGCCTGTCATGGTTGCTAAAGGTCCATGACGGCCAACTGGTGGAATTGCTATCCCATGTTTCCAGCGCACTGCGGATCACCGAAGGTGATAAGGTGGCAGCTTCAAGGAAAACAAAGCTATAAGCAGTATTCAAACGGTTTTCGCCGGCTGTATAAAGCGCCATTTCCTCCAGCGACCTGTGGCCCCCCACTTCGGCGACAGTGAATCGTCCGGGATATTGATCAATCAGCGTCCGCAGTTTTTCAACAAAGGTAACAATATCAGGGTGCGACTGATTATATTGTTGAACTTGCATATCAAAGGGCCGCGTGGCACTTGGATTATCAAAGGGTGGATTATCGCGCAGCGCAGGGTCCTGCATCATAAAGTTCGTGGCATCAAGCCGGAAACCGTCCACGCCCTTGTCCAGCCAGAAGCGAGCCACGCTGAATAATTCTTCCTGCACCGCCGGGTTATGGATATTCAAATCCGGCTGTTCCGATAGGAAATTATGAAGATAATATTGTTTACGGCTTGCATCCCATGTCCAGGCGGCGCCTGAAAATACGGATTGCCAGTTGTTTGGCGGGCTGCCATCTGGTTTTGCATCCGCCCAGACGTACCAGTCAGATTTGTCTCCCGTGCGGCTCTGTCGGCTTTCCTTGAACCAGCTACAGTCAGCCGAGGTATGCGAATAGACCTGATCGATGATGACCTTCAGGCCCAACTTATGGGCTTTGGCAATAAGGCTATCCAAATCAGCCAGTGTTCCAAAAATGGGGTCAACGTCTCTGAAATCGGCGACATCATAGCCAAAGTCGTGCATGGGCGAGGTGAAAAATGGCGATATCCAAATCGCATCTACGCCCAGGCTGGCAACATAGTCCAAACGGTTGGTGATCCCTTTCAGGTCGCCAATGCCGTCGCCGTTGCTATCAGAAAAGCTGCGCGGATAAATTTGATATACGACCGCGCCCTGCCACCACTCACTCACACCGTTCCCCTTATGCGCCGATCTATTGCATGGCACACTTTAGTTTAATCGAAAATCAACACCCCTATCCGGGTCTCCCTAAGGCCCGTATCATCAAGAGCGATCATTTTTCACAAATTTGCTATTTTTGCAACGTTTTTGCAAAAAAAATAGGAAAGCTTTTTATGGCCGTGGTTATCTGATGACATATAGAAGTATATTTTACTTTATATTCAAATGCTTATCAGGCACCAAAATGTCAAGTTTGTCCGAGCGGGTATTTGCAAAAATACAGCTAATCTTTCTTGTAAACTGCATAAGACAGGCCATCAATTGATAGCTTGAGGCCGTTGGATTCTGTCGTGACGGGGCTGTTTACTTGGCGCCACTCTCCGTCGGGCATTGCAGCAACGTCCATGGCTTGCGCATCTGTGCTGCTGTTGAAAACCAGCAAGTATGCCTCGTTAGCCGACGTGCGCGTAAAGACATAAAGACCGGGCGCGTCACTGCTGCTAATTTCAACCTGTTGGCCGTTTCTGAGCGCCGGGTGTGCCCTGTATAAAGCACTGAGAGCTGCGATTTCGCGGTACAATGGGTGACTATCATCAAAATTGCTATCGGCCGTGGTTAAATCTGTGCCCAGCAATATATTGTCATTATAAACGGCGACCTGGCTGGGGAACATATCCTCACGCGCATCCTGATCGTTGCCATCGCCTGTGAAACCCTGTTCATCGCCCGAATAAATCACAGGCACGCCGCGTGTAAAAAACAGCAGGGCTTGGCCCAGCATAACCCGCTTGAGTTTTTCTTCGCCAGAAGCATCGGGCAGAGCGCGGTTCATCATCATGGCGAAGCGCCCCATGTCGTGATTGTCCAGAAACGTGGGCAAGGTAAGCGCGGATGATCCATCACCAGTATACAGAGTATCTTGAACAAAGAGGTCTCTTAAAACATTTGTACCCTTGTTTTCGACCAATACCTGAGCGACCGCACTTTGGAAGCCAAAATCAAGAACCGCAGGCAGTTTTGCTACCCTGGTAAAATGGCTGAGGTTTTTGGGGGATGGGTCATAGACTTCGCCGAAGATGTAGAAATGTTCGATACCTTCGTTTTTTGCGTGTTCGATCAGCGCCGGGCTTAACTGTTGCCAGAAGCTGTCGTTAACATGTTTTACCGTATCAATACGAAATCCATCAATCTTGAATTCGCTGATCCAGTGTTTGTAAATATCGATAAATCCGGCAACCACGTCCGGGTTCTCGGTGAACAGGTCGTCGAGGCCGGCAAAATCACCGAACTGTGAACTTTCCCCCTGAAAGGTAGAATCACCCCGGTTGTGATAATATTTCAGATTGTTAAGCCAAGCAGGTATCTTGACGGTTTTTTCTGCATCCAGCACGTAAGGTGTGAAGGCATAATCGAGATCGGTAAGCCTGTTAAAATTTTCCTGCGTCTGGCCAACAACACCGTCGTCGATAAAACCGGCATTGATCGCAGGTCCGCCTTTACCGCCGCGCGTGCTGTAAGGATAATCGGCCTTGCTGCGATAGTTGCAGTTGGGGTTTTCAACGACTTGCGTCCCGGCTGCGGTGCCATGGCATTCCTCATAGCGAATAACATCGGCGGTATGGTTAGTGATGATGTCGAAAATGACCTTGATATTGCGGCTATGGGCTTCTTCGACCAGGGCTTTCAGGTCGGCGTTGGTGCCAAAATGCGGGTCCACCTGTGTGAAATCAGTGATCCAGTACCCGTGGTATCCCGCAGACGTATAGTTGGCATCGCCTTACACCGGTTTGTTTTTGAAAATAGGGGCCATCCAAATGGCTGTTACGCCCATATTTTCCAGATAATCGAGCTTGTTCATCACGCCTTTCAGGTCACCACCGTGGTAAAATCCTTTGTCCGTTGGGTCAAGCCCGTGATCAAGCCTCCCGCCTGCATAGCCGCCTGTATCATTGGCGGGGTCGCCGTTGGCAAACCGGTCGGGCAGCATAAAATATATGATGTCGTCGGTGATCGGGCGTTGGTTATAGGGTTTCATGGCAGCAAAAACGGGTAAACTTTTGGTCGTTTGATCGCGGTTTTCTGTGCCAGATGATTTGCCGCTGTCTGCTGAATTTGGCGTTTGTGCCGCGTCGCAAGCCGCCAGTAAAATTGTTACCGCCAAGGCGCTTACCGCTGCTTTGATGGCTTTGCTTGCTGGATTGCGGTTGTCGAATGTTTTTTTGATCATCTGTCTCTCCCCCTTGTAACTGTTGTTAACGCGGCCGTCCCCGCTTTTAGTGTAGAATGCCAAGGCTCGGGCCCGGCTTTTAGTGAGCAAAAAGTCTTTGCAAATGTATGGCCGGACAAACACATGCCCGTACAAATGCAAAGCTAGCCAGAAAATGTTTGGCTTGCTGCTGTAATAGTTAAAGTGGCTTGTAGTGAAGCCTATAGGAAATGCAAAAACTTGCAATTATATTAAGGCCTTCGCATTTAGCTCTGGTTAGATTTGATTTATAATCAATTGATAATAAACGATAAAAAATAAATTTCCGAACGAATTTTCGAGAATAATATTGAGAATAATGCAAATAAGGATTGAGCAAAGCTGGCCTAATATAAGCTATCCCTCTGTCTATTGGCTATATAAATGGAAAAAAATGCTTGATTTATGCAAAAAAAAGATCGATGCTCCCCGGGAAATATACGGTGTGTATTTTTGAGTATTGAGTACCTTCCAAGCGGGGTTTGGCTTTCTGGTTATGTTATGCCGAATCCTGTGACTTCCACTTTATTGGGGAACTAGCGCCACATTTTGCTTGCAGAATGTGGCTTTTTTTTGTCTCTCAGTTCCCTGTTTGCGCCACTCAATATCCGGCCCTCGGTGTTTAGGGGGAGGTGCACCTCGTGATCCGCGCTTGCATCCATCATTATCGGTCATTGTTTCCCGTCCTTGGCGGGCTAGTGCAATCCGGGTGATGGGCAGCGCTACCGCTAGCGATTCGTTTTTTGTGGCGGATGGGGGCCATAAGGTGTCGATTTCAGGCTGTTAATATACGCTTGGACGGCAAACTTTGCTTCGGCGTGTCTAAAAATACAATCCAGGGCATGAAGTTGTTACGGATATGGGACGAAGCTGTAACCCCATAGCCTTCTGGGGTTTTTTGCACAGCATAAACTATGCAGAATAGTTTGACGCCCCAAATGCACACCGGTCGCGCGCCGAGCCAAACAACAATTTAGATACAGCTTTATTAAAATTTTAGACAAAACTTTACGATCCCATTTTCAGCGTTCACTATTCATCAGGAATTGGGACGGGGCAGTTATTCGAGACATGTACTCTATGAGGGTACACGGGGTGTTAAATGGACTTATCTACGCTTACCAATATGTTCCCTTCGCATAAACTGGTGATGGGGGAGCAATTCGCGCAGGAAAATATCAGCGCGTTAAAAGTGAAAACTATTCTGAACTGGTCAGACACTATTTTTGTTAATTGTGACTTCAGCGAAGCTCAGTTTCATCTTTTGATGATTTCCAGTACAATTTTTTTCAAATGTGATTTTTCAGGGGCTGCCTTTAGGGCTTGCGATATTGATGCCAGTGAATTTATTTCCTGCAATATGACATGCTCAAGTTTACAAAACTCTGCCGTGACAGACACCAGTTTTACAGAGTGTATTATTGGCGGCATGGTTGGCCCGCAAGATTTTACGAGCTGCAGTTTTGTTTATCCGCGTTATTCCCGCAAATCGAGGATAACATCGCTCTATCCTTACGTTGTGGTTTCTACCGCAGAAGCACCGCTTGTGATTTTTAAAACCGAGGCCTCTTGGCACGTTCATACCAAAAACAAACACAAGTCTTTTGCGCTTGATGGGAAAGAGGCGCCCGAACCCTACGCCAGCGCCATTGCTTATGCCGCAAAAAGTGCAGATGAACAGGCGAAAGCCCTTAGTGTTCGCATGGGTGAACACACATAGCCTGCCAGTTTGAAGCCCAAATAGGTGGTTAACATCAGTTGAATGCGTGCCGGATATGGTTTCGGCGCGACATTTGGTGCAAAAAGTCGTGGCTACGCCGAGGGCAAGATGCCGAAAGTGGCCATAGACGAACTTTTGGAACGATGCGGGATTGGGGCCTGCTATTTTCGCTCGGGCAAAGTTTGTTGCCCCAAAGTTTGTTACCCAGACAAAGCTCGCCGTATCTACGGAACGCTTGTTGCTCTGGGGCGGGGCTTATCTATCGTTCCTTGAACAATAGCGCCGCGCCTTTAAGGGCGGCATCGGGCGCGGTGATCAGATGCACCGGGGCCTTGGCCACAAAATCCTGCATGGGCGGTTTGTCAAGGAAGCGCTCGACAAATTTGCTGCGGACAAGAAATTCAGATATTTTGGGCAATATGCCGCCGCCAAGGAAAACTCCCCCGGTTGCGCCCTGTGACAAAACAATATCGCCGACCACGCTGCCAAGAATGCTGCAAAATAAATCCAGCGTTTGAAGGCAGATTTCGTCGCCGTTATCCAGCGCCTGATAACTAATGGTGCGGGGGTCATAATTTAGCGGAGAGATTTTCTTCAAGTGGCACAGCTCGCGGTAAATGCGCATCAGTCCAACCCCGGACAACAGCGTTTCAACTGTGACCCGGCCCATATTTTTTTGCAGCGCCGTCCAGACCTGTGTTTCCAGATCGCCACATGGCACCAAACCAATATGCCCGCCTTCGCCAGATACGATAGAGCACCCATTTTTATGGGGAACCAAAAGCGCAAGGCCAAACCCGGTGCCGGGCCCCATAACGCTGACAGGCCCGCCTTTTGCTGGGTCGCCGCGCCGTAGTTCCAGCAGATCTTCAGTGCCCAGGACGGTGGTTGACCGGGCGAGGGCGGCAAAATCATTCACCAGGTCAACCGCGTTAAAGCCAAAACGCGTGGCAATTGTTTGGGATTGAGGATGCCAGCCAAGGTTCGTTAGGTGGGCGGTGTCGCCGCTGATTGGTCCGGCAACAGCAAGGCAGGCATTTGGGGGGGTGGCGACCTTTAAATCTGCCAAATACAAAGCCAGTACATCCTCTAACGTATGGAAATCCGCACACGGGAAACTTTTAAAATCTGATAATGTCGGGGCTAATTCTGGTGCGCTTGCTGTTTGTTCGCTGACCAGATGCGCAACAGCCAAGCGCGCATTGGTGCCGCCGACATCAGCGACAAGGATCGTTTCATTGGATTTTTTACTAAAGACCGACATACCCATACTCCCCACGCCGCGCTTGAGACAGCGTGGCAGAACGGTTGGTTTTTACAGTGAATTGACAGCGCTGTCAAACGTGAGATTTTTGAGCCCGGATATTTCGCGTCCGGGGTGGTTTGCTGGCTGCCGGGCAAGCCTGTTCGCAGACCCCCGGTTTCCAGCAAGCCGATTGCGGACAGGCTCGCAAATTGCCTGTCTAATCTGTCAATTCGGCGCTGAAATCAACTCGCTGGGGTGGATAGGAGACAACAGCTTTAAGCCCCTAACGACGAATTTGTTTGCGTGCAGGGGGGCTGGCTTGTTACTCCTAAACTTAACAGGAGGGCTTTATGTTATCAGGCCCAAGCGGGGGAAATATGACAGGCAAAGTTACCATTGATGATGTTGCGGCGCACGCGGGCGTTTCCATCAAAACTGTATCGCGTGTGGTGAACCGCGAAGCTAACGTGCGCGAAAATACCCGCGAAAAAGTGCAAGCTGCAATCGACGCGCTGAAGTACCGTCCCAATCAGGCGGCGCGCGGTTTGGCGGGGCGGCGGTCATTTTTAATGGGCGTGCTGTATGATAACCCCAGCCCCAGCTATTTGGCCAACTTGCAAGCCGGTATTCTGGCAGCTTGCAGCGCGGCCAGCTACGGCCTTGCCCTTAGCCCGGTTTCTCACAATACCCCCGATGTGGTTGAGACAATTTCGGCCTGGATCAAGCATACCAACATTGACGGTGTTATTTTAACGCCGCCGCTTTCGGATAATATTCAGGTAGTAATGGCGGTTAAGGCCCTGGGTGTGCCCTGTGTTGTGGTTTCGTCCCCCGGCCCCGGCCCCGGCCCTGCCCATGTTAGCGCCGTAGTGATCGACGAAGAAGAAGCCGCCCGCCAAATGACCTTGCATCTGGTCAATGCTGGCCACACGAAAATTGCCTTCATCAAAGGCCATCCCGACCATTATGCCAGCGCCCACCGCTTTGCCGGTTTCAAAGCCGCGATGCAGGAAGCAGGGCTGGCGGTGGACGGGGCTATGGTTAAACAGGGGTATTTTGATTTTGCCTCCGGCAAAGATGCCGGTGAGGCATTGTTGGGGGCCGCCAACCGTCCCACTGCGGTTTTTGCCAGCAATGATGATATGGCCGCAGGGGTGATGCATGTGGCGCACCGCCTGAAGCTGGATATTCCGGCTGCGCTGGCAGTGGTGGGCTTTGATGATACCCCGCTATCTCGCCAGATATGGCCCAGCCTAACCACCATTCGCCAGCCCATCCGCCTGATCGGTGAGCGTGCCGCTGGTCTGCTGCTTGCGGCAATCGGTGGGGACAGAAAGCTGGGCGAGCCAACCCTGCAGCAACTGGATTTCGAACTAAAAGCCCGAGGCTCAAGCGTCGCCGAGGCTCAGCCAATCAGCCCAGCCCCAACTGAGCGCAAAGGCCCCTCGCTGCGAAGGCTTTAAGGGCGTGTTGCCGAAAATAACTGAATGCCGATAGACGCTAACAGCGCGTCAGAATGCCGAGACCAAACGGGTGCAAATGTGCCTTGCTTTATTTGGTGCAGCGTCACTAGAAAGGCATGGAATTGGGTATCGGCCCACAGTCTATATTTAACAGGCTCTCTCAGGGCAAAACAGGATTAACCCTGCACTGTGCAGACTTCAGCGTTTTCTGGAGAGAAATTTGGTAGCAGGACACAACGACAAGCGCAAAAACCTGGCCCAAAGATTCAGGCGCAGAGCATGCTAATTAAGTAAACTGTCACCGTAATTCTGGGGGTGTTTGCCCCATGTAGGGGCCTTCCAGGACAGGAAAATCTTGGGTTTGGCTGGCTGTGCTCAAAACCAGAGCTGAAAACGCGGCGCCGATAACGGCGAAAGAAGGTTTCATGGTTTTACCCCTGTTGCATATCTAGCTGATACATAGTGCAGAATTTGTTACGCTATACCAATTGGTATATGCAATGCGCTTATCGGTGAATAGACCCCGTGGTGCGACCAGCTGGGCTTACGGTGACAGTTTACTTAACTGTATAGAACTGCTATATCCACTCTATGGCAAGATTAGCAAGAGTAGTTGTTCCCGGCATCCCGCATCATGTGACGCAACGGGGTAATCGTCGCTCCCCGGTTTTCTGGAGTGATGAGGACTATCAGGCCTATTTTGACTTGCTGTTTGCAGCGATTAAAAATTCAGGCACAGAGGTGTGGGCCTATTGTTTCATGCCAAACCATGTTCATATGATCCTTGTGCCAGAGGATGAGGACGGATTGCGGGCTACTTTTGCGGATGCCCACCGTCAGTATACCCGCCGTATCAATGCTCGAAACAAATGGACAGGGCATCTTTGGCAAGGGCGATTTGGTAGTGTTGCGATGGACGAAGAACATCTTGCCAATGCCATTATTTATGTATCACTCAATCCTGTAAGGGCCGGGCTGGTTGATAAGGCTGAGCACTGGAAATGGTCCAGTGTGCAGGGGCAATTAGGGCTAAAGGAGGATGCATTGTTATCCCGAGCCCCCGTGGATATACGGTTGCCAGACTTTCCGCAAAGATTACGGTCTGGCGACGATGTCGCCTTATCCGACAGGTTGCGAAAATCAGAAACAACAGGTAGGCCGGTGGGGGCAAAAAAGTGGCTGCAAGAAATGGAAGTGAAAACAGGTAGGCAACTACAAGCGCAAAAACCTGGCCCAAAGATTCAGGCGAAGAGCATGCGAATTAAGTAAACTGTCACCGTAATTTCAAGAGATGATCTTGAAGAACTTAATAATTTGGTGTCTGAGGATGGTGTTTTAATTCTACATACTGTCATCTGTGAAAACGTACCCAAGGATTCAAGCTGGTTTTATCTGGAACCACCTGTGCATACGGCATTTCATACGAATAAAAGTATGCATATGCTAATGCAGCAATGGGGGTATAGTGCTTCTTTATACTGCCCTCAAAGCAAGTGTTGGGTGCTTTTTAAAAATAATAAAAATCAAAATCTTCAACTAAAATGTGCTGAACTTAATGATGAACTCCAGTCGGTTTGGTTTCACTATAAACAGGGTTTCATGGATTACTGGAAAGGTTTTTAAGGCGCGTTTGATATTAGGAGTTCTGGGGGCATAACGTAATTGAATCGGGGCCATTCTCCATATGATATGAAGGGGTCAGGTTTGTGTTTCGAAAGTTACCCGAGGCTCGAAAGGTTGGTACTGGAAACCGCCCGACCTCAAGCTTTCTATATCACGGCCTTCAAACCCATGGGCATGAGTTTGATGCATCTGCGCTCGGTGCGCCCGAGGTGTTTTAGCGGATTGCTGTTCCCAAATAATCGCATGACATTATTTCACTTTGTGCTTAAAGAACTTTATGACAGCGCTGTCAATTTCAGTTGATCTATATTATACCGGCGACTTAGTGTTTTGATGGGCTTTCTGCTAAAGCTTGATGGGCTGTATATTGTGGGGCAAGGCGCGGGCGATTGTTGGCGCAGGAGTGCGGCGCGTGGGGGTGCACAGCAACCGCGCTCGGCAAGGCAAAGAAACAGGTGGCGACGAAAGCACAGCAATTGGCGCCGGCAGAGAAAAGCCGTGACGGAGAAGACAAATGAGTGAAAAAGCAAAATTGCATGCGGGCGAAACGCGGCGCGAACATTTGGCGGCGGCTTACGGCATCGCCGCCGGGCTTATGGATGGCAGCAAAAGTTTGGATGCGCTGAGCCAGGATATCGGCGCGCGCGGCAAACCTTGCCTCGACCAACGCCTTAAAGGCATGGCGGCGCAGTGGAGCGAAATTTCAGCCGAGGCCAACCTTAAACGTCTCGCGGTGCTGATCGATGGGCTGGCATTCGCGCCAGACGGCACAAAGCATTCTTTTGCCGAATTCTGCCGGATCACCGAGGATGAAGTAGCCGGTTTTGTGGTCACGGCGCATCCCACATTTTCGTTGTCCAGTGATGCTTGGGGGTATGCCAAAACCTATATGGCGGCGTTGGCAGACGGTGCCGACCCGGCCACTGCAACATCGACTGTATCGGTCGCGGATGTTCACCCCACCGTATCGCCGACGCTGGACGAAGAACTGGAATATGCGCGCGTGGCCCTTACCAATATCCGCGGTGCGGTGCGGCAGCTTTACCACGTTATTTTTGACCGCGCGGCTGTGCATTACCCCGACCAATACCGCAGCCTTAGGCCGCGGCTTGCCACTATTGCCAGCTGGGTTGGTTTTGATCTGGATGGTCGCACCGATATCGATTGGTCGCTGGGGCTGTTGTTTCGCTACCGCACGGCGCTGGCGGGGCTGCAGGTATGCCTGGCCCAGTGCGATGGGCTGGTGTTTGAAGACGCTGAGGCCAACCGGCATTTCGCCGCCATTCGAAGAGCTTTTGAAGAGCTGCGCACCTGTTTTACGCTGGGCGAAGGAACGCTGCTGGCCCATAAGGACAGCCCCACCGGACTGGGTGATCTTAATCAATTAGCGGTTAAAAACCGCTCGGTTAAAGAAGCCGCGAGCGCCTGTATTAATCAAGCGTTCGAAGCTTTGTTGGCGCTTGATTTGCCGCATGATACATGGCGCGGTGCGGCAACGCTTTATACCGAATGGCGAGCGGTGGGGCTGGGCCTGTCGCACATCCATTTTCGCCTGAATGCGGCCCAACTGCATAATGCCATTGGCCACGAAATCCAACTGACCAATTCACCCGATCAAAGCGCGGCGCGGCGGCACTATTTGGCGGCGATCACTGAAAAACTGGACAGTGTAAAGGCCAAGCATATCCATTATGGCACGCTGTCGCTGGAACAAACCACGGCGCGCCGGGTGTTTATGATGGCGGCCCAGTTTAAAAAGCATTTTGACGCTGCGACACGCATCCGCATGCTGGTGGCGGAATCGGATACGCCCTTCACGCTGTTAACCGCGCTTTATTATGCAAAATTATTTGGCGTGGACGACCATGTAGAAATCTCGCCGCTGTTTGAAACCGCGATTGGGCTAGAGCGCGGCGATAGAGTGATCGCTGAACTTTTGGACAATCCGCATTTTCTGGCCTACATCAAGGCGCAGGCGCGTTTTGCGATCCAGCTGGGGTTTTCTGATTCAGGGCGTTATATCGGCCAACCCGCAGCGACGCTGGCGATTGAACGGTTCAAGCTGAGAGTTGCCAATTTATGGCTGAAGCGCGGGCTAGGTGATATCCAGCTGTTGTTTTTTGATACGCACGGCGAAAGTGTGGGGCGCGGCGCTTATCCTGAGAGCTTGAAAAAGCGGTTTTTATACACCCATCCGCCGCGTGTCCGTGAACGCCTTGCCAAGCTGGCGAGGCCTGAAAAACATGAGGTCAGTTTTCAGGGCGGCGAAGGTTTTATGTGGTTCCTGGCCGAGGAAACCGCGCTTGCGACGCTCACTGACTTTCTTGAGGTGCGGTTTGATAAACATACATCCGCCACGGATATATTATATGCTGAAAAGGGCTGGTCGCTTGATTTTTTCCTAACCCTTGTGGAATTTCAGGACCGCCTGACCGAGCACAAAGGCTATATCCGGCTGATCGACAGCATTGGTCGCAGCCTGCTGTATCCGACTGGGTCGCGGTCCCTTCGGCGGCAAAGCGGCGGGGCGGTACACCAGCGGCTTGAGCGGGTTTCTCAAATCCGGGCCATCCCCCATAATGCGGTCTTGCAACAATTGGGCTATCTGGCAAATAGCTGCGGCGGGCTGGGCACAGCAGTGGGGCGTTCACCTGAAAAATTCAATGCCATTCATGCGGGCTCGGAGCGGCTGCGCATGGTCACAGGTATGGCGCTGAACGGGCTGGCGCGCTCAGACGTAGGGGTAATTGAAGCTTATGCCAAATTGCTGAGCCCCGGTTATTGGCTTGATCGTTGTGATGATGCCACAACGTCAGAAGCACGCGCGCACTTAAGGCGTCTGTCGAACTTGTTGGAAGGCTTATTTGAAAGTGATGCGGTGGATGCATGCATTAGAAAACTGCGGAAAGATGCCGGGCTGCTGACCGATTGTTTGGCGGAAGACTGCGATGTGTCTGTTTTAAAAAGTGCTGGCGTTGACGCGGAACTCTTTGAACTGCACCAGATACGCATTGGTTTGATCCAGTTTATCTTCCTTAAATCAATGGAAGTGCCGCGCTTTAGTACACGCTTTGATATTTCGCTTGAGGATTTGCTGGTGGAGCTGCTGCATCTTGAAGTGCCGGATTCGCTAGCACAGCTCAAGAAAATTTTCCCCGAGGCACCGACGTTGCGCAACGATGAAGTTTATGGCGAGGAAACAAATTATCAGGGCGGCTCGTCCTCCGGCTATGAAGATGTTCACCGGCAAATATTTGACCAGTTGCAGCAAGCGTACGATCTGGTTCTTGCACTTAGCGGCTTGATCGCGCTGAAAGTTGGAGCTTTTGGTTAGCGCCGAGGTATAGTCGCCGCACCAACGCAGCAAAAAGCCGGCTTTTGTTGAAAAAGGGGTGGTTCCACCGTTATTTTGCTGCGAAAAGGGTATGTAAGGCTCAAATTTCCCAATGAATGACCGAAAGATCGATCCATGGCGATGAATATTGTAGCGTTAAATCAGGAACAACATGCGGACCTACGGCTTAAGCCGGGGGCGAGCTTTAAGCAGGTTGAGAATGATAATATCATGCCTGTGGTGATTCAGGAGTTTGCGCTCTGCGCCGTAGAATGCCCGATTATTTTTACGAAAAACAAAGAAACTGGGAAATTTATACCGGTTGCTATGTTTGGCTTAAAGCCAGGTGAAAACCTGTTCGCCGCCGGAGACAAATGGGCGGGCATATTTATGCCGGGCATGATCGCGACATATCCCTTCAGGATTGTGCCGCATCCGCAAAACCCGGATCAGCTTTTTGTTGCCCTTGATATTGATAGCGACTTGCTGAGCGTCGATGAAGGTGAACCTTTATTTGACGCCGACAAGAAAGAAACGGCCTTGCTGGAAAAACGCCGTACCGATCTGACCAAATATTATGAATTCAGTTTGGGAACAGGATTTTTCTGCAAGCATCTAGAAGATTTGGGCCTGTTTGTTTTGCGGTCGCTGGAACTGAATGTTGGCGATGAAAAAATAAAGGTAGAAAATATCTATCTTATTGATGAAGACAAGCTTCGCGGTCTCAGCAACGACCAGTTTCTTGAATTGCGCCAGAAGGGGTTTTTGCCGCTCATTTATGCGCAAATAAATTCGCTACACCAAATTCGCCGTTTGGCAGAAATGAAGCAGGGCCTTCGCTAGCATAAGTTGATTCTTCAATAAGAGAAGCAAGCCTTCGATATGACAAGCCAGGCATTCGCTAGGATAAGCAGACCCTTCACCAAAACAAAGCCGGGCCATTGATGAGATAGAAGCGACCTATTGGCCTTCGATATTTTTGTCGCGCATAGGTATGCCCCTAGCGATCGTTTTTCCGCGCAATGAAGGTGGCCGGTGTTCTGCCTTCGTGGGCTTTCAAAACTATAATGTATATGCAGCCTATTGGGGTCTGTAGTGCAGATTTTTTGCCGCGACATTTGAGTTTATGTCAAAATTGACAACGCTGTCATTTGGGCGTAACTTCGCCGCCTATTGAGCCTTAAGGCAGCAGTGTGACAGCTCGTACAATGGTGCGCAAAGATGTGCAATTGGCTATGATACTGTGTAAAGATGCGGCTAAAGTGTGAAATTTCAGTTTCTGGCATTAAAAATTGGGAAGCAGCGATGGACGGTGAGTTTGATTTGGTCATTTTTGGCGGTACGGGTGATCTCGCGCGCAAAAAACTGCTGCCAGCGCTTTATGCAGGCTTTGTCGCGGGGCGTGTCGCAAAAACCAGCCGCATATTCTTAACGTCACGTGCCGCGCATGACGGCGATGTGGGCGACTGGTTATCAGGCGTTTTCGAAAAATCAAAACCGGCATGTGGGATCGATGCCGTATCGCTGGCTGAATTTGCCGCTCGGGTGCATGTTATTAGTCTTGCGCTGAACGAGGGTGGGGCCGATTGGCAATCACTTGCGGCAAGCCTGGGGGAATATACCGAGCGGCCTATCGTTCACTTTATGGCGATTCCGCCGGGCCTGTTTACCAGCACATGCCAGTTGCTGGCCAAATATGAATTAAACGGGCCGCGCACGCGGGTTGTTCTGGAAAAACCACTGGGCACTGATTTGGCCTCAGCGCGGGCGATCAACGACGATGTGGGCCGTTATTTTGATGAGGGCCAAACCTTCCGCATTGATCATTACCTTGGCAAAGAAGCCGTGCAGAACCTGATGGCGCTGCGATTTTCCAATATTATGTTTGAAGAATTATGGAGTGCACGCACCATTGATCATATCCAGATCACCATCGCCGAGGATTTGGGTGTTCAGGGCCGTGCTGGCTTTTACGATGATGCGGGGGCGATGCGCGATATGGTGCAAAATCACCTGTTGCAGCTATTGTGTTTGGTGGCGATGGAACCGCCTGCGCGTATGGACGCTGACAGTATCCGCGACGAAAAACTAAAGGTTTTGAAATCCCTGAAGCCACTTGAAGGCGCTGATATCGACAGAAATGTGATTAGGGCTCAATATACAGCAGGCGCGATGAGCGGCGAAGCCGTGGGTGGATATCAGGGTGATTTGGAACTGGATATCCCAAGCCATACCGAAACATTTGTTGCGCTGAAGGCCAATATTGAAAATTGGCGCTGGGCGGGTGTGCCGTTTTATTTGCGCACTGGCAAACGCCTGCCTGATCGCTTTGCTGAAATTGTGATCCAGTTTAAGCCGATCCCGCATGCGCCGCACCCTGGCTGGGCGGCGGCGGGCATCAAGCCCAATCGTTTTATCATCCGGCTGCAGCCAGAGGATCATCTGGCACTGACGATGATGGTGAAGAACCACGGGGCCAAAGCTGAGGCGCTCAAGGAAGTTGAAATGAACCTTGATGTGGTGGCAGATGATGGAACCCGGCTTGGGCCGTATTTGCGCCTTATCCTAGATACAGTGCGCGGTGATCAAACCCTGTTTGTGCACCGGGATGAAGTTGAACATGCGTGGCGCTGGGTGGACCGCATCGTCAGCCACTGGAAACAAGGCGACGAGGTGCCCAAACCTTATCAGGCTGGCACATGGGGCCCGTATGAGGCGCATGATTTGATGATGCGCGATAAACGCGAATGGTTCCACGAAGGCGCGAACCGAGGGGCTGCAAAAAAATGACCATGCGCGCGCCAGTATGGCACGTTTTTGAAAACCGGGACGATATGGTTGCGGCGCTGAAAAAGGTAACTGCCGAAAATCTTTTGATGGGTATTTTGAAGAATGGCAAGGCCAGCTGGGCGGTTTCCGGTGGCTCGACACCTGCGCCCTTGTTTGAAGCCATAAGCCACGAAGGTTTGGATTGGTCTCGCATTCAGGTGGCCCTTGTGGACGAACGCTGGGTGGCGGTTGATCATCCGCGCTCGAACGAAGCCTTTATGAAGGGTGCGTTGGTCAAAAATCTGTCTGCCGAGGCAAGTTTTGTTGGCATGAAAACGCCCCATATCAGCCCGCATGAGGCAGCTCGTGCTGTGAATGAACGTTACAGCGCCGTGCACCAACCCTTTGATTGTGTGCTCTTGGGCATGGGATTGGACGGCCATACGGCCTCGTTTTTCCCCGGTGCAGAAGGACTGGAAGCTGCAATGGACCCTGAGGGCAGTCAAACCTGTGTTGCGCTGACGGCTCGCAAAAGCGAAGTCACTGGCGACGAGCTTGACCGAATGAGCCTCTCGGTCAGCGCGGTAATGGCCGCCAAACATACGGTTTTGATGATTACGGGCACAGAAAAAAAACAAGTCTTGGAAGCGGCGCTGAAACCGGGCTCACGATTGCCGGTGGGCAGGCTAGCACAATTGCTTGCCTTCGATATATATTGGGCACCCTAAACCTAGGGCCATATCCCATTAATGAGGCCTGACCCCGGGCTGCAAGGAATTTGAATATGACACACGCAGCACTGATTGAAATTACTGAACGCATCAAAACACGCTCAAAAGACAGCCGGGCGGCGTATTTGAACCGTATCCAGTTGATGCGGGATCAGGGCCGGGCGCGGCCTCGGCTCAGTTGCGGGAATTTGGCGCATGCATTGGCCGCGTGCTCGGAATCCGAGAAATTAAAGCTGATGCAGGACGGCATGGCCAATATCGGCATCGTCAGCGCCTATAATGATATGTTATCCGCACACCAACCGTATCACGGCATGCTGGACAGCGTAAAAGCCCATATTACGGAAGCTGGCGCTGTATGCCAGATGGCGGGCGGCGTGCCCGCTATGTGTGACGGCGTAACCCAAGGCCAACCGGGCATGGAGCTATCGCTATTCAGCCGTGAAGTGATTGCCATGGCGACGGCTGTGGCGCTGTCGCATAATGTTTTTGACGGCGGATTGTTGATGGGGGTCTGCGACAAGATTGTGCCTGGGCTTCTGATCGGCGCGCTGGCATTTGGGCATTTGCCCTTTATGTTCCTGCCTGCAGGACCGATGCCAACGGGCATTTCAAATTCTGAAAAAGCGAAGGTACGCCAGCAATATGCTACGGGTGAAGTCGGGCGCAGCGAACTGCTGTTGAGCGAATCGAAAGCGTACCACAGCGCAGGCACCTGCACATTTTATGGCACCGCCAATTCGAACCAAATGATGCTTGAGATGATGGGCTTGCAATTACCAGGCAGCAGTTTTGTGAACCCCGGTGATCCGTTACGCGGAGCCCTTGATAAAGAGGCTGCTGCAACCATTGTTTCGCTGGCGCAAAATTCGTCACAAAACTCACCACAAATAGGCCTTGCCGAAATGGTAACGGCAGAGGCCATTGTTAACGGCACAGTTGGGCTTTTGGCCACCGGTGGTTCAACCAATCATACGCTTCATATTGTGGCGGTTGCGGCGGCGGCGGGTATCCAGATTACCTGGCAGGATTTTGCTGATTTATCGGCAATCGTGCCTTTACTGTGCCGGGTTTATCCTAACGGTACGGCAGATATAAATACTTTCCACGAAGCCGGCGGCACGCCGTTTGTGGTACGCGAGCTTTTGTCAGCGGGGCTATTGCACAGGGATGTGGAAACAATTCTCGGTCGCGGCATGGACCGCTTTGCTGAAACTCCAGCGTTAGTTGATGGCCGTGTCACATGGCGCTTAACCCCGGAAATTTCTGGCAATGATATGGTGATCCGTAAAGCTGGAAATCCGTTTCAATCCACAGGCGGCCTTGCTGTGCTGCGCGGCGAATTGGGGGAATGTGTGATGAAAACATCGGCAGTGAAGCCCGCCCAGCGCCTGATTGAAGCACCCGCAATCGTTTTTGAAGATCAGGATGATCTGCTAGTGGCATACAAGGCCGGGCAGTTGGAAAAAGATTTTATCGCAGTGATCCGCTTTCAGGGCCCGAAGGCAAACGGCATGCCAGAGCTACATAAATTAACGCCCAGTCTCGGTGTTTTGCAGGACAAGGGTTTTAAGGTTGCTCTGGTGACCGATGGCCGCATGTCGGGCGCATCCGGCAAAGTGCCTGCGGCTATTCATGTGACACCGGAAGCCGCTAGCGGCGGGCCAATTGCCCGCATTCAGGACGGCGATATGCTGTGTATTGACGCTGACCAGGGTACGCTTGAAATATTGGTAGACGCTGATACATTCGCGGCGCGCAGGCCGTCAACTGGGCCTGTAGCCTTGCAGACATTTGGCCGTAACCTGTTTGCGGGTATGCGGTCGCTGGTTGGGCCAGCAGGCGAGGGCGCCACAGTTTTTTAATTGGCCATAAATAGTGGGATTTTTCGATGACAAGCGCGACGCTACAGATTTCAGTGATTGATATAATGAATGCAGGCCCGGTTATTCCGGTGCTGGCTTTTGAGAGCGCGGTTGAAGCCGTGGATGTGTGCGGTGTGCTATATGAAGAAGGCGTCCGGGTTTTCGAAATTACACTTAGGCATGAAAGTGCGCTGGATGCGATAGCTGCAGTGAAAGCGGCTCTGCCTGTGGATGCGATTATCGGCGCAGGCACGGTGTTAACACCAGAACTCGCCAAATCAGCTATGGAGGCAGGCGCAGTTTTTGGGGTTAGCCCCGGTCTGACAGAAGAATTGGCCCATGCCGTCAAGGCGCTTGGCTGGCCGTTTCTGCCCGGCATTGCCACCCTGTCTGAGGCCATGACCGCGCGGGAACTTGGCTTTCGTGCGCTGAAGTTTTTCCCAGCATCGATCGCGGGCGGTCCGGATTTCCTGAAGGCCGTTGGCAGCGTGCTGCCTGATCTGAAATTTTGCCCTACAGGCGGGGTTTCTGCAGGCACTGCTGAGCTGTACCGAGCGCTCGGTAATGTCGCGACTGTGGGAGGGTCATGGATCACCAAACGCGGCAAGGACGGTACTATTGATCTTGCTTTTGTCCGCGAACGGGCCAGGGCGGTTTTTGCATAAATTCAACATTTGTTGAATTTATAATTTGACGAATAAGCACCATTCCCACTAGGCTCGCGTCGGGGCTCAGGGGAGTGTTGTTTTGAAACCAATTTATTTTGTCTTTTTTCTGCTGCTTATGATAGCAGGCATCACCGGATTTATAGTGCTGGGTGACCCCCCTATAGGGGCGGCTGGAAGCCCACATGCGACCATCCCCGGCATGAGCGTGGGCGGCGACGGTGCCGCGCGACTTGTTGCTATTGGGCGTGCACCCTTTTATTTCCAGCTTTGTGTGATCTTGCTGGCGGCTTCACTGCTTTATATGGGGGTGGCCAAACATCGGCGTGACCGGCGGTTTTTTCTGTTGGTTGCTGCCGCGACCAGTTTTGCGGTCTTTGTATGGTATAAAACCTATAGCGGCTACGAGGTCTATCTTGCTACAGGGCAAACGGATGTAGTGTTTGGTTTCCCCGTGCCCACCAACTGGATGTTGTGGGGGGTGTGGGCAAGCTTTTTGGTGTTTGATGCGATTTATGTGGTTGCTTTCCGCACCTATTATTTGCCGCACGAAGATGAGGCTGCATTTGAGGCGCTTGTGGCTGAACTGAAGGCCGAAACAGATGCCGCAGCCAACGCCCCGCCCGCCTCTCCTCCAAAAGCCCCATTGCATGCCCCGCTCCATACAAAGCCGGGAGACGCCTGATGGAGGAAATGCGCCAATCCATTATTTTAAGCTCGGTTTTCATATATCTGTTGATCTGTATCGCTGTTGGTATTTGGGCGATGCGTCGCACCAAAACCGCCAATGATTTTTTTGTCGCGGGGCGCGGTTTGGGGCCTGTTGTCGTTAGCTTGGCCGTGTTTTCTTCAACCCTGTCAGGTTTTGGTTTTGTTGGTGGTCCGGGGCTGGTTTATTCAACCGGGCTTTCATCGGTGTGGATGGTGGTTTGCTCCTCGCTTGGATTTGCCGTTGGTTTCACCCTGATTTCAAAACGAATTCGCATGATCGCAGAGGTGCGCGACACTATTAGTCTGCCTGATGTTGTTTATGCACGCTATGGCAGCAACGCTGTGCGGTTGTTAACGGCCGTCACGATCATTCTTGGTGTGCTGGGCTATTTGGCGACCCAGATATTGGCGATGGCACTAGTGCTGCAATCGATCCTTACGCCAACGGAAATGTTCGCGGGCATCAGTTTAGTGGCCTGTGTGACCATATCCTCTGCTGTGCTGATCTTCTACTGTGTGACAGGCGGCATTATTGCCTCGGTCTATACGGATTTGGTTCAGGGCATTGTGATGATTATCTCGGGTGCACTGGTTGTGATAACGGCGGCACAGGTTTTTGAAGGCGGGCTGGGTGAAGCCAGTAGCATTCTTCTGGCTCACGGCGGCGAAGATATTATGCCATTTGGCACGCTGGGTGTGATGGCGTCGCTAAGTTGGTTTTTTCTGTTTGGCCTCGGGCTTGCGGGCCAGCCGCATATTGCCACCAAAATGATGATGAACCGCAAGCTGTCGGATAACCGCATCATTCTGCCAATGACAGTGATTGGTTATGTGGTCGCGGCCATGTTGTGGATCAGCGTGGGCATGGTGATGCGGGCGCTGGTGATCGGCGATATAGCGATGCCGCTGGGCGCGCCGGATCAAGCTGCACCTGCATTTTTAACCAATCATGCGCACCCACTGCTGGCGGGGATCGTTTTTGCGGGGCTGTTCGCGGCCATCATGTCGACGGCGGATAGTTTCCTTAATATCGGTGCGGCAGCCATTATCCATGATATCCCAAAAGCCATCCGGGGCAGGGCGCTGAATAACGAGCTTTTCTGGGCGCGGACAGCAACCGTAGTGCTTGCCGTTTTTGCCGCGTTTTTTGCGCTCTATAGCTATTATGAAAACGGCGAATTGGTAGCATTGCTGGGGGCGTTTGGCTGGGGTACATTTGCAGCCGCATTGGTGCCTGTGGTCGTGATTGGACTTAACTGGAAGGGTGCAACTGCAAAAGCAGCAGTGGCGGCGATTTCATCAAGCCTGATCATCAATTTTGCTATTCAGACTTTGCAGATCAAAATCCCTTACGCCATATCGGCAGGCTTCATATCGATGTTGGTATCGATGATCTTGTTTATCGCCCTTTCGTTGTTAGAAAAGCCCAAAATGCTACCTAAGGATATCGATCATTTGATGGACCTATAAAAAGAACGGTTTGTGACGATTGGGCATTGTTGAGGTAGAATATTTCATGTATATTACACAAACAATCAGAAGCCTGCGGCAACTACTGGACCCCCAAAGTCTTGTTCCGCAGCATTTGATTGTTGGGGCTTCCGGGAAACCGGAGGCCCCTCATTTTTGTAGGCCTTGAGGCGCTCATAAATTTAAAAGATCAAAGAAGATGCAGGGTCGCAGTAGGCCAACCCTGTTAATCAATAACCGCAAGTTCTGCGAATATTGCCGCTGTATCCGCGCCCTTTGCTGTGGGGGCAGTTGGTACCGGGGATGCAGTGCGACTGAAGCGGGGTGTGGGCGCAGGCTGCGTGGTGCCGCCGACATCAATAAAGCTTTCGCGCGCGATATTGTGTGGGTGTTTGTGGGCTTGCCAAAAGGGCAAGATGGGCGCGAAACAGGCGTCCGTGCCCGCCAAAAGCGCTTGCCACTCGGCGCTGGTTTTGCTTTTGAACAGTGTCTCAAGTTCGGTTTTTAAGGTCGGCCATTCACCCGGGTTCATATGCTTTTGCATCCAGCTTTCATCCAGCCCGGCTTTGTCGACGAATATCTGCATGAATTGCGGCTCAATAGCGCCGAAGCTTATAAATTTGCCGTCTGAGGTTTCATAAGTGCCGTAAAAGTGCGCGCCGCCGTCCAGTAAATTTACGCCGCGCATCGGTGCCCAGCGCCCACTGGCAAGAAGCGAATGAAAGATTGACATTAAGGCGCTTGATCCCTCGACCATGCTGGCGTCAACCACTTGGCCTTTGCCAGATGTGCGTGCCTCGATCAGGGCGCATACCAGCCCAAAAGCCAGCATCATGCCGCCGCCGCCGTAATCACCCACCAAATTCAAGGGTGGCGTTGGCGGCGCACCTGTTGGCCCCATGGAATGCAGTGCGCCCGACAGTGCAATATAATTGATATCATGCCCGGCGGTCTCAGCCAGTGGACCGGTCTGACCCCAGCCTGTCATCCGGCCATATACCAGTGCCGAATTGTGGGCGGCTACGTCGTTGGGTCCTAGCCCTAATTTTTCCATCACACCGGGGCGAAACCCTTCGAACAGCCCGTCGGCGGTTTTGCAGAGCTTGAAAAATACCGTGCGGCCTTCGGGAGATTTCAGGTCGAGGGTGATCGAGCGCTTGCCGCGCCGGTTGATATCCACCTTCATATCCATCGCGGAGGGTGGGCCGGGGCGATCAACAATGATCACCTCAGCGCCCATATCGGCCAGCATCATGCCAGCAAAAGGCCCCGGGCCGATGCCCGCCACTTCGATGATGCGTATACCCTTCAGTGGCCCCATGACGGTTCCTTATGCTTTATTTGGGTGCCATGCGTGCGGCGGCATCCATTCTGATTGTCTCGCCGTTAAGATAGGCGTTTTCGACGATATGGCCAGCCAGTTTGGCATATTCTTGCGGTTTACCGAGGCGCTTCGGGAATACCACCTGGTTGGTCAGGCTTTCAACAGCTGCTTCGGGCAGACCGTCGAACAGCGGCGTATGGATAAAGCCGGGCGCGATGGTCATCACCCGAATACCACTGCGGGCCAATTCGCGCGCGACTGGCAGTGTTAGGCCAACAATGCCGCCTTTAGAGGCGGAATAAGCCGCCTGGCCGATCTGGCCCTCGTAAGCCGCGACCGAGGCTGTATTGATGATCACCCCGCGTTCACCGTCGTCGTTGGGCGTATTTTTTTGCATGGCTTCGGCTGCATGCGACAGTAGATTATAGCTGCCGATCAAATTAACGCTGATGATCTTTTTAAAATAGGAGAGCGGGTTTCTGTTGCCTTCGCGGTCCAGCACTTTTTGTGGGGTACCAATACCGGCGCAGTTTACGGCTATATCAATATTGCCGAATGTTTCCAGTGCTGCCGTGATCGCCGCGCCGACCTCGGCCTCATCGGCGACATCAGTTTTGCAATATTTCACTTTGCCGCCGTGGGCGGCTTCCAGTTCGCGGCCAAGCGCATCGTTCAGATCGATCACCAAAACATTGGCACCGTTTTCGATAAAATGCTCGGTAGTGGCGCGGCCAAGGCCCGATGCACCGCCGGTTACAATTGCGGTTTTTCCTTTTAATTCCATGGGGGGTCTCCTGATTATTACCTGTTAGGGGGTTTTGCAGCCATCTTTATCAAAGCCGACGTTTTTGGTGAAAACACATTCAAAATCGGGCTTCAGTTCAGTGTCTTCGGTGGCTTCACTGTCTTCTATATGGGTGATCATGCGCACTGTCGCGGTGTCGCTGTGCAAAGATATATGGGCAAATCCCCATGTCTGCATATATTGATTGTCTTGGCCGCCGGGAACTTTCGCCGAAACATACTGGCTGTTCAATTGGGGGTAAGTTGCATCTTGGTAGGCCTTGAATTTTGCATGCAAGGGCCTTGATTTTGAAAAGGCACCTGAGACAATATTCAATAAAGGCTTGGCTTCGCCCTCTGGCATCACTGTTTCGCAGCTGTCTGTATGGACTTCTTCGGTATGTTCGTGACCGGCAAAATAGGCATCTGCATATTTGCACAGTGTTGGCAGTATTGCTGCCCGTAGCGTGTGGGACTGCTCGAATTTCGTGCTGCCGGAAGACCATAGTGGGTGGTGCCCGATCACAATTTTCCAGTCGGCGGTGGAGGTATTAAGCGCCTGTTCTAACCAGACAAGCTGGTTCTTCTCAGCCTTAGTCACGGGCTTGGTATGCTCAATAGGGTCGTCGATAGCGCTAACGTCGCGGGCCTCGCTGCCATCGTCATTGAGATTATGGTCATAGACCGTAAGCGTGCTCAGGATCATCTCGGTATCGATAACAAAAATCTCGACCTTGCCGTTTGTCCCTGTTGGTTTCACGCTATAAAACAGGCCGCGCATATCAAAAGGCGGTGTGGTTCTTAAAAACTCAACCTGAGCCAATGCGCCTTTGCGCTTGCCGCGCCAATCATGGTTTCCAAGCGCTGGAAAAATGCGAAAGGCCGGGTTGTTTTCAAGCAAAGGCGCGAAGGGCTGGATGAATGCTTTGTCAAAGCGTTTCTGATCCTCCCGATTGTCCACACCGTCAACGCCGCCGGGATATATATTATCGCCCAGCATAACGCCGAATTGGCAGTCGTTTGCTTGGCAATAAGCTTTCAGTAACGGCGCCATCACAGGTAGCCCGCTTTTGCCTGGCGCCCAGTGCGTGGCACGCACGCCGTACCAGCTGCCAAAAAATGAAAACCACGGCGTTTCATAACCGCTATCGCCAATGGCGACAAAATTGATGGGATATGTGTCCGCAGTTTCCGGTGTTGGGCTGCTATCCGCCGCCAGTGAGGGCGCCAATATGGCCAGTATGCCGACCATAAGGAGCCCGCGAATGGTATGTTTCAGGCGGCCATAGATCATCGCGGTATTCCTTAAATTACACGCCTATCAGGCTTTGGTCTATAGCGCGCTGGCTGCCTAACGGTAATTGCCAAATTGCCGCACATGAAAAACTGGACGAACCGCCGTTTCCCACTATTGTGATCAGTAATATGGGGCGCAGGGACTTGTCAGTGTTATTCTGCCCACCCACATAGCGGGTCTGGAATAATTTTTCAATACGGCGGAGATAGCAATTGAGCACAGCGACACCGGAATTTGACTATGACCTGTTTGTAATCGGTGCAGGTTCGGGCGGCGTTCGCGCCAGCCGTATTTCAGCAGGATTTGGTGCCCGCGTTGCTGTGGCCGAAGAATACCGGGTTGGCGGTACGTGCGTGATCCGGGGCTGCGTGCCGAAAAAACTGCTGGTTTATGCCTCTAGTTTTTCAAAGGATTTTAAAACCGCAGAAAGTTTTGGCTGGAGCGTCGGCGAAACCAGTTTCAACTGGGAAAAGCTGATCGCAGACAAGGATGCAGAGATCGACCGGCTGAACGGACTTTATAAACAAACACTGGGCGGTGCGGGCGTTGAAACCATTATGGGGCGTGCTGTGGTGATAGGCCCTAACAGTGTGCAGGTGGGCGATAAAACCTATACAGCGGGCAAAATACTTGTGGCTGTTGGTGGCTGGCCCTCCATGCCCGATGTGCCGGGTATCGAACATGCGATTACATCAAATGAGGCCTTGCATCTGGACCATTTGCCCAAGCGCATTGTGGTGGTCGGCGGCGGTTATATAGCAGTAGAGTTTGCAGGCATTTTCCGTGGTATGGGCAGTGAAGTAATCCAGCTGTATCGCGGCGAGCAGATCTTGCGCGGTTTTGACGATGATCTGCGGAGCAGACTGGCAGATGAAATGCTCAAGCGGGGCATTGACCTGCGCCTCGGTGTGAATGTGACCGCGATTGAAAAAACGCCTGAGGGCGTATGCCTCACCCTTACTGATGGCAGCAGCCTTGATGCTGACGCGGTGATGTATGCCACGGGCCGCATACCCAATACAAAAGGCCTTGGCCTTGAAACCGCTGGTGTTGAAATGGCAAAGGGCGGGGCTGTGAAGGTCGACAATCATAGCCGTACCAATATCCCCAGTATTTTTGCAGTAGGCGATGTGACCGACCGAGTGCAGCTAACGCCGGTTGCGATCAAGGAGGGCCATGCCTTTGCTCTCACCGAATTTGGTGGTACGCCGGTATCGCCAACCCATGATGCTATTCCCTCTGCTGTGTTTTCGCAGCCGCCCATCGGTACAGTGGGGTTGTCGGAATCTGAAGCACGTGAAACTTACGGCGAAATTGAAGTTTACGAATCTGATTTTCGCCCAATGAAATATACGCTTGGGGGGGCTACAGAGCGCGCCTATACAAAGTTGATTGTGGACAAAGCCTCAGACAAAGTGGTGGGCGCGCATATGATTGGCCTTGATGCCGCCGAAATTATTCAGGGTATTGGTATTGCCGTGAAGGCGGGGCTGACAAAAGCGCAGTTTGATGCAACGGTTGCGGTGCATCCTTCAAGTGCCGAAGAGTTTGTTTTGATGCGAAATCCGCGATATTAATGGGATATTGTTTAAACTATTAGAATAAAAATCTTGAATAAGGTTGATTTCACTTAAAGAATAGAAAAATTTTCTAGCAACATAGATGGGCTAGGCCTACATAAAGTCGAGTGCTATAAGCGATGAAATAGATAAAAGGGCAGGGGTCTGCCGTTTTGGGCGTAAGGGACTAAAGAAATATGGCTTCTGAAGTACAGGTTTTAGAATCCGCCGTTGTTCGTTTTGCTGGTGATAGCGGCGATGGCATGCAGTTAACGGGCAGCCAGTTTACCACGTCGACGGCGCTTTCAGGCAGCGACCTGGCAACCTTTCCGGATTTCCCGGCTGAAATCAGAGCGCCTGTGGGCACTACTTTTGGTGTTTCGGCGTTTCAGATAAATTTCGGTGCAAAAGCAATCAAAACCGTTGGTGATAACCCCGATGTCTTGGTGGCGATGAACCCGGCGGCGTTGAAGGTGAATTTGTCAAACTTGCGCCCCGGTGGTTTGCTGGTGGTGGATAGTGGTGCATTCTCCAAGCGTAACCTGCAAAAAGCGGGTTACGACGAAAGCCCGCTAGGCACACCGGAGCTGGATGCTTATCAGGTCATTGATCTGGATATTTCCAAAATGACGCTGGAAGCCGTAAAAGAATTTGGCCTTGGCAATAAAGAGGCACTGCGCTGTAAAAATATGTGGACGCTGGGTATGATGCTGTGGATGTTCAGCCGCAAGCGCGAGCCAGTGACCAAATGGTTGCAGTCCAAGTTTGCAAAATTACCAGACATCGCAAAATCGAATATCGCGGCGCTGAATGCCGGACATGCGTTCGGCGAAACAGCAGAATTATCAGCAACCTTCAAACGCTACCAGATCGGCGCAACGCACAGCGACCCTGGCCTGTACCGCACCGTAACTGGAAGCCAGGCGCTGTCGTGGGGCTTGGCGCAAGGCGGCGAGCTTGCGGGCCTGGAGATTGTGCTGGGCAGTTACCCGATCACGCCGGCCTCGCCTATTTTGCATGCACTTTCGGGTATGAAAGAACTGGGTATTGTTACGTTTCAGGCCGAGGACGAGATCGCCGCCATTTGCGCTGCAATCGGTGCCTCGTTTGCGGGTTCACTGGGTATAACCAGTTCCTCAGGGCCGGGCATTGCCTTAAAAATGGAAGCCATGGGGTTGGCGATTTCCACCGAATTACCGCTGGTTGTTGTGAATAGCCAACGCGGTGGACCGTCAACAGGATTGCCAACCAAGACCGAACAATCTGATTTGTATCAGGCGGTATACGGCCGCAACGGAGATGCGCCCGTGCCGGTGATATCCACCCGCAGCCCGGGTGACTGTTTTGAGGTGGCGATTGAAGCGTGCCGTTTGGCGGTAAAATATATGACCCCCGTTATGCTGCTGACCGACGGTTTTACAGCCAACGCTGCCGAGCCCTGGAAACTGCCTGATCTGGATGCATTAGTACCTTTCAAGGTGCATCATACCGGCACACCTAAAGAGGGTGAAACATTCAGCCCTTTCAAGCGTGACCCTGAAACACTGGCGCGCAACTGGGCCGTGCCGGGCACTAAAGGCACCGAGCACCGCATCGGCGGCATTGAGAAAGATTTTGACACCGGCCATATTTCCTATGATGCCGCCAATCACCAGCGGATGACCGATGCCCGCATGGGTAAAATAGCAGGCATTGCGCATGATATTCCGGCGCAGGCTGTTGATCAGGGCGAGCCGGTAGGCAAGCTTGCAGTTGTTGGTTGGGGCTCTACTTACGGCCCCATCAGCGAGGCGGTTAAAGTTGCGCTCGCGGATGGGCTGGGCGTTAGTCATATCCATATTCGTTACCTTAATCCCTTCCCGGCGAATCTTGGTGATTTGCTGGCCGGATACGACAGAATCATCGTGCCGGAAATGAATGCAGGCCAGCTGAAAACAATGCTGCGGGATCAGTTTTTGGTGGATGCTAAACCCCTGAATAAAGTCTCCGGGCTGCCGTTTAAAATTCAGGAAATATTGGATGCGATTAGGGCCGAATTGGCGCCGTCGCAGCAGGAGGGGGAGTAGAGACCATGAATGAAATCAGCACCCCAATAGCCAAATTGACCATCAAGGATTTTACCAGCGATCAGGAAGTACGCTGGTGCCCGGGTTGCGGCGATTATGCGATCTTGAAATGTATGCAGCGCACCTTGCCGGAACTGGGCGCAACCCGTGAAAATACAGTGTTTATATCGGGTATTGGTTGCTCTAGCCGCTTCCCCTATTATATGGATACTTACGGTTTTCACACCATTCATGGCCGCGCGCCTGCTGTCGCCACAGGCGTAAAATTGGCGAACCCTGATCTGGATGTTTGGATGATCACCGGCGACGGCGATGGGCTTTCCATCGGAGGCAATCATTTGCTGCATGTGTTGAGGCGCGACGTGGATATTAATATCCTGCTGTTTAACAACAAGATTTACGGGCTGACCAAGGGCCAGTTTTCGCCGACTTCGGATGTTGGTACACGTTCACCTTCCACACCGCAGGGCTCGGTTGATCCTTCGCTAAATCCTATCAGTTTTGCGCTGGGCGCAGGGGCACGTTTTGCCGCGCGCACGGTGGATACGGCCCTGAAGCATATGCCGGGTGTTTTCACCCGCGCGCACGGTTTTAAAGGCGCGTCCTTTGTTGAAATACTGCAAAATTGCATCGTTTATGCCGATGAAACCTGGGGTGACGTGACGAAAAAGGCCACCGCTGCGGACAAACAATTGCTGCTAGAAAACGGTGAGAAAATGCTGTTCGGCAAAGAGCACGAAAAAGGCATTATCTTCAACTTGGAAAAATTTACACTTGAGGCCGTGGTTATCGGTGAAAACGGTGTCACGCTCGACGATATATTAGTGCACGATGAAAGCAATTTGGGTGTTGCCCGCATGTTGGCTGAATTGGGTGTTGGCGATCATGAGCCAATGGCGATGGGTGTTTTGTATGCCGAGCAAGCTGATCACAGCTATACCGATGCGGTGATCGCGCAGGTTGAAGCGCAGAAGGGTAAGCGCACCCTTAAAGACATGATCTATAGTGGTCAAACCTGGGAAGTGAAATAGCCGCTCACTAGCCGCTAATGTTTGTAAAAAGCCCGGTTTTATGCCGGGCTTTTTTATTACTTTGAGCAACTCTAAGAGGTGCAATGGTCTTGATACCTATTGACCGGTATGAAGGACGAGTCGGTCCCGCCTTCGAGCTTGCCGCACACAGAGGCGCAAACCCCATAGGGTAGCGAACAAAAGTTAGCATGCTTTGTTTTAGGCATGCTGTTGATTCACCCGCAAATTTCTGGCTACAAAACCAAGTCCATATCTGCAAGGTTGCCGAGATTAAGGCCAGCAAGAAACACACTGTCGCCACCTCCCAAATCGATTAACAGGCCACCATTTTCTTCAATGGCAGCAGCTTCAACGTCAGCTGATGTCACAAAGTCTGTAGTGGTATTTGCCAGTCGGAGTGTATCTTCGGTTATGTCAAAATCCTCGACAGTATTATCACCGTGACCACTGGCAAAAATAAAGGTATCGCTGCCGCTGCCACCAGTGAAACTGTCGTCATCCTCGCTGCCCCACAGGGTATCGTTGCCGCTGCCAGCATCGACCGTATCCGCGCCTGAACCGGCGAAGATTTCATCATTTCCGTCGCCACCGTTTACGGTATCGGAGCCTGAACCTGAGAATATAAGGTCATCGCCGCTTCCGCCGCTGACGCTATCGTTGCCGCCATTTGCAAAGATCAGGTCTGCATCTGCACCGCCGTCGATTACATCATTTGTGCCAGTATCGTCACTGTCCCCTTTGCCGCCGTATATTGTGTCCTGGCCATCACCACCCTCAAGTGTGTCGTCGCCTGCGCCGCCATAGATACGGTCAATTCCGCCTTCACCGTAAACAGCATCGTCGCCGGTGCCGCCGTATAATTCCTCGGTGAGGGTAAAACTATCGCCGTTCAACCGGTGGAAAAGGTCTGGGTCGCCGTCGCCGCCATATATAGTGTCGTCACCTGCGCCGCCGAAGGCCACATCGACGCCGCCGTAGCCATAGATCAGGTCGTTACCTGTGCCGCCGCCAAGTGTATCAAAACCGTTTGCACCGTGAAGTTGATCGTTGCCGGATCCGCCCCAAAGAATGTTATTAAAGCCGCCTGACTGGGTCAGGTCCGCAGACTGCTGTATCAATTCATCTTCATCAACAGCGCCGTTGTCATTTCCATCATACCAGCTGCCGCCAACAAGGAGATCATTGCCAGCCCCGCCAGATAAAACCTCGGCGAAGAATGATGGGTGGGGGTCTTCCAAGTGAACGGTATCCGGGTTGGTGTCTTCTGAAAAGGGTAAGGCGGTAACCCCTAAAAACGCAGAAACCAAGTTGCCGCCCACCAGCACATCGTCGCCGTCACCGCCAACAAGCCGGTCGCGGTCGAGGCCGCCAACCAGTACGTCGTCTCCGGCCCCAGCACTGATAAGGCTTACGTTGTCACCGGAAACTAAAATATCATCGCTGCCAGTGCCGAGGATAGTATCCTCAAGTAAAACACATTCACCGCTACCAAAACAAACAGGCATATGAAAAACCCCCTTTTAAAAACTGCATAAAGATCTATTGCTTTAAGCGGAAAGCTCGCATTTTTTGGGTATCAACGATAGCAAAATATCTTCTATAAATAGTACTATAACAATAGTTTAGCATCGCCGCTGCCGTGTCGGCCTCTAATCGTGCAGGCCGTCTTCAAAGCCCAGACAACCGAGATACTGTTGCAGCGATGTTTTGCGGGTTTCTTTGAATTTTTCACCCAGTGTATCGGCGCTTTGCATGCGGTCGAGCCGGAAGTTGCGGTGGTCAGCTCTCAATTCACACCAGGCCAATAATAGCCATGTATTGCCCCAGAAGGTCATGGCCAGCGGCCAAACTGTGCGTTTGCTATGCTCGCCGTTTTGATCAGCGTAATCGAGTCGCATTTTATGCTTGCTCCTGATCGCCGCGCGGATCGCAGAGAAATCCACACTCCAGGGGATCAGGGCCGCAGACGGCGGCGCAAACAGGGCCGTGCCCGCAAAAGTGGCGCGGTCCTTTTCATTCAGCACATTCTTTAGCTTTTGTACCAGTTTCTTGGCCGATTTTGCCATCGCAGTGTCGGTGTAGCTGCTCACCATCGCGGCCCCCAACATCAAGGTTTCCAGCTCGCCGACCTCCAGTGCCATCGGCGGCAGACAGTGGCTTTTGTCGATCACATAGCCAACCCCGGCCTCTCCGGTAATCGGCACGCCGGTTAGGATCAAATCCTGAATGTCGCGGTAAATGGTGCGCACGCTTACGTTAAATTCTTCGGCAATATCCTGCGCGGTAATCACCAAACGGCGACCCTGCATATAGTTTACAATTTGAAAAAGCCGGTCTGATCGTTTCATGTGCGCACCCTAGCGTAACCTTGCTGACAAAATTTGGCAGCAGAGTGTCAGCATAAGGTGGGTGTGGCATTGATACCAGTGCTAGCCGCGTTATGCACGGCTAGCCTTGATTTTAAAAGATTGCTGGCGATTTATAGAAAGCCCAGCGCGGTGAACGCCAATATGAGCTGGCAGCCTAAACCGACAAAATAAACGGGTGTTCTCAACCAGGGAATGCCCATCACATAAATTACGTAATGTGCGGCGCGGGCAAAGAAATATACAGCAGCGGCCTCGGCTGTAAGCGCGGTACCCATTTTCAAGACGTGAATAACGATCACCAGCAGTCCAAAAATAATCAGATTTTCGAAGGCGTTAGTATGGGCGCGGATGGCACGCTGCGCCCACGGGGCCTGTGTAGCAACATCGTGCAGCGGGTCGCGAAAGGCAGCATAGGGTTTCATTTCAATGATACGCTGCAAGATATGCGGTGCCCACAACAGCGATGTCATCAGCGCGGTAAGGACCATCCAATAAAGCTCGGGGTTTGTGGTGCTGTTCATAATGGGTCTCCAAATTGGGTTTCAAGACTGAAAGCAAAACACTAGACACTAGACACAGGGCTGTGAAGTAGGCAGAAATACTGCTTATAGTATCCGGTATTTCACTGAAGGACGAGCATGACAAGGAAACAACGCCACGCCGAGTATGTGAATTGTCCGGTCGAGGCCACTCTGGATGTGATCGGCGGCAAATGGAAGGGTGCGATTTTGTTTCTATTGATGGAAGAAACAAAACGCTTTGGGGAACTTCAAAAATTGTTGGTGAAAGTTAGCCAGCGAACGCTTACCAACCAGCTTCGGGATTTGGAAGCTGATGGGTTGCTCAGCCGGGAAGTGTTTCCTCAGGTGCCGCCAAAAGTGGAATATAGCCTAACAGAAAAGGGCCGCTCGCTGCACGGTGTATTGGCAGCGATGCGGGACTGGGGCATGGAAAATATTGTGCGCCATAAAGATTAAGGTGGCGGCCATGGCAGAGTAACTGTTGGCTTCAATGTTGGACGCTTGAAGGGCGATATAGGGGAGGTTGGTTGTGATCCGGAAATTTTTATTGGGGCTGGTGGGCTTTATTTTGGTGGCAGTGATTGGCGGATGGATTTTCTGGCCGGACAAATGGATAGCCAAAGGCCCGATGCTTGATTTTATGACAGGAAAACAGCTGGGTGCTCCAGCCGAGAGTATCCTGCAATCGCGTTTTCAATTGCCCGAGGGTTTTCGAATTGGCGTTTTTGCCGCCGATGTGGCGAACGCCCGTATGATGCACATTACCCCGACCGGTGACCTTCTGGTATCCTCAATGCGGCCGGGTGATGTGATCCTGCTGCACCGGGACGATAACCAAGACGGTGTATCAGATGGCCGCACACTATTGTTGAGCGGCTTAACCCAACCGCACGGGCTAGCCCTTAGGGATGGTTATCTTTATGTGGCTGAAACCGGGCGCATTATCCGCGCCCGGTTTGATGCTGCAGCGCGCACAATCGGTGAAGTTGAAACTATATTTGATGATCTGCCCCCCGGTGGCAACCACAGCAGCCGTACGCTGGGTTTTGGCCCGGACGGCTGGTTATATGTTAGTGTTGGTTCCACCTGTAATGCCTGCATTGAAGAAAACCCCTACCGCGCGGCGATGCTGCGTATGCGCCCTGACGGTACCGACGTAGGCATCTTTGCAACGGGGCTTAGAAATACAGTTGGCTTTGATTGGCAGCCGGGTACCGGGCGGCTTTATGGCACTGATAACGGGCGTGATTTGCTGGGTGATGATATTCCCAACTGCGAGATTAACCTGATTGAGGAAGGCCAATTTTATGGCTGGCCTTTCACCTTCGATAATAGGGCTATTGACCCTGATTTTGGTGCTGGCCACGCGGCTGAAATAGCAAAATCCCGCGTGATGGCGCACGGGCTGGGCGCGCATGTTGCGCCGTTGGGCATCAAGTTTCTGCGTCCTGATTTGGCGCCGCCCGGTTACGGCGGTGTGGCACTGGCGGCTCTGCACGGATCGTGGAACCGCCATGATCTGTCGGGCTACAAAGTGGTGGCGTTGGCGTTCGGCGAAAACGGTGAGATCAACCAAAGTGACTTCCTGACCGGATTTGAGAAAAACGAAGATGTGATCGGCAGGCCGGTGAGTATCGAACAAGGCCCGGACGGGGCCATCTATGTGTCTGATGATTATGCAGGCGCCATTTACCGCATTGGCTGGGGCGGCCTTGAGGTTGCTGACGGGTCGACTACAGAGAGCCCTACAGCTGTTGACCCCCTCGCGGCACTATCAGCCAAGGACACAGTGAGTTTGGCAGTACTAGGACGTGTACTTTACAAGGTAAACCATTGCGCGCAGTGCCATGATCCAGCAGCAGCACCCGCTGGCGTTCAGGTTAAAATCTTGAAAGACCTTGCGGCGCGCTTCGATATTGATGGCCTTGCCGCACTTTTGGACACGCCGCCCGGCCCCATGCCGCGCCCTGATATCACCGATGAAGAACGGCACGCTTTGGCGATCTATCTGTTCTTGCAAGAACAAATTTCATCAGAGGATTAGACGCAACATGAAATGGAATGCTTTTCCCGACCGTATCAAAACGCTTGAGCCCTTTTCCTGCAGGTTCGATACTTTTCGTCTGGCAGCAGAAGAAATCGAGTTTTGGTTCAAAGCGGGCGAAAATAATTGATGAAGAAATTTCAGTGGGGTCTGATGACTTTTTTGTCGGTTGGCGTGGCACTTTACGGCTGGGCGTTCCTGTATATGGGCGGCTTTGGTGAAACGGGCCAGATGGCTTATCATTTTGCTGAGCGCCCGCTAGCCGTAATCCTGCATTTTGGTTTTTCGCCGCTTGCACTTTTTCTCGGCGGGTTTCAGTTTTTGGGTAGCGTGCGCAAAAAGTGCCCGGCCATTCATCGTTGGACTGGCCGCATTTATGTGGTCGCCTGCATGCTGGGCGCTGTTGGTGGTTTGTGGATGGCGCTGACTACCGAAGCAGGCCCGGTTGCACAGCCGGGGTTTGCGCTGCTGGCAATATTCTGGATTGTGGTCACTGGAAAAGCTTACCAAGAGGCACGCGCCAAACGTTTTGACAGCCACAAACGATGGATGATCCGGTCATTCGCGCTTACATTTGCCGCTGTAACGCTCAGGCTTTATTTAGGTTTATCGCTCGGCGCATTGCAGCTGGATTTTGCGGTGGCTTATCCCTATATCGCTTGGGCATGCTGGGTGCCAAACCTATTGTTCGCCGAATTTTACCTGCGCCGCTGGGCTTTACCCTAGTTTGTGAGCTTGGTTTCTTTTGAAGCCAGCCGCACTAGTTAACACTACGTATCAAACCAGAGAGAAAGTTTACGTCCATGATCAAAGTACATCACCTGAATAACAGCCGGTCGCAGCGTATTTTGTGGGCGCTTGAAGAACTTGGCCAAGACTATGAAATTATTCAGCATAAACGCGACGGCGAAACTGGTTTGGCACCCGAGAGCCTGATGAAAGTCCACGCGCTGGGCAAAGCGCCTGTTATAGTGGACGGTGATATCACTATCGCAGAATCTGGCGCGGCGGTGGATTATTTGGCGCGCACCTACGGCGGCGGCAGATATGCGCCTGCCTATGATAGCCCTGAATATCTGCGCTATAATGAATTGATGCATTATGTTGAAGGCTCGGCGATGTTGCCTTTGATCCTCAGCCTTTATGTGCGCCGCTTGGGTGAAGCTGGCGCGCCGCTTGGCCCCCGTATATTAAGCGAAATAGGGCTGCACTTAGGCTATTTGGCAAAGCAGTTGGGCGGGCAAAAATTCTTCATGGGGGATGAAATTTCCGCCGTTGATATGCATGTGACGTTTGTTTTCGAAGCGGCAAATGTAGGCGGTGCTTTGGCGCAAATTCCTAATTTGGCAGCGTATCTTGAGCGCATGCAGGCCCGGCCTGCATACCAGCGTGCGATTGAGCGCGGCGGCGAATACAAGCTTGGTGGTTAATCGGTAGACGATGCAGCCGCATCAATCAGAAATAAACTAGAAATATTTAGGGTCAGGCCTCCTTAATGTGATTTGCTCAGCAAGAGAGGATTTTATCGTGGCGCAGGAGATAAGCATCCTTGCCCTAGCGCACATATCCTTCGCGCAGTTCGCGTTTTAATACTTTCCCGATAGCGCTGCGGGGCAGTTCGTCGGTAAAGACAACATCGCTGAGGCGCTGGGTTTTTCCGACACGCGCTGCCAGCCATGATTTAATTTCATCTGCATCGGCTTTGGCTCCTGCTTTTGGTACGATAAAACCAACTGGCGTTTCGCCCCAATCTTCTGAAGGCACACCGACAACAGCCACATCAGCGATAGCCGCATGCTGAATAAGCTCGGCCTCCAGGTCGCTTGGATAAATGTTAAAACCGCCCGAAATAATCATGTCTTTCTTGCGGTCCATCAGGGTCAGGAAGCCGTCTTCATCAAAACAGCCAATATCGCCGGTGCGAATGAAACGCTTGCCGGTTTCATCATACCATTCAGCTTCACGGGTCTTTGTGGCTTGGCCGTGGTAGCCCTCCATCATTGCACTTGAATGGCCAACAATTTCGCCGGTTTTTCCTGTGGCAACCTCATGACCCTCATCATCAATCAGGCGAATATCGTGTCCGTCCACTGGCTGGCCAACGGTGCCCAGTTTGTCGGGATGCTGGTGTGCAACCAATATGCATGTGCCACCGCCCTCAGTCATGCCGTAAAATTCTACTAGCCCGCCGGGCCACCGTGCCAAGATATCGGTTTTTAGTTCGGCGGCGAAAGGCGCGCTGGTGCAGAATTTCGCCTGAAAACTTGACAGGTCAAACTGATCAAAATCAGGCACCGCCATGATGCGCTTATATTGCACCGGTACCAGCATTGCGTGGGTGGCCTTGTGCCTGGCGGCAAGCTTGATATAAGCGCGCGCATCAAATTTCCCTGCCAGCACTACTGTGCCGCCGAGGGCAATAGCCGGGATGAAGCTTACCAGCGTTGTATTGGAATATAAGGGGGTTGCAATCATGGTGATAGCATCCGGCCCGTACCCAAAGGCGACACCTACACGCTGGATATGGTCGCTGCGCATTTTATGGCTCTGCACAATGCCTTTGGGTGCGCCGGTCGTGCCAGACGAATAGATAATATTGAAGGCCCATGTAGGATCAATCTGAACAGGTGCGGGTGTGGAGGGTGCTGCAGCGAGCCATGCATCATACTCGTCGCCGCCAAGTGGCAGCAGCGGCATGGTACCGTCTAGATGGGGCGCGATATCGGCCATGAGACCGGTATCGGCAAACAGTAGCTTGGCACCGCTGTCTTTGCTCATGGCGGCAACCGCCTGGCTGGTCGCGGACGGCGCAATGAGCGCAGCGGTAACGCCCGCCCGCAGCGCCCCAAAAAACATAACCACATAAGCCACACTGTTGAGGCCGCAGAGCGCTATTGTATCTTTGGCGCTCAGGCCCGCCGCTTGCAATGCGGCTGCGGCCCTGTCCATCTGCGCATCCAATGCAGCAAACGTTATGGCGTGCTCGCCCTCATACAGGGCAACTTTGTTTGGCTGGCTGTGCGCATGGGCGCGCATCAACTCTGGCACAAGCGATAGGCCGATCTGGCTGTCTGTTGGCATGTCTGTAATATTCCATTTTTTCGTAGGTTCAGGGCTAACCCAAGTTGAACATAGGGCATTGGCGGGGCGTGTAAAGTGCGGGGCTGCGACATCTTGGCCCGCAGGCGTGGTGCCCATACAAATATCTGATAGAGTTGGTAGACATTAGGTGTGTTGGGGATTTCTGAGAGGAGTTGGCTAGTGAATGTTTTTCTTTTGGCGGCGAGTGCGGCGAGTTTTATCACCTTTGCTCTGCATACCTGGCTGGGAGGGCCAGAGGTTGCAGGGCCGCTACTGCGGAGCGGTGATATGCGAAACGTCGCTAAATATACCAATTATTATTGCTGGCATTTGGTGACGATTATGTTGTTCGCGATGGGCTGCGCGCTGGTTTGGGCGGCCTATAATCCGGATGGTATTGAACTCGCGTGGTTTATGCTTTTTCTCGCCCTCAGTTTCATGGTGTGGAACCTGTGGCTGCTTGTATGGAAAAAGCAGAGTTTTATAAAAATGCCGCAGTGGTTCCTGTTTTTAGTAATTTCCGTGTTCACTGGCTTAGGTGTAGCAAGCTAATATTGTTGCCGTTCCAAAGCGGCCAGTTTGCCGGGGACCCGTTGCCCCCGACATGTGCTGTTTCCGTTTAGGCTGCTGAGCGCAGACGGTGTTGTTTGTAAGCAATCAGGTCCTCGATGGTGACCACTGGCAAACAGTGATTTTCGGCGAAAGCAATGATTTCGGGCGCGCGCGCCATTGTGCCATCCGGGTTTGTAACTTCGCAAAGCACGCCCGCAGGCTGGTAGCCTGCCATGCTTGCCAATTCAACCGAGGCCTCGGTATGCCCGGCCCGAGCCAGGATGCCTCCAGCATGTGCCCGCAGTGGGAACACATGGCCCGGACGTGCTAAATCTTCGGGTTTTGTACCGTCGGCGACTGCGGTTTTGATGGTGGTTAACCGGTCAGCCGCAGAAACGCCGGTTGTCACACCAGTTTTGGCTTCGATGGTTACAGTAAAGGCGGTGCCCATGCTGCTATTATTGTCGGCTACCATTTGTGGCAGGCCCAGCGCATCCAGCTTTTCACCCGGTAAGGTTAGGCATATAATGCCACTGCATTCGCGGATCATGAGCGCCATTTGTGTGGTAGTCATGGCTTCGGCTGCAAATATCAGGTCCCCCTCATTTTCGCGGTTTTCATCGTCGATCACTAAAACCCCTGATCCGCACTTTAGCGCATCAACTGCCTGTTCGACACGTTCAAAGGCTGTTCCAAAATCGGCAAGGGACGTTTTTATCTGATTCACTGTATGTCTCCAAATTAGACCGGCAGGAATCAGGGCTTAAGCGAGGTTGCTGACCACGCCCAAAAAGGCGCTGGCCAAACATAACAATAAGCCCCAGCTGGGACCCATTGTTGCTTCCACTCTCTCATCCGGACTATACCGTCGGCCCCGGCATCTCACCGGATCTGCTGACCCCACCAAGTATGGTGGGCGCTCGCGGGCTCTTCTCTTTCGAGAAATACCGCCGGTCAGGAATTTCACCCTGCCCTGAGTACAAGCTATTCATGTCGCCAAATAGCGACACACTTACCAATATAGGGCGGAACAGAGATTTTCAAGACTGGTTTTATTGGGGTCGTAGGCGGGTCTTCAATGAGGTTTAAAATTCCAATACCCAGTTCTGGCCCACTTGTGGATCGCCAAAATCAATATGCACATCCTCAGATATAAGGTGGAAACCCGCTTGCTCATATATATGTCGGGCGGTGGTGAGTATGGCATTTGTCCATAATTCCACCCGTTTGTAACCTGCGGCCTTGGCGAAATTCAGGCATTCGGCCACTAATTGTTTGCCCAATCCCAGCCCGCGTGCCTCGGCATCCACATACAACAGGCGCAATTTTGCAGTGGTTTGGGTGTCGCGCACCAGAAAAATGCTGCCAACATTCTTGCCGCCAAGTTCAGCGATCCAACAATGTTCGGTTTTGCGGTCATAACTGCCAATAAAATCAGCCGCGATACGGGCGACCATAGCTTCAAAATATTCGTTAAAACCAAGCTCGTCTTCATAAAAGGCCCCGTGGGCCTGGATAACCCAGCCGATGTCGCCGGGCCGGTGGCTGCGGATAATGGCCGCAGTTTGCGGTGGCGAAGTGGGATGGAGTGTCGTTTCGATCAGTTGCATGGCCGCCACGATATCACCAAGTTCTTTTTCACTGAGCTTCGAGAGTTTATTGGCAACATCGTCATTGGCTCTATCGGCCATATGAGCGGCCTCAATCAGACCATGCTCGGTGATGGCAAGCTTCATGCTGCGCCCATCTTTTGGGCATTGCTCGCGCTTCACCAAGCCGTCACTTTCAAATTTTTTGAGGATGCGGCTTAAATAACCGGGGTCCAGCTTAAGATCAGTGGCAATTTCTGTTGCGTTGGCGCTGGTGCGGGCTGAAAGTTCCCACAGCAGGCGGGCTTCGATCAATGAATAAGCGCTGTTCAGCATACGTCGCCCAAGCAGGCTAAAATGCTGAGTATAAAACCGATTGAAATGCCGTACCGCCAGAATTTTATCGATATTAGTTTCCATATGCACCAGCAGACTCCTTTGATCAATTATTTGACAAATTCATGTATAAGTTTGAATTTGTCAAATAAAAAGAAAAGAAGGCAAAAGAATCTGCGGCATCAAGCCTCATCGACAGGCAAAAGGCGAGGGGCTATGAAGACAGGCAGCGGGCGGGGAACAAAGGGAAGCGGTTATGAATACATATTTTCTGGTGGCAGCTGGTTTGTGCGCCGCAACATTATTTATTCATGTGGTTTTGGGTGGGCGTATGGTCGTGCCACCCTTATTGCAATCACAGGATATAGGGGCCGTGCCAAAAACCATTCATTATGGCAACTGGCATGTGGCAACGATTGTTTTCTTGGCTATGACAATCGGATTTGTCTGGGCCGCAATATACCCCAGAGGCATCGAACTTGCGGTTTTTGGTACATTGGTCTCGGGCGCAATAAGCCTGTGGGCGGCCATACTGATCGTAATGCAGAAACAAAGTTTCAGGCGGATATTGCACTGGCTCTTTTTCCTGCTGATCGCAGCAGCGGGCACCGCCGGGCTTTTCCTATAACCCGGCGGCCAGCGCCTATTTACAGATTTCGCCTGTATAACGCACCAGGCCAACCATATTATTGGGGTCGCGCAGATCAACTAGCCCGTAGCTGTTGAAATTTCCTTTGTAGCCCTTCAAGGTGCCGCGTGTGACATCTGCTTGGATGTGATAGGTAATTTCAAGCATAAAACGCCCCGGTTTGCCGGGCACCGCTGTTAGGATACCCAGGTCCTTGGTTTGAAAAGCACCACCGTCATCACGGCCGAAATAATGCTCCATATCCATCTCAAGGCCGGTGGCGGTTTCGCGCTGCGCCAGGATTTTTCCTGCCGCGTTGTTTACACTGCCACTTAAGGACGCTGAAATGATGATGGGTTTTCCTTCACCTTCAGCAAAAAAGTTAGGTATCGCCACACCGCCAATGGCCATGCAGTTATTATCAGCGGCTTCACTTGATTGCGCGCCTACAGCGCCGAGTGCGGCCACGGCAAGTGCTGCATGTGTAATATATTTAAGCATTGAACTTCCTTCGGGTTTATCTATAATATAACGATCACTATATAGTTGGATAAATAACGATCGCTATAATGTCAATATTAAAATAACGATCGTTATATTTTAAGGATTATGATGGTTGAAATAACAACAAAAAAACAGCTTACCCACCAACGGATGCTTGATGCGGCAGGGCGGAATTTCAGAAGCAACGGATTTGCGGGTATCGGCGTTGATGGCATCGCCAAATCAGCGGGCGTTACATCGGGGGCCTTTTATGCACATTTTGGCTCAAAGGACGGCGCGTTTGAGGCCGCACTGAAGGCGGGCCTTGATGAAGTGATTGCGGCCATCCCGGTTTTCCGGTTAGAGCAGGGAAAAAAATGGGTAGTGGCCTTCGCAAATTATTATCTGGGAAAAGCGCACCGGGATGATCTTGCCTGTGGTTGTGCGATGACAACATTGTCGCCTGAAGTGGTGCGAGCAGATGCCAAATTGCATGCCATTTACGAAGGCAAAATGCAGCAGATCGTCAATTTGATCGCAGACGGACTTGCTGGCGGCTCAGCAGATGAACGTCGAGCCCGGGCTTGGGCCATGCTTAGTATATTGATTGGCGGGCTGACAACAGCCAGAGCAGTAGAAAGCATCACCCTAGCCGAAGAAATCGCGGCGTCCGCCCGTGCGGCAGCTGTTTCTATTGCAGGGAAGGTGGGAAAGCCAATATAAGACTGAACGGGATGTCGCGGCTGGATGCGGCAGCGCGAGTTTTCTTGCGCAGAGGTGTACGCACCCGGTTAATTTTTCAGAGATAAGGCACGAAGACGGCGTTGCTCAAAAAACATGCCGCGCGCCACCTGGATATTCCAACGCGATTTCATTTTCAACACTGCATTGAAGCTGATTGCAGCCCATAACCATAGTAAACAGTTTTGGCCTAAAAATGAGAAATACCAACGCGGGTAGGGGCCTGTCTTAGCAGGGAGCGCTTGTCCGTCTATAAGTGCCCAATGGACTTGCCCGCGGCCAAGCCGAAATGCCCGACCCATCAGCCATTTTTTAGTTAATTGTTCATCCCGTATCTGATGGCCGACACTATTCTTCTTATCAAACCAGAAACGGTAACCGGCTTTTGCCAGCTTGAGATTGAACGCTGACTCGCTGCCAGGAACATAGTTACGCCCAGCAGGCCCAATGTTTTCGTCAAAGCGGTGCTCGGCTCTAAATACCGACGCCCTGACAGCCATGTTTGGGCCCCATATTTTACCGGGTTCAACCTCACCGTTGGGTATGTCTTCGTCATGAATGGCAAAGGCGTTCCCAAGCGATACACCTCCAAGCACGGCGCGGGAAGGCGGACTTGGCCAATTTGCAGTGATGCGACAGCCGAAAACGCTGTGATCAGGGTGATTTTTTGCTAAGTTATGGTAATTCACCAACCATTTGGTCGGCACCAAAACATCGTCATCAGTAAAAACAATGAGCTCGCCACCGGCCTTTTCGAGTGCAATGTTGAGCGATAGGTTTTTGCCAGGTACCGGGTTTTCCAGAATTGTTAACGGCAGCCTGGATATGAATTCTCTGAGGGTTTCTGCCGAAGCATCAGTGGAGCCGTTGTCTACGACAATAAGTTGCCAGTCGCCTTCCGGCTTTTCCAAAACCGTCATGCTCTCCAGCGTTTTTTTCAGCCGGTCTCCGCCGTTATGGGTGGCGAATATGACAGTGATAGCCATACCCTATTCAATGCCTCGGGCTGCTGTGGGCTGGTACCGCGTCACCAGATCCAAGCTCCTTAAATGCTGCAATCCGTCCAGTGCACCGCGTTGATGTTGCAACGCGATTTCCTCTGGAAAAATTTGTTCCTGAGGGCGCGAGAGAAGTTTCTTCAACCAAATCAGTAACCTGATTTCGATCATGTTGCGACGCATCCACAGGGGCGTATGATTTGGCACGGGCAGATTTTCTTCGACATATTGCATTAAGGTCTGAGTAAGCCCCAACCGGTAGCTGCGATGAAGGGCAAACTCATACGAGCAGCTTTGAACAGGCACATGATGCTTGACCATGGCCTCGGGCAGATACACGCCTATGCATCCGGATGCCAGCAGCCGATTTTGCAGCGCCGTTTCTTCGGCCAGTGCTGGATAATTTTCAGTGGTGCCTAAATATTCAGGAAAACCTTCGTTTGCCAGCAAGGTTTTGCGATAAAAACAACAATTACCTCCCAAAAACTGCGGCTGATCGATTATCCTTTCAGTATGCCCAAGGCTGAACCCTAAAGTAGAGGGAGGTAGATAACTTCTGAGCCAAAACAACGGAGCCGCTTCATATTCTGCAGTGAGAGGCCCACCAAAAAAATGATCGGGTCCGTATTTTTGTCCGCCCGAAATATAAGCTGTGATTGTATCAGTGCAAAAGGCAAGGTCATCGTCAAAGAAGCATAGCAATTCACCTTCGGCCACTGATGCGCCGAGGTTTCGGGCCTTCGCTAGACTCCGGTTATCAGTGGCAAGATATTTTACGGATTTTGCATTGGTGAAGGACTCGGTAATCGACCGGCTTTCACGTGTTTCCTTGCTGTTTTCAACAACAATAAGCTGGACTTCTTCAATTTGTTTGCACGCCCCAAGCGAAACCAATGCTCGCTTCAGGTCATGCGCGCGGTTGTGGGTAATAATGACGATTGAGCAGAAAATCGACATGCATTCTTTTCTTTTCGTTACGGCAACAGATGAAAACAAAATTATTTCTTATGTGTCACCCTGACCCATATATCACGGATATTACCAAAAGCGATTTTAAACAATTTTGTCAATTCTTCATAAACCAGAGGGCTAATAATGGAGGAAAACAGCGCCCATGCCCCCACGCTGGCGACCCCAGCTACAGTCAGTATTACGATGGAGGGCCATTGATAGAGATGCGCAGTATACTGAATGGCTAAACATGGGATCAGGCTTAAAGTCGTTAAAAGCAGAGCCCGTGAGTGCGCAAGAAAGGTTTCCGCCACACTAACATTGAAATGTTTATTAAGGGCCCAAACATAGAGCGGTACAGATACAGCAGAACTGATCAGCACAGCAATAGCAACGGCTTCGAGGCTATATTGCACGGCAATCAACACGCCGATGATACGGCTAGAATAGATGATCAGATTGAAATAGAAAAGCAGCTTCACTTGCCCGTATGCTGTTAAAACTGTGGGCATCAAAGCCGTTAAGTTCATTGATGCGATTACAGATAAGGCCAATATTTGTGCAATGGGTATAGCGGCTTGCCACTGCCAACCAAAAAGCAAAAGTACGATGGGCTTTGCCATCAGGCCGATAAATCCGTAAAAGGGCCATAAAAATCCGGCCATGATGGCGAGTGCTTTGAGCAGATCGGGGCCAGGGGCTCTTTTCTCACGCTTTATCCGGGCAAACGAAGGCAGAGCAACGGCCTTGATGATATCAAGTAGAATAGTACTAAAGCGCTCAACAACAGTGGCAGCCCTCATATAAAGCCCAAGCGCCGCGAACCCCAGAATTTTGGCGATAATCAGCATATAGCCGTGAAAGCCAAGGTTACGAACTATCGTTGACAATGTTAGCCACGAACCAAAGCTAAACACATGCCGCAGGTCTGAAAATTTGGGCATAAATATTGTGTAAGTTGGCGCAATGAGGATTGTCAGCAATACCATAGCAATATTGCCCGCAAAAGTCGCCCACGCGATGCTCATGGCACCGTATCCATTCAGGGCTAATATTATCGCAACACTTAGGTTTATGAGGGAACATAAAATACTGATCAGGCTTATGGTGCCAAACTTCATTTCCCGACTCAATTGTGCATGCGCGATATTGCTGATGGGTAAAAATACGAAAGAAATAGCAACCAAAAGGATAATTTTTTGTAGCATGGGTTGCTCAAAATAGTCTGCAATGAACCCCGAAAAAATAGCCAGTACGGCAGCAATAAGCCATGATAATATTCCCGCGACCGCGAGGGCTTGGCGGGTCTTGTCCGATGAGTTATGTTCAACCTGAATTAGATAATCGCTGGTGCCAAAATTTCTAAGTGTTTGGGCAAAGGCGATAATAGAGTTTGCCGCGACAAAAACACCAATCTCTTTTGGTGTTAAAAGCCGGGAAAGCACAACTGTTCCGGCCAAAAACAGGAAAAACTCACCGTATTTACCGATGGCGGCATAAATGAGCGACGATCTGACTACCGACATGGTATTATGAGCCTGCTTTTTGGAAGGGGCAAAAAATTAGAATAGGACTGTTCGTAAATTATCGCCCGAGGTCAAGGATAATAGGCAGAAAATAAATTCGTCAAATACTCGCTTGGCTTTTAATGTCCATCCCGCAGTTTCGCACCGGACAGGCCTCACCGCCCGGCCAGGTCAATATCCTCCGGCGTGTAACCTTCATGCAGCAGTGATAGGCAAACTCATTATGATGCGCTGGCTCATATCCAGGCCGGTTGCATTTTCTTCCTGCCAAACCGCATCAAGATCAACACTGAGCTTGTCCACGGTAAGGGCACGGAAGCCGAGTTTTTTATAGAAGGGTTCGTTCCATGGAATGGCCCGAAAGGTGGTTAGGGTTAGCTGTTGGTCATCCCGATCACAGCATAATTTGATAATATAGCGTACAATTTTTGTACCAAAGCCACGCCGGGCAAATTCCGGGGCTACAGATATTTGCTCTAAATGGCAGCCATCTTCCAATGCGTAGGTTAAGGCAAAGCCGACAATTCGTGTGTCATGACGCGCCACAAGAATAGCGGGCCTTTCATAGTTAGCCAGAAAAGTCGCAATATCAGTTGCGGGGTTCGACGCAATCTCGCTCATGCCGTACTCACGAAAAATCTGTCCTGCAGCGAGTTGCAAGGACCGTAAGTGATCAAAATCTTCGAATGTACCGTTGGAAAAAACCAATTCTGGCATTGTCACCTTCTATAGCCCCGTAAAAAATAGCACCCGATAATCGTTTGAAAAAACATAAGCGACCCACCTACCAATCCCAGTCGTCGTCCTCGTCTTCGTCGTTTTCTATGATGATTTGGCCGTATAGGTCATAGTCGCTGGCTTCGGTGATATAGGCCATCACCATATCGCCGGGCGCATATTCGCTGGCCCCTTCAAGGTAAACCTTGCCGTCAATTTCAGGGGCATCAGCATAAGTGCGGCCAATGGCACCGTCTTCGGTGACTTCATCAATCAATACAGCCATTTCCATGCCGACGCGTTTTTGCAGCTTGGCAGCGGAGATTTTCTGGCTGGTTTCCATAAAACGGTTCCAGCGGTCTTGTTTTATGTCTTCGGGGACAGGATCGGGTAACGCATTCGCAGCGGCGCCGTCCACGGCTTCATATTTAAAGCAGCCAACCCGGTCGAGCTGGGCTTTTTCCAGCCAATCCAGCAGATACTGAAAGTCTTCTTCGGTTTCGCCAGGGAAACCAACAATGAAGGTCGAACGGATGACAATTTCAGGGCAGATTTCGCGCCACTTCTGCAAACGTTCCAAGACTTTGGCATCGTTTGCCGGGCGCTTCATCGCCTTCAATATTTTGGGGCTGGCGTGCTGGAACGGTATATCCAGATAGGGTAAAATCTTGCCTTCAGCCATCAAGGGGATCACATCATCCACATGGGGGTAGGGGTATACATAGTGCAGGCGCACCCAAACATCCATTTCGCCCAGTGCCGCGGCAAGATCAGTCATATGCGCGCGGATTTCACGGTCTTTCCAGGTCTCAGTGGCGTGTTTGAGATCAAGCCCGTAAGCCGAGGTGTCCTGGCTGATAATCAGCAGTTCTTGCGTGCCGGCCTCGACCAGCCTTGAAGCCTCCCGCAGTACAGCGCGGATCGGGCGCGATGCCAAGTCGCCGCGCAGTGACGGGATAATGCAAAACTTGCAACGATGGTTGCAGCCCTCGGATATTTTCACATAACTATAGTGGCGCGGTGTTAGTTTAATGCCTGATTCAGGCACCAGATGGGTGAAAGGATCATGCGGCTGCGGTGCAGCTTTATGAACTTCAGCCACCACTTGTTCATATTGCTGTGGGCCGGTTACCGCCAAAACGCCGGGCGTAACTTCACGCACAGCACCTTCGTCCACCCCCAAACAGCCGGTCACAATAACCTTGCCGTTTTCCACCATAGCCTCGCGGATCGCATCAAAGCTTTCCTGTTTGGCACTGTCGATAAAGCCGCAGGTATTGACCACCACAACATCCGCACCCGCATAATCAGGCGAGATTTCATAACCTTCGCTGCGGAGCTTGGTGAGAATGCGTTCGCTATCCACCAGCGCCTTTGGGCATCCAAGTGAAATAAATCCAACTTTGGAGACACTATCTTTTTTATTCTCTGTCATCATGGGCGCGGTTTATACAGGCGCAAACACCAAAAGACCAGCGATTGTAGTCTGCACTTGATGAAAAATGTGTCTCGCTTGAACAAGCCGCCGAGCGCAGCAATGTTGGGCTTTGTCTTAACTTTGCACTTTTTCCAGATTTCAAATAGAGTGCATTTCTAACTGCAAAGCAGGAGTGTCGAGTGCCGACGAACACCGATCAGGAAAATAGCGGACTTGCTCAAGGTGACGGCAACACCGCAAGTTCCGTTTCCAATGACGCGATGGACAGGGTTTCTGGCTCTAGAATCAGAGCTGTTATCGGCGAACTTTATTCCGAGCAGTTTCATATTCTTCTCTATTTGACATTTTTCTATTATGTGCTGGTAACCGGGCGCGATCTTGTTTCAGCCGCCGAAGGTGCCGCGATGTTGATTGCCGCGGATTTCATAATCCTGATCATGCTTGTTGGCATCTATTTTCTTGAGCGTCGAGGTACAATTAACACCGGAAATGTATATCTGACGCCAATCCCAATCGCTGCTGCAATGGTTGTTAACGGCTATATGCACATTTTTTTATCCGGAGATCCGCTTACGCTGATCAAGGGTATATTGATGACCATAGCCTTTGGTATTGTTTCCCTTTTGCCTTGGATATTTTGGTTGCTCCTTAGTGTCTCAATGGCGTTTTTCATTTGTACTGCGATCTGGATGCTCGGCCCTGAAAGCAAGGCAATATTGGTGCTGGGAGTGGGGGCTGCGATGATATCTTATGGCAGTTTTGCCATGCGCTATAATAGTGTGCGCAAGCAAATAACCCTGACCCTGATCAATGAAGAGCGCGCACAAAAATTGGAAGTTTTGAGCAAAGCGAAAGACAGGTTTATTGCTAATGTTAGCCATGAGCTTAGAACCCCGCTTACAGGGCTGCTTGGTATGGTCAACCTGATTGATGAGCACGGTCTGAGTGCCGAGCAAAATCAGCAATTGTCAGCAGCGAAATCAAGCGCCGATGCGCTTGGCTCTATCATCGGTGATCTACTTGATGTGTCACGCCTTGATGCAGGAAAGCTCGTGCTTCATATGGCCCCCTTCGACCCGGCGAGCGTTGTTGCCAGCGTAGTGGCCGTTATGCAGAGCCAGGTGAAGGATACGGTTTCGCTAACGCTGTCATTGCCCTCTGCGGGTTTAACCCGCTTGATGGGGGATGAGTCCCGTATTCGCCAGATATTGTTCAATTTGGTCGGAAATGCAGCAAAGTTTACCGATCAGGGGGCCATCACGCTCAGTATTATATTGCAGGACCAATCAGAGAGCGTGCAGCTGAGGTTTATTATCGAAGATACAGGTGTTGGCATTCCACAAGCCAAAATCGCCAAACTGTTTGATCGTTTTGAGCAGGTGGACGCCTCTACGACCAGGGCCCGGGCAGGGACAGGGCTGGGTCTTGCCATAGCGCAGGAATTGGCAACTTTGATGGGTAGCAACATCAAGGTGGAAAGTGTTGAAGGCAAAGGCTCGCGTTTTTGGTTTGACCTAACATTGCAGAGAGCCCCCGAACTTGACGCAGATACGCGGCCAAGCGAAACCGCCGCTAAGGGCAAAATTGCTGTGGATGAAATATTGGCGCAGCCGCTTAATATTCTTGTCGCAGAAGATAATCCAGTGAATCAATTGCTGATAGGCAAGCTTCTTGACCGCCCAAGCTGGAGAACAAGAGTAGTGGCTGATGGATTGGCTGCTGTAAAGGCAGCAGGCGAGAGCCCATTTGATATTATTCTAATGGATATTCAGATGCCGGAAATGAACGGCGAAACAGCGACCATAGCCATTAAGGCAGGCGCGGGGCCAAATAGAAACACGCCGATTATTGCCGTAACGGCGAATTGTCAGGACAGCGATATCGCGCGCTATCGGGACGCCGGTTTTTCCGCGTATGTCGGCAAACCCATCATGCCTTCAGAATTTTACAGTACACTTGCAACCTTGATTGAAAATAGCTGCAAATAGTATGGCTGACGCGGTATCAGCAGGCTTTCGCCGCTGAATAATGGTTTTATGTGCTCTGCACGCGCCGGAGCATTTTCTCGCTTTGTTTTTCGCCGTTAAACCCTTAGTCTCGCCAAACACAGAGGTTAAAACTGGAGGGTGTTTTCATGCGTTTGGGATTAACAATGTCGGCGAGTGTCGTGGTTTTGTTGGCCGTTGGCTCGTACGCGTCTGGTGTCACGCCTGCATATGTAGCCAACGCGCCCTCGGTGCTTACGGGCATTGGCGCACTTTTGACCTGCTCTGCCCGATATGTTAGCGGCATTGGGCCCGAGCAAAATTATAGTGATCTGATTAGCTATTCGCCTTTGCTTGAAAATCTGGAAATTTCTTATGATGACAAAGCGCGCCGGGTTGAGGCTGATTTGTTGGGCTTTGAAACCGCCAGTGCCCAATATAGGGATGGCCTTGGCTGTGCGCTGAATGTCGGTGATACTACGCAGCTGAATGCCGCCAAAATCCCTGCCCGAATACCAGAAAAAAATGCGCTGTGGCCGTTGGGCAATAAAGTTCTTGCGCCGGATACTGCTGCACAGGCCACCCTTGAGGCTATCCTCGCCGCCGATAATGCCGCAGGCCTGCAAACGCGAGCACTGCTGGTGGTAAAAGGCGGGCGTGTGATGGCCGAGGTTTATGCCGAGGGTTTTGATGCGCACAGCAAGCTGCTGGGCTGGTCGATGGCAAAAAGTTTTAACGCCCTGATGCTCGGCAATATGGAAATGCGCGGCCTGATCGACCCTTCCAAAAAACCTGTGTTCCCCGAGTGGGCTGAGGATGTGCGCAGCCAAATCTCGCTTGATGATATGCTGCATATGGCGTCTGGCCTTGATCTCTCTGAAATTTACGAACCCGGACACGCTGTAACCGCCATGCTATTCACTGCCCACAGTGCCTCAGAGGTTGGGCTTGCTGCAGAATCTGTTGCAACGCCAGGCGCGCGCTGGGATTATTCGTCCGCTTCTTCGCTGCTGCTTTCCCAATTGGTTTATAACGCGGCAGGCGGCACGTTGGACGATGCGCTTGAAAATTTAAACACCCAGTTCACCGCGCCGATGGGCATGCAGGATTTTGTGATGGAAACCGATCCATCGGGTGTTTTCCTTGGTAGCAGCTTTATGCTGGCCAGTGCGCGGGATTGGGCGCGTATGGGGCAATTGATGCTGAACGGCGGCACGCTGAATGGCCATAGGTTCGTGAGCGAAGATTGGGTAAAGCGCGCCACCGCACCCAATGCCTCGGCGAACAAAAAAGCCTACGGCTATCAATTTTGGCTCAACTACGGTGATGAAACGCCGCGCTGGCCGGGACTGCCGGCAGACAGCTATGCCGCTCTTGGTAGCCGCGAGCAACAAGTGATGGTTATCCCCTCGGCCAATACCGTGATCGTACGCCTTGGATGGTCGCTCGAGCGTAGCTACCCCATCAGCAAAAACTTCGCTCAAATTCTGGCAGTGGAATAAACTTGGTCTCAATCACATTACGCGAGGAAAAATGACAGACCAAAAATTGATAGCTACCCGCGCGCGGCGCAATATTTCGTACGGGCTTGTTTTGTTTGCGATTCTGGCGCTTGTTTTCTCATTTGCCCTTTTCATGCAAGGCATCGGCGCTGAGGCATCAACTGGCTTTATTCAAATACTGGATGTGAAAATCGCCCCCGGTACTGTGGGCGCCAGTTTTCTGGTGGTGGCAGGTGCCGCTATTTGGGCGATCACCAAAACTATGCCCAAAATTCAAAAAGGCTAATGCGGTTGAAGCGGCAAACTTGTTGGTGGGAAACCGGCTACTGGCTATGCAAAAGAGCGGTTTTGTGTTTCAATCAGCCTAGTGGGAACGCCCTTGTTTCTATAGAATTCCTCTTAACTATACGGAGCCTCTTTTTGTTCAGAGTATTTTTTTCGATAATGATGTTGTTGGTTTGCTTGCCAGTGTGCGCGGCATGGTCTGCCGACATTACAGTATATACTGAATATTACGGCCGCTCTAACCACCGCGCGGAAAACGGCGAGATCGTCGGCGAAACTGCCGATCTGGTGCGCCAGGTGCTTGATGACGCGGCATTAAACTACACCATCAAACTGGTACCCTGGAACCGCGCCTACCAGCTGGCCACACATTTCGACAATACGCTGATTTATGCCCTATTGCGCAAGCCAGACCGCGAAGAAAAGTTTCACTGGCTGGTGCCGATTTCAGAGACTGAGCTGTATCTCTATGCCCGAGCAGATGATGACCGTGTGTTTGATCGGACATCATTAAGTGCGGGCCAGATCAGGGGTGTTTGCCAGCTCGGTGATGTGACCTGCTCGATGCTGTCCGACCTTGGTATGCCACAGAGTATGATCATTAAAGTGAAGGAAAACCATGCAGAAGCCACCCGCGTGATGATGGCGGGCCGGGCCGACGTTTTTATCGCCCAGCACCTGCATGGCTACCCGTTTGAAGATGATGGCGATGGCCGCAAAGGCCAGTTTAAGGTGGTGCTTAAGCTTGAGCAAACGCAGCAGTTTTTTTTGGCAGCGGGCATGCAAGTGGACCCGGCTGTGGTGCGTGCGGTGCGCAGCGCTCATGCCCGGTTAAAAGCGGGCGATAAGCTGCTCTGGCAGCCGTAGCTTTTGCCCCTGCTGGTTCATGGTTTCTGCGCTCATTTTTGAATCATTACTTTATAACTTTACATATGCCCTTGGTTTAGTTAATGATATGATATAACGAATAAAAAGGGGAAGATGATGATCAAAAATTTCAAACAAAAAGCCAATGGCTTGGCTGTGGTGGCGGCGCTTTTATTGGCACATGGCCTACTTTTGGGCGGCGCTGCGACGGCAAATGATGTTGGCGCGGTACCGATCTCCAGCATTGAAAAATCCGGCGATTATCTGCCAAACAATCGAGTGCAGCCCAAATATCCGCGCAGTGCGGCTGAAGCCGGTATCGGCGGATATGTGGTGCTGGAACTAACCGTTGACAAAGACGGCACCGTGCCCGCGCACAGCATCAAAGTTGTAGAGGCAAAGCCAGCTGGAATTTTTGAAAAAGTGGCCAAAGACGCAGCACAACAATTCGCCTACCAACCCATGATCGTCGGCGGCAAAGCCACCGCTGTTTCCGGCGTACGCTATAAATTCAGCTTCAACACAGAAAACTAAAGCGCCACATTAAACAAAGAATAAAGCGAGGAACCACTGGGGGTCTAGCGGTAGCCGGGCTTGTTTCCTTCGGGAGGCAAGCCCGCTTTACGTTTTCTTTTAAATCCCACTAATGCATTCGCAAATTTTATGGCCTAGTTTCGGATGAGCTTCTGGACTACTTGAGAAAAAACGCGCCACACGAAGGCCTATATTTCATGAGATGACTCGCGAAATAAAACCATTTAGTGGGTGATTTTATGCATATTTTCGTTGTCTTTTTCTGCTTACTATCCGCCATAACCTTATTGACTAAATCAGTGTACGCAGTGCTGCCAGTGCCAGACCCTAGAGTTTGCACCGAATATTTTCGATCTGATTTGGTGGCGACAGTAGATGTGCTTGCATCACGGTTGTTATATGGAAAAGAGGGTGGTGGCGAGGAAATTTATATCGTCAGGTCGAGGGATGTGTTCCGAGGGCAAGCAGCAGGAAAATTCGAAATTAGAGCAAGACTTGACAGTGGGAGAGGCTCATTGACCGTAGGTCAGCCACACCTCGTGTTTGCTGTCATAGGGCAGAGTGAGGTTGAGCTAGGCAAAGACACCTTTTTCATTTTCGGCGGAGGAAATACAGGAGTATTATCTGCAAATGCAGTTCAGATTGGACAAATTCAACAAATCCAGAAAGCGCTACCGAATGCCTTCAATGGCAATGTTCGAGGGTATATTTATCCCTACCCCTTTGTTGCAAAGCGGGACGTGAAATTCGTAGCGCGATCAGGAACAAAAAGCTTCAGTGCTATAAGTGACGGACAAGGATGGTTTGAGTTTATGCTTGCTCCAGGCACATATCGGATTTACCCAAAAAGCGATGAAAATTTGATACCTTATGATCTTTCGTATGATACGCCTGAAAAGATCCAAGTGAAGGCGGGGCAATGTTACGAAGTCGCATTTCGTGGCAAACAGTAACTCAGCTCTCAATCCCAACCAGTGTGTTTGCAAAGTCTTTGGCGTTGAAGGCGGCTAGGTCTTCGATGGCTTCGCCTACGCCGATGGCATGAACGGGCAGGCCAAATTTTTCGGCGCAGGCTACCAGCACACCGCCTTTGGCCGACCCATCCAGTTTGGTCATGATAATGCCGGTGATGTTCGCCAGCTTTTGGAAAACTTCGACCTGGTGCACGGCGTTTTGGCCGGTGGTGGCATCCAGTATAATCACGGTATCATGGGGTGCGCCCGGTACCTTATTGCCGATCACTCGCACCACTTTGGCCAGTTCGGCCATCAGTTCTTCGCGGTTTTGCAAACGTCCTGCGGTATCGATCAACAGCACATCCATGCCTTCCGTTGTCGCGCGCTCCAAGGCTTCATAAGCCAGGGCGGCGGCATCGGCGCCGATGTCTTTGGTAACCACTGGCACGCCGGTGCGTTCACCCCATATCTGCAATTGTTCCACAGCTGCCGCGCGGAAGGTATCGCCCGCGGCCAGCATTACTTTTTTGCCCTGATCGCTATATTGTTTTGCCAGCTTTCCAATGGTAGTGGTTTTGCCCGCGCCGTTCACGCCCGCCATTAAAATGACATGGGGTTTATTGGCTCCGTTCGGTGCTAAGGGCACAGCGACAGGGGTGAGGATTTTTTCGATCTCGGCGGCGAGAAAGGCTTTCACCTCGTCGCCGGTAATTTCTTTGTTGAACCGATCTTTCGAAAGTGCTGCGGTTAGCTTGGCGGCAACAGCCACACCCAGATCAGACGTGATCAGCAGGTCTTCCAAATCCTCAAGTGTTTCGCTGTCGAGCTTGGCCTTGGTAAAAATACCGGTGATACCGCCCGAGATAGCACTGGTGGATTTTTTGAGGCCGCCTTTGAGACGCTGGAACCAGCTGTTTTTTTCAGCCTTTTCCTCGAATTCCGGTGTTGGCTGTTCCTTAACGTGGATTCCCGCCTGCGCGGGAATGACTGGGGCGAGAGTTGTGGCAGGCTCAGGCTCAGGCTCAGGCTCAGGCTCAGGCTCAGGCTCAGGCTCTATTACTGGTAGTGTCTCTGCAATGATTTCTGGCGCGGGCGCGGAAATCTGTTCAGGTGCGTTTGCCTCGGCTTGCAGCGCTTCAACTTCGGGGGCTTTTGAAACGGGTTCAGGTGGCGTATTTTGAGCAGGCATGACCTCTAGCGTGTCAGCCACAGGCACGGCAACGGGGGTATTTGTTGTAGGGGTTGGTTCGGCAACGGGGTCCGCTTCCTTTTTTCTAAAGCGGCTGAACCAGCCTTTTTTTTCATCGCTCACTAAATGGTCCCCTGAACTTTATGTCTTAAACCCGCACGCCTGTCATGCAGCCGTCTTTTGTTCCGCCTAACGTTACCTCGATCATATCGCCTGCTTTGGCGGATGTTTCAATGGCCACCGGGATAAAATGTTCGCTGTGGCCTGTCGCCACTATATTGCCGGTTGGGCCGTCTTCGCCCACGCGTTCCACCAGTACTTTTGCGGTTTTCCCTATTGAGCGCTCAAATAGCGTCTGCACCTGAGTTTCACCCGCAGCGCGCAGGCGGGCGGCGCGTAGCTTGCGCTCGGCCATCGGCACTTGCGGCATCTTAGAAGCGGGTGTGCCTTCGCGTGCGCTGTAAGGAAATACATGCAGCCACGTCAGGTCGCATTCGCTGATCAGCTTCAGGCTGTTTTCGAACATGGCCTCGGTTTCGGTCGGGAAGCCTGCTATAATATCTGCGCCGTATACCATATCGGGCCGGGCCTTTGAAACACGCTGGCAAAATTCGATCGCTTGCTCGCGCATATGGCGACGCTTCATGCGCTTCAATATCATATTGTCGCCAGCTTGCAGGCTAAGGTGCAGATGCGGCATCAGGCGTGCATCGCCGATGATGGCATCATACAAGGGTTCGTCGACCTCGATACTGTCGATTGAACTGATGCGAAGGCGCGGCAAATCGGGTACCAGTGCCAGAATTTTCTGAACCAAAACACCCAGCGTCGGGCTGCCCGGCAAATCTTCGCCGTAACTGGTAATATCAACGCCGGTTAAGACCACTTCATTATAACCGCTGGCCACCAGCCGCCTGATCTGGTCTACCACTTCGCCCACGCCGGTCGAGCGGCTGTTGCCGCGCCCAAAAGGGATGATGCAAAAGGTGCAGCGGTGGTTACAACCGTTCTGGATTTGCACAAAGGCCCGCGCACGTTCGCCGAAGCCATCGATCAAATGCCCGGCGGTTTCCTTTACCGAAAATATATCGTTCACCTGCACACGCTCGGCCCCGGCCAGGCCCAGGCCCTTAAAGCTGCGGGCTTCCAATTTTTCGGCATTTCCCAGAACGCTGGAAACCTCGTCCATATCAGCAAACTGCTTGGGGTTGATCTGTGCTGCGCAGCCGGTGACGATAATCGGTGTATCGGGGCGCTCGCGCTTCATACGGCGGATGCTTTGGCGAGCTTGGCGTGTTGCCTCGGCTGTTACTGCGCAGGTATTGACGATAATGATATTATCAAGGCCCGCGTCTTCGGCGTGGCGGCGCATCACTTCGCTTTCGTATGCATTCAAGCGGCAGCCAAAGGTTACGACCTCGGCTTTGCGGCTGATGTTTTTTACGGTCACAGTGCGCACTCGCCGGTATAAACTAGGGCAGCAGGGCCCGCCATTTCAACTGTGCCGTCGGCAAGCCATTCCACCATCAGATCACCGCCGTCCAGCCGCACAGTAGCCTCGCGGTTGATCAGGCCTTTGCGCGAGGCTGCTACCACAGCGGCGCAGGCCGCACTGCCGCAGGCTTGGGTAGTGCCAGCACCGCGTTCCCATACCCGCAGGCGGATCACCGCATCCGTAATGCTGGCCAGCGATACATTGGTGCGTTCAGGGAATAGCGCATGGTTTTCCACGTAAGGCCCAATCACTTCAAGCGCGGCATCTTCAGCGTTTTCGACAAAAAATACGGCATGGGGGTTGCCCATATTCACAAAACCCGGCTCAGACAGGGTGCCCAGCGTGAAGTTTCCGTGATCGGTTGCCATCTCATGTGCCAGCGGAATTTCCTGCCACCGGGTCCGTGCAGGGCCCATATTCACCGATATACCGAGCGGCGATGATTTGGCGGATAACATGCCTGCATCGGTTTCAATGCTGGCGGCGGTTTTGCCTGTTTCATCCAGTATCAACATGCCTATACAGCGGGTGGCATTGCCGCAAGCCCCAACCCGGCTGCCATCAGCATTCCAGATTTCCATAAACGCATCAGCGTTTGAGGATTTCCGCAGGATGATCAGTTGATCACAGCCAATACCACGCCTGCGGTCTGCTATTGCGCCCGCGCGCTCGGCATCGACATTAAATTCAAAAGCGCGCGCATCCACGACGACAAAATCATTGCCAAGGCCGTGCATCTTTTGGAAAGGCCATATGTGTGCTTGTGCGCTCATGCGCTGCTTATATGGGTATTGCCCCACCTGAGTCTATGAGAAAGCGGCAGGAACATGGGCTGGACAAACGACCGACGGCATCAGTACAAAGGGCCATGAAGACACTCACGCTCCATTTGGGCATGCACCGCTGCGGCTCGACAACGGTTCAAAATTTCCTGCGTGCCAACAGGGAAGCGCTTAGGCAGCAAGGAATAGCCGTGTTGCTGCGCCCAGACCTGAAAGCTGACAGAGCCTTGGATATGCGGACATGGCACCGGCGATTGGCGCTTGATCCGCGTATGTGGGATCATACAGGCAGGCTCGTGCGGCGGCTGAAGGCGATAGACCCCAATCATATTATCATTAGTGAAGAGGGGCTGATCAGTCTGATGCCGGGCCTGAAATCACGAACTTTTTATCCGCATATTGAGGTTTTCCTGAAACGTCTGCGCCCACTAAGGAGCCAAATTGATCTGCGGCTTAGGTTTATTGTGCGGCGACAGGACCGGTTTTTGGAATCGGTTTATGCTTTTCGCCTGTTTCGCGGCCTGACGGATGATTTTGAAACTTTTCACCGGTCGTTCCCTCCAGAGTGTTTTGACTGGAACCACATAGCGGGGGCGCTGGAGCGCTCAGGCCTTGCGGATCAAACCCGGATAGCTGTGCTGGAGGCCATGCCTTTGCCGCGTATTGCAGATACGCTGAATGAATTTTTAGACTGCGATTTGGCAGAGCCTCTATCGGTGAACCGGGGCAACAAAAGTATAGCCAAAGAGAGTCTGCCGCTTTTTCTGGCGCTTAACCGGGCCGGGGGCATGCCAAGCCCTGCGGAGCGCCGGAGACTGTTGCTTCCGCATATGAAAAACCGTGCACTGGAGGCCAGTGATTTGGCGCAAATCCTGACGCCGAAGATGTATGCAAAAGTGATGGATTTGTACACATCCGTGCACAGCGTGCAATTTTCCGCCAAAGATCGTGCAGATTGGCTGTCAGTCTATGCTGGTGCCAACGCAAAATTCTTCGACAAGCCCTATGTGGACGCTGACAGCGATATTTGGCCTTAGGCCAGGATCAGCTGAAAATCAGTGGCAAAATTGTATAGGTGATACCCGCCACGACAAAGGTGCCCAGCACATTCAGCCATAGCCCCGCGCGGACCATTTGCGGCACCAATACGTTCCCGGTTGAGAAAATCACCGCGTTTGGCCCTGTGGCCACCGGTAGCATGAAGGCGCAGCTAGCCGCCATTGCGGCGGGGGCGGCAAGGAAAATAGGGTCGAGATTTGCACTTGTTGCCAGTGCGCCCAAAACCGGCACCATCGCCGCTGTTGTCGCGGTATTGCTGGTAAGCTCGGTCAGGAATGTAATCATGGCGACCACGGCCAATACGAGCAGAAACAGGGGCAAAGTAGCCAGCCCCGACATGGCATGGCCTAAATAGAGCGCAAGACCGGTTGTTTTGATCGCTGCGGCCAAACTTAGGCCGCCGCCGAATAGCAGGATCACACCCCATGGCAAAGTTACAGCGCTTTCCCAATCCAAAAGGGCACCGCTGCGCTTTTGTTTGCCCGACGGAATCAGGAACATAGCAAGCCCTGCGCCCACTGCGATATGCATGTCTTTGAGGCGCTCAACAAACGGCAGCAGGTTGGTAAGGGCCTCCCATTCCACCAGCACCTGGCGAAAGCTCCACATTAACGCCATCGTGATCATCACAGCAGCGACTCGTTTTTCCGGTTTTGTTATGGCTCCGAGATTACTGAGTTCCTGCTGGATTATGTTTGAACCTCCCTGCACAAGCCGGGCCTCAAAAGGAAAGCAGATGCGGGTCAAAACGGCCCAAGCCAGCGGCACCATTACCAAAACAACCGGGATACCAAAAGCCATCCACTCGTGGAACAAAATTTCGCGGCCTGTGGTTTGTTCGATAAAGCCTTTTACAAAAAGATTGGGTGGGGTGCCTATGTACGTGCCAAGCCCACCGATTGAAGCCGCCCAACCGCAGCCAATCAACAGCGCAACTGTGAAACGGTGGCCGTTTGCCTTTTCGCCGAGGATTGTATAGGCAACCGTTAGCGCAATGGGCACGATCATCAGTGTTGTTGCTGTATTGGAAATCCACATCGACAATAAGGCGCTCGCGGCCATAAAACCGCCAATTAGCGCATAGGGGTGGTCGCCGACACGCGCCAGTATATTGAGCGCGATCCTGCGGTGGAGTTCCCATTTTTGCATCGCCATCGCTGCGATAAATCCGCCGAGCAACAGAAAAATTACGGGCCGCGCGTAAGGAAGGGATGCTGAGGCACTGTCGCCAACACCCATCACCGGCAACAGAACAAGAGGCAGTAAACTGGTGGCAGGTATTGGGATGGCTTCTGTTGCCCACCAGGTGGCTAAAATGGCAGCAATGGCCACGGTTTTCCATGCTTCTGGGGATAGACCTTCTGGCACGGGAAGCATCAGGATTACGGCAAAAAATAGCGGCCCCAATAGCAGGCCAATATTTTGGTAATTTGCGCGCTCGCCGGTTGTTTGCCCGTTCAGCATAAAGTTCCCCTTGTGGTGATCACTGCCTGAGCCTCCCTGCTCATAGGTCTCTGGATAGAGGCAATACGGATTGCTGTGAAGATAAAAATGTTTGGCTGGTGCTTTATATGGCTCTAAACGCAAGTATCTCTTGCGCACAGGCTGTACCGCTTTATCCTCGGCCGCAAACATTCTTATGGGGAGACAGATATGTCATTTGGGAAAACTTTCATGTACGGCGCAGGCGCGCTGTTGGTTGCAGGGGCCATTTGGTATGGCTACGGAAATCCACAGGAACTTAAGTCCGCCACCATAGAGATTAATGCCGGGGGTGGCAGCACCAGCCAAGTGCCGGAAAAACTTATATTTGAGGCATTTCAGGACAAAGTTTTTTGGGATGAAACCAAGACTTCGCCGCAGACGTTAAGCCAGCTTCGTTATTTCGAAAGCCAAGGCATTACGGAGCATAATGGTCGATTGGATGATCTTTCGATTGAAAAAAGAAAAGCTGATTTAGCCGAGGTTAAAAGGAATTTGGCAATTTTGATGGCGTACGACGATGCGTCCTTGAACGCCGAGCAGCGGCTCAATAAATCCCTAATGGCCTACGGTATGCAAGAAAGGGTTAAGAACGAACGTTTTCTATTTCATGACTATCCGATGACACAGCTTTACGGTTGGCACAATACAATCGCCGACTTTATGACTGGCAGCCATTCGGTCACGGATGCTGCGGAAGCCCAGTATTATGTTGACCGCCTGATGGCAATTCGCGCGCAGTATGAACAAATGATGGAGCAGATGCGGGATAGGGAAGATCGCGGCATCATTCCCCCCACGTTCATTCTGAAAAAAGTGATTAAACAGCTTGATGGGTTTGTGACGGTTGACCCTAAGGCCAATGCCTTTTATCTGGGCTTTAAGGACCTGCTGGAGCCGGTTGAGAGCATCCCAGATGCTGATAAGCTTAAATTTTTGGCGGCCACAGAGGCGGTAATAACATCAGAAATTTATCCCATTTGGGCGGATCTTCGGGCTTATATTACCAACCTGATCGCTAAATCCACCAACGATGCCGGGGCTTGGAAACTGCCAGACGGCAAAGCCTATTATCAGGCACAGCTTGAGCATTTCACCACCACCAAAATGACGGCAGACGAAGTGCATGAACTGGGCCTGTCCGAAGTAGCACGTATTCAGGGCGAGATGCTGGCGTTATTTGCAGCCGAAGGCTATGACACATCGGTTAGCTTCACGGACCTGATCAATGGTTTCGCGGCAGAGGCAAAACATTATTATCCCGATACCGACGAAGGCCGCGCACAGATACTCGCGGACTATACAGCTATGGTTGCCGAGGTATCGGCAGGGATCGCAGATCAATTCAGTCGCACACCCAAGGCCCCGGTCGAAGTGATGCGGGTGCCTACCTTCATCGAGCAAGGTGCGCCGGGTGGTTATTATAACAGCCCCGCCCTTGATGGCAGCAGGCCTGGCCGTTTTTATGCCAATCTGTATGATATTAAAGCGACCCCAAAATATGGCATGCGGGCGCTGACCTACCATGAAGCTGTGCCAGGGCATCATTATCAGATTGCATTGCAGCAAGAGCAAACCGATCTGCCCTGGTTCCGCAAGTTTGTCGGTTATACCGCTTATGTTGAGGGCTGGGCGCTCTATGCTGAGCGGGTCGCGCTCGAGATGGGCTTCCAGAAAACAAATTTTGACAAGATTGGCGCGTTGCAATCTGAACTATTCCGGGGCGTAAGGCTGGTAGTCGATACAGGCATACACGATAGAAAATGGACTCGCGAGCAGGCTATCAAATATATGGCGGACAATACCGGGATGGCGATGAGCGACGTGGTAACCGAGATTGAGCGTTATATCGTGTGGCCGGGGCAGGCAACCGGCTATAAAGTTGGCCAATTGACGATTCTGCGGCTTAGGGACAAAGCCCGTATCGCGCTGGCTGACAAATTTGATGTTAGCGAGTTTCATGACCTTGTATTGAGGGGTGGCGCGCTGCCCTTAACTATTCTTGAAGATCAAGTGGACGCCTATATCGCCAGCAAATGAAGGCTGGGTGCAGGCGGCGAAAAGGTGATGTTAAAAAAGGCGAGGCGCTCTCGACTGACCGAGTGCGCTATTTCTTGGTTAACAGGAGATTAAATACTCGTATACCTTTTATTAGCGACTCTTTAGTAGTCTAGTTAGGCGGATTCGTTTGTTAAGTTCCGTGGACATTTTTGGGGAACTCAAAATAAAAAGGGTATAGAGTGGCGCACATTTGTTTGATTGAAGATACCGAGTTGATACGGGAAACGCTGAAACGAATATTAGAAAAACTAGGCCATACCGTCAGGCCTGCCACTAATGGCAGGGAAGGTTTGGAATTGTGCTCTGCCATGAAGTTTGATGTCGTAATCACTGATATTATTATGCCCGAAGTTGAAGGCATTGAAGTGCTGAGAACGATAAAAAAAGAATCTCCGACTACGCGCGTTATCGCAATGTCTGGCGGCGGACGTGTCGGCAATATGGATTTTCTTAAGATAGCTGAATCGCTCGGCGCGGATGCTATTTTATATAAGCCGGTTACAAAGGCAGAATTTATGCAGGCCTTGGAGACATGCTTGCCAGAACCAGCCTCGTTGCCAGATTCAGCCCCGGCACCAACTCCCGCTTCAACGTCAGGATGATAAGACCCTCGTATAGAGGCTTTCAACTTCAAAGGGCAGCGTGCCCCACGGTATTTCAAGGGCATTACCAATGGTATTGCCACTGATGAATTTTATGCCTGACCCAATAGATGTTGCTGCTTCAGCAATCGAATCTACACCGTAGACGAAAGAAGCCAAGTTCAGCTGGTCTGCCAAAGTGGCGAGTTTTTCAATTTCGCGCGGCGCATACATATTTTCCTGGATTAGATCTGCGATATGAAAGCCGACGGAGGAAATTCCGGCCTTCTTGAAATTTACAGTTGGCGCCGTGCCTGCAGGGAGCCGGTAGCCTACGGAAGCGCAATAAATTTTTATTTTGGCGACAAGCATTTTAATGGTTTCAAATATGGTATTATGCGTAGCTCCAATAACTTCAATTTTGAGCCGTCTTCGTTGGACGAGCGATAGCGCTTTGAGCCGCAGCTCTATTTTTTGAAAATGAACTGCCGATTGCAGGGTATTGATATGCAATGGCAAAATGAAAGTGCTGGTTTCAGAGGGGTCCTGTTCTGGGCTGTTATCCTGTTCAATTTTTTGAACAATAAGTCCGTCAATTAAATGTGCAGCCACATCAGTTTCTGCCCCGCAGTTAAGTTCGACGGTGCGTGCGGGTAAATGCCTGAGTATGGTGGCACGGTAGCTATTAACAAGCTGTTGTTTAATATCCCAAACAGGGAAATAAACCAACTCTGCATGGTCTCCGACTGTGGCCGCCAACTCGCTTTGTAATGCATCGGGCGCGATCACTGTTTCTATTGCAGCGGGCTTGGCAACAGAAACAGAAACACCAGCAGGGAGGGCTGCGTGATTATCCAGCAATTTACCGATATTCAAATTGACGATTTTTGTCGCTTCGGCGATCCTGGCAAGGGCAGCCCTGTGAGGTTCCAGATCTTCATTCTCCTCCGGCATGGGCCCCAGTTTTAGAAAAAAACTGTCGCATACGCTACGCAGTCCAGAAATTTGCCTAATAAGTTTATTGTTGATTTGCTCAGGACGACACGAAGCATAATTGTGCCGACCAACAATAAGGCTCCAACCTTGGCTATCGTCGTATTCAAACAGATATTTTTTTAATACTGCTGGACTAGCATAATCTCCAAGCACAACCGGAAATACAAAAAGGCTAATTTGTAGATCTTCGAGAAGCGGATCTTTGAGAAATATTTGATCGCAAAGCCTTGCAGCCAGACGTTCCAGATGTGATGTTGATTCTGTTTCATCACGGCCATAACAAATCAGATAATAATTGAGCGGCCCTTTCCTGATAACTATGTCAGTCGGAGCCATCCGGTCTTGCAATATTTTGCCAATTTTAACTTCTAGCATAGGCACAATGTTCGACCATTCTTTCGCGAGCGTGCGCTTGATTTTTTGCTGATTGGAAATGAACAAATGAGCAGCAAATGCTGTCCCGGTCTGCAAAATCAGGGCCTCCATTTTATTTTCTGATGATGGTGACAAGAATGTATTCCTTCTGAAGTTTAGTCGTCCCTAGCAACCTAAACAGTTCGTGTCATAGCGCCAAGAGATAATACCAAGTGTAAAAGCTTACCTCAAACTCCCTTAATTTCATCTTACAATTACAAACCAATTTTTACAGTTATTAAACTTGTACACTTTACATTGGGTGTTGGGCGCGCGGTTCGCGCCGGACTGCAGGGCGAATTTAGAGGGCAAATCTATGGTTCAATATTCAGCGACGGCAAAATATCATGAGTTCCTGAGCGCAATTACTCAACATGCGGCGGAGGGTATTCTCGCCTATTCTGCCGGCGGGAAAATTATCCTTGCGAACAACGCCGTCTCTTTGATCTTTGATTCTGATCCTAAAAACATCGAAGGATCAAACATTGTGGACCTTTTTGCACAGGGCGGTCGTCAAGGTGCTATTGTGGAACAGTTATTTCAAAAAAGCGAAGGCGGTGAGCAATCGTCTTTGGAATTTGAGATTGTGCGGCGAAACGGGGTCATTGTACCTTTGGATATTGTCGTAGGGCACGCGACATTGTCAGACGGAGAATCAGTCTTTATCGCCAATTGCCGCGATATTACCACCCAGAAAAAGACCGCTAAGCGGCTGACGAGGCAGGCTGAAATAATCAACCAGATGCACGATGTTGTCGTTGTTGCCGATCGGGATTTAGAAATCACTTTTTGTAACAAAGCGATGGAGGTTATGGCTGCCCGTACCAGAGACCAAATGCTTGGTAAAACTATTCATGATGTTGTTCATTTAGTGTTGCCTAATGGATTGGAAGCCGCCGATGTTAAGAAAATCGCGGCAACAGAGGGTCGCTGGAATGGTGTGTCAGACGTTACCAACCATGAAGGCAAGGTTATGAAGGCGGATGTTGTGCTTTTTCCAATGCGAGATAGCGATGGCCAGATAGAATATTTTATTTTTGTCATACGGGATATTAGTGACAGGTTGGAAGCCGATAAAAGGATACAGGAAACGCAGCGGATCGAATCGCTTGGCCGGCTGGCTGGTGGCGTCGCCCACGATATCAATAATCTGCTGTTTCCTATATTCTTAAATCTCGAAGATGCGGTGGATTCGATAAAAGAGGGAAACGACCTCGACGATGCGTGTGAGAAAGTTCAGGCATCCATGGATGCCTGCATGAAGATCAAAAAAATGATAGAACAAATTATGCACTTCTCTCGAGGCAGCAGCGCGGGACGCGAGAGTTTGGAAATGACAGAGGTCCTTGAGGATGCCTGGAAATTAACAAAAATGATTGTGCCTTCATCTCAAAAAACAATTGTTACTTTTCAGGATGATTGTGGCACTGTTTTCGGAAACTCTGTGCAAATAAGCCAAATTCTATTGAACCTAATTTCGAATTCTGTAGCGGCACAAGACCATGGGCCTGGAACGATTACAGTTTCAATGGTCAGAGCAAAAAGCGGCGATCTCCGGCAGCCGCGTTATTACCAACTTAAAGACCAGGACTATGCCGTCCTTACCGTGACAGATACAGGAAGCGGTATTCCCAACGATATAATAGACCAAGTCTTTGATCCCTTCTTCACGACTAAATCTGTTGGCGAGGGTACAGGCTTGGGCCTTACCGAAGTTGCCGGCATCATGAGCGATTTTGGCGGTGCTATCGATGTTGAAAGCAAAGTGGATGAAGGGACCAGCTTTTTCCTTTATTTCCCGGTGACAGATAAACAGGATATCGACATGGAAGAAGAAGGCGACAGCGCAGACGAGCAAGCCAAGGTGCTGGGGTAACTGTTGCCCGTGACAAAAATAGAAACTCAAAGCAGCGATGATAATGCAAAGACCGCAGACCGGGCCCTTCAGCATGAGATGAACGCCGTAACAATACGCTATCTTCGCATTATGGCCGCAGGGTTTGCGGTTTACTATAGCCTGCGCGGCCTGAGCTATCTGTATAATTTTCCAGCAGAAGTGGCGACGTTATTGGGTTGGCCAGCGTTGGCCAGCGCTGCTTACGCGGCTGTTTTGCTGTTTTGGGTACGCGGTAAAACGACCAGTCTTGCCTGGGTTGAAGGCGCAATTTTTTCACTGGGCCTGCTGTTGATTTTCAATGTCTTTTGGAACTTTTATCTAACGATGCTGCCTATTCAGCTTGTGCTGGCTTCATTTGTTCTTATTGCTATTGGCTTGGGGACCAGTGCACTTCGCGCGTGGTTTGCACAGGTGTTTTTCTGCGTTATTCCCTATTTATACTCGGTATCAATGTTGGAACTGGATAGCTGGGTACCCTATCTAACGATACTTGCTGTTGGCGTGCTGCTTTCCTACGTGGCTTTCGCCGCGCGCGCGCCCATGATGCGGGAACGCATTCTGTTGCAATTGGCGCTACAGGAAAAAGCCGAAAAACTGCAGATAGCCAACGAAGCTAAAGATCGATTTGTCGCTAATATGTCCCACGAACTGCGCACCCCGCTTACAGGTGTTATGGGGATGATGGAGCTGCTCGAAAGTACAAACCTTGATGAAGAGCAACGATTCATGCTGCAAAATGCACAGAAAAGTTCGGAATACTTGCTGCACGTAATCACGGATATTCTCGATTTTGCAAAACTCGAATCTGGGGAATTTGAATTAAGGTTGACGAACATAGACCTGCTGGACCTTTGCCGTACCGTCGTTAGTGTTTTCGAAGCCTCGGCCAAGTCTAAGGGCTTGGAATTGCGATTGTTTATGCCAGACCGGGACCGGCTATTGGTGAAAGCTGACGGAGCACGTATCGGTCAAATTCTGATGAATTTCATCAGTAATGCAATTAAATTCACAGATAGAGGCCAAATAGAGATTCAACTGGAGTGGATACCCGCACAAAGCGGCGGTTACGCTGTGTTCTCGGTAACCGATAAAGGAAAAGGCATCCCGAACGAGGAAAAAGAAACCTTATTCAACAGATTTGAACAAGCCGACACCAGTATAAACCGTACGACCCCTGGCACAGGCTTGGGTCTTTCCATAAGTAAAGATTTGGTGACATTGATGGGGGGTGCCATTGGTGTAACGAGTGAGGTGGGCAAAGGTTCATGCTTTAGTTTTCAGCTCGCTCTGGAGGACGGCGACAATGCAGAGTTTGAAAGCAAAGAGCAAGGTCGTGATTTACTCTCGGAGCTGGCCGTTGGCTATGCCACAAATACGAATGAAGCAGCCGACGGTGAACGGTCAAATACCTTAGTCTGCCCGCAAAAGCAACGCGCACTTTTGGCAGAGGACAACCCCATCAATCAATTGCTGATTGTTCGCATGTTAGAGTTTGAGGGTTTGAATGTTACGCTGGTGAAAAACGGTGAGCAAGCCGTTGATGCTGTTGACAGGGCGACAGTGCCTTTTGATATTGTTTTTATGGATGTGCAAATGCCAGTGCTGGACGGGGTGAACGCAACGCGCATCATTCGCTTGCGTATGGCCAAACCGCCGCCTATTGTCGCCATTACTGCCAACATAGGGGGCCGCGATGTTGCCGAGTACAGAGAAGTTGGCATGGTGGCTGTTCTGGGCAAACCTTTGAAACAGCAACAGTTGCGTGATGTGATCCAACAAGTGCTGGGGAATGAAAATCATTCTGTGAGCCTTTGAATATCTTGACTTGTTTTGGCTTTTCACCTACATAGCGCTCGCTTCCAAGGAAGATACATTTCGATAGTGCCTTTAAGGCTTAAGCCTGAGGTGCCCACCAGTCAGCGAATTTCGCCCACTGGTGCCACTGGTGTTTTGTTGAATGTTTTTCCTGGGTAAGCGATTGAATTTGAACCGGTTTTTTAAGGGTAAGCGGCCTTATGTTTGATAGTCTTTCAGACCGACTAAGTGGCATTTTTGATGGCCTCAAACGTCGTGGTTCTTTGAAAGAATCGGATGTGCTGGAAGCCATGCGCGAAGTGCGCATTGCGCTTTTGGAAGCTGATGTTGCGCTGCCGGTTGTTAAAGATTTCATCAAACAGGTGAAAGACAAGGCCGTTGGTCAGCAGGTCTTAAAATCCGTAACTCCTGGTCAGCAAGTGATTAAAATCGTCAAAGACGAAATGGTCGCCATGCTGGGTTCCGAAGTCAGCACAATCAATACCATCGGTGTACCGCCAACAGCGATTCTGATGGTAGGCCTGCAAGGATCGGGTAAAACCACGACAACGGCGAAAATTGCCAAACGGCTCATGGAAAGAGACCGGAAAAAAGTTCTGATGGCTTCCCTGGATGTTCGCCGTCCAGCAGCACAAGAGCAGTTGAAAGTTTTAGGCGAGCAAATTGGCGTGAAAACGCTGCCGATTATCGCTGGTCAGATGCCAGCGGATATTGCCAAGCGTGCAATGGATGCTGCCCGCTTGCAGGGATTTGATGTTGTGATGCTCGATACTGCGGGCAGGCTGCACCTTGATCAAAGCCTGATGGCTGAAGTGGTTGCCATACGCGATGCAACACTCCCTATCGAAACGCTTTTGGTTGCCGATAGCCTGACAGGCCAGGATGCTGTGAATGTTGCGCGCGAATTTGATGCCCAGATTGGTGTCACTGGCGTGGTGCTTACGCGGATGGACGGTGATGGCCGCGGCGGGGCTGCGCTTTCGATGCGGGCCGTAACCGGTAAGCCGATTAAGTTGGCCGGTACCGGCGAAAAGATGGACGCCCTTGAGGATTTTCATCCTGAGCGTGTTGCCAGCCGTATTTTGGGCATGGGCGATGTTGTTAGTCTGGTGGAAAAAGCCGCAGAGACCATTGATCAAGAAGACGCTGATAAAATGGCCAAGAAAATGGCCAAGGGCGAATTTGATTTGGATGATTTGCGCTCTCAGCTGCAGCAGATGTCTAAAATGGGCGGCATGAAATCTATTCTCGGTATGCTGCCGGGTATGGGAAAGCTTAAGGGCGCTATGGGCCAAAACGGTGTTGATGACCGTACGTTCAAACGCCAAGAAGCAATTATTTCTTCAATGACTCCGGGCGAACGCAAACAACCGCGTGTTATTAATGCGTCGCGCAAAAAGCGGATTGCAGCGGGATCAGGCATGGATGTTCAGGATGTGAACAAGCTTCTGAAAATGCATATGCAAATGGCTAAAATGATGAAAAAAATGACCAAGATGGGCAAAGGTGGCCGTATGCCAACGATGCCCGGAATGGGCGGAATGGGTGGTATGCCCGGTATGGATGGTGGCCTACCCCCCGGATTTGATAAATTACTAAAATAGACCCAACAACAAACACTCAACTTGAGAATAATCCCGAAATGGATTGGGATTCTGAAAGGAAACTAAAATGGCACTAGCAATTCGTATGGCCCGTGGCGGCGCGAAAAAACGTCCTTATTACCGTCTTGTTGTGGCTGACAGCCGCATGCCGCGCGATGGTCGTTACATTGAAAAAGTGGGCACCTATAACCCGATGCTGGCTAAAGACGACGAAAATCGCGTTCGTTTGGACGAAGACCGCATCAAGCATTGGCTTGGTGAAGGCGCGCGTCCTTCTGACCGTGTGAGCCGTTTCCTTGAAGCTGCAGGCATTGTTGAGAAAAAAGTTCGCAACAACCCAACCAAAGGCAAGCCAGCCCAGAAAACTCTTGATCTGATCGAAGAGAAAAAAGGCAAGGTTGAAGCCGCTGCTGAAGCCGCGAAAGAAGCCGCTGAAGCCGCAAAAGAAGCTGCCGCCGCAGCCAAGGAAGCTGAAAAAGAAGCCGCCGAAGCTGAAAAAGAAGCTGCTAAAGCCGCAAAAGAAGCAGAAAAGGCTGAAGCCGCAGAAGCTAAAGAGGCTGCTAAAGCCGCTAAAGCTGAGGCTGCCGCTGCACCAGCACCTGCAGAAGAAGCTCCTGCTGCAGAAGCCAAAGAAGAAAAAGCTGCTGAATAAGCAACCTTTTCAGGTTTTAAAAACTACGTCACTCCCGCGAAGGCGGGAGCCCGGAGCCCATTCTTGGATTTGAATTAGTGAGGATGTCGTAGATTTCCGCCTGCGCGGGAATGACAATCGGGATGATATTCAAAAACGGCGTGTTGAACCCTCAGCGCGCCGTTTTTTTGCTAAAGGCCTGCTTATCGCCATAAATCGTCACTCTTGGGCGCTAAAATATCTGCTAATATCAGCGCAAACTGATAATCAATATTAATACCATTAGCTTTATGTCAGATGCTTACGCTGCAGAAAAGCACGCAATTCTGACCGTCTTTTAGGGCAGCCGCGGCGGGGAGTGGCGGCAGCTGCTTGGTAAGGGGTTTATTTCGCTTGCGAAAGTGACCAGACAGTCGTGGCTAAGGCGGCGCAGAGCTGTTATAAGTTTGCAACAGCATGTTTTTGCAGCCGTATAATTTTCGCGAAATTTTAGGCCGTCATCAGGGTTTTGTTTTCTGGTGATGAAGAAATGAACCATAATATACCAACATACCACTGCTGTTGATTTTCGGAATAACTTGAGGGCCCGAGGCCTATACGGTGCCCCGGAAAAGACCTCGGAAAACATTCCAAAACCTGCGCGCGCAGGTGCGGCGGATGGAAAACCCGCGATAAGAAGAGATGATCTTATATTAACGGATCAATTGCACTTTCAAAAAAAGGAAAACCAATGGGCAAGGGTAACAACGCACGCAGCAACAAAGAGACAAAAAAACCTAAGAAGGTTAAGCCAAAATTCACCGCCACGGCTGACTCGGGAACAAATAAAGCGTCAACGGTCGTGGCAGCTAAGAAAGCCAAATAAATAAGCGTAGTGGGCTGGAAGACTATTGGCCCACTGCTTAGTTCCAAATTATAGAACGTCATACCTGCATTGTCTGTTGCCAGCGGAGACAGTGCTGGGTTCAAATTTCACCGTGCAGTCCTTTGTTGATTTGCAAAAAAGTGAAAAAGTAATTTTGGTATAAAAAAAGGCCCCAGCGAAAGCGAGCGGGGCCTTTTTTATTCAATAGGCTGTAGAGCATAGCCCTATTTCAAATCATTCCAATACATCAGTGCATTATAGACAAACGCATGATCATGATGATTGAGGTGCCGGTGCATTGGGTTCCAGCCAAAATAAATAACCTGCCCTTCGCCAACCGTAGTTTCAATGATCGCGGGCGCACCGTTCAGTTGTTTTTTGCCTTTAAGAATGCCGCCAGATAGAACTAAAGGTTTGGTCTTTGCATCTGTTTCTGACTTGTCTTTGTCCTTTTTGGCTTTGTCTTGGTTCCAGGGCCGCATCGGGGTTTCTTTATCGCCGAACTGGACAACCACCAGGCCCCGGTCGTCCTTGCCAACGCTATACAGCGGTGTATTGCCGCGAAAGGCATGGGTGATTTTATCATAGCCGAATGTTAGCGGCGACGATGCGTCGGTGATTTTCATGGATATAAAAGATCCCGGTGTATTGATCGGTGGCCTTTTCATCGAAACTTTTGGCGTTATGCCGCTTTCTGCTGTCAAGCTCCCCCCTGACCCCAGCCCGATAAAGGTTCCGCCTTTGGTGATAAAAGCCTCCAGCGCTGCCATGCCGTCAAAGCCATAACCGCCTGTTATGTCGGGTGAGCTAACAATATGGCCGTGGCTCGGTGTGGCTTCTGTGGTTTCATACGCTAGCGGCGACCATTTTTTATCTACCCCGTTCAGGAGAGCCTTTAGTGTGCCCCTTCGGCCAAAATTGGGCGCGACTATGACATCGTACTTTTCACCCAAATTTCCAGCTTTCAGTTCCGATTTTTCAATGATGCTGTATGGCACCTTGGATTGATCAAGCGTATAGCGTACCCAACCCGGATCTTGGGTGGAAACCCAGCTGTGAAGCAAGCCGATGCGTGGCACGTCAAGCTCAATCAGATCGTCTTTTGGCAGTGTTTTGACACCGTCCACATCAAGCAGTGTGCGCTCAATAACTTCTTCGAGCGCGGCTTTGTTGACCGTAGAGGCATCGATGAAAATCGTGCCGGCAGGAAATTTTTTTCTGCCAATTTTCACTTGGCTCGCTGCCGCTTGCATATGTGCGCCCGCCAAGGCAAAGCGAAGTTCGCCCAGTCCCTCCTGGCCTTTATTGGCAACAGCATAATATTTGGGGCTGCGAGGCAGGTCCGGGGCCTTATAAAAAGCGGCCCCGTCGCTCCCGGCGTTGGTCTTTAATTCCAAAATGTCCGCGTCTTTCACAAATTGTGTTTTAACGCCGCGCATCAAGCCCAGTGTCCAAGCCACATCATCATAAGGCGGCACGTCAACTTTTTCGGGGAATTTTTGTTTTTCAAACAGCGCCTTGGCGAAGGGTCCGTAAGGTTGGTCCAGCTTAATAACTGCATCCCCGACTGCGACCTTGATGTCACCGTATTTGCCTTTGGCAGTGGCGATGCTGACCTCAATGCCTTGTTCAATCACTAGGTCAATCAGCTCTCTGGCAGCGCCCTGGTCGCGCTGTTTGTGCGCGATTAGAATGGCCTTTTCTTCGCCCGCCCTGCCTGCGGCGACCGCATCCCGTGACTTGGTATAAAAACCAGTGACCAATTGCTGCGCATTTTTTGAGGCATATTCAAGCGAAGCATATACGCCGCTCGACATATAATTCAGGTTATTGCGCATCGACCACAAGGTCTCTTTCGCTGGTGGGCTAGGGCGATACCATGTTTTGTCGGTTATTTTATCGCCAGACATACGTGCGTCGCTTAGGTCTCTGAGCATCGTCTCAGAGCCACCGTTGCCAAACGTCTCGTAAAAGCGGCCATTGGCATTGCGGTTGTTGGTCATCCACAGCATATATCCAGGCCACCAGCCGGTATAAAAACCCCAGGTCCAAACGCCGGGCATGCCTTTTGATGTCAGGCTGGTTACCTCGTAATTGGCGATCGATGCCCACTCGGATACTGTTGTTGGGCTAACAACCGGATTATAAGGCCCTGTGCCGGTCGCAACATACAAATAGGGCACGCTTTCGTGTAAATCGAGCGACAGCGTTGGCTTATATTCGAGAAAGCCATTCAGGTAATTTTTCGTCATGGGCTGGGTTAGCCCAATGCCGTCCCGATTATTGTCGTGAAAAGTATAATGGCCCCAAAAAGGTGGGCTGCTAGGCGGGCGATCGTAATAATCTGTATGGCCCTTGGTATGTGCTTTGAACCATTCTGTGGATCTGTTGCGGCCATCAACTTCAAATACTGGCGTGATCATAGTGATGACGTTTTTTCGAATATCTTTAAACAGTTGACGTTCTTCCGCAGCTACCCTGTAGGCGATCTCCATCGCCGCTTCCGGGGGGCCAAACTCGGTGGAATGCAAGCCTGCCGTAATCCAGTAAATGGGTTTTGCACTGCCAATTATTTCTTTTGCATCAGCCTCAGTCATGCCGCGAGGATCAGCAAGCGCATTCAACCGGGCTTTATAGTCGTCCAGATTAGCGAGGGTTTCCGGGTCTGCGATAATGATCGCAATCATCTCGCGGCCTTCAGCGGTTTGGCCCAAGCTTACAACTTCAGCCCTGTCAGTGGCTGCTGCGATAGCACGCATATAGGCGTGGATTTCGTCGACATTGCTCATCTCGCCAGGGCTGCCGGCAATATGGCCCAGAAAATCACGCGGACTTGGGATCGTGGGGTGATCAGGGATTACCGAAACCCAGTCATTCAGGAAGCGCTGCTCGGTTGTTGCCGCGCGGATGGCCTCGCTAGAGATCATATCAACGGGCAGGCCGCCAATTGTTGGTGGGATATCGTTTTTTTCTGTGTCTTCTGCTGAAATTTGCCCCGGCGCAAGAAGACCGCTGGCTAAAAGTGATGCGCCTGCGAACAGCCGCCATTTTTGCTTGAACGTCATAAGCCCTCCTATAATAAGTATTCCAAAAGACGTTAGGGCAAACACTCACCATTGAAAAGCTGCAATGGATAAATGTGAATGGATAAAATGGCCGAAAGAAGATGTTTTCCGCTTTGAGTGGCTGCAATTGGTACTCTTGCTTAGGCGCGCGAATACTGGCATTTTCCGTTTATAGCGTTGACTCGGTAGCGCCTGCGACATAGATACGGCGGCAGAGATGCCGCTATTTGCTGGTGCGGGTTGTCTTCTGGAGGAATTGCAATGGCAAACGGACAAGATGAACGCCACCAAGCAGGCGTTGAAGGCGATTGGGTTTGTGTTGGCGCGCTTGGGGCGGCCCACGGGGTTAAGGGTGATATGCGCCTCAAGTCCTTCACGGAAAACGCAGCAGCGATTTTCAATTTTTCCGACTTGCGCCTTGGTGCCGATGGCAAGCCGGTTACGCTTACCAAAAAAGGCAAATCCAAAGATGGTTTTGTGGTTCATATAGACGGCATGGATACCCCAGAAGATGCCAGCAATATGAAAGTCCGGCAACTGTATGTGGCGCGTGAGCATTTTGGCGATGCCTGTGAAGACGAATTTTATCTTGCCGATCTTATCGGCTTGCGGGCGGTAAACCTTAGCGGAACAGAAATTGGCGTGGTCGCATCTTTCGATAATTTTGGGGCCGAGGATCTCTTGGAGTTGGTGTTGCACCAGCCTGTTAATGCGCTTGGGCGCAATATTTTTGTGCCGTTTCGCAAAACACTGGTGCCAGAGATTAATCTGGCCAAGCGCACCGCCGTTATAGACTTTGACCAGTGGCGCGAAACGCAGACGAGCGAACGTGACGAAGATGTGGATCAAGCTATTGAAGATAAAGAGGAAAAATAGTGGCCGCTCAGTTCACAGCGCAGCTCTTGACGATCTTCCCGGAAATGTTCCCTGGCACCCTTGGCCAATCGCTTGCCGGTAAGGGTTTGGAGGATGGGAAATGGGCGCTAAAAACGCTGGACATCCGCGATTTTTCGAGCGATAAGCACCGCTCGGTGGACGATACCCCCGCAGGCGGTGGCCCTGGGATGGTGATGCGAGCCGATATTTTGGGTGAAGCAATTGATGCCGCGCAAGCGGAAGCCGACCCGAAATGGCCACTTGTTTACATGAGCCCGCGTGGGCGCCGCTTCGAGCAGGCAGACGCGCAGCGGTGGCACAAAGCAGGTGGAGTGACGATCCTGTGTGGGCGTTTTGAAGGCGTTGATGAACGTATTCTTGAAGCACGCGGAGTTGAAGAAATAAGTGTTGGCGATTTTATATTGTCGGGCGGTGAACCGGCAGCGATCGTGATGCTTGATGCAGTCGTTAGGCTTTTGCCCGGTGTGATGGGCGCTGCTGATACGCTGGACGAAGAAAGTTTTGAGAACGGGCTTCTTGAATATCCGCACTATACCAGACCTCAGGTTTGGGAAGGGCGGGAGATCCCGGCGGTGCTAACGAGCGGGCACCATAAAAAAGTTGCCGAATGGCGACACGCGAAAAGAGAAGAGATCACTTGTATACGCCGGCCAGACCTCTGGTCGTCCTATGTGCGAGATAAAGAAAACAAGGTTTAGAAAAATGAATATTATTGAGAAACTAGAGCAAGAGCATATTGAAAAGCTAACCCAAGGCAAGGAAACTCCAGCCTTTGGTGCTGGTGATACACTGCGTGTTGACGTAAAGGTTAGCGAGGGTGACCGCCAGCGTATTCAGGCATTTGAAGGTGTTTGTATTGCGCGTTCGAACAAAGGTATTAGTTCAAACTTTACAGTACGCAAAATGTCGTACGGCGAAGGTGTTGAGCGGGTTTTCCCTCTGTATGGCCCTGTTGTTGATAACATTACAGTTGTACGCCGCGGTAAAGTACGCCGCGCGAAGCTTTATTATCTTCGTGGGCGCACAGGTAAATCAGCGCGTATTGCCGAGAAAAAAGATTTTAATCGGGGCAAATAACCGCGACATAATATTTCAAATTCATGGCTTCAGGCATTATTTTGTTGCGGGGCAGTGAAGGTGACGATAAAGAACGGGGGCAAGAAATATCTTGCTCTCGTTTTTCGTTTTTGGCTCAGGACTGACGGCTTTTGTTGGTTCTATGCCAGCCAAAATCAGGAAATATTTTTTGATTTTATAGCCGCTACGGAGCGACCCGATGCCACAGACCAAGCCGCTAACAATGTATGATAAAATATGGGCCAACCATATTGTTGAGGACCGCGGCCAAGGGGCGGCGCTTATCTATATTGATAGACATCTTGTTCATGAAGTAACGAGCCCGCAGGCGTTTGATGGGTTGCGCGCAGCTGGGCGCACCATTCACAGTGTGGATAGCATCATTGCGGTGCCCGATCATAATGTGCCCACAAAAAATCGCGACAAGCCAAATCCTGACCCTATGTCGACTGCTCAGCTGAACGCGTTGGAAGCAAACGCCAAAGAGTTTGGTCTTGATTATATTGCTATGGATGATGTGCGCCAAGGTATCGTGCATGTCGTTGGCCCGGAACAGGGTTTTACCCAGCCGGGCGTGACGTTGGTATGCGGCGATAGCCATACATCAACCCACGGTGCCTTTGGTGCGCTGGCATTTGGAATAGGCACGTCTGAGGTTGAGCATGTTCTTGCTACCCAGACCCTGCAACTGAACAAGTCTAAAAACATGCGCGTTACCGTAACGGGCGTCTTGCCGATGGGCTGCTCGGCAAAAGATGTGGCGCTTGCGATTATAGGGGCTATTGGCACGGCGGGCGGTACGGGCTCGGTGATTGAATATGCGGGCCCTGTAATTGAGGCCTTGTCGGTGGAAGGCCGCATGACGCTTTGCAATATGTCAATCGAAGCGGGTGCTCGTGCCGGACTTGTGGCCCCGGACGGTAAAACCTGCGATTATCTTAAAGGCCGTCCCTATGCGCCGACTGCAGATCAGTGGGAAACTGCTGTCAAATATTGGAAATCGCTTGCCAGCGATGATGGCGCAGTATTTGACAAAGACATCATAATTAACGGCGATCAGATTGTGCCACTAGTTACATGGGGCACCAGCCCTGAAGATGTGGCACCTGTCACGGGTTTTGTGCCCGAAATTGCGGATTTTGCAGATAGAGCCAAGCAAGAAGCCATGCAAAAGGCATTGCATTATATGGGCCTGAAAGCGGGTCAGGCAATCACGGATATACCTGTGGACCGGGTTTTTATCGGCAGTTGCACCAATAGCCGTATTGAAGATATGCGCGAAGCCGCTGCGATAGTGAAGGGCCGCTGTATCGCCGATACAATCATCGAAGCGATTGTGGTGCCGGGCTCTGGTTTGGTGAAATTGCAAGCCGAAAAGGAAGGGTTGGATAAGGTTTTCCTTGATGCGGGTTTTCAATGGCGAGAACCGGGTTGTTCGATGTGTTTGGCCATGAACCCCGATAAAGCCGGAGCCGGTGAACATGTGGCATCCACCAGCAACCGTAATTTTGTTGGTCGGCAAGGCCCGGGCGCTCGCACACATTTGGTAAGCCCTGCTATGGCGGCGGCGGCGGCGCTCGCTGGGCACTTTGTTGACGTTCGCGATTTTTTAGGGGCTGAATCATGAAAAAATTCAAAGCCATCGCCTCAATTGCTACACCGTTCCCGCGTGCCAATACCGATACGGATATTATCATTCCGGCGAAGCACCTGAAATCGATTAAGCGCACGGGTTTCGGTGAATATGCCTTTGAGAGTGTGCGGTTCGACAGCAAGGGTAAGCGCATCAAAGGCAATGTTTTTGATGCCGAAAAATACAAAGGCGCGAAGATACTGATTGCAGGCGATAACTTTGGCTGTGGTTCTAGCCGTGAACATGCGCCTTGGGCGATTGCAGAGCTTGGCTTTCGCTGTATCATAGCGCCCAGCTTTGCTGATATTTTTGCCGGCAACTGCGTGAAGAACGGCATATTGGCTGTGCCGCTGCCGCAAGAGCAAGTTGATGCCTTGGTGCTGGCGGCGGAAGCAGGCCACGAAATTCGCGTTGACCTTGGGGATCAGACAGTGATCTGTCAAAATGCCTATTATAAATTCCTGTTTAATCTGGCGCACAAAAAAATGTTGCTGGACGGGCTGGATGAAGTGGGCCAAACCCTACAGGTGATGCCAGCTATTGACAGCTATGAAGAAAAGCAAAAACTCAAAACGCCCTGGCTTTTTAAGAGTTAAGGTTTTGGGAAGGTAGACAATATGACAGTGCATTCCATCATGATTTTACCGGGTGATGGCATCGGGCCGGAAATAATGGCGCAGGTGCGCCGTGTAATGGCGTGGGTTGAGAAAACCTACGGTGTAAGTTTTGCTGTGTCTGAAGGTTTAATCGGGGGTTGTTCATACGAAGAAAACGGTGTGCCGCTGACGGATGCCACACTTGCGGCTGCAAAAGCGTCGGATGCCATTATTATGGGCTGCGTAGGCGGACCGCGGTGGGACGGTAAAACCGATTACAATAAACGCCCAGAGGCTGGCTTGCTGCGGCTGCGCAAAGATTTGGACCTGTTTGCAAATTTGCGGCCAGCCATTTGTTTTGATGCGCTTGCTGATGCCTCGAGCCTGAAGCGCGAGCTGGTGGCCGGGCTTGATATATTGTTTGTGCGCGAGCTTGCAGGCGGTGTTTATTTTGGCGAACCGCGCGGCATTGAAGACCTGCCTGGTGGGGGCCGTGTTGGTATCAATACCCAGCGCTATACGGATAGGGAAATTATTCGTATCGCACGTGTGGCGTTTGATATGGCGCGCAAACGCAGCGGGCACGTCCATAGTGCTGAAAAATCCAATGTCATGGAATCGGGGCTGTTGTGGCGCGAAGAAGTTACAAAGCTGCATGCCGCAGAATATGCCGATGTGAAACTTGACCATATTCTGGCCGACAACTGCGCGATGCAATTGGTGAAAGCGCCAAAGCAGTTTGATGTAATCCTTACGGACAACCTGTTTGGGGATATTTTATCGGATGCGGCGGCGATGCTCACAGGGTCACTTGGAATGTTGCCGTCAGCTTCACTTGGGGACGGTGGGCCGGGGCTTTACGAACCCGTGCATGGATCGGCCCCTGACATTGCCGGGCAAGGCATTGCCAATCCAATCGCGGCGGTTCTCAGTTTTGCGATGGCACTGCGCTATTCGCTGGATATGGACGCTGCGGCCGAAAAAATTGAAGACGCTATTGCAAGCGTGCTTGCGCGCGGCTTTCGAACCGGTGATCTTATGAGTCAAGGCATGCGTTTGGTAAATACAGAGGGTATGGGGGACGGTATCCTTAACGTACTAGAGGCTTAGTATTAGATTTTTGAGATTGTTGATCGAGCCAAAAACTAAGGCCTGATCATCTGCAGGAGAGTAAAATGAGTTTTCGTGTCGCTATCGTAGGCGCGACCGGCAATGTCGGACGCGAAATGATGAATATCCTCCATGAGCGGGATTTTCCGGCCACGGAAATAATTCCGATTGCCTCTAGAAAATCGATTGGCCAAAAGGTTGGCTACGGCGACAAAGAACTGAATATTATCGCGCTGGACACATTTGATTTCACGGGTGTGGCGATTGCCTTTTTTGCGGCGGGCTCTGTTGTTGCAAAAGAATATGCCCCCAAGGCAGCCAAAGCAGGCACTGTGGTGATCGATAATTCATCATACTACCGAATGGACCCTGATGTGCCCTTAGTGGTGCCAGAAGTTAACCCGCAGGCTTTGAAGCGGTTTTCAAAGAAGAACATCATTGCCAATCCCAATTGCTCAACAGCGCAGATGCTGGTGGCTTTGAAACCCTTGCATGATGCGGCAACGATTAAGCGCGTAGTTATTTCGACCTACCAATCGGTTTCGGGGGCGGGTAATAAAGCGATGGACGAGCTTTTTACACAAACACGGGCTGTGTTTGTGAATGATCCGATTGTATCAGAAAATTTCCCCAAGCAGATCGCCTTCAATGTGATCCCGCATATCGATGTATTTATGGATGATGGCTATACCAAAGAAGAGTGGAAGCTCGCGGCGGAAACGCACAAGATGCTGGACCCGGATATTAAAGTCTCGGCTACCGCTGTGCGTGTGCCGGTGTTTGTTGGTCATGCAGAATCGATCAATCTGGAATTTAAGAATGAAATTTCGGCGGACCGTGCCCGCGATATCCTGCGCGAAGCTCCGGGGTGTTTGGTGATCGATAAACGCGAAGACGGCGGATATATAACCCCTGTTGACTGTGTTGGTGACTTTGCCACTTATGTTTCCCGTATTCGCACGGACAATACCGTGAAGCATGGCCTTAATATTTGGGTGGTCTCCGATAACCTCAGAAAAGGGGCGGCCTTGAATGCAGTTCAAATCGCGGAATCGCTTTTGAACCAGGGGCTAATGAACGCGGGTTAAATTTTTACCTGGACGGCAAGCCAGTGGCGTGCCGTCCTATCAGTCTTCTTGCTCCGCGCCTTAAACTTCAGTTTGCATTTGTTGACATATGCCTGACGATTTGTCAGACCTTTAAACCTGTAAATTTGGGAATAGGGCATCCATTGGATGCGGGTGAAGGGGTGAAAAAATGACTAATCTGAAATCAGGTTTATCGCTGGTGGCTATGGCGTCTGTGCTGACATTTTCGCTGGCAGGCTGCAGTGAGCAAAAGAGCACAGAATCAAAGACAGTAGGTGCGCAGAACCCTACAGTGGCTGAAGCAGAGGCCTTCATTGCAGATGCCGAAACAAAGCTGCAAGCTTCGGAATTGGCGTTGGAGCGTATTTCCTGGGTCCAGAATAATTTTATAACCCATGATACCAACTTGCTAGTGGCAACGGCTGACGAGAAATATACCCGGCTTGGTGTTGAGTTGGCAACGGATGCAAAGCGGTTTCAAGGGCTCGATTTACCGGCTCAGACTGCGCGTAAGTTTAATAAACTGGCCCTTACTCTTACCTTGCCTGCCCCGGAAGATGCTACCAAAGCATCTGAGCTTGCTACCATCAAGGCTGGATTGGGATCAACATATGCCACGGGAAAAGTGGATATTAACGGCGAGATGAAAACGCTGGGCGATGTGTCTGAGACAATGGCGAGTGATCGCAACCCCGATGCTTTGTTAGCTGCTTGGGATGGATGGCGCAAAACTTCAGTTCCGATGAAGGCTGATTATGCGCATATGGTTGAAATTGCCAATGAGGGCGCGCGCGAACTGGGATACCCGGATGTGGGCACGATGTGGCGTTCGGGATATGATATGGACCCTGATGCTTTTGCCGCAGAGGCAGACCGGCTTTGGGGGCAGGTAAAACCTTTGTATGAAGCGTTGCATTGCCATGTTCGGGCCGAACTTTCTGATTATTACGGCGACAGAGTTGTAGCGGATGAGGGCGCTATCCCCGCACAACTGCTTGGTAATATGTGGGCACAGAGCTGGGGCAATATATATCCTATCGTAAAACCCCAGGGCGGGTCAGAAAGTTACGACCTCACAGAACTGCTTGAGAAAAAAACCTATGATCCAAAGGCTATGGCAGGGGCCGCCGAAGGATTCTTTGTATCGCTTGGTTTTGATCCGCTGCCGCAAACTTTTTGGGATCGCTCTCTTTTCACCAAACCGGCTGACCGCGAAGTGGCCTGCCATGCCTCTGCGTGGGATCTGGACGGCAAAGATGACATCCGCATTAAAATGTGCACGAAGGTTACGGGTGAAGATTTTGTAACTCTGCATCATGAAATTGGCCACAATATTTACCAGCGCGCGTACCAAAATGAGAGCTATTTTGGCGCAACCGGCGCACATGATGGTTTTCACGAAGCGATCGGCGATATGATTGCGCTGTCAATCACGCCTGATTATTTGAAAACTGTCGGACTTTTGGAGGATATTCCAGCGGCAGACGCTGATATCGCCATTTTGATGCAGCAAGCTCTTGATAAAGTTGCTTTTCTACCATTTGGTTTGATGGTGGATCAGTGGCGCTGGAAGGTCTTTTCTGGCGAAGTGACACCTGAAAATTATAATCAGGCTTGGTGGGATTTGCGCGAAAAGTATCAGGGCATAAAAGCCCCTAACGAGCGCCCCGCTGATGCATTTGATCCGGGGGCCAAATATCATATCCCCAACAACACCCCCTATATGCGTTATTTTCTCGCGCATATCTTGCAGTTCCAGTTCCAGCAAAGTGCTTGCGAACAAGCTGGTTGGCAAGGGCCGCTGCATCGCTGCAGTATATACGGTAACAAGGAAGTCGGTGCCAAATTTAAAGCCATGCTGGAAATGGGTGCAAGCAAGCCGTGGCCCGATGCGCTGGAAGCCTTTACCGGCAGTCGTCAAATGGACGGTTCGGCAGTGAATGCTTATTTTGCGCCCCTAAAAACGTGGCTTGATGAACAAAATAAAGACCGCAACTGCGGTTGGTAAAATTATCGCCCCGGACGGCTTGATCCGGGCGCTTTATCAAAATTAGGGGGCAGCATGACGGATATTAGACCACGCCGAAGCATGCTCTTTATGCCGGGCTCAAATGTGCGTGCGCTTGAAAAAGCAAAAACGCTGGCCTGTGACGGCATAATTTTTGATCTGGAAGATGCTGTTGCCCCCGACGCCAAAAGTATCGCCCGAGAGCAGGTCGAGGCAGCGGTGCGCGCGGGCGGTTACGGCCACCGCGAACTGATTGTGCGTATCAATGGATTAAACACCCCTTGGTGGCGTGATGACCTGAAGGCCGTGGCAGGGCTCGCCGTAGCGGCGGTTCTTTTGCCAAAAGTCGAGGATGCAGCTGTGTTTTCCTGTGTCGAAAAAGAATTGGCGAAGTACGGCGGGCGCGGTACGGCGCTGTGGGCGATGCTCGAAACACCGATGGCTTTCCTGCGCGCCGAGGAAATTGCAACAGCGAGCGAGCGGCTTAAATGTCTGGTGATTGGTACCAATGACCTGGTCAAAGATCTGCACGGCCAACATACACCCGACCGGCAGCCCGTGATGACGGCGCTGGGCGTCGCGCTATTGGTCGCGCGCAGTTATGGTTTGGTGGCACTTGACGGAGTCTATAATGATTTTAAAGATGTTGACGGTTTTTATGCTGAGTGCTGCCAAGGCCGAGCTTTAGGCTTTGACGGAAAAACCCTGATTCACCCCGCGCAGATCGAAGCTGCAAACAAGGTCTATGGCCCAAGCGAAGCCGAATGCGTTGAAGCCTGCCGGATTATTGCAGCCTTCAGCGCCGCCGAGGCCGAAGGCAAGGGTGTAGCCGTTTTAGACGGACGTATGGTCGAGGACCTGCACGTAAAACAGGCCCTCCGTATGCTGGCGGTAGCTGAAGCCATTGCGAATAGAGCAACTTAAGCTATTCCCCAATATGTTTTGCTAGAAATTTTTCTGTTTCTTTGAGCATTGTGGTGCGAGCGGCTGTGGTTACCATGGAGTGCCCGCCGTTCGCTATCTCGATATAGTGACTGTCTTTTTTTAACTTTTCCATGCGCGCTTGCATACGCTGCGACATTTTATAAGGCACACGAGAATCGTCTACCGACGACATCAATAGCAGCGGAATATTGATTTCAGCCGCCCGGTGATAGGGCGAGACGGTTTCGTCTTTCTGGCCTTCAAGCCCAATATTTTTGATCCATTCACCAAAGCCGGAATAGTTACTGTCGCTTCGTTTCATCAAGGGAATATCAGGTACGCCGTTGATTGAGATTGCACATTTATAAAGGTCGGGTTCTTTTATCGGCGCAAACATTGCTGCATAACCGCCGTAGGAAGCACCCACAATGCATATCTTTGCCGGATCGCTATAGCCTTGCTTGATCATCCACAATGTGGCGTCTGTAACATCGTCCTGCATGACACCGCCCCAATGGTGTTGTCCAGCCTCGAAGAACTTTTTACCAAATCCAGTGGAGCCGCGAAAATTCGGCTGCATAACTGCATATCCTCGGTTGGCATAAAATTGGGACCAGAAATTCCAGTCTGCACTATCGCGTGCATGAGGCCCGCCGTGTGGCAGAATGACGGTTGGCAATTTATCGCCTTTTTGGGCACCCTTGGGTAATGTTACATAAGCCGGAATGTTAGCGCCGTCTCGTGTTTCTATGCGAGTGACAAAAGGACTGGTCATATCGTCGGGATAAATCGCACCCATGCGCCCAGAGACAAAGTTCAACTTGCCCGTATCGCGGTCAAAAAGATAATAATCGCCCGGGTTATTTGGCTCGGTCGCTACCACCAAATAGATATTCTTGTCGCGGGCTTTGCCTGTGATATATACGCTGTCACTGGCCAATGCTTTGTTGAGGCTTCGCTGTATTTTCGCGAGGTCCTTGTCAAAATATTTCACTTTGTAAGTATCGACAGTGTACCCTATGCCAGCAACGTTGTCGGTTACCGGGTGGCGGACAGTGCCGTCAACGTCGACAGTATCGTGGGCGAATATTGTATCCAATATTTCCCCTGTTCTAACGTCCAGCGTAAAGATTCCTTGTTTATCCTTGCCGTTATAGCCGCTGACATAGATGACGTTGGGATCGGGCGAAAAGTCAACTGGATCATAGTCATCAAACCAATCTGTTTTTACCAAATTTGTTGATTTTCCGTCAGCATCAAAAAGGATTGCGGTGCGATGTTCCGATTCTATACTTCGGTTTGCTCTGTAATAGCCAAAGCCCATTCGTATCTTGCCACTTTGATCCGCAAACCACGATTGTACGCCGCGTAAGCCGGTTTTTATTTTTCGGCGGCGACCGGTGTTGATATTGGTTTTATATACCCCTGGGCGGCCCGTGAGGTCTTCGTCGATCTGCAGCAAAACATGATTGGGATCGTCAGGCAACGAATGCACTACACGCTCCGAAAAGCCTGTGATAGCTTTTTTGCCGACTTTCTTTTTCGGTTTACCTAACCATTTATATTCACCTGAAACCAGATTGTAGCTTAATATTTTGGTTTCTGTGAGAACAGAACGAACATAGCTTCTGCTGCGCGTTACCGCATACCGGATCACCAGTGTATTCTCGTTTCCCCAGAAAAAGCTATCAAGTTCACTTTTTCCGGCAGGCGGGATCAATACGGATTTATTGATTGCAAACTCGGTGACCAATATATGCTTGCGGCCATTGGTGGCCGTCATAAAGGCCATTTTTTCTCCGCTGGGTGACAGTATGGCTTGGCTAAAAGTTGGCGGTGAAGAAAATGCCGCTATGGGTATCAGTTCATCCGCGAAGACCACTTCTGTAGAAACTGTGAAAGTTAGTAGGCCGATTGCAGTCAATAATATTGAAATCAATTTCATTGTGTTTCCTTCGCCAAACTTAAAAATCCAGACGGTTCATGTTTAATCTCTTAAATGCTCAGCGAGGAATTTTTCGGTTTCGCGCAGCACGACGAGCCGGGATTCGGCTGTAACCATATTGTGGGTGCCGTTTTTTATCATCACATAGCGGCTGTTTTTGCCAAGTTTCTTGAGTTTTTTGTGCAGATTTTTGGAATGTTTGTAGGGAATGCGCGTATCGTCTTTGGATGACAGCAGCAAGACGGGCGCGCTGATATCTTTGGCGCGGTCATAGGGGGAAACTTGCTCGTCATCGACACCCCTTAGTCCCATGTTTTTGGTCCAGGCTTTGCCGCCGATAAAGCCCCTATCATTCGTCTTGAGGCGCGGCAAATCAGTTACGCCGTTTAATGAAACTGCGCATTTGTATAAACCGGGTTCCTTGATGACCCCCATCAAAGCGGCATAACCGCCGTATGAAGCCCCGACAATGCATATGCGATCAGGATCAGCCATGCCTTCGCCGATCAACCACTTGGTCGCATCGGTTACGTCGTCCTGCATCAGACCGCCCCATTGTCGTTTGCCAGCCCGCTCAAAAGCCGCGCCGTACCCGTCAGAGCCCCTGAAATTGGGTTTCAGTACCAGATAACCACGGCTGGCGTAAAATTGGGTCCAAAAATCCCAGTCGGCGGTATCTCTGGCCGTGGGTCCTCCGTGCGGCAGGATGATAGTGGGCAGGTTTTTTGCATTCTTGCCTTTGGGCACCGTTAAATAACCGGGAATTTCAGAGCCGCCGCGCATCGGGATTGATACCGAGCGTGTTGGCGACATCATGGTTTCATCAATTTGCCTTCGGGCTGACATAACCCAGTCCATTTTTCGGTTTGGTCTGTCATAAAGGAAATAGTCGCCGGGGTTGGTATCGCTTGCTGTCAAGACCAAATACTGGTCACCGTCCCGTGATTTACTGACAATGCTATTAACTGTTCCGGGCAGAGCTCTGTCCAGGCTGCGCTGCAGGCGCGCCAAACCTTTATCCAGATATTCGATTCTGTAGAAATCGTCAATATAGGTCACGCCTGCGAGCTGCCCTGTATTCGGGTGCTCGTAGATGCCGAACATATCGACTTTATCGTGCGCAAAAATTTCATCAAGTATCTGGCCGGAAGTCATGTCAAGCCGATATAAACCCTTGGTGCCGCGAGAACTTGTGCCGCTCACATACAGGATATTGGGATCATTCGTAAAGCCTTTGATGTCAAAGGTATCTGCCCAATCCAGGTTTTTAAGGTCGACCCATTTACCGGCAGCATTTTTGAAGACTGCATTGAATTTGCTGCTTTTACTTTTGTATCCAACCCCCAGTCGAATTTCCGAATTCTGGTCTGCATACCAATCGTTGATGCCATTTTTCCCGCCCTTGTAGTTTGAACGCGCGCCGTTGGTGATGTTCGTGCGATAAACAACGGGCGAGCCATCCAGTTGAAAATCCAATTCCAAAAGGACATGATTGGGTTCATTCGGGAGATAATCAACAATGCGCTCAAACTGTGATGGCGGGTTGATTCCCGGCCTACCTTTGGGTTTGCCGAGCCATCTAAATTTGAAATCAGGTAAATTCAGGCTTATTGTGCGGGTTTCATGGCTTTTGCCGCGAAACACTTGCCGGTTTAATGTCATGCCGATGCGAAATATGATTATGTCGTCCGATTTCCAGAATAATGACTCGAATTCCAGCCGCTCATCCCATGGCGGTATCAGTTTGGGATTGGTCCCGTCCAGACTTTGTACAACCAGATGGCGGCGCCCATTTTTGCTGAAGAAATAGGCGATCTTCTTGCCCGTGGGCGATAATTTGGCACCGCTAACATCTGGTAGGGCAGCGAAAGCCTCTATGGGAATATCTGATGGCCTTTGCGCGCTCGGCTCTGCTACCGCAACAAAAGCACAACTGTTGATGGCCAAAAAAGCGGCGCAAAGCATTTGCCGCGTATGAGCGGCGGTCATTGCTATATTAAGTATTGATAAGCGCATCAAACAGTATCCCCCAATTCGAAAATTTTACGCATATAAACGTATCAGTTAATTCCCTATATGCTTGGCGAGGAACTTTTCGGTTTCCCGCAACATGGTAAGGCGCGCTTTTTCTGTGACCATACTGTGGCCACCGTTTTCAATGCGCACATATTTGCTCGATTTCTTTTGCTTGCGCAGCTGCTTGTCCATTGCAGACGACATCAGGTAAGGTACCCGCTGGTCGTCTTTGGATGACATCAACAATATGGGCGCGCTCACTTCTTCAATGTGGTGGTAGGGCGAAACGCTTTTGTCACTTTTGCCTTTAAGGCCCATTCGTTTGATCCAAACATTGCCGCCAATAGTGCTTTTGTCGTCGTTTTTCAGCAGGGGCAAGTTGGTAACACCGTTTATAGACACAGCGCATCTATAGAGTCCAGGTTCCATAATAACGCCCATAAGTGCCGCATAACCGCCGTATGATGCCCCCACAATACAAATTCGCTCAGGGTCGGCTTTGCCTTCTGCGATAAGCCATTTTGTAGCGTCTATTACATCATCTTGCATCAATCCGCCCCACTGAAGCACGCCCTTATCTTCGTATGCCCTGCCGTAACCGGTCGACCCACGGAAGTTTGGTTTCAGCACCAAATACCCTCGGTTCGCGTAGAATTGCGCCCAAAAATCCCATTTCGCGTCGTCTCGTGCATGAGGCCCGCCGTGTGGCAATATGATGGTTGGCAGGTTGCTAATTTTAACGCCTTTGGGGGCGGTCAAATAGGCAGGTATTTCGCTACCGTCGCGTACCGGGATAGATAGTTTGATAGTAGAAGCCGTTTGTTCGACATCAATTTTCTCACGGACTTCGGCGATGAAATGCACTTGTTTTGCTGAACGGTCAAAAAAATAATACTGCCCTGGGTTGGTATCACTTTCGACATAAATCAAATAAAGCTGCTTGTCTTTCGCGCGCCCTATAATGCTGGTAACCGCACCTTTGAATGCATGATCCATGCTCCTTTGCACAGTTCGGTAGTTTTTATCAAAATACCGCTTACGGCTGAAATCATCAGTATAGGCAACGCCTACGGCTTTTCCTGTGGCGCTATCATGAGTGACATAATCGAAATCCACTTTTTCGTTACTGAAAATCTTGTCGACGATTTGGCCGGTAGAAATATCCAGTTTAAAAAGCCCTGTTGTGCCGTATTCGGTTATGCCGCTTACATAAACAATGCCGGGTTCGTCGGTAAAACCACGGATTTCGTAATTCTCTCGCCATTTTGCGTTTCTAAGGCTGGCCCATTTGCCGTCTTCACCCTTAAAAATGGCATAGGGTTGGTCATAATTTGCGCCCTTGTATCCTGTACCAAAACGAATTTCCGACGATTGGTCGGTATACCAGTCCTGCACTCCGTCGACTTCCTTCTTCACTTTCTTTCGTTTGCCGGTTTTGACATTTACCCTGAAAACCTCAACATTTCCGTCCAGGTCGTAATCCAGCTCCATAAGAATATTTTTTGGGTCATTGGGTAAATAATCAAGCACTCGCTCTAATTGGGACACTTGGTTAAGGCCGTTACGGTTAACGTTAGATGTACTTTGGGCTTTTGGTTTGCCGAGCCAAACATACTTTCCTTCATCCACGATGAAGGAAAGTAAACGTGTATTATAGGTTTTGTGGGCAAACTCACGCCTGTTTAACAGCGACCCGGTATTAACAATCACTGTGTTTTCATTGGCCCAGCGGTAACTGTTTAATTCCCAATCTTTGGAAGGTGCGATCAGCTTGCGCTCTTGGCCATCCAGCGTTTGAACCACGACATGTTTTCTTCCCTTAAGGCTCACACTATAGGCTATTTTTGTGCCATCCGGTGAAAGCCGGGCCTGGCTGAAACTAGGTAAAGCCGCAAACGCCTCAACCGGCATTTCCTTTGCAACAGCAGCGCCGCTCGTTGCCATTAGTATAAGTGCTAAAAAGCCTCTGAATAATTTGCCCATGGTGTCCCCCCCCGTTTTCGACCAAAATTCCGTGGCTCGCTATCTGCTTTGATACATTTTTATAAACTAAATGCTTATTATTATCGTTTAAGATGAACCTCTCAGGTTTTTAATTTCCCGTCAAGATTGTTAGGCTGTTCCACCCAATTCTCATTGTGCGCCAGCGGTGTTTTGCTTGCCGATATGCTTGGCGAGAATTTTTTTGGTGGCGGTTAGAACAGCCATACGGGATGCTTTATTGTCCCAGCCGTGACCGCCATCATCAATTTGAATATAGGTGCTGTTTTTACCCAACTTCTTCAAACGCCGGTGCATCTTCTCCGACTGTTTAAAAGGTACACGAGCATCATCAATGGATGAAAGCAGTAGAACTGGTACAGTGATTTTTTTCGCGACGTGAAACGGCGAGACTGATTTGTAGCTTTGGCCTGTAAGGCCCATTGTTTTGATCCAGGCTCGGCCGTCAATTGAAATGCCAGTGAATTGTTTTTGGTTCAAACTGAATTCATAAATAAGCAAAATACGATCATCTGTAGCCCAGTGAAATCCAACAATGTCGGCCTCCTCGATCGGAGGTGCAGCCAGCATTTCGGACCCATCTCGCTTTTGAAAAAAAGCGACAGTCCTTCCTTGAATAGTCGTTATAAACCCCATATGTTCCCCGTTTGGGGACAACTTCGGTGAGGCAAAATCAGATAGCGCCGCGAAGGCCTCAACTGGAATGTCGGCAGGTCTCACGTCATCGGCATTGGCCGCATATGCAGGCGTGCAAAAAAGCGCAAATAGCGCAAGTGCAAGACCCCCATTTGTCATCCGAAAAGTCCCCCAATTCGCCCTTGCCGTCTTTTCTAAACCATTGGCCACATAGTTGACAACAGTGTTTCCGGCCTTGCGGGCCCAAATAAGTGGCGGGCAGGTGATATCTTTACTTGCGAAAAGGGTGAGGAGGGCGCTAAAACTATTCCCCATATGATTTGCGGGTTTGCAGCCAAGGCTTTGCAGGCAATTCTTTGGTTTCAACTGCTTTTTTAACTATTATCTCTTTCAGGGGACATTTCATGGCACAGGCGAAACGACCATTGTCGCCCCACCTGCAAGTTTATCGTTGGGGTGCGCATATGGCTGTGTCCATACTGCACCGCATCACGGGTTCGGCGCTTGCGTTCGGCGCTATCTTACTTGCTTGGTGGTTGGTGGCTCTTGCGACGGGGCACGAATATTTCAATTTGGTTCAGGGCTATGCTGGCTCGGTTGTCGGAAGGTTGGTACTGTTTGGTATCACCTTTGCGCTGATGCAACATCTTGCTTCCGGTATCCGGTATCTGTTTACAGACTCTGGCAAGCTATATGAATTGAAGTCAAATACTACGTCAGCAAAATTCACATTTGTCTTTGCGATTGTCATGACACTGGTGATATGGGCAGCCGCCTATAAAGTGATGGGAGCCTTTTGAGCATGACTGATTTTAACAATCCTCTGGCAAAAGTGCGCGGCCTCGGTTCAGCCAAGGATGGCACAGCACATTGGCTTGGCCAGCGTGTAACGGCCATTGCCAATGTTCCACTGGTTATATTTTTTGTTGTCTCATTTGTAGGCAATGCGGGCAAGGGCCACGCCGAATGGGTGGCCTGGATCAAGCAGCCGTTGGTGTCGGTTCTTTTGATCCTGTTTATCGCTAATTTCACCCATCATATGCGCTCAGGTTTGCAAGAAGTGGTGGAAGATTATGTGCATGACCACGGTACTAAATTCGCTGCTACGCTGGCGATCAAATTCAGCTGTATTTTGATCGCCGCCCTTAGCATTTTTTCTGTTTTACGTATTGCATTTGGGGGCTAGGGCATGAGCAGCGCTTATCCAATCACTGAACATACCTATGACGCTATTGTTGTGGGCGCGGGTGGGTCGGGCCTTCGGGCGACGATGGGCCTCGCGGAATCGGGCCTGAAAACTGCCTGTATTACCAAGGTTTTCCCAACGCGGTCGCACACGGTGGCCGCGCAGGGCGGTATCGCCGCCTCGCTCGGCAACATGGGCAAAGATAGCTGGCAGTGGCATATGTATGACACCGTCAAAGGGTCTGATTGGCTCGGCGACCAAGACGCGATCGAATATTTGGTGCGCGAAGCCCCAGCCGCAGTTTATGAGCTTGAGCATTACGGCGTTCCGTTCAGCCGCACCGAAGAAGGCAAAATTTACCAGCGCGCTTTTGGCGGTATGACTACCGAATTTGGTGAAGGCCCAGCGGCACAGCGCACCTGTGCAGCGGCCGACCGTACTGGCCACGCAATGCTACACGGGCTCTATCAGCAGTCGTTGAAGCATGACAGCGACTTTTTTATTGAATATTTCGCCATTGATTTGATCATGGAAGGCGGCGAATGCCGCGGTGTGATAGCGATGAATATGGAAGACGGCTCTATGCATGCCTTCCGCGGGCAATCTGTGGTGCTGGCAACCGGCGGTTATGGGCGTGCCTATTTCTCCGCCACATCAGCACATACATGCACCGGTGATGGCGGTGGCATGGCGGTGCGCGCAGGCCTGGCGATGCAAGACCTTGAGTTTGTGCAATTCCACCCAACTGGCATTTACGGCGCGGGTGTACTGATTACAGAAGGTGCACGCGGTGAGGGCGGTATTCTGATTAATTCAGAGGGTGAGCGCTTTATGGAGCGTTATGCACCATCAGCGAAAGACCTGGCCAGCCGCGATGTGGTGTCGCGTTCGATCTCAAACGAGATTCGCGAAGGCCGAGGCGTTGGCAAAGAAAAAGATCATATGTATCTGCATCTCGATCATCTTGACCCCGCGATCCTGGCTGAACGACTACCGGGTATTTCGGAATCTGCCAAGGTATTTGCTGGCGTTGACGTGACCAAAGAGCCAATTCCAATCATCCCGACCTGCCACTATAATATGGGTGGTATTCCAACCAATTACCACGGCGAGGTTATTAACCCGACAAAAGGCAACCCGGACGCGACAGTGCCAGGTTTATTTGCCGTTGGTGAGGCCGCCTGCGTATCTGTGCATGGTGCGAACCGACTCGGGTCCAACTCGCTCATTGATCTCGTTGTTTTTGGCCGCGCAACCGCTCACCGCGTTGCCGAGATCACCAAAGCAGGTGCGACGCAGAAACCACTGCCAAATGGCTACTCTGAAATGGCGCTTGGCAGGTTAGATGCAGCACGGTACGCGAAGGGTTCGGCTTCAACTGCGGAACGCCGTTTGGAAATGCAGCGTACCATGCAAAATCACTGTGCGGTGTTCCGTACGGCAGAAGTGCTTGATGAAGGCGTCAAGAAAATCGATGAAGTTGCCGCAAATATCGCGGATATCAGAACCACGGATCGCTCGCTTGTCTGGAACAGTGATTTGATTGAGACGCTGGAGCTGCAAAATCTGCTTCCTCAGGCCGTATTGACTATGCACGGTGCGGCGGCAAGAAAAGAAAGCCGCGGCGCGCATATGCATGAGGATTTCCCGGACCGGGACGACAAGAACTGGATGAAACACACGGTTTCCTGGTTTGATGGTAAGAAGGTTACTTTGGGTGATCGTCCGGTGCATGATTATACGCTCACGGAAGAAATTGAATATATCAAACCAAAAGCTCGGGTATATTAAGGGAAGGAATGATCAATGGCTGAATTTACACTTCCCAAAAACTCCGTAGTTGGCAAAGGCAAAACGGTCAAAGCTGACGGCGCGGCAAATACGAAGGCTTTCAGTGTTTATCGCTGGAATCCGGACGATGGTGAAAATCCGCGCATGGATACGTTTGAAGTTGACATGGATACATGTGGCCCGATGGTATTGGACGCGCTCATCAAAATCAAAGACGAGATGGACAGTACTGTCACTTTCAGGCGTTCGTGCCGCGAGGGTGTGTGCGGTTCGTGCGCGATGAATATCGACGGCAAAAACGGGCTGGCCTGTACCACGGCGATTGAGGATGTGAAGGGCGATGTTGCCATCACGCCGTTGCCGCATCAGGAAGTGGTGAAGGATTTGGTGCCTGATCTTACCAATTTTTATGCCCAGTATGCGTCGATTAAACCTTGGCTGGAAACCCAGAGCCCCCAGCCGGAAAAGGAACGCCTGCAATCCCCTGAGGACCGTAAAAAACTGGACGGACTATATGAGTGTATTTTGTGCGCTTGCTGCTCAACCAGTTGCCCAAGTTATTGGTGGAACGGCGACAAATATTTAGGGCCAGCAGTATTGCTGCAAGCCTACCGCTGGTTAATCGATAGCCGCGATGAAAGTGCCGGTGAGCGTCTCGATAATCTGGAAGACCCCTTCCGGCTTTATCGTTGTCACACCATCATGAATTGCTCTAACGCATGTCCCAAGGGCCTAAACCCTGCAAAAGCCATTGCTGAGACCAAAAAAATGATGGTCGAGCGCAAGGGCTGATTGTTACGGCCACAAAGAAATGATTATCATTTGGGCGTCGGTACAACATGTGCTGGCGCCCGATTTATTTTGCGTGATGGACTATTGAAGGGTTTTGATGCATTTTTTTTGTCCAGTTGCAAACTTATTTGCCAATGGGGCTTTGTTGAAAAGCAGCATTTTTGCAGGTTGGGCGGTTAAAAGCATCTTTTCACGGTCTTTGGCCACACTGCTCGGAGGGTGAAAGCGGACAATACCAACCTTGGCAGCCTAAAATAATCAACTGTTAACACATTGGCTCTACTATAGGCTAAGGACAAAATATTGCTTTATTCGGCGTGTGGTTTGCTGGCTCATACGATCGTGGAAATTCAATCGTCCATTTAAAGAGAGATTGTAGCTTGTTAGTATTCAGGGCTGTTATTAAACGCGTCATTTATGGGGGCTTGTTAGTGCTTTGCCTGAATGGACAAACATATGCCCAGGGCGCGGAAGTCGTCCTTGTCGGACAAGAGAAATCGGTAGAATTCAATAAAATTTATGAACTGATATTGAAAGATGCAGGCATTCAATACGAAATATTGGTGGTGCCAATGGGCCGGAAACGACGGATGTTTGTTGAAGGCAAAATTTTAATTGATTGTTGTACTGTGCCTGAATGGCGCAGCCGCCCAGAAGAGATAGCCAATCAAACGCACTCTGTGCCATTCTATAATTCGGCAGAGCAATACGTCTTCCATAAGGATAAGCCCATCCAAATCGTTTCCCGCAAGGATCTAAAAAACTACAGGCTTTCAATTGTGCGAGGCTACTTTTACCGAAACGAACGCTATTTTGGCGAAGTTATTGGCGCTGAAAATACGGAACAGATGATACGGCTGGTGGCCCATAAACGTGTGGAAATAGGCATAATAAACCCATTTGATTTCAAGCGCCTTCAAATGGAAGCGCCGTTACCTTTGCGTTTGGACGGAGTCCATGAAATTTCACCACTCTCTATTCGTGTTCATAAAAACCGACCCGACCTTTTGGAGCGCATCAACGGGGTCATTGAACAATATTTAGCTCGAGGTTATGTAGAGGAAATTCTGGGCCAAGCCATCGAGCGCAAAACTGAATAGCTCTACGGTAGAGGTCTGTTGGTGGGAGCCAGACCCGCTGATTTCCCATTTTATTCAAGGAATATTTCTTTAAGTTTAAGCTTGCGCTGTGGGTCAAGCCCCATTGCTGCCTCCAAATAGTGCTTGAGCGATCCAAACTTGTCATCAATAGCGCGGTAACTTGCTGTAAGAAAATCCTCTTCAACGCCAACAAGAGGAAAAACATCCGAAGGCGCAATTGTTTGTGTGGCCTTATTTGATAACCATTCGGCTATTTTGGCAGATGAAGCCTCCAGCTCAACAGCTCGATTTGTTAGCAAGAAGTCTTCCATGGTCTGGTCTTCGCTGATATCCAGCGCGCGCATTAAAAGCGCTCCGGCGATACCTGTCCGATCTTTGCCCGCTGTACAGTGAAATAGCACGGCTTTGCCTTTTTGACTATCAATCAGGGCGTCAAAAAATCGTTTTAGGCCATCCTGATTGGCAATGGGAATGGTCTCAAACGCCAATATAAATTGCTCTTTAAGCGCGTGTGCTGGAAAGTCTGTAATCGCAAGCGTCTCATACAGCTCTTTCACCCAAGCTGCGGCATTTCCGCCGATTGGAAGGGAATGATAGCCTGGTCGCCAGCCTTCTTGCCAATGTACCGGGTGTCTGATCTTTTCCGGATCAGACCTAAAATCGATCACGGTTTCGATATTGCGTGTTTTTACATCTCTGGCATCAGCGCCGTTCATTTCAGACAAATGACCAGAACGATAAATCTGCCTCCAACGGATGCGGCGTCCATCATCTGATTGGTAGCCACCCATATCACGGAAATTCTTGACGCCCGATAACGGGATTATTCGGGTGGCTGGTTCCATTTGCAGCTTCTTTCAGTTTTTGTCGTGGTGATAGGGTCGGTAGTGCGCATAGCGAGACTTGTAGACGACCCTGCCGTCAAGTGTAACTTATAGCGATTTGCATAACGTCAACTCGAATTGGCGCGTTTTTCAAAGTGAGTATGGGTTTGAAATTCTTGGGATTGAGATCAAGGGCGGTGCGTGTTAGAGGACAATTAGGCCTGACCCTAAGGAACCATCAAGGAATATTGTTCGTGCAATCAGCACATAAAAATGGCCCTCTCGCCGCGTACCGCGCCTTGGAAAAAGAAGGTGAGGTTAAGCCAGATGAAGATCAGCTTCGCATATTAGGTTATTTCGAGCGCCTTTACGGCGAATTGGAGCAGTATCCTGAAATTGCAGGGTCCTCAAAAGGGCTTTCGATTAAGAGTTGGCGATTATCGCATTTCTTTCGTTGGTCTGGCGCTGATAAAAAGCCGCCACGAGGTCTATATATATATGGCGGGGTCGGGCGCGGGAAATCCATGTTAATGGATCTGTTTTTCGATGTCGCGCCATTGAAGGCAAAAAAGCGGGTGCATTTTCACGAATTTATGCTTGATGTGCACGCGCGCATGAAGGCGTGGCGGGCTATGGGCGGCAAAGAAAGGGCGGCGCTCGGTGGGCGTGCTACTGAGGATGACCCCATTCCCCCTGTTGCGCGCCAAATGGCAACCGAGGCAACGCTGTTATGTTTTGATGAAATGCAAGTTAGCGATATCGCGGACGCGATGATCTTGTCGCGCTTGTTTCGCGAGCTTTTGGAATTGGGTGTTATTGTCGTAGCGACATCAAACCGCCTGCCCGATGATCTTTATAAAAATGGTCTCAATCGCCAATTGTTCATGCCCTTCATAGAGAAAATCAATACCGAATTTGATATATTGTGTTTGGATGGCCCAACAGATTATCGCTTTGACCGCTTGCAGGGTGTTGAGACTTATTATTCACCCGTTAATGAAGACACCACCCAAAAATTATCTGACGCGTTTTTTAGGCTAACGGACCGCGAGGTTGATAACCGCGACAAAGTGCCTTCAGCCGAGCTTTTGGTGCAGGGGCGCACACTTTTTGTGCCGAAATCGGCGCGTGGTGTGGCGGTGTTTTCCTTCAAACGTCTCTGTGTCAATCCGGTCGGTTCGGCCGATTATTTGACCATTGCGCGAGCGTATCATACGGTAATTATGGTCGCTGTACCCAGGCTCAGCAAAGAAAAACGCAACGAGGCAAAGCGATTTGTCACTTTTATTGATGCCCTTTATGAGCACGGCGTAAAATTCTTATGTTCGGCAGAGGCGCCTCCGGCGGATCTATATCCTGCAGGTGATGGTTCTTTTGAATTTGAGCGCACAGTGTCGCGGTTGATGGAAATGCAATCGCAGACATATTTGGCGCGTGGTCACGGCGTGCAGAGCTAGGCTTTGTTCGAGCTGGCAAGCAAAATGCCGTAGGAAAACGCAAACAGACTTTTTATTCTCAGATGATGGGAGCTAAACGTCGAGAGCATGGCTGGCAGGATAAATAAGAGCAGCTCTTGTAAAGTTTTTTCAATAAGGTAACGTTTCCTCAATCAATGACTGGGAAAGTAGCGCATTCATGGGTTGTCTCATTAAGGGAAACGCGCTAGTTAAATCAAATAATATTCTTTCGTTTTCAGTAAGCGGCTACATACCCATTAGTCGCCCTAACTCACGGCTGGAGCAGTTTCATGGCACGTAAAAAAATAGCGTTAATCGGTGGCGGGCAAATTGGTGGCACGTTAGCCCATCTCGCGGCACTAAAAGAGCTCGGTGACATCGTCCTTTTTGATATTGTTGAAGGCTTGCCGCAAGGTAAATGTCTGGATTTGGCCCAGTCTGCACCGGTGGAGGGTTTTAACGGCGTCATGAAGGGCGCGAACGATTATAGCGACATTGCTGGCGCTGATGTTGTTATTGTCACGGCTGGAGTTGCCCGCAAGCCGGGCATGAGCCGTGATGACTTGCTGGGCATTAATCTCAAGGTTATGAAATCAGTAGGGGAAGGCATTGGAAAACACGCGCCAGATGCCTTTGTTATTTGTATCACAAATCCGCTAGACGCCATGGTTTGGGCTTTGCAAAAATTCTCGGGCTTGCCAACGCATAAGGTATGCGGCATGGCGGGCGTCTTGGATAGTTCGCGTTTCAGTCATTTTCTTGCAGAAGAATTCAACGTTTCTGTGCAGGATGTAACGGCCTTTGTGCTGGGTGGTCACGGCGATACGATGGTGCCTTTGACACGCTATTCAACAGTAGGCGGTATTCCGGTTCCTGACCTGATTAAAATGGGTTGGTCGACGCAGGAAAAGATTGATCAAATCGTACAGCGCACCCGCGATGGCGGTGCAGAAATAGTGGGCTTGTTGAAGACAGGCTCTGCGTTTTATGCGCCCGCTACTAGCGCGATTGACATGGCTGATGCTTATCTTAAAGACAAGCGCCGCCTATTGCCGTGCGCCGCTTTCCTTTCTGGCGAGTACGGACTGAAGGATATGTATGTTGGTGTGCCGACAATCATTGGCGAAAATGGTATTGAGAAAATAGTGGAAATTGATCTCGTAGGCGAAGAAAAGTCTGGGTTTGATCATTCAGTAAATGCGGTGAAAGGTTTGATGGCGGCTTGTCAGGCCATTGATACGTCACTCACCTAAATAAATTGGGACACTCCTTAGGAACGGGATTAATATGAATATCCATGAGTATCAGGCTAAAAGCCTGTTGAAAAAATACGGCGCGCCAGTGCTTGGCGGCGGCGTTGCTTATACGGCGGCAGAAGCTGTGGACGAGGCTAAAAAATTAGGTGGCCCTGTATGGGTTGTGAAAGCACAGATACATGCGGGTGGCCGCGGCAAAGCCGGCGGCGTTAAGGTCGTAAAGTCGATAGAAGATGTTGAGGCGGTGGCTAAAGACCTGATCGGCAAAACATTGGTCACGCACCAAACGGGGCCAGAGGGCAAAGAAGTTAAGCGCGTTTATATTGAAGATGGATGCGCTATCAAAAGTGAATTTTACTTGGCTCTTCTGCTGGACCGCGCTTCAGGTCAACTGGCAATCATGGCATCCACCGAAGGCGGTATGGATATTGAAGAAGTTGCTGCAAGCACCCCTGAAAAAATATTCACGATCAAGATTAATCCGGCTGCAGGCTTGCAAGCTTATCATTCTCGGCGTGTGGCTTTTGGCCTTGGCCTTTCGGGTGCGGCTGCAAAATCCTGCCAGAAGGTGGTGGCGTCGCTGTATGAAGCCTATACCGATCTTGATGCTGCCATGCTTGAGATTAACCCGCTGGTGTTAACTGAAGACGATCAAATGGTTGTGCTGGATGCTAAAATGTCGTTTGACGGCAACGCCCTGTTCCGCCACCCAGATGTGCGTGAACTTAGGGACGAAAGCGAAGAAGACCCGAAAGAGATCGAAGCGTCCAAGTATGAGCTTAACTATATCAGCCTCGATGGCTCCATTGGTTGCATGGTGAACGGCGCCGGGCTTGCGATGGCAACAATGGATATTATCAAGCTTAAAGGCGGATCACCGGCAAATTTCCTTGATGTTGGTGGCGGTGCTACAAAAGAGCGCGTGACCGAGGCCTTTAAAATCATTTTATCGGATCCCAATGTGGAAGGTATTCTTGTGAATATCTTTGGTGGCATTATGCGCTGCGATGTGATCGCGGAAGGCGTGGTCTCTGCTGCACGTGAAGTGGCGCTGTCCGTACCACTTGTGGTTCGTCTAGAGGGCACTAACGTCGAACTTGGTAAACAAATTATGGCAGACAGTGGCTTGCCTATTATCTCTGCTGACGATCTGAATGACGCGGCTGAAAAGGTCGTTAAGGCCGTGAAGGAGGCTTCGTAATGGCTGTTTTGGTAGGAAAAAATACGAAGGTAATTTGTCAGGGTTTTACGGGCGCACAAGGCACGTTCCACTCTGAGCAAGCAATCGCTTACGGCACGAATATGGTGGGTGGCGTAACCCCAGGTAAAGGCGGCGCCAAGCACCTTGATCTGCCAATTTTTAATACGGTTGCTGAAGCGCGCGAAGTAACAGATGCTAATGCTTCGGTTATTTATGTGCCGCCGCCGTTTGCCGCAGACGCCATCCTGGAGGCGATTGACGCCGAAATTGCGCTGGTTGTTTGTATTACCGAAGGCATTCCGGTATTGGATATGGTGCGTGTTAAACATGCTCTGCGGAATTCCGGAACCCGGCTAATCGGCCCGAATTGCCCAGGCGTGATTACGCCAGGAGAATGCAAGATTGGTATTATGCCGGGCCATATTCATAAGCCGGGTAATGTTGGTATCGTATCACGATCAGGCACGCTTACCTATGAAGCCGTTGCGCAGACAACAGCTGCAGGCCTTGGCCAAAGCACTTGCATTGGCATCGGCGGCGATCCGGTAAACGGCACGAATTTTATCGATTGTCTCGAGATGTTCTTGGCTGACGCTGCAACAGAGAGCATCATCATGATCGGTGAAATTGGTGGCTCAGCCGAAGAAGAAGCTGCAGAATTCCTGAAGCAAAGCAAAGTGAAAAAACCTGTTGCAGGGTTTATTGCTGGCCGTACAGCGCCTCCGGGTCGCACGATGGGTCATGCAGGAGCTATTGTGTCGGGTGGCCAAGGCGGTGCCGAGGATAAAATTGAAGCCATGCGCTCTGCGGGTATCATCGTATCCGACAGTCCTGCGGGCCTCGGCACGACATTACTTAAAGCAATTGGTGCTTAACGTTTAACAGAGGGGCGCGGGCGTAATTCCCGCGCCGATTTGCCAATGGGTGCAGACTTGGACAGTATCGCTGCTTTGGAGGGCGTTAGCCCGCAGTTCGTTGAAACGCTTTACGCACAGTATAGTGCAGACCCCGCCTCAGTGGATCAGGGCTGGCAGGATTATTTTTCCACGCTTGAAACGGGCATTTCCACTGCGGGCCCAAGTTGGGCCCGCAGTGACTGGCCGCTTCGGCCTGACGACGATCTGACAACGGGCCTTGATGGTTCGGATATGTTCATTGAAGCGGTGGCCAAGGTCGAAAAAGTTTCTGCAGTATCGGCGGCGGATGTGCGCTCGGCAACGATCGACAGTATCCGCGCTTTGATGATGGTACGGACCTACAGGGTGCGTGGGCATCTGGTCGCAAACCTTGACCCACTTGGCCTTGAAGAACGGCCGATGCATACTGAACTTGAGCCCGGCACCTATGGTTTTGGCCCCGGCGACATGGACCGCCCGATCTTTATGGACGGCGTTTTGGGGCTTGAGACCGCAACGATCCGCGAAATTCTTGTTATCTTGAAGCGGACTTATTGTTCGAACTTCGGCGTTGAATTTATGCATATTAATGATCCGGAAGAAAAATCCTGGATTCAGCGCAAAATTGAAGGCCGTGACAAAGAAATTCAGTTCAGTGATCGTGGCAAAATTGCCATCCTCAACAAGTTGATCGAGGCCGTTCAGTTCGAACGGTTTTTAGGCAAAAAATTTACGGGCACCAAACGATTTGGTCTGGACGGCGGCGAAGGCATGGTGCCTGCTCTGGAAGGCATTATGAAAACCGGCGGCCAGATGGGGCTTAAGGAAATTGTCATTGGCATGCCGCATCGCGGGCGCTTAAATGTGCTCGCCAATGTGATGCAAAAACCTTACCGCGCGATCTTTAACGAATTTAGCGGGGGCTCGGCTAAACCTGAGGATGTGCAGGGCTCTGGCGATGTGAAATATCATCTTGGCACCAGTGCAGACCGTGAATTTGACGGCAATAAAATCCATCTTTCCTTGAATGCCAATCCGTCGCACCTCGAAGCCGTGAACCCGGTGGTGATAGGCAAGGTACGGGCCAAGCAGGAAATGAAGGGAGATGCCGAGCACAATGATACGCTGTCGCTGCTGCTGCACGGTGATGCAGCATTCGCGGGGCAGGGCATTATTTCTGAGTGTTTTGGCATGTCGGGTCTGCGTGGTTATAATACCGGTGGCACAATCCATTTTATTGTTAATAATCAGATTGGTTTTACAACCAGCCCACAATTTGCGCGCTCTAGTCCATACCCATCTGACGTGGCTAAAATGGTGCAAGCCCCTATTTTTCACGCGAACGGCGATGATCCGGAAGCTGTTGTTTTTGCTACCAAGCTGGCGACTGAGTTTCGCATGGAATTTAAGCGCGATGTGGTGGTTGATATGTTTTGTTATCGCCGTTTTGGCCATAACGAATCTGATGAACCCGCTTTCACCCAGCCGCTAATGTATGCAGCAATTAAAAATCATCCCAGTGTGGTGAAATTGTATGCCGACAAATTGATTGCCGAGGGCGTAATCAGTGCCGAGCAATTTGCGAGCATGGAAGCTGAATTTATCAGCTATCTGGAAGACGAATTTAATGCGTCGAAAGATTATAATGTTAATAAAGCGGACTGGTTTGAGGGTAAATGGGAAGGCCTTGGCCTGGCAGATAAAGACGAAGAAAAACGTAGGGCAGAAACTGGTGTTGCCGAGATTATGCTGCGTGAAGTTGGCGAGCAAATTACCACTATCCCCGAGCAATTTAATATCCATCGCACCTTGAAACGTGTGCTCGATACCAAACACCGCATGTTCGAAGAAGGGCATGGCTTTGACTGGGCCACGGCTGAGGCCATGGCGTTTGGGTCCTTGCTTCGCGAAGGTTTCGGCGTTCGTCTATCTGGACAGGACTGTGGGCGGGGTACGTTTAGCCAGCGTCACGCAGTGTTTGTCGATCAGAAAACTGAAGCCCGCCATGTGCCCTTGAAGCATATTAATCCTGATGCGCATTTTGAAGTGCTGGATAGCCATCTCTCCGAATTTGGGGTGATGGGATTCGAATATGGGTATTCAACCGCAGAACCTAATAGCCTGACATTATGGGAAGGCCAGTTTGGCGATTTTGCCAATGGTGCGCAGATTATTATCGATCAATTTATTTGCTCGGCTGAGTCTAAATGGCTGCGCATGTCTGGGCTGGTTCTTTTGTTACCGCACGGCTACGAAGGCCAAGGACCAGAGCATTCATCTGCCAGGCTTGAGCGCTATCTGCAACTATCGGCAGAGGATAATTGGCAAGTTGTAAATTGCACGACACCCGCCAATTATTTCCATGTGCTAAGACGGCAAATGCACCGCAGTTTCCGAAAGCCCCTAGTGATCACAACACCAAAATCGCTGCTACGGCACAAACGCTGTGTGTCCAGCCTTGACGAATTTGGCCCAGGGTCTCAGTTCCACCGGGTGCTTTGGGACAATGCACAAAGCCATCCAGAGGATTCAATCGCTCTGAATGCCGATGATCAAATCAAACGGGTTATTCTTTGCTCTGGAAAGGTTTATTTTGATCTTCTTGACGAGAGGGATAAGCGCGAGCAGACAGATACATATATTCTGCGTGTTGAGCAGCTTTATCCGTTTCCGATAAATGCACTTTCTGTAGAATTGTCACGTTTTAAGAATGCTGAAAATGCTATTTGGTGCCAGGAAGAGCCCAAAAATATGGGCTCATGGTCCTATATTCATGAGCGAATTGAAGCTGTACTTACAAAGATTGCGTTGCCAGTGTCGCGGCCGCGCTATGCCGGTCGCCCTGCAAGTGCATCAACGGCGACAGGCTTGGCCTCCAAACACGCAATCCAACAAACAGCGCTTGTTGATCAAGCACTCACAGATTAATCGATAGGGCAGGAGCAGACCCAATGGCAATCGAAGAAATTGTAATCCCGCAAATGGGCGAAAGCATCGCCGAGGGATCAATAGGTAATTGGCTCAAAGCCGTCGGTGAAACCGTCGCGCAGGACGAGCCTATTGTTGAAGTAGAAACCGATAAGGTGGCGATGGAAGTGCCAAGCCCCGTGGCTGGCGTGCTGATTGAACAGGTCGTTGCCGAAGGTGATACCGTTGAAATTGGGGCTTTGATTGCACGCATTGATACGGAAGGGGTTGCGTCGGTTGCTGCTAAGCCAGCAGCTGCGGCATCATCTTCGCCAGCGATGTCGGAGCCACCGGCTGCTGCTGTACCTGCACCAGTTGCAACGGCAACGGCTGCGCCGCAAGCGCTGATGCCCATGTCGCCAGCGGTGCGCCGCATTGTTGAAGATTACAATCTTGATCCAGCCTCTATTGTTGGAACCGGCAAAGATGGCCGCTTGACCAAATCAGATGTATTGACTGCGGTTGAAAGTGGCAAAGCGCGCACAATGTCTGCGCCTGCCGCAGTTGCGGCAACCCCTGCAGGACCGCGTGAAGAACGGGTAAAAATGACCCGACTCAGGAAAACCATCGCAGCTCGGCTTAAAGATGCGCAAAATACCGCTGCAATGCTTACGACCTTTAACGAGGTGGACATGAGTGCGGTAATGGCGGCGCGGGCAAAATATAAAGATCTGTTTGCCAAGAAGCATAATATCAAGCTTGGCTTTATGAGCTTTTTCACCAAAGCTTGCTGTTTGGGTCTGCGAGAAATCCCTGCAGTTAATGCCCAGATCGAAGGCGAAGAAATTGTCTATCGCAATTACGCCAATATCGGGGTTGCTGTATCAGCTCCAAACGGCCTTGTTGTACCTGTGTTGAAAGATGCGCAGGACATGGGTTTTGCCGAAACCGAACTGGCGATTGCCAATTTTGGCAAGAAAGCCAGAGATGGGAAGTTAACGGTCGCTGATATGCAGGAAGGCACTTTCACCATTTCGAATGGTGGGATTTTTGGCTCTTTGATGTCGAGCCCTATCCTGAATGCGCCGCAGTCCGCTATTTTGGGTATGCATAAAATACAGGAACGTCCGGTCGTAGAAAATGGCCAGATTGTTATCCGCCCGATGATGTATTTGGCGCTTTCTTATGATCACCGGGTTATTGATGGCCGCGAAGCAGTGACATTCCTTGTGCGCGTGAAAGAAGCCCTTGAGGATCCGACACGTCTACTGCTTGATATGTAGGCTGCCTGTGTTTTTCTGAATTCTGATTTTTCTGAATTCAATAGGTCTCTAAATTAAAGGACAAGTAGATGGCTGATACGTTTGATGTTGTGGTGATTGGCGCTGGCCCTGGGGGGTATGTTGCTGCCATTCGTGCAGCGCAACTAGGGCTGAAAACGGCCTGTATTGAAAAACGTGAAACGCTGGGCGGTACATGCTTGAATGTGGGTTGTATGCCGTCAAAGGCGCTTTTACATGCATCGCATCTTTATGAAGAAGCCGGCCATGATTTCGAGAAATTCGGCCTTAGCGTTACCGGGCTGTCCTATGATATTGAGAAGATGTTGGCTGCAAAAAATGAAACGGTAAAGGGATTAACCGGCGGCATTGAGTATCTATTCAAGAAAAATAAGATCGAATGGATCAAAGGTGCGGGTAAATTTTCGGCCAAAGATACAATCGAAGTAGCATTGAATGACGGCGGTACGTGCACTATTACAGCCAAAAACACAATCATCGCAACTGGCAGCGACGTGGCCGTGCTTTCTGGCGTAGAAATCGACGAGAAAGTGGTTGTGTCCTCCACGGGTGCGCTTGATCTGAACCCCGCACCCAAAAGCATGCTGGTGATTGGCGGAGGTGTTATCGGACTGGAGCTAGGCTCAGTTTGGCGCAGGCTCGGCGCAGAGGTGACCGTTGTTGAGTTTATGGATCAGCTTCTGCCGGGTATGGATATGGAGGTCAGAAAAACCTTTGGTCGTATTCTTAAAAAACAAGGCATGACCGTACATCTTTCAAGTAAAGTCACGTCGGTCGAAAATACAGGTAGCAGTGCCAAAGTTACGTTTGAACCGGTCAGCGGCGGTGAAGCAACGGTGGTGGAAACCGATGTTGTATTGGTGGCCGTTGGGCGCAGACCCTATACAGAGGGGCTTGGGCTTGAGACCATTGGCGTTGACATGGACGAGCGCTCGCGCATTAAAACCGGCCCTGATTTTTCTACAAATGTTTCCGGTGTATGGGCGGTTGGTGATGTTATTATTGGTCCTATGCTTGCCCACAAAGCCGAAGATGAAGGTGTCGCCGTCGCTGAAAATATCGCGGGTCTCACTGGTTATGTAAACCATGATGTAATCCCTGGCGTGGTTTACACATACCCTGAGGTTGCGGCTGTTGGTAAAAGCGAAGATGACCTTAAAGCAGAAGGCACAGCCTATACCGTAGGAAAGTTCCCTTTCACCGCCAACAGCCGAGCAAAAGCAAACATGGCGACCGAAGGATTTGTCAAAATACTGGCCGACAAAAATACCGACCGTATTTTGGGCGTGCATATCATTGGTGCCGACGCAGGCAATATGATTGCCCAAGCAGCAACCGCGATGGAATTCGGCGCATCCGCCGAGGATATTGCCCTAACCTGCCACGCGCACCCGACGGAAACGGAAGCCATGAAAGAAGCGGCTTTGGCTGTGCACAATCGCACCATTCATATGTAGTCTTTGGTCAGCGACGACGATAGCCCCGGGTTTTTCCGGGGCTTTTTTATGTGGGGCCTGACCCCAGTTTGGCGTTGAACTCGAGTAGCAAAGAGCGAGTCGTTTCACCGTTGATTTTAGGCCATGCGTGCCCCCCTGGTGCCGTTCAGTGCGCAACTCGAAAACTTTGCTTTTGAGAATATTTCTTTTCTATCTTTAGACGCGCTCGATCCGACATTGATAACAGTTATATTGAGCTGTTCGAACATGCAGGTAGGCCACATCCGGTTCTTCCAACATTTCAGCGCACTGTTGCTCTAATTCCAGCGTAGGGACCAAGCGTGCGGTCTGATATTGAATGCGGTTATCAGTGTTATAACCACGCACCAATAGCGTTTGCCAGCGGTTGAACATTGAAGGTAGGCCCGCCGTTTCATTATGACGTTCACATTCACGGCCATGCAGGAAAATTGGGCCCAATTCGGCATACGGCTGCAAGTCATCGAAGGGGCGATAAGCCAGCACAAGTTTTTCAGCTCCTTCTTCGATGGTCTTAAGGCAGTGGCGGCATGGGTTTCCTGGGCCGGAGGAGATGTGCCTTTCAGGCGTTTGGCCGTTTGCATCCAGTGCGCCGCGCTGGTAAGCGCGGGCTTGAGCTGTAGGCATGGCGAGGGTGCGAAAATTGGTCATCCGTTTTCTCCTGTGGGTTCAGAGCGGTACAAGCCGTAGGGAAGGGGCAACGCCCGGCTATGATTTGGGCGCAAAAATGAGGTTCATAGTTCAGGGTCAAGTTAAAGTGCCAGCAAAGCGCCTTCGTGCTTCAGCAGCCATTCTTTGCGTGCCAGTCCACCAGCATAGCCAGTTAACGAGCCATCTGCGCCAATCACCCTGTGGCAGGGATAAAGCAGGCAAACGGGGTTTCTTCCATTAGCGCGGCCAACTGCACGAGGGCTGGAGCCGAGGCTTTTCGCAATGGCGCCGTAACTGGAGGTGGCACCGGCGGGAATATTTTTTAGGGCGTGCCAAACCGTTTGCTCAAAAATTGTTCCGATCGGCGTTGATGCAAGGTTGTTGAGCGCGTCTCGGTCCCCATCAAAATACCGTTTGAAAGCGCCAGAAATAGCGGCTGGTGGATCGCCCTTTTTGATTATCGCCCCCGCATAATATTGGCCTAATTGTTTTGCGACCCGTGCTTCGTGGTCGGCGAACTCGCAGATGACAATATTATTAGCCTCTAGCGCCAGCGTAATCTGTCCAATTGGGCTATCTACTGAGCAAAGCAACAGGTTAACGGGCATGGCTTTTCCTCCATTCGGTGGGGCTTTGATTGTATGCAATTTTGAAAGCAGCATTGAATCTTCTCAGGCTTTGAAATCCTGCAGAAAATGCGATGTCAGCTATGGGGGCATCTTGGTCTTTGAGCAAACTTGTAGCCAACCCCAGCCGGTTATCCATTTTTACAGCCATCGGGGTTTTGCCTAAATGCGCCTGAAACAGCCGCCTGAGATGGCGGTCGCTGACCCCTAGTTTTTCTGCAAGACCGGCCAAACTGTCTGGCCCGTCTCCCTGCGCAAGTAGCCGCAGAGCTCGAGATATTGTGGCTCCAGTGCCTTCCCACGCCGGGCTTCCTGGCCTGCTTTCAGGGCGGCAGCGTTTGCAGGCTCGAAACCCCGCAAGCTGTGCCGTGGATACATCTGAAAAATACAACACATTTTCGGGCTTTGGTTTGGGCGCCGGGCATATAGGTCTGCAGTAAATACCGGTCGAGGTTACGCCAAAAAAAAGCTGTCCATCATAGCGCTTGTCGCGGTTTACCAGAGCCTCATAAAGGATATGTCGTCGATTATTTTCCATGTCGAGATCATAACGCATCATTGCTGCCATGGCTCGCCGTTTTCGGACTTCTATGTGAAACTATATCGCGGTCTGGGGCTATAAGCCGTTAAACAGACGGCCCGCGAATGCCAGTGCCAAGGCCATGAATAGGAATGGTTTCAAGGCTAGGCGAGGGGCCTTGCCGGTGGCACGAATGGTTTGAAAGTAACGCACAGCCGCGAGACCGCTAAAGACAACAGATGCGGCGCAGGAAACGGCAGTAGCGATTATTTGAATATCAAGTTGTTCGAACACGCCGCGTAGCCTGTATAGAGCATATAAGAGCAGGGCGCTCAGGAACGCCATCGATGCATAGAGCGCAGTAAGTGTCCAGCCGCGAAACCGGTCAAGATCGCCTGAAGACCAGTGGGTCATAGATAGTAACTTCCTATTCAGAGTTTGCACGTGGCCCATAGGGGGTACAATGCTCAGGCAGTTATAGTTGCCTAAAATTACACGCGGCGGAAGGCCTTATCATAAACTTCTTTCAGTCGCGCACTATCTACCTCGGTGTAAACCTGCGTAGCCCGAAGGTCCGCATGGCCTAACAACTCCTGAATGGTTCTAAGGTCGCCGCCACGCGACAATAGGTGTGTCGCAAAGCTGTGCCGAAGGGCGTGCGGAGTGGCGCTGTCGGGTAGGCCTAGCGCAGTGCGAACTTTCTGCATGGCCGCTTGCACCGCGCGCGCGCCGAGCCGTCCGCCGCGCATAGCAAGAAATAAAGGTGATTGTACATCGATATTGTAGGGGCACAAACGCACATATGTATCTACGGCGCTGTGGATGATGGGCAACAGAGGTACGATCCGTTCTTTCCCTCGTTTTCCGACTATGCGCATGCTATCGGTATCGGGTATATCCATACCATTCAGCGCCAATGCTTCACCCACCCTCAGTCCACAGCCATATAACAGAATGACAATAGCGATATCGCGGGCGGCAACCCAATCGTCGACAGCAAAATCGCCGATGGTTTCAATGACGGCAAGCGCGCTTTCTTCGGTTAAGGGGCGCGGTACACGGTGTGGTAATTTAGGCCCCTGAACTGCCTTGATAGCGTCGTTTTCAAATCCTTCGACGCGGGCGAGATAACGGTAAAAATTACGAATGGATGAAAGCGCCCGAGCCGCTGTGCGGGCTGAAACATTGTCGCTTCGACGGGATGCTAAAAACGCACGGAAGTCTGTTACTTTAAGCGACGCTAAGGTAGCAGTTGATATATCCGCCCCCCTGTAATTTTGTAGAAAACTGAAGAAATCGCCAAGGTCGCGGCTATATGCCTGCACTGTATGGTTGGAAACGCGCCGTTCACTTATAAGGTATCGCCGCCAGCGTAAAACACATTTTGATGCCTCGTCCGTGAGGCAATTTAAATTGCTGCCATGGGGCTCTTCTGTGGTGCTTTGGGCCAAGTTCAGAGACTCGGGAACCTGATGTGGCCCAAAAACCGCGAAAGCGACGGCATGTTTTTGCTCGCGCTGCGTATTTGAAATTTTGTTTTCTCGATCTTCATAACATCTTCAATACGACGATCCAGAAAGGACCAGGTATCCTCATATCCTTCGCTGTCGTCGTTCAGCCAATAAAGCAGAACTGCACTATAAACAGCGCTTAGTGTCATGCGTTTAGTATACCAATTATGATCAGTGGATGTATCACCCGCTGCGCGCCAGATCGTATCAGCGGTGCGCCACACTGCCTTGGGTCCTAAGGCGATATTTTGCGGCAACGCAAACGCTGACAGGGTACGGCGAACGATTTCGCGGTTGTCGGCTTGTTGTTCCAGACGCGTGCGCAGCGCGAGCGTGATTCGGTCCCTGATTTTCATTGAGGACAAATCCATGTCAGCCAGTGCTGTAGACAGTTGGCGGTCAATAGCCTGTAGATGCATCTCTAGCGCGTCAACAGCGCCGCCCGGAAATGCAAGCTCCGCCATTTCGGCAGAAATTCCAAGATCTTCGGCGCCAAGTTTAAGTGCCGTGGCGCTCCAGCCATCAAAGGCTATGTGCGGGATCATCGCCGCAAGCAGTGGCGCTTGCATCTCTTGCGGGGTCAGATCTTTGTTGCTTGCTTTGCCCATTGCAGTCGTTTCCGTGATTGGGATTCCGATTCGTGTGAATTCTTTGTATTGTCTGAAATTCATACCACCAAAAAGCTGGCTGCGCGAGGGACATAGTGCCGCATTTTGCCTTTTGCCCGCACTTCTGCTATGATTTTGCCATGTAAAGAGACCATGAGCGGGCTTTATTAAGGCAACGCACCAATTTCTTTGTGTTTTACCTTGTGCGGTCGGCGAGGCTTTGTTATACGGCGCGTGCCCTGCAAGTGTACAGCTAGCTTGTTACTTGTAAATTATGGCTTTGAAAGGAGTGAGAAACCCATGGAGGTTTCCGTTCGAGATAATAATGTGGACCAAGCTCTTCGTGCGCTGAAGAAAAAACTTCAGCGTGAAGGTGTTTACCGCGAAATGAAAATGCGTCGCTTCTTCGAAAAGCCCTCTGAAAAGAGAGCCCGTGAGAGAGCTGCTGCGGTGCGTCGTGCGCACAAACTAGAACGTAAGCGCTTAGAGCGTGATGGCGTAATACCACGAACCACTACATAAAGGTTTGTGGTGCAGATTTTAAAAACCCCTTGGTGCAATAGCGCCGAGGGGTTTTTTATTTGGGGCGCGATTATTCGCGGGCTTCCCATATCACCAAGCCAAAGACAAAACCAGACAGCATAAGGCCTGCTGTCATTAGTGGTAGTCGTTCTGTGTCTTTGATTTCGCTCAAGTGCCAAGGGCAGCAGCGTACGGCGCGCGAAAAGAAAAAGGCGGCACCCATTCAAATGGGGGCCGCCCGGAGGAGTTTGTCAGGCTGGTTTGTTATTCTGAGATATCAAATTTGATGCCTTGTGCGAGCGGTAATTCGCGGCTGTAGTTCACCGTTGATGTCTGACGGCGCATATAAGCGCGCCAAGCGTCTGAGCCACTTTCGCGTCCGCCGCCGGTTTCTTTTTCACCGCCAAATGCGCCGCCAATTTCGGCCCCTGATGTGCCGATGTTTACGTTAGCAATACCGCAGTCTGAGCCGCCCGCCGCGATAAAGCCTTCGGCTTCACGCACGTCCGTGGTGAAGATAGAAGAGGAAAGGCCTTGTGGTACGCCGTTCTGGATCGCCATGGCTTCTTCGAAGTCGCTGTATTTGACGATGTAAAGGATCGGCGCAAAGGTTTCCTCGCACATGCTCGGTGTTTGGCTGCCCAGCTCAACAATGGCTGGTTTTACATAAAACCCATCCGGGAATTCGTCTGCAAGCGTGCGGCCACCGCCTGTTACAGTGCCCCCTTCAGCGCGGGCTGCGTCAAGGGCCTTTTCCATCGCATTGAATGACAGTTCATCGATTAGCGGGCCTACGAGGGTGCCCGTTTTTAGGGGATCACCAATGCAGATGCCCGCATAGGCTTTTTTGAGCCGTGGCAGGAGGCTATCATATATGCTTTCATGTACGATCACACGGCGCGTTGATGTGCAGCGTTGGCCCGCAGTGCCAACGGCGCCAAATACAATGCCAGGGATCGCCATATCCAAATCAGCAGAAGGTGCCATGATAATGGCGTTATTGCCGCCAAGCTCAAGGATGCATTTGCCGAAACGTTCAGCAACAATAGGGCCAACCTGACGGCCCATACGGGTTGAACCCGTGGCAGAAATAAGGGCCATACGTGGATCAGCGACCATCTGTTCACCGATGTCGCGCTTGCCTTGGATAACGGCAGAGAGGCCTTCGGGCGCATCATCGCCAAATTTTGCAATTGCGCGTTCCAACAAGATCTGGCAGGCAGCCGCTGTCATGGGTGTTTTTTCAGACGGTTTCCAAATGCAGGGGTCACCGGCGGCAAGCGCCAATGCAGTATTCCATGCCCAAACAGCGACAGGGAAGTTGAAGGCCGAGATAATGCCAACAGGCCCAAGCGGCTGCCAATATTCGCGCATATGGTGGCCGGGTCGTTCAGACGCGATAGTGAGGCCATGAAGCTGGCGCGAGACGCCCACTGCAAATTCGCAGATGTCGACCATTTCCTGCACTTCGCCTTTGCCTTCTTCGAGGATTTTGCCGCATTCCGCGGTCACTAAGGCACCAAGCGCGTCTTTGTGGGTGCGCAGTTCTTCGCCCAGCAAGCGAACAAGTTCGCCCCGACGCGGCGCTGGCACAGTGCGCCATGCTTTGAAGGCTTTGCTGGCTTTCGCTATTTTAGCATCCACCGTTTCAGCGGTATCCATTTGAATGCGACCCATCAGGCCACCGTCGATGGGTGAATGAACATCAAGGTCGCCGTTTTTAAATTGTGTCGGGTCGATGCCTAATTGGTTTAGGATGTCAGCTACACGGGCTTGCATCGGGTATACTCCTTAAAAGCTATTTGTTTCTGAGGCCGGAAAGCGTGGCGGTTGGGCCAATGGCTTCCGGGTCAATCGTAATTTCGATAAGGGCGGGTTTGTCCGCTGCTCGGGCAGCAGCAAGCGCTGCCGGGAACTCTTCTGTTTTTTCTACACGCGCCGCATGCAGACCGAAGCTTTGTGCAAACAATATAAAATCAGGGTTGGTAAGTTCGGTGCCCGAAACGCGCGCTGGGTAGTCACGTTCCTGATGCATGCGGATAGTGCCATACATTCCATTGTTAAACACTAGGAATATAACACCGGTATTATAGCGTGCAGCGGTTGCCAGTTCCATGGCACTCATCATAAAACAGCCATCGCCTGAACAAGCAATCACAGTTTTTTCGGGGTGCACAACCTTGGCGGCAATGGCTGCGGGCACACCGTAACCCATTGCCCCCGATGTGGGTGCTAGCTGGGTTGGGAATGTGCGGTAGCGGTAAAATCTATGCAGCCAAGCGGCATAATTGCCTGCTCCATTGCAAAAGATGGTGTCCGCAGGCAGAGTTTCGCGCATATGCTGGTACAGTGCGGCAACTTTTACATCACCAGGGTTATCGGTTGGCTCTGTCCAGCTTTCAAAGGAAGCTCTGCTTTCTTTGGTGCTGTCGGCCCATTTGGCTGAGCCCTCCAGCTTCATATCGGCAAGCGCGGGCGCAAGGGTTTGCGGGGTGGCGTTAATCGCCAGGTCGGGCTGATAAACGTGCCCTAGTTCTTCTGCGCCCTGATGCACATGAATAAGTGTTTGTTTCGAAACCGGTACGTTAAGGCGAGCATAGCCGCCTGTTGTCATTTCGCCGAGCCGAGCCCCGAGGACCAAAAGTACATCAGCGTCTTGCATGCGTTTCACCAACGCCGGATTTGCGCCAATGCCCATGTCGCCAATGTAATTGGGGTGGTTATTATCAAAGCGATCCTGACAGCGAAAAGAGACCGTAACCGGCAAGTTGTTATTTTCCGCAAATTTCTGAACTTGCGCCACGGCATCGTTAGACCAGCCGCTGCCCCCCAGCATTACCAGCGGCCGCTCAGATTTTTCCAGCATTGCCTTTGTTTCCGCAAGATCAAGCGGTGACGGATGTGCAAGTGCAGGCTTGTAGGGGATGCTTGGTTGCGGTGTACATAATTGCCGAAGCATATCTTCTGGCAGCGCCAACGCAACTGGCCCCGGCCTGCCTGAAGTAGCGACGCGGAAAGCGCGGCCAACATATTCAGCGATGCGTGATGCGTCGTTAATCTCGGCGGTCCATTTGGTCACTTCAGAGAGAAACCGCCGATAGTCGATTTCCTGAAACGCTTCGCGGTCCACCTGATCAGCCGCCACTTGGCCGATGAGAATGATCATCGGTGTACTGTCCTGAAAGGCAGTATGCAAGCCGATGGCCGCGTGGGTGGCGCCCGGCCCGCGAGTGACAAAACAAATGCCAGGTTCGCCCGTCAGTTTGCCGTATGCTTCGGCCATGTTAGCGGCACCTGCCTCATGACGGCAGGTGATAAATTTTAGGCTGTCTGCGGTATCGTGCAGCGCGTCGAGCGCCGCCAAATAGCTTTCGCCGGGCACGCCAAAAGCTGTTTTAGCCCCGTTCGTGATCAGGGCTTCGATTAAAGCTTGCCCGCCGGTTATTTGTTTTTCTGACATCCCCGGTCCTTCAGGTTTGCAGAGGCGCTTACGCCCCTACTTCTACTGAACTGGCATAAGCGCTACCAAAACGGTTTTCAATAAAATCATTGAAATTGGTATCTTCTTGGCGAACAAAGCCTTTTTGTGGAAGCTTGCCGTTTGCCAACAGGTCCAGCATCGTGCAAATTCCAGATGCCGTGGTGATTTGAATGGCACTAAAACGCTTGCCGGCAATATCACGAGCATAGACTTTGTGAGCATATGTTTCCTGAATGAAACGCCCATCTTTTTCGCCAGACACATTGACAAAAACCAAGACCACATCCTGCATGGTGATCGGCAGCGCATGTTCGAAAATATCCTTCATCAGGTCTTGGCGTTCCTGCAAGCGCAAATCCTGTAGTAACAGTTTCAGGATATCACGGTGGCCCGGATAGCGCACAGTACGGTAGTTCAGGTTATTGACCTTGCCCTCCAGCGTTTCACACAGCGTACCAAGGCCGCCTGATGTGTTGAAGGCTTCATACTCGATGCCATCAAGGCTGAAATGCTCGAGTTCCTCTAATGGTGGCACTTCGGTAAGTTCACCGTTCACAATCGCTTCGCACGGATTGCAATATTCATTGATCAGGCCATCGGTGGACCATGTGAGGTTATATTTAAGGGAGTTTGACGGATATTTGGGCAGTGCGCCGACCCGCATATGCACGTTTTGCAGGCTATCAAAGCCCTTGGCCAAATCGTATGCGACGATGGATATAAAGCCTGGCGCGAGGCCACACTGAGGTACAAATGCGCTTTCGCTGTCTTTAGCCAATTCGCGTGTGAGCCGTGTGCTTTCAACATCTTCGGTAAGATCAAAATAATGCACTCCAGCAGCTTTTGCTGCCGGGGCTATCACGCGAGTCATGGTGTAGGGGCAAGCTGACAAGACTGCATATTTACCGGCGAGTGCCGCTGCCATGGCCGCCGCGTCTGACGCATCAAGGACAAGCGTAGATACCGCCTCGTGCTTTGGCATGCGTTCAAGGGCGCGCTCACTGATATCGGCAACTGTAACATGATAATCACCAGATTCAGCCAACATTATAGAGATCATTTCGCCGATCTTGCCGGCCCCCATTAACAGGACTTTTTTCATCGCATAACTCCCCGGAATAAACAGATACCCAGGGCGCACTTCGAGGCGACTGGGAAAACACAAGATTGCGCTAGCCTATGGGGCTGAACCGTCGATTTAAATAGACATAATGCACAATTTGACTATAAACATATGACAAATTAACGGAATTAGCGGTAAATTGATGCATGGATGATCGAGACAAAAAATTATTGGCAGAACTTCGCGGCAATGCACGGCTTTCCCTAAGTGCGCTCGCCCGTATTCTCGGGCTCTCTCGCTCAACCGTGCAGGACCGGATATCCAAGCTTGAACGCTGCGGTATCATTGCAGGATATACGGTGCGATTGGGGCAGGACTATGCTGCACGTGAAATCAGGGCGCAGGTGATGCTTAAGATTGTGCCGAAAGCACAAGATGAAGTGGTCTCTTTTTGCCGAAAGCAGCCTGCAGTTACGGAGCTACACACGATTTCAGGCGAATATGATCTTGCGGCGGAGTTGCGGGCTGAAACGCCAGCTGCGTTGGACGCCGCCATTGATGCCATCGCGCTTTTGAAAGGTGTTGAACGCACACAAACCAGCGTTATTCTTTCAACCAAATTTGAACGGACGCGTTAGCATTTCACTGAAGTGTGAAAAAGGGTGAATGTGCAGTTTCACTTGAAGCTGATAGAAAAGTGGCTGATAAAGTTTTAACGGCGATGCGACAAGAGATTATGACATTGAATAATACCAACATTCCAAGTCCGGTTATTGCGGCAAAATTATGCAGCGCGGCAAGCTATGGCAGTATTCAGCCTGTTGCCCGGGGTGTATCCATTGTGCTTGCCAAAAATCCCAAGGATTATACTGGTCCAGGCACCAATACATATATTGTCGGTGACGACACAGTTTGGATCATTGACCCAGGCCCTGAGTGCGAGGCCCATGTGGATGCCGTGATGGAAGCGGTTGGCGGGCGCAAGGTAGCAGGTATTTTTGTAACGCATACCCACATTGATCATAGCCGTGCTGCCATCCCATTGAAGCTGCGGACAGGGGCGAAAACATATGGTTTTGGTGCGCTTTCTGCAGATATTCTGGCGCTGACAGAAGAAGATGTAGACGCTGATTTTGTACCTGATGTAGCGCTTTCTGACGGCCAGTTACTGGGCGAGGGGGATTGGCAGATGCTGGCGCTTCATACGCCCGGCCATTTTCCCAATCACATGGGATATATGTTGCCTCACAAGGGCATCTTATTTTCTGGCGACCATGTGATGGGTTGGTCGACCACTGTCGTGGTGCCGCCGCTTGGTAATATGGCCGAATATCTTTCCAGCCTGGATAGGCTTGAAGCCGTGGGCGCGCATTTGATGTTGCCGAGCCACGGTTTGGCAGTAGAGGAGCCCACAACACGCATCCGCGAAGTCCGCGAGCACCGGATGCTTCGTCATGCCCAAGTGAAAGAATGCCTGGAACGGGGCATTGATGACCCATCGGCAATTGTTGAAGAACTTTATACAGGTTTGACGCCCCGCCTTATTGCCGCCGCCGAAGGCTGTGTCGCTGCGCATATTGAACTGGTTGTAGCGGATGACATAAGTATGCCGATAGTTCTCCGGGCTGCTGAGGGCGTTTCCATCCCCGGCAACTGATGTCTTGCCCGCTAAAAGGTCAGTGAGAACTTTGCTCCGCCGCCAGTTCGGGTGGAAACCGAGACCCCGCCGCCGTGTGCAATCATGACTTGGCGTGTGAGCGCAAGTCCCACACCGCTGCCTTCGCGTTTGGTCGTGAAAAATGGCACAAAAATCTTTTTGGCGATTTCCGCCGGAATGCCCGGTCCATTGTCCGCCACGTCAATAACAATACGTCCACGTTTGTTCAGTTGCCCGGTCAGCCAGATCGTGCCACCGTCTTTATTGCCCAGTACTTGTTCGGCATTATCCAGCGCTTGGCCAGCGTTTTGCAGCAGATTGATCAATACCTGTTCTATCATGTCTCGGTCGGCCGTTATGTCCAGCTCGTCGGGATCAACATTGATCACCAAGGAAAGTGACTTCTCGTTCCAGTCTTGTGTGGCAAGTTTGGCTACGTTGCTAAATAATTCATCAAGCCGTATCAGCTTTTTCTTCGGCGGCGGCAGGCGTGTTAAACGGCGATAACTGGATACAAATTTCATAAGGCTATCGGACCGACGTGCCACTGTGTTTACCGCGTCTTTTACATCTAATAGTTCTTCAACCACTTCGGAGTTATCTGCAACTTTAGCTGTGACATCGTCCACCAAATCTACAGCAGTTTTAGCAAGCGAGGCCACAGGCGTGATCGAATTCATGATTTCATGGGTCAAAACCCGCACCAAATCCTGCCATGCCTGCAACTGAGCCGCGTCAAGTTCGCTTTGGATATCCTGCAGGCTGATCAGTCTTTCCGTTCTGCCGCCGATAACAATCTGTGTAGTCGTAAGGGTGATGCGTTTTTCTATTCCTTCAACTTCGAAAGTCACCAGACGTCGCTGACCTGCTTTGATCTCAGCGATTTCCTTTCTAAATTCACTGCCAAACTGGTCAAGGTCACCGAGACGCGTCACATGTGCACTGCCAAATAGTCGGCGGGCGGCATTGTTCCACAGCACTAAATGTCCATCACTATGCACTGAAATCAGCGGCGCAGGTACGTGCTCAATCAATGCTTTCAGATGCCGAAGTTCAACTTCTTTGGCAGCCCTGACAGATTGAAACCGTTGTAAAATATCAGTGAATGTATCCCCTAATTCGCCAAATCCCGCACCGAGGCCATGAAAATTGAAGCGTTGACCAAAATCAGCATACCGTGCGGCATCCAGAAACCGGGTAACTTCGGCATTAGTTTTGGAAACAAAGCCCACCATTTCATAAGTCAGGATAACAACAATGCCAAAGACCAGAAAAGTGGAGGCGAGGTATCCCGCCAGCGTATAGAGGTATGTTAGCCCCAAAAGGGCCAGCATAATCAGGATAAGGCGTCCACCCAACAGCAGGCTGAATTTTTTAAAGCCCATGTTTTTCCATCCTTCGGTAAAGCGCAGCCCGTGTTAGCCCTAGCTCTTTTGCCGCATGACTAATATTGTAACGGTGTTTTTTAAGGGCTTGTTCGATAGCCCTATATTCAAGCCGCTCAAGATTTAAATCTGCATCGGGGGATCCTTCATTGGGAAGCTCTGCGTGGTTTGGCTTTGTAGGTAAATCCGCGATGTCACCTGCTTGTCCCGGTTGTGCGTCAAGATGGAAGTCACCAGGTAAAAATGTTTCGCCGTCCGACAGAATAACGGCGCGCTCGAGCGAATGCCGAAGGGCTCGTATGTTTCCGGGCCAGCTATAGGCCTGAATTAGCACCAGCGATTCGGGTGAAAATGCCTTGTTCACTTTACCATATTTTTTGCAATATTGGTCGGCATAATAACGTGCAATTTCGTGGATATCCGCCGCCCGTGCGCGCAAAGGTGGAATAGTGATTTCTACGGTGTTTAACCGAAACAACAAATCCTGACGAAACGTGTCTTCGTTGTTTAATTTTTCGCTGGGCAGGTTAGTGGCAGCAATAACACGCACGTCTATCGGAATGGACACATCAGACCCCACAGGCATGACTTTTCGTTGCTCTAGCACTGTCAACAGCTTGGCTTGAAGGTGAAGTGGTAAATTGCCAATTTCATCAAGGAACAATGTGCCGCCATTAGCGGCTTGAATGCGGCCAATACGGTCATCACGGGCGTCGGTAAAGGCACCTTTTTTGTGGCCAAACAATTCGCTTTCAAAAAGCGTTTCAGTAATTGCGCCAAGGTCGACGGCCATAAAAATTTTGCTGGCGCGTTTGGATTGCTGGTGCAGCGCGCGCGCGGCCAGTTCTTTGCCAGTACCATTTTCGCCAAGCAACAAAACATTAGCGTCTGTAGGCGCGGCTCTGCTGATTACGGAATGGACTTGTTTCATCGCTTCGCTATTGCCGAGCATCGGCTGGCTGGCGGTATTGACGACCTGCGCAAGGGCGCGGTTGGTCTGTTTTAGAAGCTCCGCCTCTGAGCGCGTGCGCCTAAGCTTTACGCTTGCAGACAGGGTGGCTACAACCTTCTGGTTTTCCCAAGGCTTGGCGATAAAATCTGTCGCCCCTTTTTTGATGGCGTCGACTGCAATATTAACGCCGCCGTGGGCGGTGATCATGACGACAACAGCCTGAGGATCAATTTCCAATATTTTACCAAGCCAGTGAAAACCCTGCTCACCTGAGCTTTCGCCTGGACTAAAATTCATATCCAGTAGAATAGCGTCAAATGACTGATGTGCCATCAATTGAGGCACATGATCCGGCCGGTTGCACGTGACTACAGTTTTATAGTGGCGCTTAAGCAGCAATTTGCCTGCGATCAATATGTCTTCATCATCATCTACAATGAGGATCTTGCCATCTATTGCCATTGTTATTCTACTGTTCCCGTTTATTTTCTTTTCATTTTGTCGTTGTCCGAGATCGTACAGCATGTGTTCGAAATCGCACAGAATATTGTGTTCGAAAGTGAACAGTGTCAATTAAAAACGATATATTTCAATATATTAACAAGTGGCATGGCAATTGCTATTTCTGTAATAGCGCCGTGGTAAGAGCGCAAACAATATTTGCGAGCAAGAAAAATATAATTGGACGAAATAATGGCTGTCGAGAAAAAACAGAGTAGCTCAAATACTATTTCCATGGCGTCATCAATGGCATCGGGCGGCACGCGAACAGCGGGCGCTGCTTCCGGCGAGGGCATGGATAGGAAAGTCGAAAAGAAAAAACAGCCGTTGAAAATTCTTGGTATTGCGGTGCTGGTTATCGCGTTAGTTGCTTTCATTGTTTCGATGGTTATGGACGCGCAGGGCGGTAGAAGTTTCAAAATACCCGCCAGCAGAGTTGTTATCTCGACAGTGTCAGAAGGCACCTTTGAAGATTTCATTCCGGTACGGGGCCGGGTCACACCGCTGAGCACCGTTTATTTGGACGCCATAGAGGGTGGCCGTGTGGAACGCATTCTTGTTGAGGACGGTACGCAGTTGAATAAAGGCGATCTGATCGTCGAGCTTTCAAACAGTAATTTGCAAGTGAGCTTTACGGCAAATGAAACACGGGTTACCGAGCAGCTCAATAACATGCGGACACAAGAATTGCAGCTGGAACAGAACCGACTTGCCCACAAAAGAAACCTGATAGACTTCAATTATCAAATCAAAAAGTTGACCCGCCAGGTCGAGCGCGAGCGGGAATTGGCAGCAAAAGGAGCGATTTCGCAGCGTCAACTTGATGATAGCGAAGATGATCTGGAATATAATGTCAATCGTCGTCAGCTTACACTGGAAAGCCAAGCAACAGATGCTCGTTTACAAGAGAGCCAGCTGGCTTTTTTGCGCGAAGCTGCAAAACGACTGGAAACAAGTCTTGTTGTCGCGCGAAAAAATCTGGATAGCCTGAACGTTCGGGCACCACTTGATGGCAAGCTTTCGGGCTTCAATGTTGAAGTGGGCCAAAATATCCCGCGCGGCAACCGTCTCGGTCAGATTGATGACCCTGATAATTACAAGCTCGAAGCCAACATTGATGAATTTTATCTTGGCCGGGTGAATTTAGGACAAGCCGCTACGTTTGAACGCGGCAATACCAATTATGCCATGCGTATTTCGAAAATATACCCGCAGGTCAATAATGGTCAGTTTGTTGTGGATTTCGTTTTTGACGGAGGTCAGCCTACCGGCATCCGCAGAGGTCAGACAATTCAAACGCGCCTAACTCTTGGCGACGCAGCGACAGCTCGCCTTATTCCGAATGGTGCGTTCTTTCAGGATACAGGTGGCAATTGGGTATTTGTCGTCGCCGAGGATGGAAGCCAAGCCGTTAAACGTAATGTCCGCCTGGGCCGGAGAAATGCCCGTTTCATAGAGGTTTTAGAAGGCCTTGATGTAGGCGAACGCGTTGTAACATCACCCTATACCAGTTTTGTGGAAATGGACCGCCTGAAATTGGGTTCCGATTAAACTGGAAATATAAAAATGGTCCGGGTTACGACAGCAAAAAGAATATCAGAAAAACCCGAGTAACGACATAATTAACATTATGACTGTCCTGCGAGAGATGGTCACACCGGCCGCCAAACTTAGGTCCGGTTCAAAAGCGAGGAAAGGAAAAAATATGCTTAAGCTTCATAATCTATCAAAATATTATCGCACGGACGAGGTTGAGACTGTTGCGCTCAATAGCGTGAATATTGAAATTGAAAGCGGCGAATTTGTCGCGATTATGGGCCCATCGGGCTGTGGTAAATCAACATTGCTGAATATTGTAGGCATGCTGGATAACCCTTCCAGCGGCGATTATATTTTCATGGGCGAAAATGTGGCTGAATATTCAGAGGCCAAGCTTGCCAATATCCGCAAGCAAAATATTGGCTTTATCTTCCAATCTTTCAATTTGATCGACGAGTTGACTGTTGCGGAAAATATCGAGCTGGCGCTTCTTTATCATAATATCCCTGCGAGCGAGCGCAAAGAACGTGTTGCCAAAGTGATGGACAAAGTGGGTATCGCGCACCGTGCCAAACATATGCCAAGCCAGCTATCTGGTGGTCAGCAGCAGCGTGTTGCTGTTGCGCGCGCGGTTGTGGGTGATCAGGCGATGATTTTGGCGGATGAGCCAACGGGTAATCTTGACAGTGCGCACGGTCAGGAAGTGATGGAAATGCTACAGGCACTGAACGCCGAAGGCACAACCATCGTGATGGTTACGCACAGTCCGGCCCATGCGGATTATGCCCGCCGTACGATCAACCTGTTTGACGGTCATGTCGTGACAGAAAACGTGCGCGCCGCCGAATAAAAACCATGGTTTATTGAGCGCCCGTAAAGAGGCGCTAAAACTATAAAATGACAGCGAGAAATTAAATGTTTAAGAACTATTTGGCCGTTGCGCTGAGAAATCTGGTTAATCACAAGCTTTACAGCGCGATCAATATTGTAGGGCTGGCAGTTGGTTTGGCCGCGTGTGTGATGATCATGCTTTTTGTACGCGATGAGTTTTCGTACGATAAACAGTGGGCCAAAGCCGATAGCCTGTACCGGTTGCATACAACCTTCAATCTGCCGGGCCGCGAGCCAATGAACACGGTGCGGGCACCGGGCCCTGCCAAAGCGGCGTTTTTAAACTATTTTCCGGAAGAAATTGAGAAGGCAACACGTATTCGAAGCCTGTTTCCTGTGCTGCGCTATGGGGATCAGGTTGTAAGCGAGCAGGTCCATTGGACTGATCCTGAAACGGCTGATTTGTTTGACTTTGATGTTATTGCCGGTGATATGGCGCGCGCGCTTGGCGATAATGCGAGCCTCGCAATCGATGAGACATTTGCCGCGCGGTATTTCGGCGACGAAAACCCGTTGGGCAAAGTTGTTACGCTGAGTATTTACGATATCGAACGTGACTATAAAGTTGCGGCTGTGTTCAAGGGTTTACCGCACAATACCGTGTTGAAAATTCAGGCGCTGGTTAAAATCGACGAAGCCGATTTTATCAATCAGAACTGGGAGTTCGCCCAGTGGTTCAGCACCAATGCCTATATGTTCTTCGAACTAAAAGACGGTGTTGATATAGCGTCGCTTGATGCACGTATGGCAGGATTTCTCGATCAATCAATTGAAATGCCGGAAGGCGGCGGTTCGTTTGGTTTGCCATCTGAATTTATGGAAATGTATTCCCAGCGCTTGACTGATATTCAACTACACCCAATGGGGCGCAGTGGCTCCGAGATGAAGCCCACAGGCAGTATCACCAATGTGATTATTTTTATCTCAATTGCGGGTTTGATCCTGTTGATCGCTTGCATCAACTTTATGAATTTGGCGACGGCAAAATCAACTCAGCGTGCGCGAGAAGTTGCGCTTCGCAAGGTTCTTGGCGCACACCGGGGCCAGCTTATTGCACAGTTTTTGGGCGAGTCTATTTTGCTTGCGGTGATTGGTCTGGTGCTGGGCATCGTTTTGGTTGAGCTGCTGATAGGCCCGTTTGGCAATTATGTAGGTAAAGAACTGGTGTTGAGTTATACGGACGGCCTTACCGTCAGCGTATTGATGGGGCTTGTAGTTTTTGTGGGCACTGTTGGCGGGGTTTATCCTGCGTTGGTGCTTTCTGGCTTCTTACCCGCGCATGTTTTGAAGGCGAACAAATCGGCGGAAACTCGTGGCTCGGCCGCGCTTAGAAATATACTGGTGATTGTTCAGTTTGCGATTTCTATTGGTTTGATCATTGCGACCAGCGCCGTATACGGCCAGCGTCTGTATGCCACCACAATGGATCCTGGCTTCAACAAAACAAACCTGATGCTGGTCCATAATCTGGGCAGGAACGCTGTGCAAGGCAAACAGGATACTTTCCGCCAGCAAGTGCTTTCAATTCCCGGTGTGAAATCTGCAGCTTTCTCGGCTGACAGTCCGGCCAGCGGTAACGAAAGCAATTCTAATGTCACCAGAGAAGGCGATGATCCTAGCCAATCAATGCTGATTGGCAGACAGGTTGTGGATTATGAATTTTTTGACACTTACGAAGTGAAGTTTGCGGCAGGCAGAGACTATAGCCGTGACCGTGAAACAGACGGCAACCCATCAACGGAAAATTATGTTGAAGGCCAAGACCTTGTTGGCACTTTGGTGATCAACGAAGCAACGGTTCGCCGTCTTGGCTATTTGTCGCCTGAGGATGCCGTTGGGAAACGCGTAACTATTGGTCTGGGTAGCAATATTTCAGCGACAATGGAAATTATTGGCGTAATCCAGGATATGCAGTTTCAATCGCTGCGCCGTGCAATGCGCCCTGAAATGTACCAATTGGACCGCAGGCTATTCCGCACGCTTTCGATCAAATACGAGGGTTCAGCATCACCGATTGTGTCTCAGGTAGAACAAACTTGGCGCACAATGGCTCCTTCAATCCCTTTCCTTCAGGATTTTGTTGATGAGCGTATTGCAAACGAGTTTGAGCAGGAGGAACAACAATCGGTCCTGCTTGCGGTTTTTGCCGCTCTGGCTGTCATAATTGCGTGCCTTGGCCTCTACGGCCTCGCATCTTTTACTGCCGAGCGCCGCACAAAAGAGATCGGTATCCGTAAAATAATGGGTGCCAGTGTGGTGGATATTGTGCGGCTTTTGATCTGGCAATTCTCCAAGCCCGTATTGATAGCGAACCTGATCGCTTGGCCTCTTGTTGTGTACGGCTTGATCAGTTGGCTCGAGACGTTCCCATACCGGCTGGAAAGCTGGTGGCTGGCAGTTTTCTGTGTGGTAGCTGGCCTGCTTGCTTTGTCAATTGCCTGGGCAACCGTGGGTGGAAACGCAGCTAAAATTGCACGCACCAACCCCATTAAAGCCCTGAGATACGAATAATTGAGTAGATAATGAGAGGACGAGAAAATGTTCCAGAACTACATAAAATTAGCATTTAGAAATCTGTTAAAGAACCGGCTCTATGCAGCGATCAATTTGTTGGGGCTTTCCTTGGGGTTGCTGGTCTATTTCTTTGGCTCTCTTTTTGCTCATTATGAACGAAACCATGATGCCAGCTTCGAACGGGCAGACCAAATTTATGTAGTTGGGTCGACCTTTTCACCCGCTGCCAATATAGGTATTTCAGCTACCGACAGCGTTTACACAGCATTTGCACCTCTTATTAAGGCGGGTATTCCCGAAATTGAGGCCGTTGCACGAACGGTACAGCGCGAATTTCTCATCAGTGTTGGTGATGATGATTATTATCAGAGCATGCGTTTTACCGATCCGGATTTGGCCCGAATATTTGATTTCGAATATATTGAAGGCGATGCTAGTGCCTTTGATGACCCTGCTTCCATCGTTCTTGTTCAGTCGCTTGCAACCAAATATTTCGGAAGCACACCAGCGCTCGGTCAGGTCGTCATGCTCGATCATCAGCAAGCGCTACGTGTCGGGGCGGTTATAAAAGACCTACGCAAAGACACTCACTTTAATTCGTCAATGGTTCAGGATAATAAGTTTGAGGCCGCAGCCTCACTGGCTGTGCTTGGTAAAACCGAAGACTATGATATTGCGGGAAACTGGAACAACCTTTCTATGGGGGATCTAACCTATCTGTTGCTGCCAGAAGGGCGCAGCGCTGCATGGTTGCAGGATCAGATTGATAGCCTTTACGAACAACATTATGACGAAGACGCCAAGAAAACTGTAGCCGGCACGCCCGTCATGCCGTTGCTCAGGATGAATACGTTCATATGGGATGCTGTCGGTATGCCCGTGATTGCCAGCATCCAGATACTGGGTATTTTGGTGCTGCTGATTGCTTGTGTGAATTACACCAACCTAGCGACGGCTCAAGCTATGGGCAGGGTACGCGAAGTTGGCCTGCGGCGCACTATGGGTGCAGGGCGCGGGCAATTGCTGACCCAGTTCCTAACGGAAAGTATCACATTGGCGCTGGTCGCCATGGTCGTAGCGTTGATGTTTCTGGAATTGCTGATACCGCTGTTCAATGAAGCCCTCGATAAAGTACTGGAAATTCAATATCTGACTTTATTGCCCTCGCTTCTGCTCACCGCGATATTGGTAGGCCTTGTTTCAGGTGGATACCCTGCCTTCCTGATAACGCGGATGTCGCCAATAACGGCGCTAAGTGAAAGCCAAAAAACCGGCAAAAAAGGCCGTATCATCCGGTCTATGATGATAGGTGTGCAATTTACCATTTCAATTTTCATGCTGTCCAGCGTGCTTGTGATGTATTTCCAAAATCAGAAGCTGAAGGATTCGGCACAGATTTTTCCGGTTGACCAGATCCTGACGTTAAAGCGATTAAATGTCGACGGAATTAAAGAAAACCTGGATGTGCTGCGCGCTGAATTGAAACGTCTCCCTGAAATCACGGAGGTGGCTTATTCAAGCCAAGTCCCCTTCGAACAATCCAATAACCAGTTTGAAATAAGTGCTAACGAAGGCGATGAAAGTACAGTCCTTAATGCGAACCGGGTCTTGATCGATTACGGTTTTCTAAAAACCTACGATATCCCATTGATTGCCGGGCGTGATTTATCTCGCGATGTAACTCTTGACGGCATCAATCTGCAGGACGAAGACGCCAATTCAGCTAGGCCAGAGGTTAATGTAATTATTAATGAACTCACAGCTAAAAAACTCAGTTTTGTTTCTGCTTCAGCGGCGGTAGGACAAAGCTTTTATAATTCTCCTGACAGTAGCGAAAGTGTAAAATATAATATTGTTGGTGTTGTGAAAGACCAAAATTTCCTGGGTTTGCATAATCAGGTAAAGCCATTTGTTTTTAATATTGGCCAAAACCGGGATACGGCATCTCTGCGGCTACAAACCGACAATATCCCGGAAACACTGCGTGCAATTGAAAAAACCTGGGACCGCGTGGTGCCAGGTTATCCGCTGCAAACCGAATTCCTGAGCGAAACATTTGATCAAATCTACAAAGTATTTCGCACCTTGAATATGGTGATGGCTGGTTTCGCCGTATTGGGCTTTTTGCTTGCGCTTATTGGTTTGTTTGGATTGGCCGCGTTTATGGCGGAAACGCGCACGCGGGAAATTGGAATTCGCCGCGTGATGGGGGCCAGCGTTGCCCAGATTGTTAGGCTCCTGATCTGGCAGTTTTCGCGCCCTGTAATTTGGGCTGTGCTGGTTGCGCTTCCACTTGCTTATATAAGTGCATATTTTTACCTTGAGTTTTTCTCAGACCGCATTGGCATGCCCATTGGCATTATACTGGGCGCAGGAAGTTTAAGTGTGATTGTCGCGTGGCTTATTGTTGCTGGCCATGCCACCAAGGTAGCAAAATCCAATCCGATCAATGCTCTAAGATACGAATGAACGGACAATAAAAATAAACTCCGGCAGCGAGAAAAGGATAAAAATATGTTCAGGAACTATTTAAAAATTACATGGCGGCATATCCTGAAGAACAGACTTTTTTCAGCCATCAATATTTTCGGGCTGGCCATTGGCATGATGAGCTGCATTCTCATTTTACTCTATGTGAAGGATGAAATATCCTATGATAGCTGGTTCCCTGAAAGCGAAAAAATTGTTCGCTTGCATTCCGCTTTTTATGCGCCGGGCCGCCCGCCATTTCTCACTGTTCGGTCTGCCGGGCGCTTGAAGGATGCGATTGCTAATTATGCAACAGCCGAGGTTGAAGCTGGTGTGCGCTTGCTTCAGAATAATATTACAGTCATCAAAGACAATAATGCCTTTAATGAAGCCGGCTTTTATGCAGATGCTAGCTTCTTTGATGTGTTTGATTTGCCTTTTGTAGCGGGCTCTGCCGAGACATCCTTTTCCAAACCGCTTGATATGGTCATTTCCGAGAAAACGGCGATTAAATATTTTGGCCGTACTGACGTTATCGGCGAAACCCTAACCACATGCTGTGTCACGTCAGATCCAGCGGAATATACTATTGCAGGTGTGATCCAAGACATCCCTAAGGCATCGCATTTTAATGTCGACCTCTTGATCCGTATGGACCCCAACATGTTTGACTTTGCGCCAAACATTCTGAACACATGGACGAGCGTGAACACCTATACCTATTTTAAATTGCGCGACGGTAAAACAGCAGCCGACCTGCAGGAACGGCTTGAGTATTGGCTAGACAATGAAAGCCCTTTTATCGAGATGCTGAAACAAAATGGTCTACCAGCTGGCATGAAAGTGACTGATGTAAACAAAGCGAAAATAATGCCGCTTGAAGACCTACATTTAAACGCGCGCAAGGCTGCGGGTAACATGGCTGACCTATCGCCGATGGGTGACATTACGATGGTCTATACCTTCACAATCGTGGCCGGGCTGGTTCTGCTGATCGCTTCAATTAACTTTATGAATCTGTCCACGGCAAAAGCTGTGCGAAGGGCGCGCGAAGTTGCTCTTAGAAAAGTGATGGGTGCGTCGCGCAAACAAATTGCGTTGCAATTTTTGGGCGAGGCCGTTGCTATTGCGGGTCTTGGTTTTCTGTTCGCTCTTGTTGGGGTAGAGCTCGTATTGCCGATATATAGCGAGGCAATAGGCCGTGAACTTGAACTTAATCTTTTAGGCAACTTGCCGCTTCTTCTTTCTTTGGTGGGCGTGGCGGTATTGATAGGCTTGATTTCCGGTAGTTATCCCGCGGCTTTTCTGTCGCGCTTCTTGCCTGCCCGTATCTTGAAAGCCAACAAATCATCCGAGACTGAAGGCGGCGGTTCGTTTCGGGGGGCCTTGGTGGTCTTTCAGTTTTCTGTTTCCATTGGCCTCGCTGTATGCACAGCGGTAGTTTACGGACAAACCCTGTACGCCCAGAACATGGATGTAGGATATACGCACGACGGAAAATTGATTTTGAGTGGTATCAGGGCGGCCTCTGGTCCCGCACAAAGGGAGACCATTAGACAAGAATTATCAAATATACCGGGTGTGACGAGCGTTATTCTGTCGTCTGATGTGCCGAGCCAAGACCATGAAAACAACACATATTTCAAACCGCTGGATCGGGAAGCCGGGGCGGCGGGTGATCAAGGCACGCTCCTGAATTATTACTCTGTCGATTATGGATTTATGGAAGCCTATGACATATCACCGCTGGCGGGCCGTACGTTTAACCGCGACCATGGCACCGATCAGATTGTTCCTCTTCCTGAAGGCGAAAATATGATCGGAACGGCAGGCCTTATGATCAATGAAACCGCGATGCGGTCGCTTGGGTACAGCAGCCCAGAACAGGCATTAGGTAAGGTTTTGCAGGCAGACCTGTTTCAGGTGGGCCTCTATAATATGAGCATTGTTGGTGTGATCCCTGATATTTATTTCCGCTCGATCAAACACGGTATTCGGGCTAGCGCCTATTTTGTAAATCCAGCGCGTTTTCGCGTTGCCACCATCAGTTTTGATACAGCCGATGTGCCCGCAGTTGTCGCCGGGGTAGAGCGTATTTGGCAGGAAAATTTGCCGCTTACCCCCATTAGCCGCGAATTTTTAACAGAAATGATGAGTGCACAGTATGACGCAGAGGCGAGGCAAGCGAAATTATTTGCGGCCTTTGCTGTGTTAGCCATCGTTGTTGCCAGCTTGGGGCTATACGGCCTGGCGTCCTTCACCGCCGAGCAGCGCACCAAGGAAATTGGCATTCGTAAAGTGCTGGGCGCAACCGTGGTTGATATTGTTCGCCTGTTGGTCTGGCAGTTCTCGCGGCCCGTTTTGATCGCCAATGTCATAGCATGGCCTGTGGCCTGGTATATTATGTCGGGCTGGCTTGAAGGGTTTGAGTACCGAATAGACAATAGCTTCCTCATTACGACGGCCCTTATCGCAAGCGCTGTGGCTTTGCTTGTGGCTTGGCTTACTGTCGCAAGTCGGGCTTACCATGTCGCACAAACTAACCCCATTCATGCCCTTAGGTATGAATAAAGAGCTCGCAGGGTTTAGGGGCCCCGGCCTCTAAATCTCTTGACTTGAGGGGCTTTTGCCCCTCATTTTTTTTGCTGGTTTGGCAAGCGTCTGGAATAAAACTGTGGGACTGATTGGTAAGGGATTGCGGGCTTACCCGTGTTTCGGCAGAAATTCCCCTGGATCGGCGGGGATTTGCAAACCGTGCGAAATAGTTTTGGGTCTTCAAAGACTCTGGTTGGCCCTGCAGCCAGGCTTTTGGCTCCGATAGGCTCCGACGGGGCTGCGCTAAGTCTGGCGGTAACATCGCCGGTCCACCATCCACAGGATAGTAGCAAGCGCGGAAAAGCGCTGATGCTTGTGCACGGCCTGGGTGGTTCTGAAGATAGCCGTTATATGAAGAATGCCGCGCACTATTTTGCGCTTCGCGGCTGGCGGGTTTACCGGATGAATTATCGCGGCGTTGGGCCGTCGCGGGCGACATCGCTGCCGCCCTATAGTGCGGGCCTGACTGGCGACCTTCGTTCAGCTCTGAGGGCTGTCTCGGCACAAAAGGGTGTCGAAGAAATCTGTGTGATGGGGTTTTCTCTGGGCGGCCAAATGATATTGCGCATGTTAGGGGAAGGCGATGTTGATACGAAGATACGTGCAGCTGTTACTGTGTCGGCGCCGCTTGATCTTGCTGCTAGCCGACGTCGGTTAGAGCGTCGGCGCAACGGGGCTAGATTCTAGAACCAAGTGCAATCCCAACTTATACGTTGAGTGTTGCACTTGGTTCTAGAATCTAGCGGGCGGTTTTTGTCGGCCGATCAAGTCGATAAAGAACGCGTCGCCGTTGAGAGTGTGGCCCGGTATTTGGCTGGAGATGTTTCGGAAAATGTAAGAAGTGTTTTGGCATTCGAGCTACGCCACTGCAATTTATTGGTGCCTGATTTGGCCGAAAAAATTGCGCGAGATATTGAAACTGTTGCGGGTCCATTTCTTTCGGCCACCAAGGCCATTTCTGATAAAACATTTTTGCGGCTTATACCGCAACTTGAAGAATGGGCGAAAGCCTCATTGGCCCGGCGCATTGATATCAGTTCGCTGGTATCTCAGGCTTTGGCGCGCATGGGTGAAGAACATTGCATTACCTCATTGGTTCGTAATGACAATCTTCAGCTCAACAAAAAAATTCTAGACGTTGTGGTTGACCGGTTCGGCAAAAATACCCGTGTTATGGACCAACTGAGCGCACGGCCGGATCTATCGTCTGAAGTTGTCGATCGTTTGTTGGACAAAGTCTCCGAACACTGCCGATTGGTATTGGTCGAGGTCCAAGAAAAAATTGATATTTTGCCGGAATTTGAAACCTATAATACCGAACTGGAGGCTCTGTGGAGCCAATTGGAGGACGCTAACGAAGGCCAAATTCACGCTTGCGTCACAGAGCTTCGTAATGCCAGGTGGCTGAACCATGCTTTGGCTATAGAGATGGCGCAAAAAGGATGCTGAGCTTTCCTAGAAAGCACGCTGGCGCTTGATGCTGGAATACCTATCGGAAAAATTAGAGAAACCTTAACGCTACAGGACCAGTCAGCTTTTGTTCGTTTGATGCAGATGGCTAGTGTCAATAACTCAAACGCTCCACAATTTCTTCGGCTAGCCAAACAGCAGGCATTGCCAGAAAAACAAGCCGCTTAGCGAATTTCATCGACAACTGGTGCAATTGAGGGGCTTGAGCGACCGAGGAATGGAAAAAATCATATTTAGTTTCCATGCTTAGGAGCAAACCCTCCGTCTTCAGACGGACAGCTTAAGCAAAAAGCAAACAATCTATGATATTCACTCCGTGAAATTGAAGACCTTGAGCAGTCAGCGTGTCTTCAATT